>Ga0209061_1000739_pt1 | contig 72209 bp, 74 predicted proteins | sample Coa_R1_10_FD_187157 | JGI IMG/M metagenome (GOLD analysis project Ga0209061, IMG submission 187157) | Surface soil microbial communities from Centralia Pennsylvania, which are recovering from an underground coalmine fire - Coalmine... | ecosystem: Environmental > Terrestrial > Soil >... | reverse complement strand
AGCAGATGCTGACCGAGACCCTGCAGCCCTATTGGGACGATCCCGCCAAGCTGGCTCGGCTCACCGGCTATCCTTGGTGGATCAATGCTCTCCACAACATTACGTCACCATGAGATCGAAACGGTATCAGGCCGCCGCCGCGAAGAGTTCCGCAGGAACCGCGAAACTGCGCTGGAACCCCTCCCGCCCGGCCGGCGTGACCGCCACCGCGCGGGTGTCGTGCCGGCGGACGATCCATCCGAGCTCGAAAAAGCGCGCGCACAACAGCGCGCCGACCCGGCCCGCCAAATGCAGGCGCCGCTCGCTCCAATCAAGGCAGGGCCGACAGAAGACGCGGCGGGAGCCGCCGCCCTGCCCCGGATCGATGCCGAACGCATCGAGGAAATCGAGCCCGGCCGGCGTGATCTCGCCGCCGTCCGGCGTCAGAACCGCCCGGCCCGCGGCGACCATCCCGTCCGCCACCGCCACGCCAAGGCGCCCGGCCAGATGATCGTAGCAGGTGCGCGCCGTGCGCAGGGCTTCGCCGCCCTTCCAGACCCGCGGAGCCGGCCGCCCGGCCTCGCCGAGCGCGAGCAGGCTTTCGAGCATCGCGCCGACCAGCGGCGAGGCGAGGCGATAATAGCGATGCCGGCCGCGCGGCTCGGCCGCGACGAGCCCGGCCTCGCGCAGCTTGGCGAGATGGCCGCTCGCGGTCGGGGCCGAGACATGGGCCGCATAGGCGAGCTCCTTGGCGGTCAGGGCGCCGCCCCGCATCAATGCCGCCAGCATGTTGGCCCGTGCGGGGTCGCCGACCAGCGCCGCCGTCGCGGCCATGCGGACCACTTCCGTCATTGCGCGCTCCCGATCCGTTCGCCGGAACTGCCGGAACTATAGGGCAAGGAGCGGCTGGCCGGACGCAAAACATTTCGCCCGGCGCCGCAGCGTTGCGGCCCTCTCAATGGGCGATCCATTCCTTCATGAAGCGGGCGTAGCACTCGCGCTCGCCCGGCATCTTGACCCAGCCGGCGAGCAGCCGCGGCGCCGCCAACAGCAGGCGATCCCGCAGATGGGTCGAATTGTGCGCATATTCCTCGAAGCACGAGATCGCGATCTTCTGGTTGTGCGGGTCGTCCTGGAAACGGCAGGCGGCGAGCGCCACCGTCTGCTGGAAGGCCCGGCGGTCGGCGCCCGATTTCAGATAGGCGGCGGCGAGCGCGGTCGTCTTTGGCACATCGAGCGCCATGATCGCCGCGTCGAGCTCGTGAAGCAGCGCCTGCGGCGTCCAGCCGCGGGCGTCGAACCCGGCGCATTCCGCGTCGATGACCGGGCGGTAGAGCTTGTTCTCATGCGCCACGTCGTTGACGAAACTGGCCATCAGGTAGAGCAGGCGCGCCTGATAGGGATTGCTGCTGGTGCGCAGCCAATTGTTGGCGACATTGCAGTAATCGAACGGATGCTGCCCGTTGGTGAACTGGCGCGGCACCGTGATGCGCAGGATCAGTTCGGCGGCGGCGATCTGGATCGTATCGCCGAGGCTGTTGATCGACTTGCCGCTCTTCAAATGCGCCGTCAGCAGGTCCCAGACGCTGATGCCGTCGGCGCTCAGCAGCGTGTCGACCATCGCCTCGACCTCGGCGGCGCTGAGCGGCGTCCGGTTGCTCTCCTTGAGGCTCTTGCCGGCGTCGGCGAATTCGGCGGTGACGCGCACGCAGGCGGCGTCGTAGAGCGAATAATAGAGCGGCCCGATCGCCATATCCGGCACGCCCATGTAATAGACGCCGTGGGCGCGCTCCCAGCCGATCACGTCGGCCAGGTCGTTGACCGCCCGCGCGCGCAACGCCTTGTGACCGGTATTGCGGGCCTTGCGCCCGATGACCGTGTCCTGCAGATCGATGAGCCCCAGGAATTCGAGCTGGTCGCGCAACAGCGGCCGGTTTTCGGCATCCTCGGCCAATCCCAGGAACAGCCCGTAGGCGCGGCGCCAGTCGCCGCTGATCGTGGCGATCATCTGGGCGTGCAGGCGCTGCTCGAGACTGCCCTGTTCGCGGATCGGCGGCGCGTCCTCGATCCATACCTGCGGACCATAGGAGGGCGGCGGCACCGTGAGGCCCTTCATCGTCGCGTAGCGCCCGGGATAGCGGGCGAGCAGCTGGTTCCAGATGTCAAGCCCGGCCGGGATGTACCACACGCTCTGCAACAGCGGCAGCAGCCGGTATTGCTCGGGCAGATAGCGCATCAGGGCGGCCGCGGCGCGCAGCCCGAGCAGCGTATGGTCGTTGTTGATCAGCGAGACCGATCCGTCGCGGATGTTGATGTGACACGGCACCTGCACAAAAGGCGCCTCGGCCGCGGTCACGACGGCGAGCGCCTCGCCGAGCGAGCGGCCCTGCTGCGCAATCATCCGGAAGAACAGATCGGCGGTCTTCGGCTGATCGCGTTCGAGGATGGCCTCGGTCAACAGGTCGAAGGACTTGTCCTGACGGATCTCGTTGCGGCTCAACAACATCGTTTTTCTCCGTTGGCGCGGCGGGTCGGGTCGCGGCGGCAAAAGCCTATCCCGTGCCGGCGCGGCGCGTAAACCCGCCGCTGCCGATGGCCGACATGAAGGCGGGGAAGGGCCGCGCGCCGCAGCCTGGAACAGGCGCACTGTTGCCGGCGCGGCGCAGGGGTTAGAGTGGCCGGCGCCGCCGCCTCCGCGGAGGCGCGCAGAAGGGATCGCAAGGAGTGTCGCCGCCCGATGAACGATCTCAGCAGCAGCCTTGCCGAGCCCGTCCGGCGGGCGCGCGATCTCGGGCCGACAATCGCGCGGAGCGCCGACGAGATCGAGCGCACCCGGCGGCTGCCGGCCCATGTGCTCGAGGCGCTGTTCGCGGCGCGGCTGTTCCGCATGCTGCTGCCGCGCACCTGCGGCGGCGAGGAGGTCGCGCCGCAGGACTACGTCCTCGCCGTCGAAGAGCTCGCGCGGCACGACGGCTCGGTCGGCTGGTGCGTGTCGATCGCCAACAGCACGGCCCTGATCGCCCCCTATCTCGCGCCCGAGGCGGCGCGCGCGATCTTCGCCGATCCGCGCGCGGTCGTCGCCTGGGGTCCGCCCAACGAATCGCGCGCGGTCGCGGTGCCGGGCGGCTATCGCGTCAGCGGCCGCTGGGATTTCGCGAGCGGCTGCCGGCATGCCACCTGGATCGGCGCGCACGGTCCGGTGGTCGAGCCCGACGGCTCGCTGCGGGCGGATCGCCGCGGCCGGCCGGCAATCCTCACCTGGCTGTTCCCGGCGCGCGCGGCAAAGCTGCTCGACACCTGGCATACGATCGGGCTGCGCGGCACCGCTTCCGATTCCTATGAGGTCCATGACCTGTTTGTCGCCGAGGCGTTCACCGGCACGCGCGAAGACCCGGATTTGCGGCGCGAGCCCGGCCCGCTCTACGCCTTTCCGCAGCAGACGCTCTATTCGGTCGGCATCGCCAGCGTCGCGCTCGGCATCGCGCGCGGCATGCTGGAGGCCTTCATCGATCTGGCCGGCCGCAAGACCCCGCGCGGGGGCGGCCGGCTTGCCGACAATGCCGTGATCCAGGCCGGGGTGGCGCGCGCGGAAGCCAGGCTCGGCGCGGCGCGCGCCTATCTCATCGCAACCGTGGCCGAGATCTATGCGCGGGCCGATGCGCGCGCCCCGATCGCGGTGGCGGACCGCGCCCGGGTGCGCCTGGCCGGCGTCCATGCGATCCACGGCGCGATCGCGGTCGCCGACTATGCATACAAAGCGGCCGGGGTCGACGCGATCTTCCCCGGCAGCCCGTTCGAGCGCCGCTTTCGCGATATTCACACCCTGTCGCAGCAGATCCAGGCGCGCGCGGCGCATTACGAGGCGATCGGCCAGGTTCTGCTCGGCGCGCCGCCGGAGGTGTTCCTGTAGTCAAAGGAGGACGGCATGGAAATCGAGGCCGCGGTCTTTCGTAAGGTGCACGAGCCGCTGACGATCGAAACCGTCGATATCGACAAGCCCTGGGGCCGCGAGGTCTTGGTGCGCACCGCCGCGACCGGGGTGTGCCACAGCGATCTGCATGTCGTCGACGGGCTCGGCCGCTTTCCGCTCGACCGGCCGATGATCCTGGGCCATGAGGGCGCCGGCGTCGTCGAGGCGGTCGGCGCCGAGGTGACGACGGTCAGACCCGGCGATCACGTCGTCGCTTGCCTCTCGGGCTTTTGCGGCACCTGCCCGCAATGCCTGTCGGGCCACCCCAATCTGTGCACCGGCGGTATCGTCGCCCGCCCCGAAGGCGCGGCGCCGCGGCTGTCACAGAACGGCGCGCCGCTGCGCCAGTTCCTCAACATCGCCAGCTACGCCGAAAAGATGCTGCTGCACGAGAACTCGCTGGTGCGCATCGACCCGGAACTGCCGCTCGACCGCGCCGCGCTGGTCGGCTGCGGCGTGCTGACCGGGGTCGGCGCGGCCTTGCGCAGCGCCGGGCTCGAACCCGGGCAGACCGTCGCCGTGTTCGGCTGCGGCGGCGTCGGCCTGTCGATCGTGCAGGGCGCAAAGATCGGCGGGGCGCGGCGGATCATCGCCATCGACCAGTTCGATTCGAAGCGCGAAATGGCGCTGCGCCTGGGCGCCACCGATTTTGTCAACAGCGCCGAAGAGGATCCGGTGCAGGCGGTGCGGGCGCTGACCGGCGGGCTTGGGGTCGATCACGCCTTCGAGGCGGTCGGCAATGCCGCGCTTGTGCGCCAGGCGATCGAAAGCCTCGCGATCCGCGGCACCGCAACGATCGTCGGCGTCTTGCCGCCGGATGCGATGATCGAATTCCCGTGGATGGCGATCCGCCCCGAATGCAAGGTGCAGACCTCGCGCATGGGTTCGAACCGCTTCCGCTTCGACATTCCGCTCTATCTCGATTTCTACAAGCAGGGCCGGCTCGATCTCGATGCGATGGTGACAAAGCGCGGCCGGCTTTCCGACATCAACGAGGCCTTCCGCGCGATGAAGGCCGGCGAGGTGGCACGGACGGTGCTGACATTCGATTGACGCTCCGCCGCCTCATTTCCTGTCACTCCGGCGAGGGCCGGGATCCATGTCTGCCATGGATTCCGGCTTGCGCCGGGATGACGCGTATGAGTATAGGGCCGCCTCCCTCCTCTCGCGCTTATTTACAGGCGTAATTGCCATTGGCATCGACAAATGCTCATGCCAGACCTTGATGATGAGAACCCATATTCCCCGCCATTGCGCGGCGCAAAGCGACGCAGCAATCTCGTCGGCATATTGCACCCGGCGCGAGAGTGCTTCGCTTTGCTCGCAATGACCGCCGTTTCTATGGGTTCTGATCACAGAGATCTGGCATAAGAGGCGGCGCCGCGGGTCCTGTTTCAGCGGATCACGATCACCTCCACGCCGACATCAAGATTTCCCCATACCCGGTCGGCGGTAACGAGCGGCCTGCCGAGCGCCAGACACGCTCGCTCGCCGAGCGAGAGGCCGGCCGCCGCCCGGCATTCCGCGGGGATCACGATGCGGCCTTGCTGGTTGATCCGGGCACGCGCAGCCATGACATGAATTTCTACTGATGACATTCAATACGGACGCGGCCAATCAAGGAGAGGGTGTCAACAACCCTTCCTTGCCGGCGTCGCCGCTGTCGGTGTTATCATGCCGGCGACATTTTCCTCTGAGAGCGGGGGAGAGCGTGCTTGCGATCCGTATCGACCGAGGCAAGCGCCTCGCCGAGGAGCCCGGCACCGGCCACAACCGCTACCATCCGGACATCGCGCCGATCGTCGAAATCGGCGAAGGCGAGGAGATCGCGCTGGAGACGCGCGATACGCTTGACGGGCAGATCGGGCCCTCTACGACGATCGCCGATTTCCCCGCGCTCGAGGTCGGCGCCGTGCATCCGCTGACCGGGCCGGTTTTCGTCAAGGGCGCGATGCCCGGCGATCTGCTCGAAATCGAATTCGCCGACATCATCGCGCAGCCGACCGGCTTCAGCGCGATCATGCCGGGGCTCGGCGGTGATGCCGTCGGCGGAGAAATTACGGGAATGGACGGAACGCGAGCAGCGCGTCATCGACAAGGGCGGCATGGCCCTGCCGCCCGAGGCGATCTTCGACGGCGATTGAAGGCGGAAAGGGGAAGCGAGCATGCTGAAAACGACGCGCGACATGATTTTGCCGACGGCGATCACCGGGTCCTATCCGCGCCCGCTGTGGTATCAGGCGAGCCTCCAGGGCCGCTCGTTCAAAGCGGCGATGGGCGACTCGCTGTTTCGCGAGCAGTATCAGGACGCCGTCGCCGCGATCATCAACGCGCAGGAGGCCGCCGGGCTCGACATCCTTACCGACGGCGACAGCCGCTTTGATCTCGCCGTCGGCGGCAAGTCGTGGTTCTTCTATCCGATCGAGCGATTGGGCGGCATCCGCGGCCACCGCAGCACGTCACAGGGCTGGATGGCGCGCCACGATCTTCGCCCGGGCAAGATCCTGTGGGAGGTGCAGGAGGCCTATCAGCCGGCGATCGTCGGAGAGAAGCTGACGCGCGGCCCGCTCGAATATGCCGCGTTGTGGCAGGTCGCGCAGCGCCTTTCCGACCGGCCGGTCAAGTTCGGCACGATCTGCGCGCCGGCCCTCGCCAGCATGCTGTGGAACGAGTACTACCCCGACGACCGGGCGATGATCCTCGATCTGTGCGACATCCTCAACGCCGAACTGCGCGAGCTTGCCGCCGCCGGCTGTCCCGTCATCCAGGTCGAAGAGCCGCGGCATCACGGCCTGACGACCCGGCCCGACTGCAGCGAGGCCGAGCTCGCATTCCAGACCGAGGCCTTCAACCGCCAGCTCGCCGGCGTCGACGCCGAGATCTGGGTTCATACCTGCTGGGGCAATCCGAACCAGCAGCGCGTCTACTGGGAGGTGCCGAGCTATGAGCGCGCGCTGCCCCATCTGCTGCAGCTCGACGCCGACGTCATCACTTTCGAATGCGCCTCGAGCGGCGGCCGCGACCTGCCGCTGTTCGGCAAGTACAAGACCGACAAGAAGATCGGCATCGGCGTCGTCAACCATTGCAATACCGTCGTCGAGCCGGCCGAGCACGTCGCCGATCTGATCCGCAAGGCGCTCGAATACATTCCGCCGGAGCGGCTGGTCATCACGACCGATTGCGGTTTCGGGCGCGAGGGATTGTCCCGCCGCATTGCCTATTATAAGTGCGTCGCCCTGGTCGAAGGCACCAACATCGTGCGCCGCGAACTGGGCCTGCCCGAGGCGCGCATCCGCGCCGCCGATCCCAGGCTCTGGTTCGCCGGCGCGGCCCCTCGCTCGTAGCGGGGAGAGAGCGGGGCGCCCCGCGCGAGGGAGGAAGGGATGGTCGCGATCAAATCCGTGGCGCATTTCAGCATTCCGGTCAGCAACGTCGCGGACAGCACGCGGTTCTACACCGAGATCGTCGGGTGCCGGCATCTGGCGACCGTCGCCGGCGGGACAATGGCCTTCCTCGACGCCGCCGGCACCTGCCTGATCCTCGTCAAGCACGACCCGCCGATCAATCCGCGGCCCGCCGGACATGGCGGCGTGCATCACGCCTTTGCGGTCGCGCGCGAGGACTATCAGGCGGCCCTCGCGCATCTGCGCGCGCACGGCGTCGACATTTTCTTCGAGGAGGATCGGCAGGGCGGCGTCCTCAACGGGCCGCGCGCCTATTTCCACGACCCCGACGGCACCGTCCTCGAATTCATCGCCCTGACAAGCTATGCCGGCGACGATCCCGCCGGGGCCTGAGCAAACAATGCGGGGAGGAAGGAGATGATCGGCAAGTCCTATGTCATCGCCCTCGAAGAGCATTACTACGACGCCGAGGTCAAACAGCATTTCCGCGGCCTCGATGCGACCGCGGCGGCGTCCGTCGTCGCCCGGCTCGACGATCTCGGGGCGTTGCGGCTCAAGGAGATGGACGAGGCCGGCATCGACCTGCAGGTGCTCTCGCACGCCATGCCGGGATTGCAGAAGATCCCGGCGGAGACGGCCGTGCCGCTGGCTCGCCGGGCCAACGACCGGCTCTACGAGGCGGTGCGCGCGCATCCCGACCGTTTTGCCGCTTTTGCCGCATTGCCGACCGCCGATCCCAGGGCGGCGGCCGACGAGCTCGAGCGCAGCGTGACGCGGCTCGGGTTCAAGGGCGCGATGATCAACGGCCTGACCGAAGGCCTGTTCATCGACGACAGGCGGTTCTGGCCGATCTTCGAGCGGGCGGAGAGGCTCGACGTGCCGCTCTACATGCATCCGGCAATCCCGCACCCGGCCGTCATCGAGGCCTATTACAAGGATTATGCCGAGCGGCATCCCGGCATCCTGCGCGCGGCCTGGGGGTTCACGGTCGAAACCGCGACGCAGGGAATTCGCCTCGTGTTGAGCGGCGTGTTCGACGCCTATCCGAACCTCAAGATCATCCTCGGCCATATGGGCGAGGGATTGCCGTTCTATCTGTGGCGCATCAGCCACGGACTGCGCGGCAGCCTTGCGGAGAAGAGCTTCCGCGACATTTTTTGCGAGCATTTCTGGATCACGACGAGCGGCTTCTTCTCCGACCCGGCGCTGTTGTGCTGCGTGATGGAGATGGGCATCGACCGCATCCTGTTTTCGGTCGATTATCCCTATGCCGACAATCTGCCCGGCGCAAAATGGACCGAAACGCTGCCGCTATGCGCCGAAGACAAGGAAAAACTGCTGAACGGCAACGCCCGGCGCCTGCTCAAATTGTAGCATTGCCGGGGCAGCCGCCGGTGCGCCGGCTTGCCGGCGCGGCGCGGGTGCGATAAGGGAGCGCGGCGGCATCGACCGGGAGGAGGCGCATGAGCGAAGCGAGAGGGATATCAGTTCTGGCCATCTGCGGCAGCCTGCGCCGCGGCTCGTACAACCGGATGGCGCTGGACGCGGCCATCGCATTGAAACCGCCGGCGATGACGGTCGCGATTGCCGATATCGCGGCGATCCCGCCCTATAACGAGGATGTGCGGGCGCAGGGCTTCCCGGCCCCGGTCGAGACCCTGCGGCGGCAGATCGCCGCCGCCGATGCGCTGCTGTTCGTGACGCCCGAATACAATTATTCGATGCCGGGCGTGCTGAAGAACGCGATCGACTGGGCTTCGCGGCCGCCCGACCAGCCCTTTGCCGGCAAACCGGTGGCGATGATGGGCGCTTCCGCCGGCATGGGCGGCACGATGCGGGCGCAATACGATCTGCGGCGCACCTGCGTCTTTCTCGACATGCATCCGCTCAACAAGCCCGAGATCTTTATCGCCGCCGCCCAGACCAAGTTCGACGCGCAGGGCCGCCTCGTCGACGAGACCGCGCGCGGCCTGATCCGCGATCTGATGGCGGCGCTCGAACGCTGGACCCGCCAGCTTGGCCCTCGCTCTTGAACGACCCGGAATCGGAGGAACGCAATGAATCTCGATTTCACCGGCAAAGTGGCGCTGATCACCGGCGCCGGCAACGGCATCGGACGGGCGACGGCGCTGGCCTTTGCCCGCAGCGGCGCCAAGCTCGTCGTCGTCGACCGCGACACCGCGGGCGGCGAAGCGACCGCCGCGGTGATCCGGCAACAGGGCGGGGAAGCCCGCTTTGTCGCCGCCGACGTCACGAAGTCCGCCGAGGTCGCAAACTATGTGCGGGCGGCGCTCGACGCCTACGGCGCGATCGACTGCTTCTTCAACAATGCCGGCATCGAGGGCAAATGGCGGCCGACCGCCGAGTATGACGAGGCGGAATTCGATGCCGTCATCGCGGTCAATGTCAAAGGCGTGTTTCTCGGGCTGCGGCACGTCCTGCCGGTCATGCTCGCCCGCAAATCGGGGGCGATCGTCAACACCGCCTCGGTTGCGGGCCTCGTGGCGACGCCGGGAATGCCGGCCTATGTGGCCTCAAAGCATGCGGTCATCGGGCTGACCAAGACGGCGGCCGGCGAGGTTGCCCGCCACGGCGTGCGGGTCAATGCGGTGTGCCCGGGACCGGTCGACACGCGCATGATCCATTCGCTTGAAGCCCAGCTCAATCCGGGCGATCCGGCCAGCGTCGAACGGCGCTATCAGGCCGCGATACCGACCGGCCGCTATACAAAGCCGGAGGAGATCGCGAATGTCGTGCTGTTCCTGTGCTCCGATCTCGCCGCCAATATCACCGGCGCGCAATACGTCGTCGATGGCGGGCGTACCGCCGTCGGCGGTGCGGTAACGGCGGTGATTGACAAATAGGGCGCGCCATACCATGCCGTAACCGCGTCCCCGGCGGGCCCGGTTCCGGTCTCCCGCCGCCAGCGAGGAGGCCAAGCGATGAGCGCGGTGCGGACACTGGCGATTGACATCGGCGGCAGCGGCATCAAGGCGGCGATCCTCGACCCCGCCGGGCAAATGATCGGCGCGCGGCACCGCGTACCGACCCCGCCGAAACCGATCTCTCCCGAGAGGCTGCTCGCCGCTCTCGACGAGGCGGTTGCCGAGCTCGGCGCCTTCGAGCGGGTCTCGGTCGGGTTTCCCGGCTATGTGCGCGACGGCCGCATCCTCACCGCCCCCCATCTCGGCAGCGAGAGCCTGGCCGGCTTCGACCTGCAATCGGCCCTGAGAGAGCATTGGGGCAAGCCGGTCCGGGTTCTCAACGATGCCGATGTCCAGGGTTACGGCGCGATCCGCGGGCAAGGGATCGAGATGGTGCTGACACTCGGAACCGGGGCCGGCACGGCGCTCTTCCGCGACGGCGAGCTGATGCCGCATCTGGAATTCGCCCATCACCCGATCCGCGGCAAGAAGACCTATGACGAATACGTCGGAAAGGCCGCCCGCGACAAAAAAGGCAAAAAGGTCTGGAACCGGCGGGTGGCGCGGGTCATCGCGGTATTGCGCGAGGTTGTCCGCTTCGACCATCTCTATATCGGCGGCGGCAACGCCGCCGATATCGATTTTCCGCTGCCGCCCGACGTGACGATCGTCCCGAACACCGACGGACTGACCGGCGGGATCCGGCTATGGGAGGCGGCCGCCAAACCGCCGCCCGCGGTCGCGGCAATGCCGCCGGTGGCGGACGGAGATGCGGGCGAGGCCGCATCCCTTCCGCAGGCGTGACATCGATATGGCGGAATGGCTCCCGGGCGCGGCGATCGGCCGCAAGCAGGGCGGCACCGACAGCCGGCGCGCCCTCCGATAGAGGGGTGCCGCGGCTTCGGTTCGGGAAGGATGGGTGCCGCCCGGTGAGAAGGGGGATCGCCCTATTGCTCGCCTTCTGCGTCGCGGGCTGTGCGCACCGCTGCCCTTCCCCGGCGCCGCGCCCTGTCAGCCTCGACGCGCATATCCCGCCCTTTGCCCGCGTCCCCTGGGAGCCGTTTTCGCGCTCGGCGGCGGTCGCAATCGCATTGCGCGAATGGCGCGCTTTCGGCCAGCCCTTCGTGGCGCCGGGAGTGCCGGAGACGGAAGACAGGGAACGCGAACAGGGGCTGTGGCAGCGGGTCGGCGAATACTGGTGGCTCGGCCTCGACCGCCGCTGGTTCGAGCAGCGCTGGACCGGCATCCACGACCAGTACGGCAACGTCTTTCCGGCGAGCCTTGACGGCTATTACGCCTGGTCCGCCGCCTTCATCGACTACGTCATGCGCATGGCCGGCGCCACCGACCATTTTCCCTATGCGCCGGACCACGCGCATTACATCAACGCGGCGCGCCGGCATGCGATGGGCGAAGATCCGAACGTCTGGCTTACCGCCTATCCGCTGCAGAGCTATGCGCCGCAGCCGGGTGATCTGATCTGCGCCTGGCGCGGGCGCCACCCCGTGACCTATGCCGATCTGCCGACCCCGGCGCCCTTCCCCGGGCATTGCGACATCGTCGTCGGCCGCCAGCCGGGGTATCTGCAGGTGATCGGCGGCAATGTCCAGGACGCGGTGTCGATGAAGGATGTCGCGATCACGCCACAGGGCACGCTCGCCGGTCCCGACGGCCGGCCCGTCGACGATCAGATGCACTGGTTCGTCGTGCTGCAGGTCCAGTATCAGGACAATACGCTGCCGCCGCCGGGCGGCGCCGCGGCGCCGGTCGCGTCCCTGACCTCGCGGCCGCGGCCGCCGGCCGCCATCGCCGCCGCCAGCCAGGGCTGAGCGGCGAGCGCGCGCCGGTAATGGGCGCGCACCGCGGTGACGATCTCGCCGCCGCGGTGCAGCAGCGCATCGCCCAGTTCGATCAGGCGCAGATTGGGCCAGGCGCGCGGGCGCAACGCGGCGACCATGGCGAGCACCTCCGCGGCCGGCCGGCCCGGGCATGCCTGCGCCAGCAGCAATGCCGCCGCCGCGGTCGAGCGCGACACGCCGGCGTGGCAATGGACGAGCAGATGCGCTTCGGCGGCGGCCTCAGTGTCATTGCCAACAGCGCGGCCGAAGGCGAGCAGGCGCTCGACATCCTCCGGCCGCGGCGCCACCCGGCCGGGAGCCGGATCGATGATGTCGTGGAACCGCAACTCCAGCCGCCGGTGCGGCGCATAGGCGCGGAACACCTCGGGTTCGGGGTGGTCCGGATCGAGGATCGACAGGACATGGGTGACGCCGCCGGCGCTGTAGCCCGCGAGCTCGTCGAGCCCGCAGATCGTCAATCGATATGGCGGCATTGGTTGTGCACTCACGCAACCTCCCGTTCGGGAAGCGGGCGGCGCGGCCGCCCTGATCCTTTCGATTATGATCTCTGCTCCGCGGCCTTGAACCGGTCGCGGCGATTCAGCTCAGGTCGAGCGCATAGCGCTTCAGAATGTCAAGCGGAATGATGGCGAGGGTCGCCTCATGCGTCGCCGCCAGCCTGACCCTCGGCGCCTTGCCGGCGGCGAGCGCCTCCTTCCAGCGCTCGGCGCACAGGCACCAGCAATCGCCGGGCTTCAGACCGGGGAAGCCGAGCTCGGGCACCGGCGTCGACAGGTCGTTGCCGCGCGAACGCGAGAAGGCGAGGAATTCGGCGTCGACCTGGGCGCATACCGTATGCCGGCCCCAATCCTCGGGACCGGTGTTGCAGCTGCCGTCGCGATAAAACCCGGTCAGGGGCTTTGTGCAGCACAGGGCGAGCGGCTCGCCCAGAACATTGCGCGCGTGGCTCATCGTGCTCCTGCGGATTTCGCCGTCACCATCCTCCCGTCTTCGCCCGCGCCGGTGGCCGCCGGGCGCAAGGCCAAAGCCGCGCTTAGCATGGGGGGCGGCGGCCGGTGCGGGCCAGCAGCCGGGTTTCGATCGCATCCCAGATCATCGGCGCGATGTCGATGCCCGAGAGGCGGGCGATCTCCTGAATGCCGGTCGGCGAGGTCACGTTGATCTCGGTCAGGAAACCGCCGATCACATCGATGCCGACAAAGACGAGGCCCTGTTCGCGCAAGCTCGGACCGATCGCGGCGCAGATCTCGCGCTCGCGCTCGGTCAGCTCGGTCTTGACCGGGCGGCCGCCGACATGCAGGTTGGCGCGGGCCTCTCCCTCCGCCGGAACCCGCAGCACCGCGCCTTTGGCCTCGCCCTCGACCAGGATGATGCGTTTGTCGCCCTGCCTGACCTCCGGCAGGTAGCGCTGCACCATGACCGGCTCGCGATGCAGCGATTCATACATCTCGAGCAGCGCCGTCAGGTTCTCGTCGCCCGGGCGCAGCCGAAAGACGCCGGCCCCGCCATTGCCGAACAGCGGTTTGATGACGATGTCGCCGTGCTCGCGCCAGAAGGCGCGGATCTCGTCGCGGTCGCGCGACAGCAATGTCGGCGGCATCAGTTCCCGGAAGCGCAGCACGAAGAGCTTTTCCGGGGCGTTGCGCACCGCGCCCGGATCGTTGACGACGAGCGGCCCGTCCTTGGGCAGCAGCTCCAACAGATGCGTCGCGGTGATGTACGCCATGTCGAAGGGCGGGTCCTGGCGCATCAGGATCACATCGACCCCGGCCAGATCGATCTCCTCGAAGGGGCCGAAGCGGTGATGATTGCCGTGCTGGCGGATCACCGTCAGCGATCGGCCGCGGGCATACAGGCGCCCGTCGCGCCAACACAGCGCCTCGGGCAGGTAGTGATGGAGCACATGGCCGCGCCGCTGCGCTTCGAGCGCGAGCGCAAAGGTCGAATCCGCATCGATATTGATCGTATCGATCGGGTCCATCTGAATCGCGACGACAAGACCCATTGCCCGACCTCCCCGCTCCGTCCCGGCGTGAGGGCAAGGACGGCTCATCCCGGCCGATAGATCGATATAGTCATGTGCCGGCGCAGGCGCGACAGCCAGCTCACTGCAGCCGCGACTTCAGCTGCTGCACCATTGCCGCCACCCGGTGGCGCGCCGCGCCGTCGGGTGTGCCGGCGATGAAGGCTTCGAAGGCGGCGATCGCCGCCACCAGATTGCCGAGCTGCGCCAGCACCACCCCCGCCTCATACTGCAGCGCGACGAGGTCGGGAGCGAGGAACTGCATCGTCTCGATGATCCGGAGCGCCTGCTCGCGCTGTCCTCTTTGCAGCAGGCGCTCCTTGATGTTGTTCTGCAGTCGCAGCAAGACCTCGCGGTCCGAAGCCGGTGCGTAGTGCTCGGGCAGCAGTTCCTGCTCGGTGCCGCTGATCGCCTTCAACAGGCTGCGCAATTCGGCGGCGCCGTAGCTGCGGCCGCCGTGGAACGGATCGAGGATCAGCCGCTCGGCCCCGTCTGACAGGCGGACCAGGAAATGTCCGGGAAAGGCCAGCCCGACCATGTCCCAGCCCTGGGCCCGGGCGGCGTGGATATAGAGGATGCCGAGCGCCACCGGCAGGCCTTTGCGGCGGTCGATGACCCGCATCAGATTGGCGTTCTGCAGATCGTCATAGGTCAACTCGTCGCCGGAATAGCCGTATTTCAGCAGGATGATCTCGTTGAGCGCGCGCCCGCGCGCGGCGAGATCGCCCTGCGCCCCGGCATGCCGCCCGACGTCGCGGGCAAGCAGGCGCAGATGGTCGCGATAGTGGCCGAGATCGACCCGCGCGCGCTCGACCGAAGCGAGCGCTAGAGCCGCTTCGGCGATCGGCAGCGTGGCCTCGCCGAGCGCCCCCAGCGCGCGCAGGAAGCGGGCGCGGCTCTCGGCATCGTAGGTCTGCGGCGGCGCGATCATCCTCTCGGCAATCTCACAGCTTGTGCGCCTCCACCGGCGGAGTCGGGACCGCAGGCGGGCTCGCGGCGGGGGGCGCGCCCGCACCCGTCCCCGCGCCTGCGAAGGCAGGGGGCGGCGCCTGCGCCACTGCCGGGGCGCCGGGCCGGATCTCGATGAACGAGACCACGCGCTTGACCCCCGGCAGATAACGCGCCAGCGTGGTCACGCGGTCAAGCTCCGCCTGATTGCGGGCCGAACCGATCAGGTAGACGGAACCGTTCACCGTCTCGATGTCATAGTTCATCGAACGAATGTTCCTGTCGAGGACCAGATCGGAGCGCAGCCGGGCGCTGATCCATGCGTCCCGCGCGGCCTGCCAGGTCGTCTCGCCCGGCCCGACCGCGATCTCGTTATAGACCGCGCGCACGCCCGGGGTCTGGCGCGCAATCTCGCCGGCCAGCGCCTTCTCCTGCGGTGTCGAGACCGTGCCGGTCAATAGCGCGCGCCCCTCATAGACGGTGGCCGTCAAATTTCCGGGCAGCGGCGGCACCGCGTTCACCCATGCCGCGGCGATATTGTTTTCGAGCGTCAAATCGTCGACCGTTCCGGTCACCCCGCGTTCCTGCGCTGCGGCATAGCCGGCCCCGGCTCCGGCCGCGAGGCCGCCGCCGACGGCGAGCGCCGCGCAACCCGAGAGCGCGGGCAGGGCAAAGAGGAGCAATAGGCAGAACGCAAAGCGGAAGCTCGACACGGCTACCCCCCGAGAGCGCGCAAAACTATCCCACGCCGCCCCCTTGTTGTCGCCTCGACAAAAGTCGGGGTCCACCCTCCCGCCGCACCGGCCGGAAGGTCGCCGGTACGATGCCGCCGCCGTTCGAAAATTCGCCGCGGCGGCGGCGCGGGTCCCGGCCCGCGCCGGCAGGGCGAGGAGAAATTTGCAAAGCCCGGCGCGAATCGGCGCGCCGACGGGTCGAGATCGGGGGCGCTAATCGCCGCGGCGCCAGGCTCCGGCCCAGTGCAGCGGCAGCCGCCACGGCGTCACCAGCATCAGGTCGAACCGCAGCGCCAGCCCGGCGAGGTCGGGGCGGGTGGCGAGATAGACCTCGGCGGCGCGCTCGATGCGGCGGCGCTGGCGCGGCGATAAGGCCTCCGCCGCGGCGGTGAGCCCGGCCCGCCGCTTGACCTCGATCACCGCCAGCACGCCGCCGCGCCGGGCCAGAATATCGATCTCGCCGGACGGGCAGCGCCACTGCCTTGCGACAATGCGCCAGCAGCGCAGGCGTAGATGCCACAGGCACAGCCGCTCCGCCACGCGGCCGCGGCGCTCGGCGCGCCGGCGGGCGCGGTTTTCCGGCTTTTGCCTCATGTCCCGGCGCGGCGGAGGGCCAGCCCGCGGCGATAGAGCTCGCGGCGCGGCAGGCCGGTCTCGGCGGCCAGCCGGGCCGCCGCCTCGCGCACCCCGCATGCGGCCGTCAGATGGCGCAGTCGTTCGGTGATCTGCTGCCAGTCGGGCGGCGCGGGCACAGCGGCGGCGACAACGATCACGGCTTCGCCGCGCGGCGGCGCCGCGCGGTAATGGGCCGCAAGCTCGGCAAGCGGGGCGCGCCGCACCTCTTCATGGAGCTTCGTCAATTCGCGCGCCACCGCGGCCGGCCGATTGCCAAGGATTTCCGTCATGTCGGAAAGGGCGGCGGCGAGCCGCGAAGTCGCCTCGAAGAACACGAGCGTCGCCGCCAGCTCGCGCCAGCGCACGAGCTTCTCCCGCCGGGCCGCCGGCCGCGCCGGAAGAAAGCCGGCGAACAGGAAAGTGTCGGTCGGCAGACCCGAGAGGACCAGCGCGGCCAGAGCCGCCGACGGGCCGGGTGCGACGGTCACCGGCAGCCCCTCGGCGATGGCGGCGCGCACGAGCTTGTAGCCGGGATCGGAGACGAGCGGCATGCCGGCATCCGCCACCAGCGCCACCCGCTCGCCCCGGCGCAAGGCCGCAAGCGCGACCGGCCGCATCTCTTCCGCATTATGGTCGTGATAGGGGAGGAGCGGCTTGTCGATGCCGTAATGGGCGAGCAGCCGCGCGGTGACGCGCGTGTCTTCGCAAAAGATGCGGTCGACGCCGCGCAATACGGCCAATGCGCGCAGGGTGATATCGCCGAGATTGCCGATTGGGGTGGCGACGAGATGGAGGCCGGGGGCGGGCGCCTGTCCCGGGCCGGCCGCGCGCGGGCAGCAGGGCGGAGAGGGTGCCTCCGTGGCATCCGCGGGGGCGCGCGCCTGCTCGGGTTTACTCGCGCGGGGAGCGCGGCTAGGCTCGGCCCCCGCTTTGCTGTTGCCGCTGGAGGCCGCCTTGCCGCGCCGGCTTTTTGCCCGGTCCGCTTCGTTCGTCGTCATGATCGCGATCGCTGCCGTGCTCGCCGATTGCGGTCCCGCGCCAAGCGTACCGGCGCCGCTGTCGACCCCGCAATTCCCCTCTTTCCCGCCGCCGCCCGCGCCGCCTGTCCCCGCGCCGCCTGTCCCCGCGCCGCCGCCGGCCGCGCCGAAAGCGGCCAAGGTCGCCCTGCTGGTGCCGCTGTCCGGCCCGAACGCCGGGCTGGGCAAAGCGATCCTCGATGCCGCGCAACTGGCGCTGTTCGAGACCGGCGGGCGCCGCATGACGCTGATTCCGCGCGATACCGGCGGCACTCCGGACGGCGCCGCCGCCGCCGCCCGCTCGGCGATTGCCGACGGCGCCCAGCTGATCCTTGGACCGTTGCTCGCCGCCGAGGTCGCGGCGGTCAAGCCGATCGCCCGCGACGCCCACATCAATGTCATCGCGTTCTCGACGGTGACCTCTCTCGCCGGCGGCGGCACCTTCCTGATGGGCTTTCTGCCGCGCCAGGAAGTCGTGCGCGAGGTCGACTACGCCCATCAGCGCGGCCTCGACCGGTTCGCGGCGCTGGTTCCCGATTCGCCCTACGGCCATCTGATGGCGGATGCGCTCAAGGAGGCGGTGGCGGCGGCGGGGGGGACGGTGGCCAAGATCGCCTCTTACGGCCCGACTGCTGCCGACAGCGCCGCTGCGATCAAGACCCTCGGCGGCGGCGGCGCGGGCGCCGCCGCGTCGCCGCCGGCCTTCGAAGCCCTGCTGCTGCCCGAAGGCGGCGCCCGGCTGGACCAGATCGCGGGGCAGCTGCAGGCGGCGGGGCTCGACCGGCCGCAGGTCCGGCTGCTCGGCAGCGGTCTGTGGGATGTTCCCGGGATCGGCAAAGATCCGGCCCTTGTCGGCGGCTGGTTCGCAGCCTCGCCGCCCGACCAGCGGCGCGTGTTCGCGTCGCGGTTCCAGGCGACCTATGGTCATGAGCCGCCGCGCCTGGCTTCGCTCGGCTTCGATGCCGCCGCTCTCGCCGCGGTGCTGGCGCGCCAGGATGGATCTCGCCCGTTCTCGCGAGAGGCGATCATGAACCCGAGCGGTTTCACCGGCGTCGACGGGTTGTTCCGCTTCCGGCCCGACGGGCTCGTGCAGCGCGGACTGGCCGTGCTCGAGGTCGAGCCGCAAGGCAATGTCGTGATCAGCCCCGCGCCGCAGAGCTTTGAAGAGCTCGGATACTGAGCCGGCTCAGGCGAGCAATGCCGCCAGCACCGCGTTCAGCCGCTGCCGACCGGCGGCGGTGGCGGCGATCCGCTCGTCGCCGAGCTCCAAGAACCCGCCTGAAAGGAGCGGTTCGAGCCGTCCTGAAAAGGCCGTCTCAAAATCGCAGCCGGCGACCTGTTCGATCCGCCGCCGGGAGATCCCGCCGGTCAGGCGCAACCCCATCATCAGCATTTCCGCGACCACGCTCTCGCGATCAAGCGCCGTGCGGATGGCGCCGCCGCCTTCCGTCTCGACCGCGTGAAGCCATTCTTCCGGCAAGCGATGGCGCTCGACCGCATAGGTGACGCCTTCGCAGGTAAGCCGGCCGTGGGCGCCCGGACCGATCCCGATATAATCCTCGTAATGCCAATAGGCGAGATTATGCCGGCATTCGGCGCCGGGCCGGGCATGGTTCGAGATCTCATAGGCCGGCAGCCCGGCCGCCGCCATCCGCTCCTGCGTCATCTCGTAGAGCGCGGCGGCGGTGTCCTCGTCGGGCATTGCGAAGGCGCCGCGCGCGGCCAGGGCCGAGAACGCCGTACCGGGTTCGATCGTCAACTGGTAGAGCGACATGTGCTCGCCGGCGAGCGCCAGCGCCTCATCGAGTTCGCGCCGCCACAAAGCGATCGTCTGGCCGGGGCGGGCGTAGATCAGATCGAACGAGAACCGCGCAAAGATGTCGCGCGCCCGCGCGATCGCCGCGATCGCCTCGGCGCGGCCGTGCGCCCGTCCCAGGAAGCGCAGGGCCGCGGGATCGAGCGACTGCACGCCGAGCGAGAGCCGGTTGACGCCGGCCGCAGCGAAGGCGCGGAAGCGATCGGTTTCGGCCGCATTGGGGTTGGCTTCAAGCGTCACTTCGAGATCGGGCGCGACGGGCCACAGCGCGCGCACCCGCTCGATCAGCGCCGCCGCCGTCTCGGGCGGCATCAGCGAGGGCGTGCCGCCGCCAAAGAAGATCGAGACGACCCGGCGGCGCGCCGGCACCAGCGCCGCCTCGTGTTCGAGATCGGCGAGCAGCGCCCGCGTCCACCGCGCCGTATCGACGCCGCGGCGCACGTGGCTGTTGAAGTCGCAATACGGGCATTTCGAGCGGCAGAACGGCCAGTGGATATAGACGGCCAGCGCTCTGGGCGCCGCGCCTGCGCGCTGCCCCCGGCTGGCGGCGCGGGAAAGGGCGCGGGGGGAGGCGCACTCCCCGTTTCCTATCGCTTCCGACCGGCAAAACATGCCGCAACGAGTTGGGAAAAGGCGCGGGCCCGATGGCTGATGCGATGCTTTTCGGCCGGGTCCATTTCGCCGAAGGTCATTTCGTACCCGGCCGGCACGAAGATCGGATCGTAGCCGAAGCCGCGCTCGCCGCGCGGCGGCCAGACAAGGCGGCCCGCGACCTCGCCGCGAAAGCATTCGACATGTCCGTCGGGCCAGGCGAGGGCGAGGGCGGCGACAAAGCGGGCGGCCGCATCCCGCTCGCCGAGCGCCCGCCATACCTTCTCCATTGCGGCCCGAAAATCCCTCTCGGGGCCGGCCCAGCGCGCCGAATAGATGCCGGGCATGCCGCCGAGCGCGGGCACGACCAATCCGGAATCGTCGGCCAGGGCCGGCAGCCCGCTGCGGCGCGCCGAATGACGCGCCTTCAGCGCCGCATTCTCCTCGAAGGTTGCGCCGGTCTCCGGCGGCTCGCAGATGCCGAGTGCGGCGGCGGGCACGCTCGTCACCGCATAGGGCGATAGGAGCGCGGCAATTTCCGCAACCTTGCCGGAGTTGTGGCTGGCGATGACCAGCCGCCCGCCCGCGAAAGGCCGCCTCACCATCTCACCCGAGAGCAAGGGCGGCGCGCTGCCGCCGCGTCAACTCGCCGATCCCGACGCGCGCCAGACGCAGCATTTCGGCGAACAGCGCTTCGTCGAACGGCGCACCTTCGGCGGTGGCCTGGATCTCGACGATACCCCCCGTTCCGGTCAGCACGAAATTGGCATCGGTCATCGCCTGCGAGTCTTCGGCATAATCGAGGTCGAGCACGACCGCGCCGGCAATGACGCCGCACGAGACTGCAGCGACGGTGTCGTTGAGCGGCACCGAGGCGAGCTGCCCGGCCGCGACCAGCCCCTGCAAGGCCTGATGGAGCGCCACATAGCCGCCGGTCACCGCGGCGGTGCGGGTGCCGCCGTCAGCCTGCAACACATCGCAATCGATGCGGATCTGGCGTTCGCCGAGCAGGGAGAGATCGGTAACCGCGCGCAGGCTGCGCCCGATCAGCCGCTGGATCTCCTGCGTGCGGCCGCTCTGCCGGCCGCGCGCGGCCTCGCGCTCGGTACGGGTCCCGGTGGCGCGCGGCAGCATGCCGTATTCGGCGGTGACCCAGCCCCGGCCGGTATTGCGCAGAAAGGGCGGCACGCGGTCCTCGACCGTTGCCGTGCATAGCACATGGGTGTCGCCAAATTTGGCCAGACAGGAGCCCTCGGCATATTTGGCGATGCCGGGGCGGAGAACGACCGCGCGCATCTCGTCGCAGGCGCGCCCCGAAGGCCGCGGGCTGGGCGCGATCGCGCTCATCGAAAGCCGGCCAGCTTGTGGGTTTGCAAGCTCAGCCGCCACTGCGGATGGGCGAGGCAGAAGGCGATCGCCCATGCGGTGTTGCGCGCAAGCTCGGGCCCGTCCATTGGCTGCACCGAAAAGCGGCGGAAATTAAGGCCGGCAAAAGCGAGCGGGTCGAGCCCCTGCTGGGGCACCACGAGCTTCAATTCGTCGCCGCTGCGGACGACGAGCGGCGCGCCCGCTTTCGGGCTCACGCATAGCCAGTCAATGCCCGCAGGCGGCATCACCGTGCCGTTGGTCTCGACCGCCACTTCAAAACCGCGCTCGTGCAGGGCCGCGATCAGCGGCGCATCAAGCTGTAGCAGCGGCTCGCCGCCGGTGCAAACGACAAACCGGCCGCCCGCGCCCTGCGGCCACAGTGCGGCGATGCGGTCGGCGAGAGCGGCCGCATCGCGATAGCGGCCGCCGGCGTCGCCGTCGGTGCCGACGAAATCGGTGTCGCAGAACGGGCAAATCGCGCGGCCGCGGTCCTCCTCGCGGCCCGACCACAGATTGCAGCCCGCAAAGCGGCAGAACACCGCGGGCCGCCCGGCATGCGCGCCCTCGCCCTGCAACGTATAGAAGATCTCCTTGACCGCGTAGCTCATGTTCGGGCGGCGGCGAACGCCTCCCAACCCCGGCGGCGCAGCGCGCAGGCCGGGCATTCGCCGCAGCCATAGCCCCAGTCGTGGTGCCGTCCGCGCTCGCCCTTATAGCAGCTATGCGTTTCCTCGCGCACCAGCGCCACCAATGCCTCGCCGCCAAGCCGATCGGCGAGCGCCCAGGTCGCCGCCTTGTCGCGCCACATCAACGGCGTATGGATGACGAAGCGGTGGTCGAAGCCCAGCGACAAGCTGGCCTGCAGCGCCTTCAGCGTGTCGTCGCGACAGTCGGGATAGCCCGAATAATCGGTCTCGCACATGCCGCCGACGAGGTGGCGAATGCCGCGCCGGTAGCCGATGATCGCGGCCAAGGTGAAGAACAGCAGGTTGCGCCCGGGGACAAAAGTGTTCGGCAGGCCGCTGTCGGCAAAGGCGATCGCGCGCTCGCGGGTCAGCGCGGTCTCGCTCAACTGTCCCAGCAGGCCGAAATCGATCAGGTGGTCCGCTCCGAGCCTGTGCGCCCAGTCCGGAAAATCCCGCCGCAATCGCGCGATGATCGCGCTGCGGCAATCGAGCTCGATGCGGTGGCGCTGACGGTAATCGAAGCCGAGGGTCTCGACCGCGGCAAAGCGCGCCAACGCCCAGGCGAGGCAGGTTGTCGAATCCTGCCCGCCGGAAAACAGGACAAGGGCGGCTTCCGGATTGATCGCGGCGCTGTTCACACATCCGAGATATGAGAGCTCGCCGCCGCGATCAATATGCCGGCGCCGGAACTCCGATCAGCGGCGGATCAACGTCGCCGCCACCGCGGCGCAGGCAAAGCCTACCGCGAAAGCGATCGCAACGCTGGCGAGCGGGTTGCGCTCGACCTGCCGCGATACCGAATCGACGGCGATGCCGCCCTGATTGCGCAGATGCCGCGCCATGTCGCTGGCCCGGTTCTGCGCCGCCTGCGTCCACTCGCCGCTGGTCTGGCCGAAGTCGCGCAGCATTTGCGAGGTTTGGTCGACGACGGAACGCAGCCGATCGAGCGCATCGCTCAGCTGGCGCGAGCTCAGCCATCCCTGGACGCTGCCGACATTCTCGCCCGCCAGCGAGCCGTCTCCGCTTTCCTGTTTGTCCGTCATTGTGCTCACCTTTCTTCGACGTCCCGTCAACGCCGGCGCGGCGAAATCGCTCCGCATCCACACGTGCCGCGGTGCCGCCGGCGCCGCCGTGCTGCTATATATCTAGGGCCGGACAGGGAGCGGTGGAGGCCGGGATCGCCGCTCCCGGCTTCGCACCCGCGCCGCCCGCCGGCAGCCCGTGGCGGTATCGGGAACGGCCGGCGGCATATGCAGCAGGTGATCCGCGATGATCGAAGTGCAGAAAATCGCCGGAGCGATCGGGGCCGAGATCTCCGGCGTCGATCTCTCTCGCGAGCTTGCGGCCGAGACGGTGGCGGCAATCCGTCGGGCCCTGCTGGACCATCTGGTCGTATTCTTCCGCGACCAGGAATTGACGCCGGCGCAGTATCTGGCCTTTGCCCGCCGCTTCGGCGAGCCCGTCGAATATCCGTTCGTGCGCGGGCTCGACGGCTTCCCGATGATCACGCCGGTCGTCAAGCTTGAACATGAAACGGTCAATTTTGGCGGCGTATGGCATGCCGATACGACCTACCTGCCGGAGCCGCCGATGGCGACGATGCTGTATGCCCGCGAGGTGCCGCCCTACGGCGGCGACACCCTGTTCGCCAACATGTATCTCGCCTATGAGACGTTGTCGCCGGGCATGAAGAGGGTGCTCGAGGGGCTCGTCGGGGTCAGCGATTCGGCGAAGGCCGACGGCTCGCGCACCCGCGAGGACCGCATCCGCGATCGCGGAACTGCGGGTGCCGACCGGCGGCTCACGGCCTTGCACCCGGCCGTGCGCACCCATCCCGAGACCGGCAGAAAGGCGCTTTATGTCAACGCCGCGCATACCGTGCGCTTTACCGATATGACCGAGGAGGAAAGCGCGCCGCTTCTCGAATTTCTGTTCCGCCATCAGATCCGGCCGGAATTCACCTGCCGCTTCCGCTGGCGGCGGGGATCGCTCGCCTTCTGGGACAACCGCGCGGCGCAGCACAACGCGGTCAACGACTATCACGGCTTCCGCCGCGTCATGGAGCGGATCACGCTCAGGGGCGACAAGCCGCGCTGAGCCTCAGATCACCTTTTCGGCGCGCAGAGCCATAATCTCGTCTTGCGACAAGCCGCACTCGGCGAGCACGGCCTCGGTATCGGCGCCGAGTGCCGGGGCGGCCCGCACCGGCGGCGGGTCGGCGGTTATGACCGGCCCGGCCACCATCGGGAGCGGCGCAAGGCCGGGCCGCGCATAATCCCGGATGCGGCCTCGTTCCCGGACGAACGGGTTGTCGAGAGCGGCGGACAGGTCGTTGACCGGGGCGGCGGGAACTTCGCCAGCGAACGCGTTCAGCCATTCGGCGGTCGTGCGCGCCGCCAGCGCTTCGTCGAGCATCGCGTTCAAGAGGTTGCGATTTTCGAGCCGCTCCTTGAAGGTGCGGAAGCGCGGATCCGCCGCCCATTGCGGCCGGCCCAGACGCCGGCACAGGATCGGCCAGAACTTCTCCTTGTTGCACATGATGAAAATGAAGCCGTCGCGGGTGCGATAGAGCTGGCTCGGCACCAGCGAGGGATGAGCGGAGCGCGGCTCGCGGCCCTGCACGTGGCCGGCATTCAGATACCAAGTCGCGAGATAGGAAAGGTTCTGCAAGGCGCAATCGAACAGGCTGACGTCGAGATCGCGACCCCGCCCGGTTGCGCGCGCCGCGATGATCCCCGAGAGGAGGGCAAAAGCGGCGAACAGCCCGCTCATCAGATCGACGATCGATAACCCCATCCGCGTCGGCGGGCCGTCGGGCTCGCCGGTCAACGACAAATAGCCGGCCTCGGCCTGCATCAGATAGTCGTAGCCCGGCCAGCGGGCGCGCGAGCCGTCGCGGCCGTAAGCCGACAGATGGGCGCATACGATCCTCGGATTGGCCGCCGCGAGCGCGGCGTAGGTGAGGCCGAGCTTGTCCGGCAGATCGCCGCGCAGATTGTCGAGCAGACCGTCGGCCCGCGCCGCCAGAGCGTGCAGCACCCGGCGCGCGCCCGGTTTCTTGAGGTCGAGCGTGAGGCTTCTCTTGTTGCGGTTGAAGCTGTGGAAAAAATGGCTTTCCTCGGGCGCGGCGAAGAACGGACCGACCCGGCGCGCCATGTCGCCGCCCTCGGCCGGGTTTTCGATCTTGATCACCTCGGCGCCGAGATCGGCCAATTGCATCGAGCCGTAGGGCCCGGCTCCGTACTGTTCGATCGCGATGATGCGCAGTCCGGCAAGGGGGAGCATTTTCTCGACGCCCTATTACCTACTCCCGATCGGACCCGATCCGGCCGTCGGCTGGGATCGCCGCGGCCTGCGCCGGCGGGGTCGCGGAGGCGGCTTTTTCGATCTCACACCGGATTTCTCTGGATCAGCTGGCGGGCGATGATGATGCGCTGCAATTCGTTGGTGCCCTCGCCGATCAACAATAGCGGGGCATCGCGATACAGGCGCTCGATCGGGAACTCGGTCGAATAGCCGTAGCCGCCGTGGATGCGCATCGCCTCGAGGCTGACGGTGGCGGCCGTCTCGCTGGCGAACAATTTCGCCATCCCGGCTTCCATGTCGCAGCGCTCACCCCGGTCATAGGCGCGCGCCGCATCCGCGACCAAGAGCCGCGCGGCGCGCACCTGCGTCGCCATGTCGGCGAGCTTCAGCTGGATCGCCTGGTGCTGGCAGATCGGCTTGCCGAAGCTCTTGCGCAGCTGGGAATAAGCGATCGCCGCGTCGAGCGCCGCCTGCGCGACGCCGACGCCGCGGGCGGCGACGTTGATGCGGCCGAGCTCGAGCCCGGCCAGCGCATGCTGCAAGCCGCGCCCTTCGCTGCCGCCGATCAGCCGGTCGGCCGGAATGCGATAGTCGCTGAAGATCAGCTCGGCCGAATCGATGCCCTTATAGCCGAGCTTTTCAAGCTTCCTGCCGACGGTGAAGCCCGGCCCTTTCTCGGCAAGAAACAGGCTCATGCCGCGATGGCGCGGCTCGGCCGCCGGATCGGTCTTGACGAGCAGCGCAAAGATCTGCCCGTAGATCCCGTTCGAAATCCATGTCTTGGTGCCGTTGATGACATAAAACGCGCCCTCGCGCCGCGCCGTGGTTCGGATCGCCTGCAGGTCGGTGCCGCAATCGGGCTCGGTCAGGGCGACGCCGCCGCGCAGTTCGCCGCTGGCAAAGCGCGGCAGGAATTCCTGTTTTTGCGCCGGCGTGCCGAAACGTTCGACCGCCGCCGCCATGATCAGATGCGAGTTGAAAATGCCGGCGAGCGACATCCATACCTGCGACACTTTTTCGACGATCCGCGCGTAGGTCGCCGCTCCCAGCCCAAGACCGCCGTAATCGGTCGAGATCGTCGCGCCGAACAGGCCGAGCTCCTTCATCCGCTCGACGATCTCGACGGGGTAGATGTCGTCGTGCTCGAGCGCGCGCACATGCGGCTTGACCTCGCGTTCGAGAAAGCGCTCGAGGCTGTCGAGGATGAGCCCTTCGGACTCGGCTTGCGCGCTTGTCATATGTTCACCTCGCGGACAGCAGCTGCGCGATCGCGCGCATGTCGGCGGCCTTGTCGAGGCCGAGGATGGCCGCGGCGATCGCGCGCGCCCGCTCGGGCGCCGCGGCGCGGCCGGCATTGTCATGGAATTTCGCGAGAATTTCGTGCTCGGCGAGCGGCCGGTCGCCGCAGCCGCGGTTGATGTGCTCGCGATGGGCGAGGGTGCGGCCGTCGGCGGTGGTGATGATCAACTCCCCCGAGTAATAGCGCGGGAACCCCGATCGCGGATCGATGCGATAATCGATCCGCTCGGCGAGCGCCAGGATCTCGGGATCGGCGATCGCCTCGGGCGCCAGCTCGGCGAGGCCGAAGCGGCCGCGCAGCAGTGCGGCGGCAACGATATAGGGGATCGAGAACTGCGCGTCGTAGGCGTTTTTCGGGCGGCGCTTGTTGGCGAGCGGTTCGCACACGGTCTTGACGACCTCGCCCGGTACCAGCGCCTCGACATGGCGGATACTCTCGAGGGTCAGGCGATGCTCGCGCGTCAGCGCGATCGCCGCATCGGCGCAGGCATGGGTGAAATGGCAGGCGGGATAGGGTTTGACCGCGACCTGCATGACCTCCCAGACCTCGCCCAGATCGCGCGTCGCCCGCGCAAGCTCGGCGGGATCGTAGCGCTGCTGCAGATGGCTCACATAGAGGCCGAAGCGGCCCTCATAGGCGCGCCGGGCGCCGATGAAGCCCTGTTGCGCCAGGGCCGCCGCGGTGATGCCGGCGACGGCCGCCCAACCCGGATGCAAGCGCTTGGTCCAGGCGCCGTCCTCGAGAAATTCGAGACTGCCGGCGGCGGTCGATAGAGCGATGCCCTGCGCCATGACGAGCTGTTCCATGGTCAGCCCGAACAGCTTGCCGGCAGCCAGCGTGCAGGCGAAGGCGCCGATCAGCCCGGTCGGGTGGAAGCCGATCTGGTGGAACCCGCCCCTTGCCACCGCCCCGAGCCGCGCCGCCGCCTCGACCCCGGCGATATAGGCGGCAAGTGCCGCCGCCCCGCTCGCCCGACGATAGCCGCCGACGGCGAGGATCGTAGGCAAGAGGCTGGCGGTCGGATGGATGACCCCCTCGGTGTGGGTATCGTCGTAATCAAGGCCGTGGATCAGGATGCCGTTCAGCAGCGCCGCATCGCGCATCGGCAATGCGGCCGGCAGACCGATGACCGGGCTGTCGCCAGCACCGGCAAGGCCCGTCAGCGCCGTCAGCGCCCGGTGCGCGAACTCGAAGCCGGTCGCGGCCAGGGCGATGCCGATGGCGTCGAGCATCAGGTGTTTGGCGCGCGCCGCGACCGCGGAGGGAATGCTGTCCATGGTGAGGCCGACGGTGAAATGCGCCAGGGTCTCGGCAACGAGCGCTTCGCGCCGGGTTCGCCCTTCGGCGTTCTCGGGATCTCGATCGCGGACGGGCGCGTTCATCTTTTCCTCCTTGGCCGGACTGTTCCATCGTGACAGCTGCGAGGCCCGCAGGCGAGGGTTAGCATACGCCTGTCGGCCTGCGATCACCGAGAGGCGCATGAGCGAAAACCCGTTCTTCGAAACCTGGACGGCCCCGTTCGGGGCTCCGCCCTTCGAGCGCATCCGGCCCGAGCATTTCCCGCCGGCCTTCGCGCGCGGCATGGCCGAACAGGAAGCCGAGATCAAGGCGATCGCATCCTCGCCCGAGCCGCCGAGCTTTGCCAATACGATCGCCGCGCTCGAGCGCAGCGGACGGCTCTTGGATCGGGTCGGCCGCACCTTCTTCAACCTGAACGCCAGCCTGACCTGTGCGGCGCTTGAGGAGATCGCGCGCGATTACGCGCCGCGCCTTGCCCGCCACCGCCTGCGGATCGCGCTCGACCCGGACCTGTTCGCCCGCATCGCCGATCTTTACGCCCGGCGTGCGGGGCTCGATCTGGCTCCCGAAGAGCTGCGCCTGCTCGAACGCACATATCTGCGCTTCGTGCGCAGCGGCGCCCTGCTGCGGCCGCAACAGCAGCGGCGGATGGCGGAGATTTCGGAGCGGCTGGCAAGCCTGCATACGCTGTTCGAGCAGAACGTCCTGCACGACGAGGAAGCCTTCTCCCTCGAGCTCGCGCCGGCCGATCTCGAAGGGCTTCCCGATTTCGTCCGCGCCGCGGCGGCCGCGGCGGCGCGCGAGCGCGGGCGCGAAGGCCGCTTCGTGATCCCGCTTGCGCGCTCGGCGGTCGAGCCGTTCCTCAGCTTCTCGCCGCGGCGCGATCTGCGCCGCGCGCTCTACGAGGCCTGGGTTGCGCGCGGCGACCATCGCGGGCCGCACGACAACCTGCCGGTGATCCGCGAAATCCTGACCTTGCGCGCCGAACAGGCGCGGCTGCTCGGCTACGACAATTTCGCCCAGTACCGCCTCGCTGAGACGATGGCCAAGACCCCGCAGGCGGCGGGCGAGCTGCTGCGGCGCGTCTGGGAAAGGGCCACGCGCAAGGCGGCGCGCGAGTGCGCAGAGATCGAGGAGATCGCGCGCGCCGACGGGCTGAACCCGCCGATCGCGCCCTGGGACTGGCATTATTATGCCGAAAAGGTGCGGCAGGCCCGCTATCGCCTCGACGAGGCCGAGGTAAAGCCGTATTTCGTTCTCGACAACATAGTGGCGGCCGCGTTCGAGACCGCGAGGCGGCTGTTCGGCCTCAGCTTCCTGTTGCGCCGCGACGTGCCGGTCTACCATCCGGATGTGCGCGCCTATGAAGTGCGCGACCGCACGGGTCGCTCTCTCGGCCTTTTCCTGCACGACAATTTCGCCCGTCCCGGCAAGCGCTCGGGGGCCTGGACGGGCAGCTATCGCGTCCAGCATTCGCTCGACGGCGAGGTCGTCGCGATCGTCGTCAACAACAACAATTTCAACCGCGGCGATCCGACCCTTCTGAGCTTCGACGACGCGCGCACCCTGTTTCACGAATTCGGCCACGCCCTGCACGGGCTGTTGTCGCGCGTGCGCTATCCTTCGCAATCCGGCACCGCGGTGCGGCGCGACTTTGTCGAGTTTCCCTCGCAGATGTTCGAACACTGGATCACGGCGCCGGAGATGCTGCGCCGCTACGCCCGCCACTGGCGTACCGGCGAACCGATCCCCGAAGCGCTGCTCGCGCGCCTTCTCGCCGCCCGTACGTTCAACCAGGGCTTTGCCACGGTCGAATATACGGCGGCCGCCCTGCTCGATCTCGAACTGCATCAGACGCCACCGGAAAGGGTGGCCGATCCTGCCGCCTATGAGCGCCAGTTCCTTTCCGCGATCGGCCTGCCGCAGCAGATCGGCGTGCGCCACCGCCTCGCCCATTTCCAGCATCTGTTCGCCGGAAGCGGCTACGCCGCCGGCTATTACGCCTATCTGTGGGCGGAGGTGCTGGACGCCGACGGCTTCGCCGCTTTCGCCGAGAAGGGCGATCCGTTCGACCCCGAGACGGCGGCCCGCCTTGAGAAGGTCTATAGCGCCGGCGACACGCGCGAGCCGATAGAGCTCTACCGCGCCTTTCGCGGGCGCGATCCGAAGATCGAGCCGCTGCTCGAACAGCGCGGCCTCGAGGCATAGGGAAAAGGCCTCGCGCCGGCCGCCCGATCCGCCGGAGGCTCAGTCTTTGCGATCCGCGGCGCAGCGGCGACGGCGCGGACGGCCTCCTCCGCCCCGAGCACGCAGCCGCGCAACGATCAACGGCGGGCGGCGGCAGCTCCGCCCGCCGCATTCCCGGCCCCGGGCCGGGCTCGCCGTCCCGGCGCCCGCCTCAGCGCGTGCGGAGGAGGCGGGTCACGTGTCCCATCTTGCGTCCGGGTTGAACCTCACTCTTGCCGTAGAGATGCAGCTTGGCGAACGGATCGGCGAGCGCCTCGCGCCACCTCTCGACCTGATCGCCGAGCAGGTTGTGCATGACCGCCTCGCTGTGATGCGCGACCGAGCCCAGCGGCAAACCGCAGATCGCCCGGACGAGCTGCTCGAACTGGCTGGTGAGGCAGGCGTCGATCGTCCAATGGCCGGAATTGTGCGGTCGCGGCGCCAGCTCGTTGACGAGAAGCTCGCCCGTGCGCGTCACGAACATCTCGACCGCCAACAGGCCGACGAGGTCGAGCTTTTCGGCGATATGGCGGGCGACGGCCTCGGCCTGCCGCGCCAGCGCGGCGGCAATGCGGGCCGGAGCGATCGTCGTGTCGAGAATGTGGTTGGTGTGGCGGTTCTCAACCGGCGGATAGGCTGCCCATTCGCCGTTTGCACTGCGCGCGATGATGACCGAGATCTCGCAGGCGAAATCGACGAACTTCTCGAGGATGCCGATCTCGCCGCCCATCCGCCGCCACGCTTGCGCCGCCGGAGTGTCCGGGCGCAGCATCACCTGGCCCTTGCCGTCATAGCCCATGCGGACGGTCTTGAGGACTGCGGGGGCGCCGAAATCGCGCGCTATGCTCTCGAGCTCGGCGGCATCATGCACCGCGCGGTACGCCGTCGTGGCGACGCCGATCGCGCGCAAAAAATCCTTTTCGCGCAACCGATCCTGAGCGATTTCGAGAATCTCGGGGCGGGGCAGGGTCGGCTTGCGCGCGGCGATCCGACGAACCGCCTCGGCCGGGATGTTCTCGAACTCGATCGTCGCCACGTCGATGGCGGCGGCGAAAGCGTCGAGCGCCGCCATATCGTAAAAATCGGCGACGGTCGCCCGGTTGCAGACCTGCGCCGCCGGGCTGTCCTCTTCGTCGGCAAAGATGTGGCAGCGATAGCCGAGCCGGGCGGCGGCAAGCGCGATCATGCGGCCGAGCTGGCCGCCTCCGAGGATGCCGATCGTGGCGCCGGGAGCCAGCATGCCGCCGCTATCAGGATCCGTCCGGGCGTTCGCGGACGGCCTCCGTCTGCGCCTGCCGCCAGCCGTCCAAGGCGGCGGCGATGGCCGGATCGGAAAGCCCGAGAAGCGCCGCGGCGAACAGCGCCGCATTGGTGGCGCCGGCGCGGCCGATCGCAAAGGTCGCAACCGGGATGCCGGCCGGCATCTGCACGATCGAGAGGAGGCTGTCGACGCCTTTGAGCGCGCGGGTTTCGATCGGCACGCCCAGGACCGGCAGCGGCGTCAGCGCGGCGGTCATGCCGGGCAGATGCGCCGCTCCGCCGGCGCCCGCGATGATCACGCACAGACCGCGGGCGCGGGCGGTGCGGGCGTATTCGTAAAGCCGCTCGGGCGTGCGATGGGCGGAGACGATTCGCGCTTCGTAGCTGATGCCGAGCCGATCGAGCATCGCCGCGGCATGCTGCATCGTCTCCCAATCGGACTGGCTTCCCATCACGATGCCGACCAGAGGACCGGCGGCGCTCATTTGCCGCTTGCTCCTCTTTCAGGCGATGATATCGGGCAGCAATTCGTTTTCAATTTTGGCGATCTGATCCTTCAGCAGAAGTTTGCGCTTCTTCAGGCGCTGCAGCTGCACTTGATCGAATGGAACCTGTTCGGCGATCCGCGCAATCACATCGTCGAGTTCGCGATGTTGGATTTTGAGAGCGGCAAGCCGGGCCTTCAGGGTCTCGAAGTCTAGGTCCATGGTCGGCAGAACCAGATTTTGCTAACACTACACCGGCCCAGAGGGCGAGGGGGTAATGACGAAGCGGATCGGCATCCTGACGAGCGGCGGCGATTGCGGCGGGTTGAACGCCGTGATCCGCGCCGTCACGCTGCGCGCCACTTCCGCCTATGTATGGGAGGTTGTCGGTATTCGCAACGGCTCGATGGGGCTGCTGCGCGATCCGCCCGATGTCGAGCGCCTCGATCCGGGCCGGCTCGACGCCGCGATGATGCGGCTCGGCGGCACCATTCTCGGCACCACCAATAAGGGCGATCCCTTCGCCTTTCCGCTGCCGGACGGCAGCATCCGCGACCGCTCGCAGGATTTCATCGACGCCTATCGCGCGCTCGGCCTCGACGCTCTGATCGGCATCGGCGGCGACGGCAGCTTTGCGATCCTGCGGCGGTTGGCGCAGCAGGGCGGCATCCCGCTCGTCGCCATCCCGAAGACGATCGACAACGACGTGTGCGATACCGAAGCCTCGGTCGGCTACGACACCGCGGTCGCCGTCGCGACCGAGGCGCTCGACCGGCTGCAGCCGACTGCGGCCAGCCATGACCGCGTCATGGTTCTCGAAGTGATGGGTCGCGATGCCGGCCACATCGCGATCGCCGCCGGCATCGCCGGCGGCGCCGATATCGTGTTGATCCCCGAGATCCCGTACCGCCTCGAAGCGGTGGCGCGCCACATCGACAAAGTGCGCCGGGCCGGCCGCAATTTCGCGCTGGTCGTCGTCGCCGAGTCGGTGCGCGACGAGAGCGGCGCGCTGTTGCAGCGCGAGCATGCCGGACAGAAGCGCTATGGCGGGATCGGCGCGGCGCTGGCCGAGGGCATCGCCCGGTTGACCGGAGCCGAGACGCGGGTCACCGTGTTGGGCCATCTGCAGCGCGGCGGCCAGCCGACCGCCGGCGACCGCCTGATCGCTTCGGCGTTCGGCGTCTATGCCGTCGACCTGATCGCCGCCGGCCGCTTCGACCGCATGGTGGCGTGGCAGAACCGGCGGGTCGTCGATGTGCCGCTCGCCCGCGTGGTCGCAACTCCGCACCGCGTCGATCCCGACGGCGCGCTGGTGCGCACGGCGCGCGGGCTTGGGATCTGCCTTGGCGATGAGTGAGGCCGGGGCGGCCGAGGCCTTCTGGCGTTTTTCGCTGGATTTCTACCGGCTGCCGGGGGTCGAGCAGGCCTTGCTTACCCTGCAGGACCGCGCCGGGCATGACGTCAATCTGATCCTTTATGCGCTGTGGCTCGGCTGGTCGGGACGCGGCCTGCTCGGGGATCGCGAGCTCGCCGCGGCGCGGCGCGCGGCCGGGCCGATCCGCAGAGGGATCGTAATGCCGCTGCGGGCGCTGCGCCGCCGGCTCAGATCCGATCCCGACCCCGCCGTGCAATCGCTGCGCGAGCGGGTGAAGGCGCTTGAACTCGAGGCCGAGCGGATCGCGCAGTCCCGTCTCGCCGCGCTCGCCGCACCGCCGCTGAGCGCCGGCGCGGCCGCCCGCCGGGCGGCCGCGCAGGCCAATCTCGCCCGCCTTCTCGGCCCGGATGCGGGCTCGGCGCCGGCGGCCGTCCTCGGCGCGGCGCTCGAACGCCTCTAAGCGAACCGTTGCCGCCTCTCTATGCCGGCAACTTCCTCGTGTTCCCGTGGGGAAGCCGCGCAGGGCGCCGCCGGGTATCGCAAAGACCGCGGAACCGGCGGGCTTCAGCCGCCCTCGACGCCGCCGGTCGGGCGCGCGCGCAGCGGGCGCTCGCCGGCGAGCGGCGGCTCGCCCCAGCGCCGCACCGTGCCGGTGTCGATGCCGAACAGATCGAGCACCCGCCCCAGGGTCTGATCGATCATGTCCTCCAGGCTGCGCGGCTTTGCGTAAAAGGCCGGCACCGGCGGCGCGATGATGGCGCCCATTTCCGACAAGGCCGTCATCGTTTTGAGATGCCCGGTGTGCAGCGGCGACTCGCGCACGACGAGAACGAGACGGCGCCGCTCCTTTAGCACCACATCGGCGGCCCGCGTCAGCAGCGTCGTCGTCACGCCGGCGGCGATCTCGCTCATGCTGCGGATCGAGCACGGGGCTATGACCATGCCGATCGTCTTGAACGAGCCCGAGGAAATCGGTGCCGCCATGTCGCCGATGGCGTGCACGACATCCGCGCGCGCGCGCAGTTCGGCCGGCTTCAGATCGGTCTCCAGCGCCAGCGTGACTTCGGCGGCGCGGCTGATGACGAGATGCGTCTCGATGGCGAGCGGCTGCAACAGTTCGAGCAGCCGCGCCCCGTAGATCACGCCCGAGGCGCCGCTGATTCCGACGATCAGGCGCGCGGTCTCTGCCATCCCGCCCCCCTTTGCGATTGCCGCTGCGGCATGTTGGCCGTAAAGCTCTCTGGTCTGCCAGGCGAAGCGGCGTTACCATCTCCGCCCGTTGTCGTCTAGCAGGAGGACCGTGCATGTCGCTGCAAGATCGCCTCCAGGTGCTGAAGGAAAAGCACGCCGCGCTCGAACGCGCCATCGAGGAGGAGAATCGCCGTCCTCTTCCCAACCAAGACGCGATCCACGATCTGAAGCGCCAAAAGCTCCGTATAAAGGATGAAATCTTTCAACTGGAGAGGCATTAAGCGCTCTCTCCTGTTTCTTTCCACCTCTACACAATTCTCCATACCCAATTCGTAAGGGCGGGCCGCAAAGCTGGCGGCTCCGCCCTTGTTTTACCCGTCAGCTGATCGAAGAGGTCCGCTGCGCCGCGGGTGCCGATGCGGCGCCCAGCTCGCTCTCGATGCTTTCAAGGCTGCGCCCGCGGGTCTCCGGCAGCAAGATCAGCATGACGATCATCAGCCCGTAGGCGAAGATGCTGAAAAGCGCGATGGCCGCGCCCAGCGACAGGCGCTGGCTCAGATAGCCGACCAATGTCGGGAATATCGCACCGATCGCGCGCCCGGCATTGTAGCAGAAGCCCTGACCGGTGCCGCGCACCGCGGTCGGATAGAGCTCGGTCATGAACGGCCCCATCGGCGGAAACTTCATCAACAGCGCGATGTTGAGCGGAATGCCGAGCCACAAAAGGGCGGTATTGTCGATCGGCGCGAACATGAACAGCGGCACCATGATCAATGAGGCGATGGCCGAGAGGAGAAAGGTCCATTTGCGGCCGATCGCATCGCTGAGATACGCGCCGAGCAGAAAGCCGATCAGGGCGCCGAAAATCTGCACCAGCAGAAACCCGCCGGTGCTCGGCGCCGAAAGATGGCGCACGCTGCGCAGATAGGCCGGCATCCAGATCCCGACGGCGTAGCCGCCGCCCTGCGCGCCCGAGACCATCAGCGCGATCTTGAGCGTCGTCCACAAGTGGCGGCCGCGGAACGCCGACAGCACGTGCAGAACGCCGCGCGCCGGCCGCTCTCCCTGCGTGTCGCGAAAGATCTGGGGCTCGTCCATATGCCGGCGGATCCAGATCACGAAGATCGCCGGCAAAAGCCCGATCGCAAACAGCACGCGCCAGGCGATCGCTTCGGGCAGCAATGCATAAAGGACCGTGTAGACGAGCGCCGAGGCGCCCCAGCCGACCGCCCATCCGGTCTGCACAAGACCGACGGCGCGGCCGCGATACTTGTCCCGGATGACCTCGCCCATCAGGACCGCGCCCGCCGCCCATTCGCCGCCGAAGCCGAACCCGTGCAATGCCCGCAACAAGAAGAGCTGCTCGAAATTCTGGGCGAAAGCGCACAGAAAGGTGAAGATCGAATACCACAGGATCGTGATCTGCAGCATGCGCACCCGCCCGTAGCGGTCGGCGAGCGCGCCGGAGAACCAGCCGCCGAATGACGAGATCAGCAGGGTCACGGTGCCGATGAGCCCGGCCTCGCCGCGCGAGAGGCTCCAAAGCGCAATCACGGTCGGGATCACGAAGCTGTACATCTGGACGTCGAACGCATCGAGGCTCCAACCGCCGAAGCAGGCGGCCATCGCGCGGCGTTCCTTGGCGTCGAGTTCGCCGAACCAGGCAAGCATCAAGGGGGCTCCTTCGGGTTTCTTGTTGCCCCGATCGTCGCGTGCACGCGCCGGGAATGGCAATAGGATTTTGATCGCGCTCCCTTTTCTCGCCCGCCGGCGGCGCGCAGGAAGAGGGGCCGCGCTCTGCCCGCTGGCGGTGAGGGAACAGAGGTCAGTCTTCGGCCCGCACCCTGACGTAAGAGCCGGGGGCAGGTTCGATCGGCGGCAGTTTGCCGCCGCCGGGCGTGCGGGCCGGCACCTCGCCGCCGCCATAGCGCGACACCCAGCGCTCCCACAGGGGCCACCAGGAACCGGGGCGCTCGACCGCGCCGGCGAGCCATTCCTCGGCGGTCGGCGGGTTATGATCGTTTTCCCAATGCCCGTATTTGCCGCCGCCGGGCGGGTTGATGACGCCGGCGATATGGCCCGAGGCGGCGAGCACGAACTTGACGGGGCCGCGATAGAGCCGGGTTGCGGCATAGGTCGAGCGCCACGGCGCGATATGATCCTCGCGCGTCGACAGCAGGAAGGACGGCGTCCTGATCCGGCGCAGATCGATCGGCACCCCGCCCAGAGTGATGCCGCCCGGGCGCACCAGCAGATTCTCCTGATACATGTTGTGCAGATAGAAACTGTGCATTGCCGCCGGCATGCGCGTCGAGTCGGCGTTCCAGTACAGCAGATCGAATGGCAGCGGCGATTTCCCCAGCAGATAATTGTTGACGACGAACGACCAGATCAGGTCATTGGCGCGCAGCAGGTTGAAGGTCATTGCCATATCGCGCCCTTCGAGATAGCCCTTTTCCTGCATGCGCTCGTCGAGCACCTTGAGCTGCTCCTCGTCGATGAATACGGAGAGTTCGCCGGCTTCGGCGAAGTCGACCATCGTCACGAAATAGGTGGCGCTTGCGATTCTGCGGTCGCGCTTGGCTGCCATATAGGCGAGGGTCGCGGCCAGCAGCGTGCCGCCGAGGCAATAGCCGATCACATTGGCCCGCCGCTCGCCGGTCGCCTCGTAGAGCGCGTCGAGCGCCGCGAGCGGCCCTTCGAACATGTAGTCTTCGAAGCTCTTCCGGGCGAGCCGCGCATCCGGATTGACCCACGAGATCATGAACACCGTGTGTCCCTGCGCCACCGCCCAGCGGACGAACGAGTTCTCGGGCCGCAAATCGAGAATGTAGAATTTGTTGATCCAAGGCGGGATGATCAGCAGCGGCCGGCGCTTCACTGTGGCCGTCGTCGGCGCGTACTGGATCAATTGCATCAGCTCGTTCTGATAGACGACCTGACCCGGAGTGGCGGCGATGTTCTCGCCGAGGCGGAACGCCGCCGTATCGGTCATGCTGATCTTGAGCCGGCCGCCGCCGCGTTCGAGATCGCCGAGCAGGTTTTCAAGCCCTCTGAGCAGGTTCTCGCCGCGGCTTTCGATCGTCGCCCGCAAAACTTCGGGATTGGTCAGCACGAAATTCGAGGGAGCGAGCGCATCGACGAATTGTCTCGTATAGAAATCGATCTTGCGCGCCGTGTGGTCGTCGAGGCCGGCAACATTGCGCACGCTCGCCTGCAGCCAGCGGGCGGTCAACAGATAGCTCTGCTTGATGAAGTCGAACAGCGTGCTCTCGCTCCACGCCGGGTCGCGAAAGCGCCGGTCCCCGGCCGCAGGCTCGATGACCGGCTCGGCGCTGCCGCCCCAGAAGCGCTGCGCGGTGCGCTGCCACAGCGTCAGGTAGTCGTGCCACAGCGAGAGCTGCGCCTGCACGAGGCGCGAAGGATCCGCCGCCATATGCGCGGTCATGTCGAGAAAGGCGGCGCCGATGCCGAGCGGATCGCCGATCTTGAGATCGCCTCCATCGGCCTGTCGCTTCAGGAAATCCGTCACAAGCTTGTGGCTCTTGCGGGCGATCTCGACGATCTGCCGGGACAACTCGGCGGCTTCGGCAAGACCCTCCGCCGCCGGGGTTCCCGCTTCGTGCTTGTGATCGGGCGCAGCCTCCCGCGCGGGATCGCCGCGGCGCGTCTCATTCATCCCCGGTTCCTCGCTGGCGGCTCCCCGCCGGGGCCGCCTTGTCTTTCCCCGTCGGTAAATGTGGTGACGCCCCGGCCGCGATCGAGTACACATGCCGAAATCCCGGCCGCCGGCATCCGCTGCAGTGCAATGCGTGCCGCATACTCGAAAGAAGCGAGGTTCGCCGGTTCTTCCCCGGCTCTGCCGCGCCGCCGGCGCGGCTCCCGGCCGCCCTTTTCGAAACCGCTCCGGGGAGCGCCGGCGGAGCCGGGATGAAAGGGGCGAGGACATGAACGGCAAAGCCGGGATCATGGCGGCGCTCGTCCTGCTGGCGGCGCTTGCGGGCTGCAACCCGGCCATCGACGCCTACCGGAACATCCGCGGCCTGAGCAGGAACGACCCCAATCCGAAGACGGCGCCGAATACGAAAAACTTCGCGATCGCCGAGGCCAAGCCCTATCCGAACCTCGCCTCCGTGCCGCCGCCCCCGACCGGGGTCGCAACCGCGGCCGAACGCGCGCGGATGCTGCGCAGCCTGACGGCCAGCCGCACCGACCTCGAGAGGACCGACCGCGCCCTGCGCGCCGGAGCCAGCATCGCGTTTGCGCCGCCGCCGCCCCCGCCGCCGCTGCCGCCCGGAGCGGCGGCCGGCAATCCGCCGGCGCCGCCGGGCGCAAGGCCGGCAGCCGCAGGGGGCCCGCGCAAACCCGGCCAACCGCCGATACCCGGACCTCTCGAATCAAGCCTGGTTTCGCCGCGGATCGCCCGGCTCCCGCAACCCGAAGCGGCCCGCCCCGCGCCGCCGCCGCCGCATCTGGCGGCGGCGACGGTTCCCGGCCCTGCGGCGCTGCCCTCGGCCGCGCTCGCCGCGGCCGGTTTCCGGCCGCCGCCGCCGCCACCGCTGCTTGCGCCGACGCCCTCATCGATCCCGGCCGGCAAGCCGAAGCCGTCCGCCGCGACCGCCAAACCGGCCGAGATCCGCTTTGCCGCCGGTACGATGCGCCTTACGCAGGAGAGCCGCTTGCTGGTCGCGAAGATTGCGGCGCTCTACCGCCGCCGGCCCGGGCTGGTGCGCATCGTCGGCTTTGCCGGCGGTGGCGGCGGCGCCCGCCAGCAGCTCGCCAGTTTCCGGACCGCGCTCGACCGCGCCCAGGCGGTGGCGAACGCTCTCGCGCAGGCCGGAGTGCCGGCGAGCAAAATCAAGATCGAAGCAGCTCCGAGCGGCACGGATTCGGCAGCAGCCCGCGCCGAGGTCATGCTCGAGCGCTGAGCGCGAACAGGCGGCGTTCCGCCGCCCGCGTCAAAATTGTCGAAAACTCGCGGCGCCAAGGCTACAAAGAAACGGCGAGCCGTTTTTGCGGCTTTTCAGGGAGCTTGTCACCCCTCATACCGGATCGCCATCGTGAAACCGCCGCTCAAAATCGCCGTTGCGGGTCTTGGTACGGTCGGCGGCGGCACCGTGCAGCTGCTGCACCGGCAGGCCGAGCTGCTGACCGCCCGCGCCGGCCGTCGGATCGTCGTCGCCGCGGTCTCGGCGCGCGATCGCCGCCGCGATCGCGGCGTCGAGCTTTCCGCGGTGCGCTGGTACGAGGATCCGGTCGCGATGGCCGCCGATCCGGAAATCGATCTGGTGGTCGAGGCGATCGGCGGCGCCGACGGCGTCGCCCGCCATGTCGTCGAGACCGCGCTCGACCACGGCAAACACGTCGTCACCGCCAACAAGGCGCTGATGGCCTACCAGGGAACGCGGCTTGCCGCCCATGCCGAGCAGCGCGGGCTGGCGCTCTCCTTCGAGGCCTCGGTGGCCGGCGGCATTCCGATCCTCAAGGCGCTGCGCGAGGGTCTGGTCGGCAACCGGCTCAAACGCGTCTACGGCATCCTCAACGGCACCTGCAATTACATCCTGACGACGATGCGCGAGAGCGCGCACGAATTCGCCGAGGTCTTGGCGGAAGCCCAGAAACTGGGCTATGCCGAGGCCGATCCGAGCTTCGATATCGACGGCATCGACGCCGCCCACAAACTGGCGATCCTGGCCAGCGTCGCATTCGGCCGGCCGGTCGATCTCGACGGCGTTTACGCCGAGGGCATCCGCCACGTCTCGCGGCTCGACATCGATTTCGCCGAAGAGCTCGGCTACCGCATCAAATTGCTCGGCATCGCGCGGCTGACCGAGGAGGGGCTAGAGCAGCGCGTCCATCCGTGCATGGTGCCGCAGGCGGCGCCGATCGCGGCGGTCGAGGGCGTCTACAATGCCGTTGTCGCGGAGGGCGATTTCGTCGGTCAGGTGGTCTTGCAGGGACGCGGCGCCGGCGCCTTCCCGACCGCCTCGGCGGTCGTCGCCGATATCGTCGACATCGCCGCCGGCCGCTATGCCGCGCCGTTCGCGGTTCCGATCCGCGAATTGCGGCCGATCCCCGGCGTGCCGATCGAGCGGCACCAGGGCGCCTATTATATCCGGTTGATGGTGGTCGACCAGCCGGGCGTCATCGCCGACGTCGCGGCGGCGTTGCGCGACGAGCAGGTCTCGATGGAGGCGATGATCCAGCGCGGCCGCGCCCCCGGCGAGGCGGTGCCGGTCGTGATGACGACCCATGTCACGGTCGAGGCGGCGATGCGCCGGGCCTTGCAGCGGATCGCGGCGCTTGATTCGGTGCTGGAGCCGCCGCGCTTGATTCGTATAGAAGATTTTTAGGACCTCGGATGTGGAAGATGCAGGGATCGAAATGAATCTGCCATGGAGACGGCGAGACAGAAATTAGCACTGTTTTCTATTTTCTTGCCGAATCTTGGGTCAATCATGGCTTGGCGATCCCTGAGCTTTTGCGGAATATAGGGGTACGACAAAGAAAAGGAGGAAACCGTGGCCGAGACTTCACGAATGGACCGCAACCTTGCGCTCGAAGCGGTGCGCGTGACCGAGGCGGCGGCGCTGTCGGCCTCGCGGCTGATGGGACGGGGCGATGAGAAGGCGGCCGATCAGGCCGCCGTCGATGCGATGCGCGACGCCCTCAACAGCCTAGCGATCGCCGGCACGGTGGTCATCGGCGAGGGCGAGCGCGACGAGGCGCCGATGCTGTACATCGGCGAAAAGGTCGGGACCGGCAACGGCCCGCCGATCGACATCGCCCTCGACCCCCTCGAAGGAACGACGATCACCGCAAGGGGCGGCGCCAACGCGCTGTCGGTCATCGCGATGGCCGATGAGGGCGGGTTTCTGAAGGCGCCGGACGTCTATATGGACAAGATCGCGGTCGGCGGCGGCCTGCCCGACGATCTCGTCGATCTCGACGAGACCCCGGCGACCAATCTGAAAAACCTCGCGCGGGCCAAGAAGGCCGATATTTCCGACCTGGTCGTCTGCATCCTCGACCGGCCGCGCCATGCCGAGCTGATCGCCAAAGTGCGCGAGGCTGGCGCCCGCATCATGCTGATCTCGGACGGCGACGTCAGCGGCGTCATTGCCACCTCCGAGCCCGAGACCGGGATCGACATGTATATCGGATCGGGCGGCGCCCCCGAGGGCGTATTGGCGGCGGCCGCATTGCGCTGCATCGGCGGCCAGATGCAGGGCCGGCTGCTGTTCCGCAACGACGACGAGCGCGCCCGCGCGCGCCGGCTCGGCATCACCGATCTCGATCGCAAGTACAAGCTCACCGAGCTTGCTGCGGGCGACGTGATGTTCGCCGCGACCGGCGTCACCAACGGCTCGATGCTCAAGGGCGTGCGTCGGTTCCCGGGCGGCGCCCTGACCCATTCGGTGGTGATGCGGTCGAAAACGGGCACCGTGCGTTATATCGAAGCCCGCCACGATTTCACCCGCAAGCAGAGTTTCGCTCCGTTCGCCCGCTGAGGGGTAAGGGGAAGGCAGGCGTGGAGGAGGCCTCTGTGCTCGCCGAACGCTCGGCGTGCGGCCGCCGCTGGCGGCTGCGCCCGGCCGACTTCGAGGAGATCCGGAGGCTCTCCCTCCGCCTCGGCCTGCCGGAGATCGTGGCGCGGCTGCTGGCCCAGCGCGGCCTTGATTGCGATCATGCGCCGAGCTTTCTCGAACCGCGACTGCGCGACCATCTGCCGGAGCCGCTGCATCTGCGCGATATGGAGCGGGCGGTGGCGCGGCTTGTCGCGGCCATAGAGAAGGGCGAGAGGATCGCCGTATTCGGCGATTACGACGTCGATGGGGCCACCGCGGCAGCGCTGCTGCTGCGCTTCCTCGCCGCGGTCGGCGCCCCTACCCGCCTTTATGTTCCCGATCGCCTCGACGAGGGCTACGGCCCGAACGCGCCGGCCCTGCTGCGCCTGCGCGAGGAGGGGGTGCGGGTCGTCGTCACCGTCGATTGCGGCACCACCGCGCATCAGCCCCTGGCCGCGGCGGCGGCGGCCGGGCTCGACATTGTCGTCGTCGATCATCACGTCGCCGAGCCGCTGCTGCCGCGGGCCGCCGCGATCGTCAATCCCAACCGGCTCGACGAAACCAGCCCGCACGGCGATCTGGCGGCGGTCGGGGTCGCCTTCCTGCTCGTCATCGCGCTCAACCGGGCCCTGCGCCAGGCCGGCTGGTATCGGGGCGCGCGTGCCGAACCCGATCTTCTCGCCTGGCTCGACCTCGTCGCGCTGGGCACCGTGTGCGACGTCGTACCGCTCGTGGGGCTCAATCGCGCCTTTGTCGCGCAGGGGCTCAAACTGGCCCGCAGCAGCGCCAATCCCGGCCTCAAGGCGCTGGCGGCCGTAGCCGGGATCAAGGAGCCGCTCGACGCCTACCATCTCGGCTTCGTGCTGGGGCCGCGGGTCAATGCCGGCGGCCGGGTCGGCACCGCCGAACTGGGAGCACGACTGCTGGCCACCGACGATCCGGCGGTCGCCGCCGAATTGGCGCAGCGCCTCGACGGCTACAACCGCGAGCGGCGGGAAATCGAGGCGCGCACGCTGGCGGCGGCGATCGCCGCGGTCGAAGCGACGCCGCAATCGCCGGTGCTCGCCTTTGCCGCGGCGCCGGGGTGGCACCCCGGGGTGATCGGGATCGTCGCCGCCCGCCTCAAGGAGCGCTATCAGCGCCCGGCCTGCGTCGTCGCCATCGCGGACGGCATCGGCAAAGGCTCGGGGCGCTCGATCGCCGGGCTGGCGCTCGGCCCGGCGGTCATCGCCGCCCGCCAGGCCGGGCTGTTGATCAATGGCGGCGGGCATGCCATGGCGGCCGGCTTCACCGTTGCGGCCGACAAGCTCGAAGCCCTGCGGCTCTATCTCGCCGAGCGGCTTGGCGATGGGCTCGATGGCGAGAGGCTCGTGCCCGAGCTGATCATCGACGGCCTCCTGTCGCCGGGTGCGGCGAGCGCCGAGCTGGTCCGCCATGTCGCGGCGCTGGCCCCTTTCGGCGCCGCCAATCCCGAACCGCGCTTTGCCTTTGCCCCCGTGCGCGTCCTCCATGCCGAGCCGGTCGGCGGCGAGCACCTGCGCTGCACGCTGGCCGATCCTCTGGGGCCGGCGCGGCTGCGGGCGATCGCCTTCCGCGCCTCGGCGAGCCCGCTTGGCCGGTTTCTTGCCGAGACGCGCGGGAGTGCGATCCAGGTAGCGGGGCGCTTGCGGCACGATTCGTGGCAGGGCGGCGGCGCCGTCGAGCTGGTCGTCGACGATGCCGCGCCGGCGCCGCCGCGGCCATGAGCCGGCAGTCTTCCCGGCGGCGTCGATCCCCTTGACCGGCGGCGGCGAAAAAGGGTTTCCCTCAGCCTTCGCTGCAGGAGGGCGCGCGTGGAACCGCACGAAATCGCCGAATCGATACCGGGCCATGACCATCACCCGGCGCACAGCCTCGCGGGGGATGACAGATTTCGCAGGCTGACCGGCATCTATGTCGGGGTCGTGGCGATGCTGCTGGCGATCGCCACCCTGGGCGGGGCGAACGCGACGAAAGAGATGCTGAGCACGAACATCTCCGCCTCGGACACCTACGCCTACTACCAGGCAAAGGTCCTGCGCCAAGCCGTCTTCGAGACCGCCGCCGATCAGATCGAGACGCTGCTCGCCACGCGTCCGGACATGCCGGAGGGGCTGAAAAAGAAGGCTGCGGCGCTGGTCGCGCGCTACCGCACGATCGCCGCCCGCTCGGTCAGCGATCCCGGCAGCGGCCACGGGCAGAAGGAGCTGCTCGCCAAGGCCAAGCAGCTGGAGAGGCGACGCACCCGCGCCGAAGAGCGCAATCCCAATTTCGAGTTCGCCCAGGCGCTCTATCAGATCGCCATCGTGCTGGGATCGGTCAGCATCGTCGCCGCCTCGCGCCGGCTGCTCGATTTGAGCGGAGCCCTCGCCGTCCTCGGCACCCTGCTGACCGTCAACGGCTATTTCCTGCTGGTGCCGATCCCGTTCGGATGAGGCGCTGGCGGGCGCGGATCGCCGCCGCCGGCCCCCATGACGGTTTCGCCGGCCCTGTCGCAGGCGCCGCGGCGACCCGATATGTCGGCGCAGAAAACCGTCCCCGCGCCCGTTCCCGCGACAGGGGGGATGACGGGGACTGGGGAGGAAGACATGAAAAGCAACAGCCGTGACGCCCTTCTCGTCATCGATGTGCAGAACGATTTCTGTCCCGGCGGGGCGCTGGCGGTGCCCGACGGCGATGCCGTCATCCCGGCGGTCAACCGCCTGGCAAGCCGGTTCGCCCACGTCGTGCTGACCCAGGACTGGCATCCCGGCGGGCACGCCTCTTTCGCCAGCTCGCATCCCGGCAAAAAACCGTTCGAGACGATCGCGCTCGACTACGGTCCGCAGGTCCTGTGGCCGGATCATTGCGTGCAGGGGACGAAGGGGGCCCAGTTCCACGCCGATCTCGACATCCCTCATGCCGAGCTCGTATTGCGCAAAGGCTACAACCGCGCGATCGATTCCTATTCGGCGTTCCGCGAGAACGATCGCAAGACGCCGACCGGGCTTGCCGGCTATCTGCGCGAGCGCGGTTTCGAAAGCCTGACCCTGTGCGGCCTCGCAACCGATTTCTGCGTGCTGTACTCGGCGCTGGACGGGCGCGAGGCGGGATTTGAGGTCAGCGTCGCTCTCGCCGCCTGCCGCGGCCTCGACACCGACGGTTCGCTCGCCCGCGCGCTTGCGGCGATGCGGCAGGCGGGAGTCCGGCTGGTGGAGGGCGCAATCTGACGACGGCGCCCGTGTCACGGCGCGGCGCCGTGGCGCGCCGGTTTCCCGCGCGCCGCCGGAGGCGATAAGGAAAGGCCGATCCGATGTCATGCGCCGCCGCCGAAGAGCGTCCGCCGCCGTCCCGGCGCCTTTCCCGGCGCGCGACGCCGGCAACGGTGCTCGCCGCGCTCGGCATCGTCTATGGCGATCTCGGGACGAGCCCGCTCTACACCCTGCAAACGATCGTCCAGGGCGCCGGCGGACGGCTCACCCCGGCGGCCGCGCTCGGCGTGCTGTCGCTAATCCTGTGGGCGCTCGTCATCACGATCTCGATCAAATACTGCGTTTTCGTGATGCGCGCCGACAATCACGGCGAAGGCGGGATCCTGGCGCTGATGCCGCTTGCCGGGGCATCCGGGTTCGAGCGCGGCCGCGCGCTGGTCGTGATGGGCCTATTCGGAGCGGCTCTGATCTACGGTGACGGCATCATCACGCCGGCGATCTCGGTCCTCAGTGCGCTCGAGGGCGTCAACGCCGCAACCCACGCGCTCGCCTCCGGCGTCATGCCGGCGGCGGTCGTCATATTGCTCTGCCTTTTTGCCGTTCAGAGCCGCGGCACGGCCCGCATCGGCGGCATGTTCGGACCGGTCATGCTGCTCTGGTTCGGGGTGATCGCGGTGCTGGGCATAGGCGGCATTCTGCGCCATCCGCAAGTGCTCGCCGCGGTCGACCCGCGATATGCGATCGCCTTTCTGGGGCAAGGCGGGTGGGGCGGCTTTGCCGTTCTCGGCGGGGTCTTCCTGGCGATCACCGGGGGCGAGGCGCTCTATGCCGATATGGGGCATATCGGCAGAAACCCGATCCGCACCGCCTGGTACGGGCTCGTGCTGCCGGCGCTCCTTCTCAACTATGCCGGGCAGACGGCGCTTTTTCTCGAACATCCGGCCGCGATCGGCAATCCGTTCTTCGATCTCGCCCCGCTCTGGGCGGTTTTCCCGCTGGTACTGCTCGCCACGGTCGCGACCGTCATCGCCAGCCAAGCGATCATCACCGGCTCGTTCTCGCTGACGCGCCAGGCGATGCAGCTCGGCTGGTTCCCCGGCTTGCGCATCCGCCAGACCTCGGCCGAGGAATACGGCCAGATCTACGTTCCGTTCGTGAACTGGACGATGCTGCTGTTCACGCTCCTGCTGACGATCGGATTCGGCAGTTCCGAGCGCCTCGCCGGCGCCTACGGCACCGCCGTCTCGACGACCATGCTGTTGACGACGGCGCTGCTCTATACCGTGATGCGGGATCGCTGGGGCTGGCCGGCGCTATCCGCGCTGCTGGCAAGCGGCGTCTTTTTGCTCGTCGACTGCGCCTTCTTTGCCGCCAATCTGCTGAAAATCGTCGAAGGCGGCTGGATCCCGCTGGCCTTCGGCGCGCTCGTGTTCATCGTCATGACCACTTGGCATTCCGGCGTCCAGGCCGTCCGCGGCAGGCTCGCGGCGCTGGCCGAGCCGGTCGAAGTATTCCGCGAACGGCTTCACGCCGGCCGGGTTCCGCGCGTGCCGGGCACCGCCCTGTTTCTGACCCGGGTCACCCGGGCGATCCCCCGGTTGCTGGTCCAGCACGTCTGCCAGATCGGCGTGCTGCCGCAGACGGTCATCGCCCTGACGGTGAAGTTCGAGCAGATACCGCGCGTCGGCCCCTCGGATCGCCTCGAACTGACGCCGCTCTTCGAAGGTTTCTGGCATCTGACCGTGCATTACGGTTTTGTCGAAATCCCCGATCTGCCGGCCGCTCTGCGCGCGGCGAAGGCTCTCGGCTGCCCTCTTGATCCCGACAACGCCGTTTACTTCGGCGAGCACGACGCCGTGATCTCCGGCAAGACGAACGGGCGGCTCTCGCGGCTGCGCCTGTTGCTGTTCGCCTTTCTGTGGCGGAACGCGGTGCGGGCCGTCGATCTGTTCAACCTGCCGCCGGAGAACTTTGTGGAGATCGGGCGCCAGATCGCGTTGTGAAGAAGCCTCCGCGAGGACCGCGCCCGGCCCCCGGCCAGCCCCGCGCGGCGGCGGTCCGATCGCCTGCAAGCCTGTCGCGATCGGTGCCGGCGGGAGCTTCAGGAACGGCGCGGCAGGGGGCGGCGCTCGACCACGAAGCTCCTCTGCTGGCGACGCGGCGGATGGGGGCCGAAGCCGCGCTCGGCCGGGCCGGCGGGACCTTTCTCGGCGGCATCCTGGGGCGGCGGCGCGGGTTTTTGCGGCGGCGGCTTGCGCTCGCTGACTTGCACCTCGATCTGATAGCCGTCAATCGCAACCCCGTTCATTTCGCTGACCGCGCGCTGCGCGGCGCGCTCGGTCGCGATATCGACGAACCCGTGGCGCAGCCGCTTGCCGCTTGTCGGATCGCGTGCGACAAAAGCGCTCAGTACGATGCCGAACGAATCAAAAATCTCGGCCAGCCTTTCATCGCTGAAGTCGGGCGGCAGGTTGGCAACGAATATATTGCCGCGGAGATGGCGTGATCTCATCGGCTTTGCCTCTCGACTGGAGAATGGGGTCTGATATTCCCGGCAAAATTGGCCGGCGGGCGCGATCTTGACGACTATCGACTTTGCACGGCTGGATTGCAGTCGGAAATGGGGCGGGGCCCAGCGCCGCCCCGGGGTTGCATTCCGGCGGCGCCGGCCGCAGCGGCGCAGATTTTACGGAGAGAAGCGATGGCGCGACGAACCGCGTTGATGACCGCCGCCCCGCCGCATGGCCCGGAGCAGCGGCCGTGATCCCGCGTGAGCGCGCGCCGTATTCGGCGATCGTCGACCGCCCGCCGCTCAGGCTGCCGGGGGGTGCGCGGATTGCCGTGTGGACGATCGTCAATCTCGAATTCTGGGATATCTCCCGGCCGATGGCGCGGCAGGTTCTGCCGGCCCCGACCGGGCAGGTCTTGCTGCCCGACGTGCCGAACTGGGCCTGGCACGAATACGGCATGCGGGTCGGGGTGTGGCGCTTCTTTGAATTGTTCGTCCGGCTCGGGATCCGGCCGACCGTGGCGATCAACGCCCGGGTCGTCACGGAATACGAGCGGGTCGCCCGGGCGGCGCACGAGGCGGGCTGGGAGTTCATGGGCCACGGCTTCGAGCAGATGCCGATCCATCAGGTCGCCGATCAGAAGGCGATGATCGAAGACTCGCTGGCGGTGCTGGAGCGCTTTACCGGCAACAGGCCGCTGGGCTGGCTCGGCCCCGGTCTGACCGAGACCGAGCATACGCCGGACCTGCTCGCCGCCGCCGGCGTCAAATACATCGGCGACTGGGTCTATGATGACGAGCCGACCGAGATCGCGACCGCTTGCGGCCCGCTCGTCACCCTGCCTTATACGGTCGAGCTCAACGACATCCCGATGATGCTCGTCCAGCACCACGAATCGGCCTATTTCGCGCAGCGCTGCCGGGACAGTTTCGAGCGGCTGTATCGCGAGGGCGAAAGCCGCGCCAAGATCATGGCGATCGCGATCCACCCCTACATCAGCGGCCAGCCGCACCGGATCAAATACCTCGAGGCGGTCTACGAACATATCGACCGCCATGCCGGGGTCCTGCACTGGAACGGCGCCGAGATCCTCGACTGGTATCTGGCAAGCCGGAGGAGGGGGTGATGCTGCCGACCGAACGCCTTCGCTATTCTCCGATCACCGAGCGGCCGAAGCTGGTCCTGCCGCACGGCGCGCGGCTGGCGGTGTGGGTCGTCGTCAATGTCGAAGAGTGGGACCCCGCACAGCCGATGCCGCGCACCGTCCTCAGCCCGCCGGCCGGCGGCTCCCCGATGCCGGACATTCCGAACTGGGCCTGGCACGAATACGGCAACCGCGTCGGTTTCTGGCGGATGCTGGCGGTCTTCGATCAGCTCCGGATCCGCGCCGTTCTCGCCATCAACGGCTCGGCAATCGGCCGCTACGGCGCCATTGCCCGCGCCGCGCGCGAGCGCGGCTGGGAGTTCATCGGCCACGGCTTCACCCAGCAAAGCATGCAGAAGGTTGCCGACGAGCGCGCCGACATCCGCAACACTGCGGCGGCGATCCGCGCCGTCGCCGGTCGGCACCCGCGCGGCTGGCTCGGCCCCGGCCTGACCGAAACCTGGGAGACGCCGGACCTGCTGGTCGAAGAAGGCTATGAATATGTCTGCGACTGGGTGCTCGACGATCAGCCGGTCATGCTGCAAACCCGTACGCGGCCGATCGTCAGCATTCCCTATACGCAGGAGTGCAACGACGTGGCGATGATGCTGATCCAGCATCACAAGGCCGGCGAGTATTACGATCGCGCGATCGACCAGTTCGAGCAGCTCTACAGCGATGCGGCCGAATCGGCGCGGATCATGGCTCTCGTCGTGCATCCCTACATCATGGGGGCGCCCCATCGGTTGAAATACTTCCGCAACGCGCTTCTTCACATTCGCGAGAGGCCGGACGTGCTGTTCTGGACCGGGGAGGAAATCCTCGACTGGTATCTCTCGCAGCAGCCGCGGGAGAGGCTGCGACCATAGCGGGCGATCCCGCTCGCGGCCTCTTGCGGGCGGGCGGCCGCGGGCACTACTCCGCACTTGTGGCCGGGCGGGCGAGATTCTAAGCTGGCGCGGTCAAACTCGTTCGGCCCTGGCCTGCTCTTCCTCGCTCAGCCGAGCCGGGAGACCCGGTTTCCCCGCCAAGCGAAGTTCGGCCCGCGCACCCGCGCGGTGGCTCTATCGAAGAGGAGGCCGCATGGCCATCGGCGTCGTCAAATGGTTCAACCCGCAGAAGGGTTACGGCTTCATCCAGCCCGAGGACGGATCGAAGGACATCTTCGTCCATATCTCGGCGGTCGAGCGCTCGGGGATCGGCAACCTGCATGAGGGACAACGGCTCTCATTCGATATCGAGCGCGGCCAGCAGGGACGGGTCTCGGCCGTCAATCTGCGCCAGGCTTGAGCGGGGTTCGAAGGCTCCCCGAACTCCGCCTTCCCCTGCGCATATGCCCGCCTTCCCGAGCCCCGGGAAGCGGGCGGGGAGGGGGGAGGTGCGGCGCAGACCGGTGGCGTCGGCGGCCGTGTTTTCCGTGTGACAACGCGATAATAGCGCAAAAGCCGCTTTTCCGAGCGCGCCGTTTCCGCAATCTGGCCGGCACGATGCGGAGAACGGCATGGATCGCCCAATGAGCGCGCGACCGGGACCTCTTGATGATGCGGGGCCGGTCGCATGCGAGCCCCCTCCCCCCAGCTACCGGGCCTGGGAATACTTTGATCTCGACGGCTATCTACGGGCTTCGAACCCGGTCGAAGCCGCGATCGTGAGGATCGCAAAGGCGCTGTTCTGCCTGCTCGGCATCGCGCTGGCGTTCCCGCTGGCGCTCTCTCATCCGATCCCGGCGCTCCTTGGCTTGGCCGTCATCGGCTTGGCGCTGGCAACCGGCGCACGGCGATACGGCGTATGGCACGGCGAGTGCCCGCATTGCCGTCGGGAGCTGTGGGTCCCCGCCCAGCGCCGCGGCCCGCAGGAATTCGATTGCCGCCTTTGCTTCAACCGCATTCTGCTCAAAAGCGGCCGTTTTGTGGCCCTTTGATAGCCCCTTCCCGCCGATCACGGCGCGGAATGCCAAGGACCGCCGCGCAGAGACCTCCGCGCCGATAGCGGAGATCGAGCATGGAGGAAGCAATGGCTGCTGCACCACGGCGCCATCGCGGGCGAGGGCGGCCCCCGGATTTGTCAAGGATACGATAAATATGTGAACTATCTGCGCTGGCGCTGCGGGCGGCGATGCGGCATCTTCTGCGTCGGCGCTGGCAACGCCGACGTAGATCATTCCCTTCGCCGGGGGCGCGGCGGATACAATACCCGGAAGGGAAAGAAGCCCGCCGGTTCTACGTCCGGTTGTCAGCCCCCGGCGCCACCGCCGCGTTGGCAGCGCCCGGGAAACCCGATGTGAGTGCCAGCCATGGCCAATGCTTCCTTCGTCTCCCCGTATTTGCGCCAGCCGATCGAACGCAGCTACCGCGATTTCCTTGAAGAACAGATCGACCGCCTCGAAGCCGAGCGCCGCCGCATAGACGATCAGCTCGCCGCAGCGCGCGACGAGCTGGCGTACATTCTCGATCGGGAGTTTACCGATCGGCAGTGGCAGGAAGAGAATTGCGGGCCGGATTCACCCGAAGACATGCGATGATTCGCGGGGCTTGATGTGCGACCGGGCCGCCGGCGAACCCGGCAGCGCCGGGCGCCGCGACGCGGTCGACGGAAGGAGGGAGCGATGCCCGCACGACAGGATCGGCTCGAGGCCGACTTTGTCATTGTCGGAGCCGGATCCGCCGGCTGCGTCGTGGCGGCGCGCCTCAGCGAGGACGGCGTCAGCCGGGTCGTGTTGCTCGAAGCCGGCGGCGCCGACACCGACCGCTGGATCCATATCCCGCTCGGCTTCGGCAAGACCTTCGCCGACCCGGCGGTCAACTGGTGCTACGAGACCGAGCCCGATCCCGGCGCCGCCGGCCGCCGCGTATTCTGGCCGCGCGGCAAGGTGCTCGGCGGCTCCTCCTCGATCAACGGCATGGTTTATATCCGCGGCCAGGCCGAGGATTTCGACCATTGGCGCCAGCTCGGCAATACCGGCTGGTCGTTCGCGGACGTGCTGCCCTATTTCAAGCGCGCCGAGCATCAAACGCGCGGCGCCGACGCCTTCCACGGCACGGGCGGGCCGCTCTGCGTGTCCGATGTCGAGCCGCATCCGTTGTGCGAGGCCTTTATCAGGGCCGCCGGCGAGGCGGGGATCGCGCGCAACGACGATTTCAACGGCAGCACGCAGGAAGGCGTCGGCTATCACCAGACGACGACGCGCCGGGGCAGGCGCTGCTCGACCGCGGTCGGCTATCTGCGGCCGGCAATGCGGCGGCCCAATCTGCGCGTCGTGACCGGGGCATTGGCGGAAAAGATCGTATTCGACGGGCGGCGCGCCACCGGCGTGCTGTTCCGCCAGGACGGGCAGCTGCGCACCGCGCATGCCGCCCGCGAGGTCATTCTGGCCGGCGGCGCAATCAATTCGCCGCAGCTGCTGATGCTGTCCGGGATCGGGCCGCAGCAGCATCTGCGGGCGTTCGGCATTGCGGTCGTGCAGCATCTGCCGGGCGTGGGGCAGAACCTGCAGGACCATTATTCGGCGCCGATCAAGCTCAGATGCCGGTTCCCGATCACGGTCAACGACGTGATGCTGAGCAATCTCGGCAAGCTGAAGGCCGGATTGCAGTATGCGCTGCTGCGCAAGGGGCCGCTGGCCCTGGCGACCGCGCCGGCGGCGCTGTTTGCGCGCACGCGCCCGGAGCTGGCATCCCCCGACATCAAGTGCTCGCTATCCCCGTTCAGCGCCGAGCGCCCGCAGGACGGGCTGCACCGGTTTTCCGGCTTTACGCTGATCGCCTATCAACTGCGTCCGGAGAGCCGCGGGGAAATCCGGCTGAAAAGCGCCGATCCGGCCGCGCCTCCCGCGGTCCATCCGAACTATCTGGCGGCCGCAATCGACCGGCAGACCCTGGTCGCAGGGCTCAAATTGTGCCGCCGGTTGCTGGCGAGCCCGCATCTTGCGCGCTTTGTCGCGGCCGAATTTCTGCCCGGCCCCGAGGTGCAAAGCGACGATGAACTGCTCGATTTCGCAAGGCGGTACGGCGGCACCGTATTCCACCCGACCAGCACCTGCAAGATGGGCGTCGATGCGCTGGCGGTCGTCGACCCGCAATTGCGGGTGCACGGGATCGGCTCGTTGCGCGTCGCCGACGCCAGCATCATGCCGACGCTCGTCTCCGGCAACACCAACGCCGCGACGATCATGATCGGCGAGCGCTGCGCCGACATGGTGCGGGCCGCCGCGGCGTCGGCGCGGGCGGCCTGAGCGGGCCCCCGGCGGGGGCGTCGCCGGCGCCGCGTTCAGCGTCTGCGCCGGGGCCGCCGCATTCCGCCGCGGCGCGGCGCGCCCAGAGCTTTCGCCTTCCACAACTCCCAGGGGCGGCCGATCTGCGTGCGGATCGTCGCGGCGGCCGCCTGCGCCTCGCCCGCCTCGAGAAAGACGACCTGCCCCTGCCCCAGTCGCAGCGCCTCGGCGGCGAGCCGGGCGTTGATCTCGGTGTAGACGGCGCGGAAGACGGCCTCCGGCAGCGACGGCGCGACGACGACATTGCCGTGCCCGCGCAGCAATATCACCGCGGCGTCGCCGAGCCGGCGGGCCAGCGCGGCGCCGAGCGCGGGAGTGCGGATCAGCAGATCGGTATCCGGACCGCCGGCCTCGCGGATTTCGAACACCGGCGCGCCGGAGCCGAGAAACGCGCTCATGTGATAGACCGGCCGCAACGGCACGTCGGTAACCCCGAACGGGATCACCGCGGGGGAGTGGCTGTGCACGATCGCCCGCACCGCCGGATGGGCCTTATAGATCTCGCTGTGGATGAAGCGTTCGAGATAGACAGCGCGACCGCGCGCGTCGAGCGGATTGCCGTCGCGGTCGAATTCGAGGATGTCGTCGGCCGTGACCAAAGCGGGCGCCATGTTGCGCGCCAGCAGGAAATGCGCGTCGTCGTCATTGTGGCGGACGCTGACATGCCCGAACCCGTCGACGACGCCCTGCTCGGAAAGGATGCGGTTGGCGGCGACGAGGTCGTCGATCAGGGCGGGATCGGCCGTCACGAGCTCTCTCCCCGGCCGTGGCACATTCGCCGCCGGCTCCGGTCGGTTGCGGCTGCGCGAAGCATAGCGGGCGCGCGCCCCGCCGATCAATCCGCGCAGCGGCGCCGGCTGCGGGCGGCGCCTTTCTACAGCGGCTTTCGCAGGAATTCGCGCAGCAGCTCGGCCACCCGGTCCGGCTGTTCCTGCTGCACCCAATGCCCGGCACCGGCGAGCAGATGACAGCCCGACATCCGCGTGCAGGCGAGGGTCTGCATGCGCTCGAAGGCGCCGGGCCGCTGGTAGACACCCCAGTCGCTCTCGCCGGCGATGAAGATCGCCGGCACGTCGATCGTGCGGCCGGAGAACAGCTGCAGCTCCGAATCATAGAGCCCCGAGGTGCGGGAGCGGTACCAGTTGAGGCCGCCCTGGAACCCGGTTCTCGTGTATTCGGCACTATAGACGGCCAGCTCGCTGTCGGGCAGCCAGCGGCATGCCGCGATCTGCGCCGGGGTCGGCATCACGGCCGCGACGGTCTCGGCCATCCCCTTGTCCAGGTCCATGATGTAATAGGTCGGCATTTTCGCCAGTTCCTCGGCGCTCCAGGCCTGCAGCGGGAAAGGCCTGTTTCCCGGCCAGTCCGCGCTCTTGTAATGGAAATAGGCGCGCAGGAAGGCATGGACGCCCTGCGGGCAGTCGCGCATGTCGGCATTGGCCGCGCGGGTCGAATAATACCACTGGTAATGCTTGCGCGGGCGGGGAAGCCGGGCCAGGGCGGTGTGGATGTCGGCGGCCGCTTCCGGCTGCGGCTTGCCGTCGGTATCGAAGGGTATGGCGGGCGGGCCCGCAAAGGGTGCGCTCATCAGCGCGAGCGCGCGAAACACGTCGGGTCGGATGAGGGCGCACCAGGCCGCGACCGAGGCGCCGAAATCGTGCCCGACAACCGCCGCCGCCGAGCGGTAGCCGAGGGCCGCGACAAGCCCGAAAGCGTCGCGGACGGCGTTCAGCAGGCGAAAGGGGGCGAGATCGTCGTCAAAACCGATGGCGACGCCGCTTGTGCGCCCGTAGCCCCTCTGATCGGGGGCGACGACATGGAACCCGGCCTCGGCGAGCGGCATCATGATCTTGCGCCAGGAATAGGCAAGCTCCGGAAAGCCGTGCAGCAGCAATACCAGGGGCCGGTTGCGGGTCTCCCAACCGGCCTCGAGCACATGCATGCGCAGCCCGTTGACGCCATCGACGAAACGGGAACGGATGCCGGGCAGCAGGCTCGGATGCTCGAGGGGCGGCAGCAAGGGCGTCTCCACTGTTCTTTCGGCCTTGGGGACCAAGAGCCGCCGGTGCGGCCGGCGGCGTCGGGGTTACAGCACAAAAGCATGATAGCGGGCCAGCGCGGCGCGGACATTGGCGATGGTCGCGCGGCGCAGCCGCTCGGCCGCGGCGGCGTCGCCCTGGCGCAACGCGGCGAGCACGGCGCGGTGCTCGTGCAGCGCGTGCTGCGTGCGGTCGGAGACCAGCAGCAGGCGGCGGCCGTAAACGGCGGTCATATCGTTGAGCCGCTCCAGCAATTCGTTCAGCGGCGGCAGCGCCGCCGCCGCCATCAGGCGATGGCGAAAATGCTCATAATGCCGCACATAGGCGTCGAGGTCGCGGCGCGCGACGATGTCCTGCATCGGCGCGCCGAACAGTTCGACCAGATCCTGCCAGCTCTCGGGCGGCACGCCGGTGGCGGCCAAGCGGGCGCACAGCCCCTCATTGACCGCGCGCAGGTCGAACAGGCCGAGGATCTCGGCCAGATCGCGCCGGCGCACGAGGATGCCTCGGTTGGGCTGGCGCTCGGCAAAGCCGAGATGGACCAGCGCATCGAGGGCCGCGCGCGCCGACAGGCGGGGAACGCCGAACTCGGCGGCGACGTCCCATTCGCGCAGGCGCGCGCCGGGCGGCAGGGCATGGCTGGCGATGCGCGCGCGCAGGCCACAGATCACCTCGCGCACGCTGGGCCGCGGCGGCGCGGCCGGGTCGGACATGGGCGGCCTCTTAGATTGGCGCCAATCTTGGCATAATAATATGCGCATCTTGCGTTGACAAGCCATGCCGGCGCCCCTAGCCTGCCCGGGTGCGGCCGCCATCGGCCCCGCGCGCAACAGGAGCCCCGCATGAAAGACGGATACCGCTTTGTCGATTGCGACATGCACATCATGGAGCCGCCCGACCTGTTCGACAAATATCTCGATCCCGCCTTCAAGCCGCGCGTCACCTCGGCGATCAGGCGCAGCGACGGCGGCCCGACCGGCATGCGCGGGCGGCCTCTGTGGTATTTCGACGGCCAGCCGACCAGCAACGACGGCAACCTCTCGCAATACAACCGCATCCGCGGCCCGCTCGTCTCCAAGCGCGCCAACCAAAACGTCATGTTCGCGGTCGAGCGCGGCTACGACGCCGAGGCGCAGCTGATCGGCATGCAGATGGAGGGCATCGACATCGCCGTGCTGTTCCCGACCGCCGGGCTGTCGTTTCTCGCCCGCGACCATATGGACCCGCAATTCTCGGCGGCGATCTGCCGCGCCTACAACGACTGGCTGCACGAGTTCTGCCAGTACAGCCCGGACCAGCTGAAGATGGCGGCGATGCTGCCGGTGCACGACGTCAACCTGGCCTGCCAGGAGCTCTACCGCTGCGTCAAGCAGTACGGTGCGGTCGGCGCTTTCGTGCGGCCGAACTGCGTCAACGGCCGCTTCTGGCATTCGACCTGTTGGGATCCGCTCTACGGCCTGCTGCAGGAGCTCGACGTGCCGCTGTGCTTTCACGAGGGCACCGGCTCGTACTATTCGACGATCGAGCCGCGCTTTGGCGAGAACCGCTTCATGCGCCACGTCGCCAGCCACCCGATCGAGATGCAGCTGGCGCTGATCGCGCTGATGCTCGGCGGCATCTTCGAGTTCTATCCGCGCCTGAAGGTGGCCTTTCTCGAGGCGCAGAGCTGGTGGGTGCCGGGGCTGCTCGGGCGCATCGAATGGGACCTGCGCCAGCACCAGGAGGCCGACGCCCCCTATCTGAAGCTGTCGCCGTTTGAATACTGGCAGCGCAACTGCTTCTCGGCGATCGAGAGCGGCGAGCGCGAGGTCGGCGCCGTCGTGCAATTGCTGGGCGGGGCCGAGCGGCTGTGCGTGTCGAGCGATTTTCCGCATTTTGATTCGAGCTTTCCCGAGGTGTCGAACCGGGTGCTCAACAACCCCAGCATCACCCGCGAGATCGGCGGCCAGATCCTGGCCGGCGGCGCCCGCCTGTACGGCTTCACCGAGGCCGATTTCGCCAAGGCCGACGCGGCGCTGCGCCGGCGCGGCGCGCTGCCGGCGGCGGCGCAGTGAGCCGGCCCGCGGCCGCGGCGGCCGCCGCCGCGGCCGCGCCGCCATTCATGGAGGTGGGAGATGCCGCAACCGATCGTCTTGCGCAGCCGCCAGGACGTCGTCGCGCTCGTGAACCGCGGGGTGATCGGGCAGACGCGGTTCGCGATCGTCCTGATTGCGATCGGCGGAACCTTTATCGACGCCTATGATTTCACCAGCCTCGGCATCGGCGCCATCCAGCTGCGCCAGCAGTTTCATCTGAGCGGCGGCGAACTGGGCACGATCACCGCCTCGATGGCGATCGGGGCCCTGTTCGGAGCCTTGTTCGGCGGCTACTACGTCGACAAGGTCGGCCGGCTGCGCATGTTCCTGCTCGATTTGTTCTTTTTTGTGATCTCGGCGATCGGGGCGGCGCTCGCCCCGAATTACTACGTGCTGATCCTGTTCCGGCTGCTGATGGGGGTCGGTGTCGGGCTCGATTTCCCGGTCGCCCTCAGCTTCGTCGCCGAGTACACGGCCTCCCTCGGCAAGGCGAAATACGTCAACCTATGGGCGCCGACTTGGTTCGCCGCGACCCTGATCGGGTTTCTCGTGATATTGCCGTTCTATCTCGCCGGCGGCGGGCCCAACCTGTGGCGGTGGGCGGTCGGCTTCGGCGCGGTGCCGGCGCTCGTCGTCCTGATCCTGCGCTACCTCTATATGGACGAAAGCCCGATGTGGGCGGCGCATCAGAGCCTCGAAGAGGCGGCGCGCGTGCTGCGCCGAACCTATCGCCTCGATGTCGTCGTGGCGCCGGATGCGGAACGGCCGCAGCCGCTGTCGCACAGCTATTCGCTGCGCAACTATCTGACGATCTTCTCGCCCCGCTATCGCCCGCGCACGATCCTGGTCGGCGCCATGTCGGCCTTGCAGAGCCTCGAATACTATGCCGCGGCCTTCTATCTGCCGGTCATCTCGACCGTGCTGTTCGGGCACTCGCTGTTGCGGGCGATCCTCGCCTCGCTGGTGTTCAACCTGTTCGGATTGGCGGCGGGGCTGTGGCTCGTGTTCTGGGCGTCGACGCGCATCGGCGCGCGCAGGCTGGCGCTGCTCGGATATATCGGGGTCATCGGCGCGCTGCTGGCAGTCGGCCTCGGCTACGGGCATCTGCCGCCGCTCGCGGTGTTCCTGCTGCTCGGCCTCTTCCTGGCCTGCCACGCCTTCGGCCAGGGGGCGCAGGGCATGACGATCGCCACACTGTCGTTCCCGACCTCGATCCGCGGGGCCGGCACGGGCTGGGCGCAGACGATGACGCGGGTCGGCAGCACCGTCGGCTTTTATTTCTTTCCGCTGGTGCGCGAGCATTTCGGGCTGGGGACGACGCTGCTGCTGCTCGCGATCGTGCCGGTGCTCGGCCTGGCGACGACGCTGGCGATCCGCTGGGAGCCCGTCGGCAAGGACGTCGACGCCGAGGATTTCGCCGAGGCCGGTGAAGCCGCGGCGGCGCGGATCGCCTGAGCGCGGCGGCGCAGTGAGCCGGCCCGCGGCCGGCGGCAACCGCGATCGGGATCGGTACGAGAAAGACCGCAGGGGAGGAAGAAATGAGCTCTGTTACCGCGCAATCCGCCGCCGCAGCGCAGGACGGCCTCGCGGCGGCCAAATACGGCTGGCAGGTCGTCTTATTTTCCCTGTCCGGATGGTTCTTCGACGGCTACGTCATCAATGTCTGGCCGCTGGCGATCCCTCTGCTGATGACCGATCTGCATCTGTCGGTGCAAGCGATCGGATCGATCACCACCCTCTATGTCACCGGCTATATGCTCGGCACCCTGCTCGGGGGCACTTTCGCCGACTATCTCGGGCGGCGCAGCGTGCTGTCCTTCTCGGTGCTCGTCTATATGTTCGTCGACGCCCTGACCGCGGTGGCGCAGGGTTTCTGGTCCCTCGGCCTGTTTCGCTTCGTGACCGGCACCGGCACCGGCATGGAGCTGCCCGTGGGCTCGACCTTCATCACCGAAGCCGTCCATAGCAGATGGCGCGCGAGAATGCTCGCGATCATGGGCATCGGCTATCCCGCCGGCTATGCGCTGGCGATCGGGGCGTTCGCGACGATCGGGGCGGCGTGGGGCTGGAGAGCCGTTTTCGTCGCCTCGATCATCCCCGGGATTATCGTCTTCATCATCCGGCGCAAGGTCTCCGAGTCGCCGCGCTTTCACTTGGCGCACGAACGGCTGGCGCGCGGCGAGGTCAAGCGGGACCGGGTGGCGAACATCACCGTGTTCAGACAGCCCTATCTCCGCGACGCCCTGCCGGCGACGCTTTATTGGATCGGCAACGCCTTCGCGTTCTGGGCCTTTTACACGTTCATCCCGCTCTATTTGGTCAAGGTCCGCCACCTCCCGACAGCGGTCGAGCTGACCTGGCTGGCGAGCTTTCAGCTCTGGGCCGTCGTCGTCAACTATCTCGGCGGCTGGCTGGCGGATCGCTGGGGTCGCCGGCCTTTCGCCATCCTGTTCGCCCTTTTGACCCTGACCACGGTGTGGGGAATGACATTGGTGCCGGACGGCCTCCCGCTCTACCTCGCCGGCGGGCTGCTGTTCGGCTTCAACAATGCGACGTGGAACATCTCGTTCGCCCATTCTACGGAGATCTTCCCGACCCATATTCGCGGCTCCGGCATCGGATCGACGATGGCGTGCGGGCGCATCGTCTCCATCCTGGCTCCGCTCTTCTTCGGCGTATTGGCGGCCCGCTACGGCATCGCCGTGGCCTTCCGCCTCGGCGCCCTTGCATGGCTCCTGACCATCATCGGATATCTGTTCTCGCGCGAGACGAGCGGGATCGACCTCGAGCAGATAGACAGGCAAAGCCTGCGGCCGCAGCCCTCCCTTACGCCGCTGCCGGCGTCCTTGGAGTGAGGCCCCGTGGCCGATCGCTCCGCCCGACCCTCAACCCGCATCGATGCGGCGCGCCGGCTTCGGCGCCCGCATGCCCCGCCGGCCCCGGCCGCTTATGCGCCGATGCCGGCCGCAACGCCGCTCACCTGAGCCGATGGCCTCCGCCCGCGGCGGCGGAGGCCGCCGGATCGCTTCTTGGAGAACCGACGATGGACAATGAACAGGTTATCGATTGCGACGGCCATCTGGTCGAACCGCACGATCTGTGGGAACGCTATATCGAGGGGGCGTTGCGGGCGAAGGCGCCGCGGCTCGTCAAGGACCGCAACGGCGATACCCGCATCGCGCTCGAGGGCCGGCTCTACCCGCAGCCGGAAGGATATGGCAAGGGCTTCCCCGGTCTGCCCGAGACCTGGTACCGGCCGGCCGGGAACGGCTTCCAATCTACCGATATCGTCTTGCCGCAATCGCGCCTCAAAGCGATGGACCGCGAGGGCATCGACATCGCCGTGCCGTTCCCGACGCTCGGGCTCTACACGGTCGATGCGCGCGATCCCGATCTCAACATCGCGATCTGCCGCGCCTACAACAACTGGTTGTACGAAGAGTATCTCGCCGCCGATCGCCGCCGCCTGATCGGCGTCGGCATGGTGACGCTGCTCGATGTCGGCGCCGCGGTCGAAGAGCTGCGCCGCGCGGTCACGACGCTCGGCTTCAAGGGCGTCTATCTGCGGCCCAACCCGGTCGCCGGCCGCGCCTTGCACGACCCGGCGCACGACCCGTTCTGGGCCGAGGCGGAGCGGCTCGGCGTGCCGGTCATGCTGCACGAGGGCACCGACGGGCAGCTGCCGACCGCCGGGCTCGACCGCTACGACAATTTCTTCATGACCCATATGATTTCGCATCCGTTCGAGCAGATGCTGGCGGCGCTGTCGATGATCGCCGGCGGGGTCGTTGAGCGCTTTCCGCGGCTCAAGATCGCGTTTCTCGAATCGGGCTGCGGCTGGCTGCCGTTCTGGCTGCACCGCATGCACGAGCATTTCGAGAAGCGTCCGCATGAAGTGCCGTGGCTGAAGACCGACCCGATCGCCTGCTTCCGCCGGCAATGCATGATCTCCTGCGATCCGGACGAAGCGACGATCCCCGAGGTCGTCCGTTTCATCGGCGAGGATTATGTGTGCTGGGCCTCGGACTACCCGCATTGGGATGCGATCTATCCCGGGGCCGTGGCGGAGCTGCGCCGGCACATGCGGGGGCTTGGCGAGAGCGCGCAGCGCAAGATCCTCGGCGACAACGCGCGCCGCTTCCTGAACCTATAGCGGCGGGAGCGCCGCCGCGGGCGACGCCTGGAATCAATACAACAATGAGACGGCAAGGACGGTGAGAAGAGAAGATGAGGAAAAAGATGTTGCGCGCCATAGGCGCGCTATAGTGTTCTCTCATTGTTTTCTTCCTCCCTGATCTCACTGTCTCACTGTGAAATTGATATAACGGTGCGGCGGTGAGGACGGCGGGGACGGGAAAGGAGGACAAGATTGCGCGCGCCGGGGACGCGCGGCGGTCGACAAAACATCGCAACCCCCAGCGGCCGGCCTTGCGGCGGCCGTCCGCCTTCAACGCGGCGGGGCCGGCGTTGCCCTCGACTTCCCGGCCATACAGGCTATGCTTGGCGCGTTTTGGCGCCGGGAGAGCAACTCGATGGCCGATCGTGACAGGCATCCGCGCGTCCCGCCGATTGCGCGCGGCGTGCACCATCTCGCGCTGTGCACCGACGACATGAAGGCGACGATCGACTTCTATGTCGATGTGCTCGGCATGCCGCTCGTGCATGCGATGAAGGTGCCGCCCGGTCTCGGCATCGGCCCCGGCAACCGCGGCAATCCACCCTACGAAGAGATCCGCCATTATTTCTTCGATATGGGCAATGACAGCCTGCTCGCCTTTTTCGAGATCCCGAAGGGCAAGGAACCAGCCGGCAACCGCAACGCAATCGGGGCGATGCAGCATTGCGCCTTTGTCGTCACTCCCGAACGGTTCCGCGAGATCGCGGAGCGGCTCAAGGCGCGCGGTATCGATTATATCGGCCCGATCCCGCAATTGCCGGGCCTGCTCGGCCTTTATTTCTACGATCCGAACGGCATCCGGCTCGAATTCGCCTGCCAGCCCGGGGACGGCACGGCGCCGGCAGTGATCTCGTGCGTCCTGCAGAGCAAGGCCGAAGCCCGCACCGAACTGGCGACCCTGCCGGGGGTCACGCAGGAGTGGATCGAGCAGCACCTCGCCGCGCTGCCGGACTGATCCCGCCCGATGCCGGCGGCCCTTCGGCTCCCGCAAGCGCGGCCGCGCTCTCTTCCGCCTTCACCTTATGCCGGTTTGCCGGCCGCTCTTAGTGCCGCAAGCGCGGCCGACCCCCCGGAATACGCACTGTCCGGAAAGAACCGCGCGCGACCGGTCTTTGCTGTGATATGAAGCGGGTGCGCCGCGTCACGCGCACCCGTCGCCGCGGTGAAGCCCGCACATCACGAAAGGGCACCGACATGCCAAGCTTTGAACATCACGGCGCGCACATCTATTACGAAGAGTTCGGCCGGGGGTTCCCCATTCTGACCTTCGCGCCCGCCGGCCTGCAGTCGACAATCGACGTCTGGGGCCAGCCCGCCGCGCCGATCAACCCGATCCTCGAATTTGCCGCGGATTTTCGCGTCATTGCGATGGATCAGCGCAACGCCGGCGGCCGCTCCCGCGCCCCGATCACGGCCCAGGACGGCTGGCACAGCTATACTGCCGACCACATCGCGCTGCTCGACCATCTCGGCGTTGATCGCTGCCATCTCTATGGTCAGTGCATCGGCGGTTCGTTCATTTTAAGCCTGCTCAAGGCCCAGCCCGAGCGCGTCGCCTGCGCCGTCCTGGCCCAGCCGATTGGACGCGTGGGCGCCATGCCGCCCGGGCGCTCCGCCCGCTTCGAGGCGTGGGCGGCATCGCTCAAAGACCATCCGGAGGCCACCGCGGAAGTGCTGGAGGCGTTCTACCGAAACCTTTACGCCCCCGGCTTTGTCTATTCGGTCGATCGGGCGTTCGTGGCGGGGTGCCGCACGCCCTGTCTCGTGCTGGCCGGCAATGACGAGGCGCATCCTTTCGCGATCTCCGAAGAGCTCGCTCGGCTGCTGCCCGACTGCGAATTCATCGCGGAGTGGAAGAGCGGGGCGGCGCTGACGGCGGCGAAAGCCCGCGTCAAGGCGTTTTTGGCGAAGCACACCCCGCCGCGGGCATAGTCTGCGGGCGGCGACGAAAGCGCAGGCCCTGGCGACTACAATCCAAGGCCGCCGTCGAGCAGCAGGGTCTGCCCAGTCATATAGTCCGACGCCGCCGAGGCAAGATAAAGCGCCAGCAGCCCGACTTCCCGGAGCCGGCCGGGACGCCCGAGCGGCACGCTCTGCGCCGCGCGCTGCGCGATCTGCCTGACGCGTTCCTCGCCGGCGGTGACGACGTCCGGGAAAATGCCGGGGGCGATGGCATTGACGTGCACGCCGTAAGGCGCCCATTCGAGCGCCTGCGCCCGCGTGAACCCGACCAGCGCAGTCTTGGCCGTCGTATAGAGGACCATGTCGCGGCCGCCCTGATGGGCGGTCCACGACGCGATGTTGATGACCTTGCCGGCGCGGCGCGCCAGCATGTGCGGGCCGACGGCGCGCGTGCACAGCAGCGCCTCGGTCAGATTGACGTCGATGATAAACCGCAGATCTTCCTCGGAAATGACCCCGTCCGCCCCGGCATCCGGCAGCGCCACCAACGGCTTGCGGATCGCGTCCCCGAGCGCGTTGACGAGCACGTCGATGCGCCCGAAGGCGGCGAGGATCGAATCGACGGCGCGCTGAACATCCTGCGCCTTGGTCACATCGGCGATGACGGGGAGGACGCGCCGCCCGCTCGCCGCGGCGATTTCCGCCGCCGCAGCGGTGACGTATCGCGGCGTCAGGGCATTGAGCGCGATATCGGCGCCGGCCTCGGCCAGGACCTGGGCGATGCCCTTGCCGATGCCGCGCCCGGCTCCGGTGATGAAGACGACCTTTCCGGTGATGTCGAATTCGGCTGGCATCATGGCATGTTCTCCGTGTCGGGGATGCGCTCAGGCACCGAGAAGGGAAGGGCGGGCCGCGGCCGCGGCGGAGCGGCGCGAGAGCCTTCCGACCCCGCGGCCGGCAAGGCGGATCGGCAGCCCCGCCGGCCGCTGAAGCCCCGATCGCTACGGCGCGGCGGTCAAGAAGTCGCGCACGAGGCGCGCCACCGCCGCCGGATGCTCGACATGCGGCGCATGGCCGGCATCCCCGACGATATGGACCCGCGCGCCGGCGAGGCGCCGCGAAAACTCCTCGGCATATACCGGCGGCACGAGCCGGTCGTCGGCGCCCCAGATGACGAGCGCCGGCGCGCGGACGCGGTGGATGCGCTTCTTCAACCCTTTGTCCGGGATCGGCCAGATGAATTTGCTCGTCGCGCCCATCGCCCACATCAGGCGCACGCGCGCGGCGATCGCGGCCTCGGGCGGCTCCGACGGTCCCAACAGCCGCCGCGCCGCCTCGGCGGTGGGATCGCGAAAGATGTAACCGGGCAGGTCGGCCGGGTTCAGCTTCACCCAGTTGACAATGGGGTCGCCCTCGCGCCAGAAGCCGATCGGATCGATCAGCACCAGACGGCGCACGCGCCGCGGGTACGCCGCCGCCAGCTCGCACGCGACCATGCCGCCGAACGAGTGCCCGACGACGGCCGCTTCTTCGATGTTCAGGGCCGTCAACAGCTCGTCGTAACAGAGGATCAGATCCCACAGGCCGTCGAGGCGATAGATGTCGTCATGCGCCTGCGGCGTCGTCCCCGGATGCTCGGGTGCGTAAACCGTGAAGGTCCGCGCCAGATCGTCGAGAAACGGATCCCATGCAAGCCCCCAGGGGCCGTGCAGAAAGAGCAGCGCCGGCCCCGCGCCCGCCGACGGCACGCGGATGCGAACACCGCCCTGCCATACGGCGACCGTCTGCTCGCGGCTCATCATTGCCCTCCCGCGGCTGCCGACACGGGTTCGCCCACGCGGTCGCGCAACCGCTCCGGCCACCAGTAGTTGATCCACCCCTCCTCGTTCCACTCATCGCGGAGCTCGGGCAACACCGTGCGGGCGAAGAGGTCGATATTCTCCATCGCCAGCTCATGCGGCATCGAGCCGATCTGGAGCAGCACCATCAGATTGCCGACGCGCAGCCCTTTGACGACCTCTTCCCTGAGGCGATCGCGCACGGTCCTCGGGCTTCCCGCGATCACATAGCCCTTTTCTACGAAGTCGCCATAGCGCAGCGACTTCAGATCGTCGGTGCGGCGGACCGGATTTGAGAGGGTGGCCACCAGGCTGCGATAGTCCTGATTGCCCGCCGGCGACAGCAGCTGGAGCGGCCAGTGCAGACATTTGTGATAGAAGTACTCGATGTGAGGGGCGTATTTCGCCTCGGCCTCGGCGTCGGTTGCGGCGACGGCGACGAGTTGCAGGAAGCCCGCCCGATACGGATTCGGCTCGCGCCCCTTATCCGCGACCACCTGCCAGTAGCGCTGCATCATCGTGTTCGCCGCCCTCGCGCCCGAATAGCTGAGGAAGCAATAGCAGGCGTTGTTGTCGACGGCGAAGTCGAACGTGCTGATGCTGCCGGAACCCGGCACCCACACCGGCGGGTGCGGCTGCTGGATAGGCCGGGGCCACAGATTCACCTCGGCCAGCTGGTAGTACCGGCCGTTCCACGCGAAAATCTCGCGCGCCTGCCACGCCTTCAGCGTCAGCGCAAACGCCTCGCGGTAGCGCTCGCGATGCTCCATCGGGGTGATGCCGTAACAGAAGTTCACGTCCATCGGGCTGCCGAGCGGCAGTCCGGCGACCAGCCGGCCGCCGCTGATGCAGTCGAGCATCGCGTACTCTTCGGCCACGCGGATCGGCGGGTTCGCGGTCGGCAGCGTCGCGCCCATCTGCACGATCGCCACGTTCGAGCCGTTGGTCAGCTTCGCGAGCACGCCGCCCATGATGTTCGGACTGGGCATGAAGCCATATGCGTTCTGGTGGTGCTCGTTCGTGCACAGGCCGTCGAAGCCGCACTGCGCGGCGTAAAGCAGCTCGTCGAGCGTCCAGTTGTAGTACTGACCCACGCGCCGCGCATCGGCGAGCTCCCACCACGGCGGCGTGACCCACACCGACTCGTAGCGCTTCTCGAAATCGGGCGGCAGCTCGCGATGCGGCATCAGGTGGAACATACTGATCTTCATGCATGCCCTCCTTCTCAATACGAGCGGTTGTCGATCGCAGGCCGGCCGCGCGGCGGCTGTCGCGGAGAGCGAGCGGGCCGCGGCTGCGCATAGGCCTGGCGGGAGCGGCGGAGGATCGCCGCCCCGTCCGTCGCCGGCGCCCCCCTGAGCGCGTCGATGCCCGATGGCGTCTCCATTATGAAGGGGAGGCCGGCCTTGATCGGCAAGCGAAAGGTTTTCGGCCCGGCGCCGCCGGCCGAGAGCGATCGCGAATGCCGGTCTCCTCCTCTCATCGGAGGTAGGCTCCCCGCTTTTCGCCGCGTTTCCGGTCCTACGATACCACCGCCTTCCCCTGTCGCCGACCGGCAATCGACAATGCCGCGGGAACGGCTCATGGACCCTCCGCCGGGAAACGTTTGGCGCCGCCGCCAAAGAGATCGGTGCCGGCGCCGCCCGCCCCACGGCCTAGAGAGGCAAGAGGAACTGGCGCTCCGGCCGCTCCGCCGCGAGCAAGGACAGGGAGAGGCCCAGAAGCCGAATGCCTTGCGCGACGGGAAAGAGAGGTTCGAGCAGGGCCTCGCCGAGCCGTTCGAGCTCGCTTCGGGTCTCGATCTGCCTCTGAGCGGTGCGGCTGCGGGTGATCTGTCGGAAATCGGCAAACTTGACCTTCAGCGTAATCGTGCGTCCGCGAAGACCGTCGCCCTCGCAATACCGCCAGAGCTTGTCGATGATTTCCTGCAATGCGGTGCGCGCGGCCCCGTAGGTGAACAGATCGGTGGGAAACGTGGTCTCGGCGCCGAAGGACTGGCGCCTCCGATCGGCCCGCACCGGCCGCTCGTCGATGCCGCGCGCCATCCCATAATAGTGCGGCCCCGCTTTCCCGAAATGCCGCTGCAGGAAAGCCAGGGTCTGCGCCTTGAGGTCAAGCCCGGTCTTGATCCCGAGCCGCTCCATCTTGGCGGCGGTGGCGGGCCCTATGCCGGGGAACTTCCCGACCGGCAAGGTCTCGACGAATCCCGGCCCCATCCCGGGGGTGATGACGAACAGCCCGTCCGGCTTGCAGTGATCCGAGGCGAGCTTGGCGAGAAACTTGTTGTAGGAGACGCCGGCCGAGGCCGTCAGGCCGGTTTCGGAGCGGATCCTGGCCCGGATCTCTTCGGCGATTTTGGTCGCCGAGGCGATGCCCTTGAGGTTTTCTGTAACGTCGAGATAGGCCTCATCGAGCGACAATGGCTCGATGAGCGGCGTGTATTCGGCGAAGATCCCGCGGATCTGAAGCGAGATCGCCCTATAGACCTCAAAGCGCGGTTTGACGAAGATCAGATCCGGGCATCTGCGCTTGGCCGCGAGCGAGGGCATCGCGGAGCGGACGCCGAACTTGCGCGCTTCATAGCTGGCGGCGGCGACCACCCCGCGTTGCCGCGATCCGCCGACCGCGACCGGCTTGCCGCGCAGCTCCGGATTGTCGCGCTGTTCGACCGAGGCGTAGAAGGCATCCATGTCGATATGGATGATCTTGCGCGATCGGACCGTCGCGGCCGAGGGGAGCGGCCGGCGCTCTGCGGCACCTCTTTCCGCCCTGTCCCGATCGGCGTCCGGCATCGTCATGATCCTCGGGCCGCAACGGAGTACGGCCGGGCGCGCCGCCTCTTCAGCCGCACACTCCGCAGATCGGCGCATGAAAGCAAGCTGTTATGCCAAGCGTCCAAGAAATGGAATGATAGTCCGGGCCGCCCTCGGGGAGGAGCTTGAAGGCGGCGCCGGGCAGTCAGGCCGGGGCCCGGCATGACCGCCCGCAATCCTGCGCCGATGCCGCCCCGGTAAGCCGCACGCTTCACCGGCGCATCGCCCACCCTGCGATCAGGTCCTGAAGCGCCGCCAGACCATCGCTCAGGGCGGCCGGACCGGGCTGCAGGATCAGCGACGATTTGATCTCGTAGACGTCGCGGTTGCGCACGGCCGGAATTTGCTCGAAGCCGGGTCGCGCCATGACCCGCTCGGGCCGGAACTTCTTGCCGCACCAGGAGCCGATGATCAGATCCGGGCGACGCGCCGCCACCGCCTCGGCGCTCACCACGCGATCCTTGGCGGCGCCGTGGCCGGCGCGATCGGCGAAGATGTCGATGCCGCCGGCGATCGCGATGAGTTCCGAGACCCATCCGATCGCGGTGATCAGCGGCTCGTCCCATTCCTCGAAGAATACCCGCGGTCGCCGCGGCAAACGCTCCGCCCGGCTGCGGGCATCGGCCAAGCGCATGTCGAGGCTGGAGGCGAGCCGCCGGGCCCTCTCGCCCGCATCGACCAGAGCGCCGAGCGTTTGGATCATCTCGAGGATCCCCGCGAGGCTGCGTTGGTTGAAGGCATGGACCGCGATCCCGCGGCGGATCAGGGCGGCGGCGATCTCGGCCTGAAGGTCGGAGAATGTCAGGACGAGATCGGGTTTAAGGGCGCAGATCTTATCGATGTTCGCCGAAGTGAAGGCGCCGACATGCGGCTTCTCGCGACGGGCCTGGGGCGGGCGCACGACGTAGCCCGAGATCCCGACAATGCGGTCCTGCTCGCCGAGCAGGTAAAGGGTCTCGACGGTCTCTTCGGTAAGGCAGACGATGCGCCTGGGCGGAAACATCTGATCCTCGTTTCGCCGCACGGCGGGAATCCCGGCGATTATAGCCCGCGCCAAGGCCGCCCGCCCGCGCGCCGACGCCGGACTTCGCGCCCGCCGATCCACGCCTAAGAGAGGAATGCCCGGGACAAGGCGCGGCAGGTTGCGCCCGATACGGGCGCTAATTGCCTGGCATTCTATCCTAAAGGTAGATTATTGAATTGGATTAAAAACTTATAGGCTGGCTGCCGCCGCTCGGCGTGCGCCTACCCTTCCCGCAAGCGTCCCGAGCCGATCGCCGAGGCGCGCCCGATTTCAAAGCCAAGCGATTATGGCGCATCGCGGCGGCCGCGAGCGGGCGGGCTGGCGGAGGGAGAGGAACCGGCGTCGAACCTTCTCCTTTCGGCTACCGGTAAATTCAGAAATATATCAATTCGTTATCTGGAGTGCCGCGCGCCCCAATCGCCGTTTGACCAAGGGTGCGTGGCATTCTCTGTGTCAGCCAGAGGTGAGTTACAAAAGCTCGGTGCTTGTACATAAGTACCGAGATATTGTAACCATGTCCCATGGACGATGCCAGCCATCAGACCATGAAGGAACGTGCCCTGGCGTTCGCCAGGGCGCGAGGGGTCGTTCGTGCACGCGACTTCACCGCTGCCGGTATCGCCCGGACCTACATCCAGCGCCTGCGCCGCGACGGTCTTCTCGTTCGAACCGGACGGGGGCTCTATCGAGCCGCCGATGCCGAAATCGAGACCCAACACAGCCTCGTCGAGGCGAGCCGGGCGCTTCCGCATGGCGTCGTCTGCCTCCTATCCGCGCTCCAATTCCATGGCCTCACAACCCAGACGCCGTACGAGGTCTGGATGATGATCGGTTCGAAGAAATGGGCCCCAAGGAAGCCGCCTGTGCGCCTGCGCATCATACGAGCAACAGGTGCGGCGCTGACCGATGGGGTGGAGCGCCACGAGATTGAGGGCATCCAGGTCCCAATCTACTCCGCGGCCAAGACCGTCGCGGACTGCTTCAAGCACCGGAATAAGGTGGGAATCGACGTGGCGATCGAGGCGCTGCGCGACTGCCTGCGGCAACGGAAGTGCACCGTCGATGACCTCTGGCGGTACGCGAAGGTTTGCCGTGTGCAGAACGTGATGCGGCCCTATCTCGAGGCGCTGATGTGAACGGCCCACGTAACATCTCCGCATCCGTCCGCGCCCGGCTCACCGACCGCGCAAAAGCGCGCGCCGAGAATGTTCAGCTCGTGCTTCTGCGTTACGCCATCGAACGGCTCCTCTACCGGCTGTCGCGGTCCGAATACGCAGACCGCTTCATCCTTAAGGGCGCGATGCTGTTCAACCTTTGGGCAGAAGCGCCTTACCGGGCAACGGGTGATCTAAGCAACGTTTCGTATGTTGGTACACACTCGGGTTTGGCGTTGACGGTTCATATCGGCAATCGCCTCGTGAATGGCGCGATCGAGATGATCGGGGTCGGAGAAGGTCTGGTGAGCAAGAAAGTGGCGCTTGAGGTCGCGCCAGGATCGCTCGATGTCGTTCAGCTCCGGAGCGTACTTCGGCAGCCATTCGACGCTCAGCCAAGGGCGCTCGGCCAGCGCCGTCCGGGAGGCTTTGCTGGTATGGATCGGGCCGTTGTCGAGAACGAGGATGACCGGCTTCCCCGGCCGACCTGGGCAGGGTCCATAAGCGGCATCGAGCCGACCCAGCAAAGCAAGAAAGTCGCTGCTGCGCTTGGTGGCGCTGGTGTTGACGAGCAACCGGCGAGCGGTGAAATCGAGAACGCCGAGCATCGCCCGCTTGTGCGACCGCCCCGGCGCCGCGACCCGCAGATCCTCGCCCCGCCTGGCCCAGGCGTGAGCAAGATAGGGATGGGTGAGCGCCTCCGCCGCGTCGCCGAACAAGAGCGTGATATGTATTAGCTCGGATTTAACCTGACAGTTGTAGCTGGTTTCCCGAGGCAGGAGCCGGAGGGCGGGCCGTGGTCGACGACTTCACCCGCCAATGCCTGTGCCTGGTCGCCGACACCTCGCTCTCGGGTCGGCGGGTCGCCCGCGAGCTCGACGCCGTCATCGCCGAGCGCGGTCGGCCGCTGCTGTTCGTCTCGGACAATGGCACCGAGCTCACCAGCATGGCCATCCGGCGCTGATGCCAGGAGACCGGCGTCGAGTGGCCCTCCATCGCCCCAGGCAAGCCGACGCAGAACGCCTTCATCGAAAGTTTCAATAGCCGCCTGCGCGACGAGCTGCTCAACGAGACCCTGTTCGTCTCGCTCGCTCACGCCCGGGCGGCGTTGGCCGCGTGGCGGTTCGACTTCAACACGGTGCGACCGCACAGCGCGCTCGGCAACCTGCCGCCGGCCGAGTTTGCCAAGATCAGCGACCCCGCGATGCAACGGGGCGGGTCGCTGCGCTCACTTGGGGGCTTCGCGCCCCGCCCCGTTGCACCACCGAGCCTGACAGGCTCAAATGACGAACGGACTCTACTCGGCCCTGGATGAGATCAGGGGCTCAGGTCACGCGGCGTCTCCAAGGGGCTCGGCCCTGTGTATTAGCTCGAAGAAAGTCTACGAGGGCGTTGTCGGTGTCGATGACGGTTCGGACAATCTGGTTCTTGTAGGCGACCAAGTTGCCGATGGTGACGTATTGAGCGGCACGACCTCTATGAGCGATATCACCGCGCACGCTCACGAAATTGTCGATGGTCCCGGCCCCATGAGACCAGTTTTGTGAAAGACCGGGAAAGCCGACAAGTAGATGAAAGAGCGTATCCACGTTGGCGCTTGTTGGGGTATTGAGGCCCTGAACGCGGACAGTGGCATGGTTGATGTAAACATCGCGCCAGCCCTCTCCGGCCAAGTCGAGCGGTTTAAGCTCGTGCTTGGATTCGCGAACCGCTTTAGCAATCTCTTTCTGGACCTTTTTAGGTAGATCGGCGGGAGAGGCTGCGCGATCAACGATGATGCGGGCTGATTCAATGAGTAGTTCTTCAAGATGGAGTTCCCAGGCAGCACACAGCATCAGGACGCCGCTGCGTGTGATGTGACCAAGGCCGCGCCGCCCCATGCCCTGGTGGTTCAGTTGGCCGTGGCTCTGAATGAGCCGGTCAACATCAACAAGCAGATTGTTCTCGAATTTCGACAGAGCAGCGGACGGCATAGAGACGGTTCATTATTGATCTTTGACGAACATGATAACATCAACAAGACAGCCCAGCGTGTTTCCAGAAGGCTGGGACAAGGGCTTTGCGGCGCTGCGTGCGCCTGAGCCTGGCGCGGGCAACGGTGCTGAGTTCGG
>Ga0209061_1000738_pt1 | contig 72213 bp, 55 predicted proteins | sample Coa_R1_10_FD_187157 | JGI IMG/M metagenome (GOLD analysis project Ga0209061, IMG submission 187157) | Surface soil microbial communities from Centralia Pennsylvania, which are recovering from an underground coalmine fire - Coalmine... | ecosystem: Environmental > Terrestrial > Soil >... | reverse complement strand
GGCAGATGTCCACGAATGCTCCCGGGGAAAGATAAAGGCGAAACGGCGGGAATGGCTCGCGTTTCAGATATTCTTTCAAGTCATCCTGAGGCATGGACAAATCCTCCTTCAAATGGCCGGCGTGGCAGGTTCGGATAACGGTTCGATAGCTTCTACTTCCGGCCACTGTTTGTGCGTTTGGCTCAGGAGTTAGTGCGCTCGAGCCGCTGGGTACAGTCCTGGGCGCTGAGCCTGCCCGGCCCCATCTTTTCGGGAGATTCTTCGCTACCGGCCCGCCCTGACCGGCCAACAGACAAAGGCGATCACAGGTGGAAATAGTCGTGACATTATCAGCCTCCATCGGACGCATAGCCGGCATGTCGAAATAGGCTATTTGCTTTGTCCAGGCGGCGGAAAGTTCTTCGCTGCGTCATCAAGGACCAATACCCAGTCGAGCAACTCTCCGGGCTGGGGAGATACAAACTCACGCTCGCCGATATTGGGAAACTCGCCGATCGAGGTGACCGATCCTGTCCGCGGATCGAACCACCAAACCTTCACCTTTGCGCCGCTGATCTTGTCCATGCGGACTTTGAATTTTCGGCCAATCGGTACATAGATCATCGCGTAGCTTCCGGACGCATCGCGCGTGGCAACAAAGCGGGCTCGACCGGCCCCCGGAATGGCGGTTGCTACGCGATCTGTAACGATCACCGAATCATCCGGAATACGCGTGAAAAAAGGGCGCGACTCCAGAAGACGTCGCGCATGGACCATCTGCCTGGCTCCAGGCTCATCCATTGCTTCCGTCCAGGGCATCAGCGGGTCGTTGATAGGCCTGCGAGCGGGTTGCCACATTTGCCAGACGGCATGATGGCCGTAGGTATGGCCGCAGGCACCGGAAAACAAGTCCCAGTAGAGCGGTCGGCGAACATCGGCGGCCGTGGAATGGCCCAGCGCTTTCGCATTGAAAGCGATTGGATGGCCTTCGTACAATGGTTCGCCATCGATCACAGGTTTGGTGGGTTTGCGGTCGTAGTCGGTTCGGGTCTGTGCGTAGCGGCCGGTATACTCCGTGACATGGCCGTTTTGCCGCAGGTTGAAATCGAGCCAAGAATCGTCGTGAAACCACTGAGACGAGCCAGTGCCCCCAGGCGGGTGAAAGGTCATCAAATGTACACCGCCATCGCCCCGGCGCAAACCGCGCGCCAGGGCGCGAATGATTTCTTTCTGCTCGGCGTTATCGATACCCCGGTCGCCGCCCAGGATCCATATCAGCCCTTTTCCCTTGTAACGCCGGCCTAACCATTCGCCGTAGGTAGCCGCGTTTTCCCTGGTGAAAAGCGGCTTCCCGTCTCGGACCTTATCGTGCCAATATCGCCCCCACGTTGGGAGAAAGCCGATACGAAGCCCTAGTTCATTCGCCCGATCAACAATGTAATCCACATGGTCCCAATAATCGTTGCGTGGACCGTCCTTTACATCCGGACGTGCCGGGTCGAAGTCAACCAGGGGGAGATGGCCGTAGGCGTTCGGTATGGTATGGCCGTCGATTTCGGCCAGGGCGACGGCCTGAATGACGGTGAATCCTTGCGAGGAGCGTTTCCGCAGGTAGCGATCCGCATCCTCCCGATTGAGCCTATGGAAAAGCTCCCAGGCGGTATCGCCGAGCCAGAAAAATGGCTCTCCCTTCTCGGTCATGAGGAATCGTCCATTCTCGCTCACCTTGAGTCTGGATAGCTGTTTGCCCTCGGCGGGAGCGACCGAAGGCCCAAACAAGCTGAGAGAAGCGAGTAACAGAAAAAATTGCGTAGGCTTCATTGTACGAATGCTCTCCCTCCTAAGTTACTCTCTTACATTCGCGGGTTCAGCGACTCGGTGTCCAGCGATAAAGGAGGTTTTTACCGCGAAAATCTTCTTCTACCAGAAGCAGATATTCGCCGTTTTGTCTTTTCAGCCCCTGGAGGGCGTACGGCATATCCAACCATCCTGCCTGACCGCCCACGGAATCTCCCGGCCAAAAACTGCCGACGTAACTGGCATCCTTGGTCGCGAAGATATGGATATACTGTCGGTTATCTTGTGGTTTGCACATGCCGACGAACAGGTAGTCGCCGACCACCGCCACCGATTCCGCGCTCAGGGGCTTACCCTTACCCTCGCCGTCTGGCGTCAAGGGCAGCGCTTTCGTCCAGGTCAGGGTCCGTTTGCCCGAGCGCCAGCCATCGTAGCGGCGTGCGGTTCGCCCGACTACGCCCCAAGAATCGATGGCTTCCCCTTTAAGGTAGCCGAACAGATACAATGAATCCGTGTCGGCGCGATACACCACCCGGCGAACTAATTCAAAATCTTGTGGCCAATCCCAGTGATCGAATTTGTCCCAATGATATTGCGGCTGCTGCTTCTCGTCCCAACCCGCGAAAGGATAGCGCCGGATGGTTCGCTTCGGTGCGTCCCCATGCCAGATGGCTCCCTGAGAGTCCACGTGCCAGGCCCAGGTATCCTTGGCGTGAATCTTACCTGCCGGTCGAGCGACGAGGCCAGCCGGCTCCTCAAAAGTGTAAAGCTGGAAACCGCCTCCATACTGACCAATAGAATACAGGATGCGGCGACCTTTCAGCCGCCGGATGATTACCGAAGCACCTCCATTCAGGCGATCATCCTTCGGATGGGCCAAGTGATCCACGGTGATTGCCCGTAGCGACCACTCCGATCCCGCCTTCTGCCGCGAGAGATCCAGATCGAACAAACCAAGCCGGCTATAGACCACTTTGCCATCTGCATCCGGATCGAAGCCGAACGTATCCACGAAGGCTTGATTGTACAACTCCCAACGCAACTCACCGCGTGGCGAGAGAGACCGCAGTGTAAGAGAGCCGCTCGGCCCTTTCCCGAAACTCATGGAGACGTATAAGTTGCCATCCCGGTCTGTGCCGGCCCCGCGTAAGCTGAAGAATTTATCGGGGGCCATCTTTCCCGGAACACCAGCCTGTAACCCTCCTTTCTGACCGATGGTTCGAACGCGTCTTGGTTGCTCCTCGCTCACGTCATAGACGAGGATCTGCTGCCGTGGGCCGTCGTCGCAGACGAGCAACGTATTATCATGGTGCGCGAACGCCAATGCGGTTGGATTGCCAATATCGGGAAGCTCGACATGCAAATCTCGGCCTTCCGCCGAGTAGTGCCGGATCTTGCCGCGGGTGAGTACCCAGATCGAACCGTCCGGTGCGATGGCCGCATCCTGGGCAACGACATCAAAGCTGTGGAGCAATTTCTCATGAGGAATCGACCATAGCTCGATCCGTTTTGCGTTTACAACGGCCAGCACGTCGCCGCGTGCAGAAAGTCCTAGCGGAGAGGCCGAAAGGTCCGTGGCCCCAACAAACTTGGCCGAGTCGAGCTTGCCTGGTTGCCACTGGAAACGGAGCAGTTTCTTGCCTTTGGTCCCGACATAGAGGTCTGTCCCGACGGCTGCGATGGCCCCATCGTTGCCCGTGCCCCAGCCCCAGGCCGAATCCGGGAGTGTGCCTCCCTCTGCCTTGAGCAGGATACGATTGACGCGACCGTCCTTGTACAGACCAACGCACCGACCTGCCTCGTCCCAATCAATCCCGACGATCATCGTCCCGTCCGGAGTGACGATGCTACGAGCGGAAGCGTTTTGGACCCAGTAACCGAATCCATTCGGCCCGCCGTTCCCGCCGAAAGAGTTCCCGATCCAACTCGTTTGAAGGTGGCCCGGAGGTGCGTGAATTATCTTAGAATAATCATCTGCACGGCTCGAACCGACAACCAAGCAAGTCCAAATCGACAAGTAGATGCTTCGCATCAAATGACTCCTCGGAGGATGGGTAAATCTCTCTGTTCCAAATTGACATGCCTTTCCTACTGAGTTCCAGGTCAAAATGCGGCATTCTTTTCCTCTTTTGCGACAACCGCATATAGTAAGAAGTATGCAAGCTTCGACCCGCATCGGTTTGGTTTTCAGTCATACTTTGGCGTACTGCCGAGGCGTCCTCCGCGGCATCAAACACTACGCTGAAACGGTTCCTCACTGGACCTTCCTGCCCGTATCTCCGGAGCCGCAAGCCATCCGCACGCTACGGTCGCTTCGTCCTGCTGCGGTGATCGCTCACCTTTTCTCGGAGGAGTTGGCCGAATCCCTGAAACGACTGAGGGTGCCTGTCGTGAACGTCTGCGGGGTGTTGCCGAAATCCGCTTTTCCGCGCATTGGCGTGGACGATTATCGCTGCGGAGTCCTAGCAGCCGAACATCTTCTGGAACGTGGTTTTCGGCACTTCGGCTTCGTCGGTCACCGCAACCACGTCTACTCACTTCGGCGGGAGGCGGGATTCCGCGAAAGGATCGCGTCCTCGGGAGCCAGCGTGACAAGCTACCACGAGCCGGGGCGGCGCCCCTTCGACCCGATGGGGCGATTGTGGGCGCAGGACCGAGCCGTCGAACGTTGGGTCCGCGTCCTCCCTCGTCCCGTCGGCATCTTCGCTACCAACGATATCTGGGGAGTGCAGCTCACCGAGGTCTGCCTTCGGGCCGACCTGAGGGTGCCAGAGGATGTCGCTATTCTTGGCGTGGATGACGATGATTTGTTGTGTGAATTTGCACGCCCCTCGCTCTCCAGCATCGCCTTGCCGACACAGCGGATCGGTTACGAAGCCGCGCGAGAAGTAGATCGTCTCTTAAGGGGGGCGCAAGCCGACGCGCGGATATCGCTCTTTCCGCCGCTAGGAGTAATCGCCCGCCGATCGACGGACATCCTGGCCATAGGGGAGGTGGATGTGGTCGCCGCTCTCCGTTTTATCCGGCAGCAAGCCCATCAGCCCATTCGAGTAACGGATCTGCTCCGAAAGATTCCTACATCGCGTCGCTATCTCGAACGGCGGTTCCGTAAGGTGTTGGGAAGGAGCATTCTAGACGAGATACGCCGGGTGCATGTGGAACGTGCCCGCCAACTACTGGCTCAGACAGACCTGCCCATTCACAGTATCGCGGAACGCTCCGGATTTACGGACGCCAAACGATTCTCCGCCGTCTTCCGCCAGATGATAGGGCTGACGCCGAGTACCTATCGTCAGCAACTCCGTTGCGGCACTATGAGGAAGCCTACGTCACAACGGGCCACTTGAAAGTGGAGGTCAGCGTGACGCGCATAGGTGAACGGCCGGTGTACGCCGACTGGTACAACCTCACCGACCGGCAGACGCCTGGTCGTTCGTCCAAAGCTGGGTGCGTTTCGTTTTTCCTTGTTCTTGCCCCTGTTCCTCCTTAGAATCTTTGGCATTGACCTCGTGAATGTGTGATCCATGGATCGTCTTCATCTCAACCATGAATCTGAGGAAGGATCCTGACTGGTAGGCGACTCAGCAGATACACCAAGCCATCGCGGCGCTGTGCCAAAACCAGCCGGACCTGGGAATAAAGAGGAAGGAGGGCCAGTCATGGCAATGTCCCGGGAAATAGCTCATCACGGTTTCGCCACGCGCGCCATTCACGCGGGCCAGGATCCTGATCCAGCCACGGGCGCCACGGTCGTACCCATCTACGCCACCTCCACTTACACGCAGGCGGCTCCCGGTCAGCACAAGGGCTACGAGTATTCACGCACCGCCAATCCGACGCGCACGGCCCTGGAAACGTGCCTGGCGTCGCTGGAAGGCGGCGAGCGCGGCCTGGCTTTTGCCTCCGGCTTGGCGGCGACTACGGCTGTGCTCTCGATGCTGAAACCCGGCGAGGAAGTCGTCGCTGCCGCCGACCTGTACGGCGGCACCTATCGGCTGCTCGAGCGGGTCTTCAAACCCTGGGGACTGGTGACGCGCTATACCGATGATCCTAGCCCTGCCGGTTTCACCAGGCTCCTTACGAAAGCTACAAAACTCGTATGGATTGAAACGCCGACAAATCCCCTCTTACAAATCCTTGATATATCTGCTATCGCCGACGTGGCGCACAAGGCCGGTGCGTTGCTAGCCGTCGATAATACCTTCGCCTCACCATACCTGCAACAACCGCTCGCCCTGGGCGCCGATCTCGTCATTCACAGTACCACGAAATATCTCGGCGGACATTCAGATGTGGTCGGTGGCGCGGTGATCGGACGCAAGGATCTACTGCAACCGATCGCCTTCTATCAGAATGCGGCCGGCGGCGTGCCGGGACCATTCGATGCCTACCTGACGCTACGCGGCCTGAAAACGTTGGCGATCCGCATGGAGCGCCATAGCGCCAACGCCCGCCGTTTGGCCGCATGGCTGAGCGAACAACCGCAAGTCGAACGCGTCTATTATCCGGGCTTGCCATCGCATCCGGGACACGAGATCGCCAAGCGGCAGATGCGCGATTTCGGCGGCATGGTCAGCATTCGTCTCCGAGGCGGCGGGGCAGCCGCGAAGCGCTTCCTGCCGCGTACCAAATTGTTCAGCCTCGCCGAGAGCCTCGGCGGTGTCGAATCGCTGGTCTGTCATCCAGCGACGATGACACATGCCAGCATCCCCGCCGACCTTCGTATCGCTCGCGGTATCGATGATGGGCTGATCCGCCTCAGCGTCGGTATCGAGGACGCCGAGGATTTGCAGGAGGATCTGCGGCAGGCACTGGCATAACTGCCAATCCTGGCATGGCCTCCTTTGGAAACCCGTCAAGGGTTACGAGACGAAGCCGCGAGTACCTGTTGCGCTCCCAGAACAAGGAGGGTTTGATAGCGCGGAAAGTGGCCGACATGGAAGGTGAGAATCCAGCTGAGTCCGTGAACCATCATAGCCGCTACCAGACGGGCGTCGTGGGCGTCCTTTCCCTGGACTTGATACTGGATCACCAGCTCCTCCCACTGTGGAAAGATAACGGGAGTATCATCCAGGAGCGTAAAAAGCGCTTTGGGCCGAGAGAGTATCGATCCTTCTTGAAAGAAGTTTCAGGAGTGCTTCCTTGAAGCCATTGCTCATCGTCCTTCGCTGCGGTAAACTCGCGGGAAGTAGCTCGCCTCCCTCGCAACCGGAGATCAACTATGTCCGCACTAAATCGCCGTCGCTTCCTGCAAACCTCTGCCGCGTCCGTGGCCGCGTTGTCGACCCTTAGCATCGCCGGCGCGGCCGACAAGCCCAATGAGAAAATTCGCCTCGCTGTTCTCGGCGTCTATGGACGCGGCCGCGCCTTGATACAGGGTTTTTCGTCCTTTGCTGACGTGGAAATCGCGGCCATTTGCGACCCAGATGAGAATACTTTTGCCAAGGCGCTCCAATCTGTAAATCAGCGACAAAAGCGAGAACCGAAGTGCGTGAAGGATCTCCGCCATGTTTTCGATGATCGGGACATTCATGCTGTCGTCATTGCCACGCCGGACCACTGGCACGCCTTGGCCACCATCTGGGCGTGCCAGGCCGGCAAACACGTTTATGTCGAAAAGCCCATTGCGCACAATCTGATCGAAGGGCGGCGCATGGTCGAGGCGGCGCGCAAGTACGATCGCATTGTGCAAGTCGGCACGCAGCGGCGTAGCGGGGCGCATTTCCACAGTGCTGCCGAATTCATCCGCAGTGGCCAGCTCGGCAAGGTGCCGTTTGTCCGTACCTGGATTGCCGGCAATCGACCGGCGATCGGCCACAAGGCCGACTGCCCGGTGCCTGCCGGTGTCGATTACGACCTGTGGCTGGGGCCGGCGCCCCAGCGGCCGTTCAATCCCAATCGCTTCCACTACAACTGGCACTGGAACTGGGATTATGGGACAGGAGAAATCGGCAATAACGGCATCCATGCCCTGGATGTGGTCCGCATGGTGCTTGGACTGGACGCGCCCCAAACCATCGCCACGGGCGGCGGCAAACTGTTCTACGACGACGATCGACAAGTGCCCGACACTCAGGTGACCTTTTTCGATTTTCCCGGTACAACGGTCCTCTGGGAGCACCGCATCTGGTCGAAAACCGGCGTGGCCGGCGAGCCGTTTGGCATCATCCTTTACGGCGAGAAAGGCACGCTGATTTTCGACAAAAAAGGCTGGCACGTCGAAGACGGCGTGATGGCATCGGATAAAGCAGCCCCGATCGAGAAGCCGCATCTGCGCAATTTTCTCGATTGCCTCCGCGAGCACAAACGGCCCAACGCCGACATCGAAGAAGGCCACAAAAGCACTCGTCTTTGTCATCTGGGCAACATTGCTTATCGTGTTGGCCGTCGTCTGAGTTTCGACGCCGCCACGGAGACGCTGCACGACGACGCCGCGGCCAATGGCTTGCTAGGTCGCACCTATCGCGCGCCGTTCGTGGTGCCGGATAAGGTCTGAGGCGAACGACCGGATAACTGCCGTTGTAGGGGGTATTCGTATCGGTTTATAATCGGGGAATGACTCGCTGTGTTCACGCGCCCAGCACCTCGGGGGCGCCTCGACGCGGAGGGCAGATCATGGAACCGGGGAAAATCGAACGGCTTTGTCTCAAAGCCAAACAAGCCATCGAAAACCGGGATTGGGAAAGGGCCAAACAAGCCTATCTCATGGCGCTGGGGCTGCGCTCCGACGCTCCGGATATTCACATGGGCCTGGCCACAGTCTATTTCCAACTCCGCGAGCTGACCAGCGCCGCCCATCACTTCCGTGAAGTGACCCGTCTCGATCCGCTCCGCGCGGGTGCCTACATCAACCTGGGGGCCGTCCTCAATCTCTTGCAGGAATACGACGAGGCGATTGCCGCTCTGCGCCGCGGCATTCAACTCGATCCGCAGCGCGTCGAAGGTTATTACAATCTTGGCTTGGTCTATCGTCGCAAAGGCCAGTTGGATATGGCCATCCAAGCCTATCGCGAAGCCATCCGTCTCAATCCGCGCATGGCCGATGCCCATTTGAACCTGGCCAACATTTACGTCGAGAAGCAGCAATATCGCCAAGCCATCCAGAACTACGAGGAGGCGTTGAAGCTGCGGCCTCACTGGGAAAAGGCGCTGGAAGGGCGGGCGCATGCGGAGATGCTCTTGTCCGGCGATCGTCCTGCGGCGCCAGCGCCTGTTCCGGCCGGCGGCGGACGATCGGCCGTCGCCGAAGATAAGGTGATCGATCCCAACCTCCATTCCACCCTGCTGACTGCCCTATACACGGGATCCGAAGCTGCCGAAGCTTTGGGCCGGAACTTCCAAAAAGTGCTCCTCGAAGAAATGGACGTGGCCATCAAGGAACTGTCCAGCTGCCTGCTCTATCCCGATGCCCCCACCAGTGAGCTGAATGCCTGCGTCAATCGCTTTGCGGAAGCCCTGGATCACATGCTGGCCGCCCAGAAGAATCTGGAGGCGGGCATCCTGCGCCTTCAGAACCTCAACGCGCAATTTGCCAACCTCTAACAGGCTAACCGTGAGCTATAGTTGTGCTGAATCACGACGGCCCCCCTCTGTCGTCGCTGGAGGGCACAACCGATGAGCGCAGAACAGAAACTCGGCGAAATTTTACTTCGTTTGAAGGCCCTCAACCGCATCGACCGCGATCGCGTCCTGGAGACGCTGCGAAAGAGTGGACGACGGCAGAAATTTGGTCAGGCAGCCCGTGCCATGGGCCTGGTCACCGAGGAACAGATCCTTGCCGCCTTGGCTGTGCAGATGAACCTCTTTCCCGGCATCCAGGGAATGACGCTGGAACAGATCCTCGAATACCTGCAAACTGCCGAGGTTTCTTAGGACTGGCGGACACAACCGTAGGGCAAGTTGGCAGCTTGCCCTGCAGGGCTTGCCGTTTGCCCTAAATAGAAACACAAAAACACGTATCTATTTGTTGTTCTGATGAACTGCATGCCCTGGAGTGCCTTATTTACTTCCCGTGGGCTGGAGGACCGAAGGGACGGTCGAGGCGGAAATCCTCCAACGGTATTGCCAGTTTTTCGCCCAAGAGTAGTTGCTTCATCACCAGGGCAGTCCCGGGCGACAACTGGATGCCGGCGCGGAAGTGACCGGCGGCAACGAAGAGATTATCGATACCAGGGACGGCGCCCAGAAACGGTTTGCCATCCGGGCTGCCAGGGCGTAGGCCGGCCCAGCAGCGTTCGACGGCGGCCCCAGACAGGCTGGGCATGAGCGCGGCAGCGAAGTGAAGCAACTCGGCGATAGCGGCAGCAGTGGTGCGCGGATCGAAACCGGCCTCCTCCTCGGTCGAGCCAACCAGCACACGGCCATCGCCACGCGGCACCAGGTAACGCTTGCCGCACAAGAGCAGCGGGCGAATCCCTACCGTGCCGGTGTTCAAGAGAGTAATCTGGCCCCGCACCGGCCGAATGCCCGGTCGCCAGCCAAGCGGTGCCAAGAGCGTCTCGCTCCAGGCGCCTGCGGCGAGCAGGTAACGGCCCGCGGTGAGCCGGCCCTGATCGGTGTCCACAGATTCAATGCGGTTACCCTTGCGCACCAGTTGATGGACGGCACAACTCGGACGCATCGAAACGCTGCGAGCCGCACACGCCGCTTGCAGCGCCTTGAGGTGGCGCGGATTACGCAGCTGCGCCATCTCCGGCAAATAATAAGCACGCGGTAGGGTCGGAGATAGATCGGGATAGCGGCGGTGCAACTCGTCGCCGCTCAATTCCTCAAAGGCGATACCCTCGCCGCGCCATTCGTCAGAAGGCTCCTCCTCTGCATGGGTGCATAGCTCCAGTCCGCCGCAAATGAGAAAGCCGTTATCGATCCCCGTCTGTTCGCGCAGCTTCTGCGAAAGCGATGAGAACAAGTCCCAGCTGTGCGCGCGGAGTTGATCCAGGGCGGTATGGGCATGTTCCAAACTTGCGGGGGAAAGGATGCCGGCGCCGGCCCACGAAGCTTGTTGGCCAAAATCGCCTTTATCCACGACCTCAACATGGACACCGGCTTCTGAGAGAAACCAGGCCGTCGTCAAACCGATAACGCCGCCGCCGAGAATCAATACGTCAGGATGTTCTGCCATGCAGATTGTTATAGGCGAAGCGAACTAAGAAATCTTCCTCTCCAGCAATGCGGCGATCGGATTGCCTTCACGGAAGCCCACGGTGCGGCCGATCGGCATACACCGAAGCACTTCTATTCACTTTGTTGTTTCTTCACGCAGTACGCGAGTTGGAACAGCGTATGGAGTTTATACGAACAGCATATATTTCCTTGTACCTGTGCCTTTTTTTCGTAAGGTAAGGCCAGTAAAGACTAGCGGACACCCCCCTCCCTCTTGTGGGAGGAGGAAATGTTTGCTCATCCCCAATAGCTGTCAGCTCCCGCTCAAAAACGTGGAAATCAACCCAAGCAAGTTCTCGCAGTCGATGCTGCTGAATTTCTATGCACCAAATGCTGGCAGTATGGGCAGCAAACGGAGGGCGGGTATTGATGGCGATGCCAAGCATAATTTCCCTTATCTCTTTACCAAATAAGAAGTTGTAGCACTTGTGCGAGCGTCGATTTCATCCGGCACATGAGTTGCTCAGAAAGGTGCCCATTCGTTGACAATCCCTCTCCCCGGTGTTGCTGCGCTTGGGGGGCCGTACTGGAAGGTCGGAGGAGATTTTCCGTGAAGCATTCCCTGCTTGCGCTATTGGTTGCCTCAGCGCTATTCCTAACTGGCCCGCTCGTCCGTGCTGAAGCGGACCCGGAACCCACCAGCCCAGCAGCCTCATCCAATGCAGAGGTCAAGATCGATTCGGGCGATACTGCCTGGATGCTGATTTCCACCAGTCTAGTCTGGCTCATGACGCCTGGCTTGGCCTTGTTCTACGGCGGAATGGTTCGTCGCAAGAACGTCTTGGGCACCATGATGCACAGCATGGTCGCTTTGGCGATCCTGGGCGTTCAGTGGGTGTTATTCGGTTACTCAATGGCCTTCGGTTCCACGCACGAGGGCTGGATTGGCTGGGAACCCAAATTTGTCGGCTTACAAGGCGTCAATTCCGGCGACCTCTTTCCCGGCACGCACATCCCCGTCTTGGTCCACTGCATGTTCCAAGGGATGTTTGCCATTCTCACTCCAGCGCTTATCAGCGGCGCGTTGGCGGAGCGCATCAAGTTCGGGCCGTATTGCCTGTTTATTCTCCTGTGGGGAACGCTGGTTTACGCTCCGCTGGCTCACTGGGTTTGGGCAGTCGGAGCTGATGGCAAACCAATCGGATGGCTAGGAGCGATGGGTGCCCTCGATTTCGCGGGCGGCACGGTGGTCCACATTGCAGCAGGGCTATCGGGTCTGGCTGCCATCCTCGTGCTGCGCAAGCGGATCGGCTACCCCGAACACGCTATGCATCCCAATAGCATGGTACTGACGTTGACGGGAGCCAGTTTGCTGTGGTTCGGCTGGTTTGGTTTCAACGGTGGCAGTGCCTTGGCGGCCAATCCGCTGGCCGGCTCAGCCCTGACGGCCACTCAGATCGCTGCCGCCGCCGCCGCCCTCAGCTGGATGCTTACCGAATGGCTCCACAAAGGCAAACCAACCGCGCTAGGTCTGGCTTCGGGCATGGTTGCCGGACTGGTGGCCGTAACACCGGCTTCCGGGTTCGTCAAACCGGTCGGCGGCTTGGTGATCGGTCTGCTGGCTGGCGTCGTGTGTTATACAGTCGTCTGCCTCAAACCGTTCTTCAAGTATGATGATTCACTGGACGCTTTCGGCGTCCACGGCGTTGGCGGTTTCTTAGGCTCTCTTTTGACCGGCGTTTTCTGCACCAAAGCGATCAATGAAGCCGGCGCGGACGCCAGTTTCAACCAACTCCAGATCCAATTCACCGCCGCCAGCATCGCTGTTGTCTTCGCTTTCGCCGTCACCTTTGTGATCGTCAAGGCGATTGATGCTACCTGGGGCTTCTGTCTGGAAGCACAGACCGAGAACGAAGGTCTCGACCGCACCCAGCACGGCGAAGTTGGCTTTGATGCGGGTATGGCCTATGAGCAAGTCCCGGAAACGCCGCCGACCGAGCCGCGCCCGGCCAGGGTGCCGCCGGGCAGCAAGGGCCGATTCGCTGTCCTTCTCGACGGCGCCGCTCCACAGGAGTTGATGCAGACCTGGTCCGAGTTGTGCCAGGCCGGTCCACAGCCGGCGCCCGCTGAGCTTCGTGCCGTCTATCCCTTCCTCACGACCGTCCAGGGCAATCGCTTCCAGTTCCGTGGCGGCGATCCGCACATCCTCAGCGCCGCCCTCACGCGCCTGTTTGAGGAACGTTTGCGCGGCAAGAAACTGCATGCGCGTGTGGAGAGTTAATGACCGCACCAGCGAGCGGAGTGTGTTAACGCCCCGGTGAATACTCCTGGGGATGTTAACACACCCCACTCGTCGGGTATTTCACAAGGACACCCAACCGATGAAACTAATTGTCGCCATCATTCGCCCGGAACGTCTGGAAGCCGTACAAACAGCGCTGAATGAACGAGATGTCTATTTGATGACCGTTAGCGACGTGCGTGGCTGCGGCCGGCAGCGCGGCTACACGGAGGTCTACCGCGGGACCGAATTCCAGGTGCGGCTCTTGCCCAAGCTCAAACTGGAGATCGCTGTCAATGAGGCGTTCGTCGAAGCTGCCATCGAGGCCATCGTCCACGCCGCCCGTACGCCGGAGACTGGCCAAGTCGGTGATGGCAAAATCTTCGTCCTGCCGCTGGACGATTGTATCCGCATCCGTACCGGCGAACGCGGGACGGATGCCATTGGGCCATGATCTCTGCGAGCGGGGTCGCTAAGCGTCCTGAGTACCATAGCACTCGGGACGCTTAGCGACCCCGCTCGCCTGCCACTACCCGCGCCCTGTATTCCCGCTAGGATAGGGGAATGTTTTTCGCCTGAGAAGAAAACAGTTTTTCACAACATTAATGGTTTCGAGAATCGATCTTATGACTCACACAAATCCGCGTCTGGCTGCCTTACGTGCCATCGCCTCCGCCGAGTATCAGCTCCAACAGGTCAACTTTACTGAGACTCATATGAAAGACCTGTTTGGCAAAAATGTGTTCAGCGAAGCTGTTCAGCGTGAACGGCTGCCTAAACCAATCTTCAAAGCACTGCAAAAGACCATTCGGCAGGGCGCACCGCTCGATCCAGCTATCGCCGATACGGTGGCCGCCGCCATGAAAGATTGGGCCATCGAGCACGGCGCCACCCACTTCACCCATTTGTTCCAGCCCATGACCGGCCTGACCGCCGAGAAGCACGACAGCTTTGTAGTGCCGACCGGCGACGGCAAGGCCATCTTGGAGTTCTCCGGCAAAGAGCTGGTGCGCGGCGAACCGGACGCCTCATCGTTCCCTTCCGGCGGCATCCGTGCTACCTTCGAGGCGCGCGGTTACACTGCCTGGGATCCGACCAGCCCCGCGTACATTCTCGAAAGCCCCAATGGCGCCACCCTCGTTATCCCCACTGCTTTCCTCAGCTGGACTGGCGAAGCACTCGACAAAAAGACGCCACTGTTGCGCTCGATGGAAGCGCTGTCCAATCAAGCCCTACGCATTTTGCGGCTCTTCGGCAACACCGAGGCGCGTCGCGTTTTCACCACGGTAGGCTCTGAGCAAGAATACTTCCTCATCGACAAGAACTTCTATTATGCCCGGCCCGACCTCATCAATGCCGGCCGCACCCTGTTCGGCGCTCCGCCGCCCAAAGGGCAGGAGATGGAAGACCAGTATTTCGCCCACATCCATGAGCGCGTCCTTGCCTGCATGGCTGACTGCGAGGCCCAGCTGTTCAAACTTGGCGTGCCGGTCAAGACGCGGCACAATGAAGTCGCACCCAGCCAGCACGAGATTGCGCCCATTTTCGAGGACTCGAACCTGGCTACCGATCATCAGATGATGATTATGGAAGTGCTACGCAAGACGGCGCCACGTTACGGCCTGGCTTGCCTGTTGCACGAGAAGCCGTTCGCTGGCATCAACGGCTCCGGCAAGCACAACAACTGGTCGATGGCCACCGACACCGGCGAAAACCTGCTGGAACCGGGCGACACGCCGCATGACAACGCGCAATTCCTCGTTTTCTGCGTAGCGGTCATCCGCGCTGTCGCCAAGTATCCCGAACTGTTGCGTGTCTCGGTGGCCAGTGCTCACAACGACCATCGCCTCGGCGCCAACGAAGCGCCGCCGGCGATCATGTCCGTTTTCCTGGGCGATCAATTGCAGGACGTCATCGATCAGCTGGAAAAAGGAGCAGCCAAGTCCACCAAGCAGGGCGGTTATCTGGAGATTGGTGTCAGCGTGCTGCCCAAGCTGCCCAAACATGCCGGCGACCGCAATCGCACCAGCCCATTCGCCTTCACCGGCAACAAGTTCGAGTTCCGCGCTGTCGGCAGCTCGCAATCGATCGCTGGTCCCAACACAGTGCTCAACACCATCGTCGCCGAATCGCTCGACTACATCGCTACCAACCTGGAGAAAGCCAAGGCCCAGGGCAAGGACATCAACAAGGCCATCCAGGAGTTGCTGCCGAGTATCATCAAAGAGAGCAAGAAAGTCATCTACAATGGCGACAATTATACTCCAGAATGGCATCAAGAGGCCGAGAGACGTGGCCTGCCCAACTTGCGCAACACCCCGGACGCCCTGCCGGTCATTCTTCGCAAGGATACCATTGAGCTATTAACCAGGTATCGTGTCTATACCGAGCGCGAATTGCAAAGCCGTTTTGCTATCTTGTGCGAAAACTACGTCAAGACGGTGAACATCGAAGCGCGTCTGATGAGCATGATGGCCAAGACGATGATCCTGCCGGCCGCCCTGCGTTATCAGGGTGAGGTAGCCTCGACAGTCAACGCAACCAAGGCCGCCGGCGCCGACAACAGTGCCCAGGTCGAGTTGCTCAAGTCGCTGACGGCGACCCTCAGTGATTTCCAGAAAGCGACGGCGACGCTCGATCGCGCCTTGGCCCACCATGCCGACGGCGACGTGCTTGCCCACGCCAGGTATTTCCGCGACACCATCTTGCCGGCGATGGCCGAGGTCCGCACCTTCGGCGACAAGCTAGAAACGATGGTCGCGGATGATTTGTGGCCGTTGCCGACCTATCGGGAGATGTTGTTTATCAAGTAACCCCCTCTCGCCAGCCCGCTGCAAGACCCTGCAGGGCAGACGGCCAGTGTACCGAAATCGGGACACGCTGGCCGCCTGCTCTGCAGGGCTTTTCGTTAACTCTTATGCTTCCGGCTCGTTCGGTTTAGCGTCTGAGTGCAGCGCCAACTCTGATACTGCCGCTGCAAGAACACGACAAAGTTCGCCTTTTCGGGCACCACGATCTTTTTGGATGCCAATGTTCGCATTTATCCCTTCAGCTGGCATGAGTTAGACGATCCGGCCGCTGTGGGGTAGTTCACAGATAACGGCACGACAAGCTGCTACCCGATCGATTGGCAGGTACTTCGTTTTGGATCGGTTCGTGCAGTCTCCGGTTGAGGAGATTGTGCTTCCCGGTATAATAACAACGGTTAACGATCGAACGCTGTGTCATTTCTCCATGAGTATTCTTCTCGGCGCGATCGTCTGCTGCCAACCATAATACGTTCAGGAGGAGCCAGGCCATGTCTGCCACTCTTACCGGAAAAAACCTCATTGCTGGCCGCTGGCAATCAAGCAATGGCGAGCGCTTCGAGAGCCGCAGCCCGGCGCGTGAGAGTGAAGTATTGGGTGTTTTTCCTAGCAGCAGCGTCGAAGAAGCACGGCAAGCCGTCGCTGCAGCGCGGGAGGCGTATCCGGCCTGGCGGCGCACCAGTCGTATTTATCGCGCTGAACTGTTCGACAACCTGGCGCAGATCGTCAAGCGCGAAGCGGATAACCTGGCCCGGTTGATGGCGCGGGAGTGCGGCAAAGTCGTCAGTGAGTGCCGGGCCGAGGTGATTGAAGGCTTGCACATGATTCAATACGTCTTCGGCACCGGACGCATGCCAATCGGCGAGGTACTGGCCTCGGAAATCGCCGAGAAGGATGCTTTCATGCGACGCAAGCCGTGGGGTGTCGTTGCAGTCATCACACCGTGGAACTTCCCTTTTGCTGTGCCGTTGTGGATGCTTGGGCCCAGCCTGCTCGAAGGCAACACCGTGGTCTTCAAGCCGTCCGAAGATACGCCGGCCATCGGCCAGCGCCTGGCCGAATTGTTCGTGGAGGCGGGTTTTCCAGCCGGCGTCCTAAACCTTGTGCATGGCGCCGCCGAGACGGGCGAGGCGCTGGTGCGCGATCCGGGGGTCAACATCGTCTTATTCACCGGCAGCTATGAGGTGGGCCATCGCATCCAGCAGTTGTCGGCGGAGCATTACGATCGCATCGTCGCTTGCGAAATGGGCAGCAAAAGCGCTGTCATCGTCTGCGCCGACGCCCGGCTCGACTTAGCCGTCAATTGCGCTCTCATTAGTGCGTTTAAAACCAGCGGTCAACGCTGCGTCTCGGCGGGACGCATTCTCGTCGCCGAGTCGCTCTTCGACAAATTTGCAGACAAGCTCATATCCGCAGCAAGGCGGCTACGCATCGGCGATCCGCTGAATAGCGGCAATTTCACGGGGCCGGTTATCCATCGCGCTGCCGTCGAGAAGATTGAGCGCTACAACGCCTTGGCCCGCGCGGAAGGAGGGCAAGTGCTGCTCGATGGCGGCCGCATGACCGATGGCGAACATGCGGCCGGATGTTATCTGTCGCCGTTCATCTACCGCATGGAGCATCGTCCCGAAGTGCGTGTGTTGCGCGAGGAAGTATTCGGCCCGCACCTGGCGTTAGTGCCGTTTAAGACCAATGAAGATGCGGTACGTATCTATAATGACACGCCCTACGGTTTATCGATGGCGGTGGTGACGGAGGATTATCGGGCCATGCGGATGTTCCGCGAGGAATGTGAATACGGCATGGGCTACGTCAATCTCCCGTGCATCGGCGCCGAGGTGCATCTGCCGTTCGGCGGCGTCAAGAAAAGCGGCAACGGCCATCCGTCCGCAGCGGGGCTGATCGAGACCGTGACGCACAAGACGGCGTGGACAGTCAATCACAGCACGGAAGTGAAAATGGCGCAGGGGCTGACCACCGACATCGAAGGGGGACCGGCATAAAGGGACCGGGGCCGCGACCATGAGAGCTAGCGGACTTTTCCCTCCCCCCTTTGTGGGGGAGGGTTCGGGTGGGGGGACACCACTCCTTGGCTCCCTTGCCTTGACACCTCCTACCCCAGCCTTCCCCCACGAGGGGGGAGGTTTTGTCCGGTAGCTCTAAGGGAGCAGTTGGCTAGGCCGCTCCTTTACGGTCGCAGCTCGGATTATCGGCGAAGTAATGTGAACGGATTCGTTGATGACCGGCGTACTACAGGAGGATAACGCCATGTGGCTTTTCGACAAACAAACCGTCCCGCAAATTCGCACGGCTTTGCCGGGGCCGAAGGCCCGCGAGTTGCTCGAACGCGATGCGCGCTACATGTCACCATCGTACACCCGTATCTATCCCTTGGTGGTAGAGCGCGGCTCCGGGGCGGTCATTCAGGACGTGGATGGCAATCTGTTCCTCGATTTCACCGCCGGCATCGCCGTTACGTCCACCGGCCACTGTCACCCGCGTGTCACCGCAGCCATCGCCGATCAGGCGCACAAACTCTTGCATATGTCTGGCACCGATTTTTATTATCAGCCGCAGATTGACCTGGCTCAACGCTTGGCCGAGAGCGGTCCCGGCGCCTCGCCCAAGCGCGTCTTTTTCACCAACAGCGGGGCCGAGGCGCTGGAGGCGGCGTTGAAGCTGGCCCGCTGGCACACAGGGCGCTCGCGCGCCCTCGCTTTCTTCGGGGCCTTTCATGGCCGCACTTACGGGGCCATGTCGTTGTCCGGCTCGAAGCTGGTGCATCGTCGTGGCTTCGCCCCTCTGGTGCCGGATATTCATCACGTTCCCTATCCGCGTGGCTGCCACGGCTGCGACAGCGGTGGCGAATGTGAGTGCGTCCGGCAGATCGAGGAGACGGTGTTGCGCCGCATCGCGCCGCCGGATGAGGTCGCCGCCGTCTTCGTCGAGCCGATCCAGGGCGAAGGCGGCTACTACGTGCCGCCGCCCGGCTTTTTGCCTGCCCTTCGCGCTCTGTGCGATAAGCACGGCTTCCTGCTCGTCGCCGATGAGGTACAGACCGGCATGGGCCGAACCGGCAAGCTCTACGCCGTCGAGCATTGGGACGTGGAGCCGGACATCATCTGTTTGGCCAAGGGCATCGCCAGTGGCATGCCGCTGGGAGCGATCGTGACCCGCGAGGAAGTGATGGATTGGCCACCGGGCAGCCATGCCAGCACCTTCGGCGGCAATCCCGTCAGCTGCCGTGCCGCTTTGGCCACTCTCGATTTGCTCGAAAGCGGTTACATCGCCAACGCGGCCGAGCGCGGCAAACAGCTCAAGCATGAGTTGCAACGCCTCCAACAGCGGCACCCGGAGATCCGCGAGGTGCGCGGCCTCGGCTTGATGGTGGCGATGGACCTGGCCAACGAGGACGGCGCCCCGCTGGGAGCGCGGCGCGACGAGGTGATTCAGGCTGCCTTCCGACGCGGTTTGCTGCTTCTGGGTTGCGGCGAAAGTGCCGTTCGCTTCTGCCCACCGCTGTGTATCAGCGCCGAGCAGGTCGAGACAGCCATCCGCATTTTGGATACGGTATTGAGCGAACGACAAACACCGGCGCTGGCCATGAGTCCGTAGTTCGTAGCAAAAGATAGACGTGTCGTGTCTCTTACTACGAATCACGGACTCATGGGGAATAACGGAAGGCTATGTAAGGCATAGTTGCCCGTCTGCTTATTTTCAGACACGCTGTCCGCATGCCTTGTGGTTTTGTTCGATAGTTCTTTTGTTCCGGTCGACAAATCATCAAGATTAATCCCTCCCTGCCCCCACGGCATTACATCAACCTGCCGTGGGGGTTTTTATTTTTTGTTTTTTCTCCCATTCTTCTTAAACTTCCCAAATTGCTATTGACACCCCTTTTTGCCTACTTTACTATTCATCTCAATCGCTACAATCGGTAGCGTAGCGGCGGGATGCAATATCCGCCGTTGTGGGGAAGGAGGGCCCAAGGCTTGAATGCACGAGCGAGCTATCTTTGGCTCCCCTGCAGGATGTGGGGCACTTCTTTTCTTCGTTTGTCCACGACCACTGTTGTTCGGGATAGCCTCAAAACGGACAGCCTGAGACGTGGAGGGGTTCTCCACGCGGGGCTGCTGGGTTGTTCCAATTTTTAGGGAGGTGACTTCGATGTACAGTGTGGTCCTGATGGCAGCGTTAACGACTGGTGTAGATCTGCCGGATTTTGGCTGTCGCGGTGGCTGCTATGGTGGACGTAGGCATGGTTGCTGCGGCTGTTATGGCGGCGGCTGGGGTTACGGCTGTTGTGGCTGTTATGGCGGTGGCTGGGGTTACGGCTGCATGGGTTGCTACGGCGGCTGGGGCATGGGTTACGGCTGCATGGGCTGCTACGGCGGTGGCTGGGGTTACGGCTGCATGGGCTGCTACGGCGGCTACGGCTATGGTGGCGGCGTAATCATCCAGGGTGCCCCCCAGCAGCCTCGAGGCGAAAAAGCCCCGAAGCCGCAGGAAAAACGAGAAGAAGGCATGGCGCCAGCGCCGGCGACCATCGTGGTCGAGCTGCCTGCCGATGCCAAGTTGCTCATCGACAACGAGGCAACTACCTCGACCGGTGCAAGCCGTGTCTTTCAGTCGCCGATCTTGGAGCCTGGCAAGGAGTATCAATATACTCTCCGGGCTGAAGTGGTCCGAGCTGGCAAGCCTATCAAAGCCGAAAAGGTCGTCACGGTGAAAGCTGGACAAACCACGCCGGTCACGCTAACCTTGCCCACGCTTGGCGTCGCCCAACGCTAAGTAGAAGCTAGTGAGCCAGAAGCGTAAGTGACGGGACCAAGCTGTCGCTTACGCTTCCGGCTCATTTTTTCACAGTTTCCAGCTTGTTCTTTCACAGTCCCAACTCACGTAGCTGCTTCGGATCCACCGCAGCGGGTGCTCCTGTCATCAGATCACGGGCTTTCTGGTTCTTCGGGAAGGCGATGACATCGCGGATGTTCGTTGTGCCTGAAAGAATCATGGTCAGACGGTCGAGCCCCAGAGCGATGCCGCCGTGCGGCGGAGCACCGTATTTGAGCGCATCGAGCAGGAAGCCGAAACGCTGTCGTGCTTGCTCCGGTGCCATGCCGAGCACGGCGAAGATACGCGCCTGTACTTCCGGATTGTGAATACGAATGCTGCCGCCGCCTACTTCGTATCCATTGATGACCAGATCATATGCCTTGGCCCGTACCTTCGCTGGCTCGCTTTCCAGCAGGGGCAGATCCTCATCGCGTGGCGCCGTGAACGGGTGGTGATTGGCTGCCCAGCGCTTTTCCTCCGCGTCCCAAATAAACGAAGGAAAATCGATAATCCAGGCCGCTTGGAAGTCGCGCCGCGCCGAATCGATCAGCCCCAGCGTGGTTGCCAGGTGTGTGCGCAAGGCACCGAGACTTTGGCAAACGATCTCTTCTTGGCCAGCAACGATCAGCAGCAGATCGCCGGTGCCTGCCTTCAGCCGCTGCCGCAGCGCTGCCTGTGCGTCTGCTGGTAGAAACTTCTCGATCGGCGACGTAAACTTGTCAGCCTCGACCTTGATCCAGGCCAATCCCTTCGCCCCCAGCCGGCCGACGAATTCGGTCAATTGGTCGATTCCCTTGCGCGAAAACTTCTCTGCGCCGCCGACAACATTCAGGCCGCGCACTTTGCCGCCGGAAGAAATGGCCTCTTGAAAGATCTTGAAGGTCGTCTGTGTTGCCAGGTCGCTCAACTCAGCGATCTCCAGGCCAAAACGCCAATCCGGCTTGTCGCTGCCGTACTTGAGCATAACTTCTTCGTAACCCAGTCGGGGCAACGGCAAGGGAATCGTCACACCGGCGCAGCGCTGGAAGATCTCGGCGATCAGTCCCTCGATGAGCACCAGCACGTCGTTCACTTCGACAAAGGACATTTCCAGGTCGAGCTGCGTGAACTCCGGCTGCCGATCGGCGCGCAAGTCCTCATCGCGCAGACAACGGGCGATTTGAAAATATTTATCGTAGCCAGCCACCATGAGGAGCTGTTTGTATAGCTGCGGCGACTGCGGCAGAGCATACCAGTGCGGTCGGCCTGTCTTTTCGTCGCGCCAAATACGACTGGGCACCAGATAATCACGGGCGCCTTCCGGCGTGCTGCGCCCCAATAGGGGCGTTTCTAACTCCAGAAATCCCTGAAAGTCGAGGTAATCACGGATGACTTTGTTGAGACGATGACGCAAGCTGAGCGTGCGTTGCAGTGTGGGCCGACGCAGATCGAGATAGCGATATTGCAAGCGCAGATCTTCGCCGGCCAATTCGGGATCACCGAAGCCTGTCTCCAACGGTATGGACATGACCTCGAACGGCGGCGGCGGACAACGGTTGAGGATATGCAGTGCATCGGCCACCAGTTCGATATCGCCAGTGGCCAGCTTCGGATTGTGCTTGCCCGGCAGACGTTCGCGCACCTTGCCCCGCACCGACAGTACCCATTCGTTGCGGATGTCGCCAGCGGCAGCAAACAATTCGGCTTGATCGGATTCGAAGACCACCTGAGTTAGCCCATAGCGATCGCGCAGATCAACAAAAACTTGATCGTTGTAGGCCCGGTAACTGTTGACCCAGCCGTTGAGTACGACCGTCTGTCCGATGTGTGTTTGCCGCAATTCACCGCAGGTGTGCGTGCGCTGCCACTCCGCCACGTGTTTCACTCCTTGTTGTTCGACTTTGTTACTCAAGATGCTGGAGGAGGGACTCGAACCCTCACGGGACTTTCGTCCCTTCGGATTTTCGTACCACTATGGCTTTCGCCACCCTTACGGTTTGTGGTCTGGACTTTCCCTTGGCCATAGGTATTCCCGGTAGGCCTCAGCCGCCAAGTCTCTACACCTTCTCCGGACCTGACCGGAGCTTGGCTCGGGATTGCCGCCACCATCTTCGGACGTGCTGCGGTTTCCCCGACTTCGACTGAATTCACGCGGAGAGTTTCCTGCTCCGGTGCTCAATTTCTCAAGTCCGATGCGTCTGCCGTTTCCGCCACTCCAGCATGGTTTTCACTGTACAGACCAACTTCGTCGTGAGCAAGTTCGTCTCCATTAATCGCGCAAGCCGACCTGGCGCATCAGCCGATCCGTCGCCTCGTAGGCTTCGCGCACCCAATCGACGATACGCTCCGGCTGCGGTGAATACTCCAACTCGATGCTGATTGCGCCATCGATGGCCAGATTCTTGATTTCGCGCAGATACGGCAGAAAAGCGACGACGCCGCGGCCAGGCGGCAGGTCGCCGTGGACTTTGCCGTCGCAATCGCTCAAATGCACGTGCGTTGCCAAGCCCTTCAGACGCTGTAGCTCCTCTGCCGCCGTGCCCGATAAGTGCAAGTGCGATATGTCAATATTGGCCCGCACGGCAGGATGAGCGACATCGTGCAGGAAACGCAGCATCGTGTCGACATTGTTGATGAGCGAGAGCTTGAACGGCTCCAACTCCAGGGCGATCTGCAAGCCGAGATCGGCGGCATATTTGCCCAACTCGCGGACGTTGCGGACGCCGGTTTGCCACTGCTCGGCCGGGGCAATGACCTGGCGTTCCCAAATGTACTCACCTAGCACCAGCAACAGATTTTTGGCCTCATATTCGTAAGCTAAGTCGAGATAGCGGCGGCAGCGTTCAAGATGGAAACGCTGCACGCTAGGATTAAAGTCGAGAAGTCCGACGGCGACGCAAGCAAGGCTGACGATGGGCAGGCCGACGCGTTCGCATTCACGGCGGATGAGGCATCGCTCGCGGACATCGAGGTCGAGCGGATCGGCGAAGATATCGATAGTGTCGAAGCCGATCTCCTTGGTCATGCGAATGCCAAAGGCGGTATCGCATCCGGCTTGTGCCCAGGCGGAGTTGATCAATCCGAGTTTCATGGTGCTGCAGCTCATTTTCGGGTTTAGAGTTTAGAGTTTAGGGTATAGGATAGGACAAAACCTCCCAGCCCCCAGCGCAAGCAAAAGTAAACCCTTCCCTTGCGCTGCGGGCTGGGAGACAAACCCTAAAAGCGGAGGGACGGCGTGGTATCCGTAGGCGAATTGTGGATCTACCTGGGCTTTTTTGTCACCCTGGTGGCCGCAGGTCTGGGTTTTCCGGCGCCTGAAGAACTGGTAATTAGCGGCGCCGGTGTGCTGGCGGGTCAATTACCACCCCCTCCTTATGAACTAAAGCCGCAAGACGTGGCCGCTTTGTTGGCCGTTGATCCGAACGCCGGTTCGATTGGCGGCCTGCCCTGGGTTGCTCTCGATCGCGCGGCGCCAGCCTTCAAGACCAGTCCGCCTGACACGATCCATGTCCGCTGGTGGATCTTGCTGCCGGTATGCATTGTCGGCGTGATCTGTAGTGATGTCTTGCTGTACGCCAGCGGGCGGTATCTCGGCGATCGATTGCTAAGACACCGCTGGATAGCCCATTTGATGCCGCCCCAGCGCCGCCAGCGTACCGAAGAGAACTTCCACCGCTACGGTGTCAGCATCTTGGTATTCGGCCGGCTTGTACCTGGCATCCGCGCGCCGTTATTCCTGACGGCCGGCTCTATGCACCTCCCCTTGCCGCGTTTTCTGCTCGCTGACGGGCTTGGCGCGGTTGTCGGCAACAGCTTCTTCTTTTTCCTCGGTTTCTGGCTGGGCGATTCGGTCAAGACGCTGATTGTAGGGGTTGAGGCACGGCTCAAACCGATCCTCATCATCGTGGCAGTCGGCCTGGTCGTGGCTTATTTGCTCTGGCTATTCCTGCGCCATCCAGTCTCCACCGGCGATCCAGCGGAAGTGCCGCTGATCGGCCCGCAGGTGGCCTCGCACATTGAACACACCGAATCTACCGAGGAGCATCTGTCCTCGTTTGGAGAACCCGCGAACAAAGAACCGTCCTCGACCAGTCATCCGCCCACGCCGGATCACCGTATGCACAGACTTGCGTTGTTGTTACTGATCCTGGGTACCGGCGTCCTGACGACTTGCCTGCTCTGGCATTTTCGCCGGCAGGGGCGTAGATAGCTTTGTACACAGGTTCTGAAATGCGTCAGGAAGTCTTCCAATCGTTGCCACTGGAGGAGCGCTTGGCAGACTTGTCGCCGGAGCAGATCCGTCCGTATTTGGAACCGTTGACCGCCAGCCAACCAGCCGCGCCCGCAAGCCGAAGCGGAAGAGATCAGGATTCGGGCAGGGCGGGCAACGCGGCAAGCAAGGTCGCGCAGACAGCACGTGGATCTTCGGCAGTGGCGATGGCACTGCTGACGGCGACACGCCGTGCTCCAGCGGCGACGGCAGCGCCGACGGTTTGTGGGTTGACGCCGCCGATGACGAAGGCAGGCAGCGTCGTCTCGGCCATTGCTTGACGCACGAATTCCAGACCTGCTAACTCCGCGAAATCTTTGGTACCAGAGGGGAATGTTGGGCCGATGCCAACGTAGCTGGCGCCGTCAAGGATCGCTTGCCGCAGCTGTTCCATGTTGTGTGTGCTGACGCCGATTAGCGCATCGGGACCGAGGATGCGCCGCGCCTCCCGAACCGGCAAATCGTCTTGACCCAGGTGTACACCATCGGCCTCGGCCAGGCGAGCGATGTCAGCGCGATCGTTAACGATAAACAAGACGCCGGCTTGCCGCGTCCACTGCCGCACCTGGCGGGCACGTTCGAGCAATTCACGATCGCTTTTGTCTTTTTCGCGCAGCTGCACGATGCCCGCTCCACCAGCGGCGGTCTCGGCAATGATCCAATCTAACGTAGCCACGCATTTCGAGCCGGTCAGCAACACGTACAATCGCACCCCTTGCAGACGCTGGCGGGCGTTGATGCCGAGGACCAGGGCACGCTCCAGCGTATAGGTGCGGTAACGCAACTGCTCAAGCGCCTCTCCCAGATCCGGACTGTAGATCTTGCCGTATTCCTCCAAGCTGCGCAGCGCTTCTTGCAGACGTTTGCAATTGGCTTGCACCACATCGCACAACGAAGTGCGTTGCTGCTCTGACGGCGTGGACAACCCAACGCCGACATCGTGCTGAGTATCACGCGCTTCCAGAAATAGGCTCGGAGATAGCTCGGCCAAGGCCGCCGTCAGATCGTGTCGCAGTTCCTTCAAGGTACGGCATAAAAAGGCATCATCGAGGATAAAACGGCAATAATCCTCCAGGACGCGTAGTCCTTCGCGGGCGCGGTTGGTACAGGCATCGAGAAGGCGGGCCGCATCCATGCGCTCAGTGTTGGTGTCCAGATACAGGGGTTGCTCCAATTTTGGCGGCGGCTGACGTTGTGCCAGCAGAATGGATTCCAACTTGGCGACACACAGACCGAACGATTCCAACTCGGCAGGCAGTGTTTCATCGCTGCGAAGCAGGGCCAGAAGCAGCGCATCGCTGGCGACGGTGCTTTCGCCGGACAATTCGCGGGCCAGATCGCGCGCAGTGAAAAGGGCCGAGCGCGTGCGCGGATGCAGCGGTAACACCGAGCCGGAAGCGTTCGCGACAGACACTATCCCCCCGTCGCGAACGCTTCCGGCTCGGCGAAAAGCAGCGGCGTCCAGTCCGGCGGCGACTGCTAATGAGCAGGCCCGCCCTTCTTCCTCCGCCAGCAAAGCGTGCAACAGATGGATGGGCAGCACTTCGGACAAGCCCAGAAGACAGGCGTGAAGCTGGGCCGCCTCCAAGACGCGTGCAACAGCCGGGGTCAACTCAGGCAACATAACCCAATGTCCCTCCACGTGAGCGATGGCACATGGGATGTTTTAGCGATAAATTTCAAGGAATCGCCCCTTGCAGAGAGGTATGCCTCCCGAAGTAGGCATTTGCTGGCGAACGGCCGGCTAACGCCAGTCGTTCGCCTACTTCGAGAGACCCATCCGTGGCGGGAAAAAGCATTGCGACGGTCCCCCCCGACAGGTAGAATCAAAAACTTCAAGGAGATCGGTTCCGCAGGAGGTAGGGAGGCTGCTCGGATTGGCCTTCGATGCGGATGATTACTATGGCGGAAAGTCCGCCTTCCCTGCTTGACCGTGTACGCGCCATTGATTTCGGCTCGGCCCTGGCTTTTCTCTGTTTTGGCGTGGCGTTGCTATTCACGTCGTTTTATCCATTGGAACTTTTCATCAAGCCGATAGCCCTCCTGGGAGTGTTGGCGGGTTTGCTAGGCGGCGTGTTGCCGGCGCTGTGGCGTAGAAAGAATACCGTTCTTCCTTTGGTCCTGTCGGTCCTGTGCTTTCTCGTACTACTTTTCGCGGGAAGTTGGCCAAATGTTTCCTCTCCGCCTCCTGCGCTGATGAAGATCCCTCTTAAGCAACAAGGGATGGCTGCTTACCAGCCCCTCGGTGAGAACGAATGGGTGGACGCTTCCACCAATGCTTTGAAGCGCGGCGATGTGCGTGTGGAAATCGTGTCGGCCCGCGTCGGCCCGGTGGACCTAAAAGGGAAATCCTCGGCCACGACATCGGCGGGACGCTTTCTTACGATCCGTTTGCGGGTCAGCTACGAAGGGGTCGTTTTTCAACAGACGCCCTATGAGCCGTGGGCCGACCTCGTCGATTCGCCTTCCAAGCATCCGCCCACGCTGGTCGATGATCAGGGCCGCATCTACACCCAGAAGACATTGGAGCCTGGTTGGAAAGTGGCTGGCCGGGCAGACGTAGATGCTCTCAATCCAGGGCATCAAGTGAAAGAAGTGCTGGTCTATCCCGTCCCGGCAAGGGATGCCTCCTATCTGCGGCTGATGTTGCCAGCCTCCGCTTTCGGCCTGGCTGGCGAGTTCCGTTTTCAAATCCCCCGAAGCATGATCAGTGGCCTGTAGAGCCCCCGATACCTGATGGTGAGGTCTGTCATGGAAATGCGAGCAACGGCGCGGCGGCGCAGCGGCTTCACGCTCATTGAATTGTTGGTGGTCATTGGCATCATCTCGATTCTGATGGCGCTTTTATTGCCGGCAGTGCAGAAAGTACGCGAGGCCGCGGCCCGCACCAGCTGCAGCAACAATCTTCACCAGATCGGCCTGGCCATCACCCTGTACCACGATAACTACGGCAATCTACCGCCCAATCGGCTTAGCGACCTGCACGCCACCTGGGCCGTGCTGATCCTCCCCTACATCGAACAGGGCAATCTATATGCTCAATGGGACATCTCCAAAGTCTACTATGACCAATCCGATGTTGCCCGATTGACGCCGGTGCCGACCTACTTTTGTCCGTCGCGGCGCACAGCACAAAGTCCTCCCGGCCACAGCATCTCGGGCGATCAGAACGACGACATCGGTCCAACGCTGGGGCCGTTCGTTCCGGGAGCGCTGGGCGACTACGCCACTTGCACCGGCACCGATAACTGCGATGGCTGCGACTGTGACGGTCACGTTTACAACGGCGCTTTTCGCGCTGCCATGAACCAATATGGCCAACCGCTTGGCTATCTCTCCTTGACGGACATCAGCGACGGACTCAGCAACACGATTTTTGTCGGCGATAAACATGTCCTAATCGGCTATTTTGGCTGCGGCGTGCTTGATTGTTCACTGTATAACGGCGACTACTGGATGTGCTCCAGCCGCTCGGTCGGACCCAATTATCCCATCGCTCAGAAGCCGACCGATGCCGTCATCGGCTTCGGCGGCTATCACACGGGTGTCTGTCAGTTTCTCTTTGGCGACGGCAGCGTGCGCACCATCGCCAACAGCGCGGACCCCAACACCCTGGCCCTGCTGGCCAATATTTCCGATGGGCAACCGATTCCGGATTTTTGATGTACTTCACCACCACCTCAGCTATAAAATAACGGTAAGCGCTCAAACACACCGCCCAGCGCCTTTCGAGGGCACACCCAGCCAATCTTCCAGGATCGTCGCATAAATGCATTGGCATGAGTAAATAGCTGGGCCGCGTGTGTGTCATAACCACCCTGCGAGGTATAGTAAAAATGTCCGTCGTTCGCCCAGCAGATCGGAGCCGAACAACATGCGATAGACCCACCACGCTTTCAGCCGCGCCAGATCGCCGGCGCTGACGGCGGCATCGGCCAACAGCCCCGCCACACGCTCAAAGTCCGCCGACACGCCCTCGCGCGTCTTGCCGCTGAGCAAGCGATCAATGCTCGCCTGGAGACCGCCTTTCCAACCGCTTCTCCGGATCGAGAACAGGTTGTCTCCTGTATAATAGTTCTCGGCCGAGGCCATTTCGCTAACATTTTTTCCCGCCGCCTCTCATTCGCCTGCCCTTTACCAAGACCATCTTGATCTTGCTTACCATCATATTGTTGTCACACCCTGGACCCGTTCGGCGACCGATAGAAAGCCCCTTGAAGCGCCGTGCCTGCGGCGGTATGGTGACGAACATCTGTTGGGGCTCTTTTCCGAGGTCTTGCTATGATCGCACACCGTCTGTGGATTGCTGTTATCATTTTCGCTTCCGCATCTGCTGTTTTTGCGGAGGAGTTGCCGAAAGTGAAGGTCGAACGGCAGCCGCTGGCTGCGCAGGCGCGGCGCGTCAGTGAAGCATTGGCCCTGCTCGGCGAACCGCTGAGCGATGCCGAGCGCCGGGCCATCGACGAGGCTGCCGCGGTCGCAGAGGAAAACAAGGCCATCGATACCATCCAGACCGTTCTCGACAAACACTGCCTGGCCGGCGTTCATATCACAAACGACCAGAAGCTGGAAACACGAGCCGGCCCGGCCAAAGCGCAGCTGGCCGAGCAGGGCTGGCGCGTCTTTCTTGTCAAGGTTCACAATGAACCGGGGCTTGCCAACGTCGAGCTGACGGTGAGCAGTCCCAATGCCTTGCCGCTGACGAAACATTCTACCGGCAAAGCCGATCCGAAAGTCCTTTCCGTCGGCGAGGTTGGCAAGCGCTTTCTCGACGTGATGATGTTCCGCAGCCAGCCGCTCGTTCGGGAACTGTCCGGCCTGGAACTGGAGTATCGCATCGTACAGATTTATTGCCGCGATTCGGGCCGCAAGGAAGCAACCCTGCAATTCCACCTGAACGAGCGAGTTGGGCAACCGCTGCGAATCGATTTCGAATCCGTCCCGGCAGTATTGGTGCGGCTACACGTGATCGATGACGACGGCCAGGCGCAGCGTGACGGCCGGCCGGTGGTGGCGGCGTTTACCTTCCGCGACCGGCTGGGGCGCGTCTATCCTTCGCCCAGCCGTCGGCTGGCTCCCGACTTCAATTTTCACTATCAGGTTTACCGGGCCGATGGCGAAACCATCGCGTTGCAGCCGGGTCAATACACAGTCAGCTATACAAGAGGTCCGGAATATCGCGTTCTACACAAGACGATTACGGTGCCAGCCACTGCCACGCATACGGAGGAATTCCATCTCCAGCGCTGGATCCACCCGGCCGCTAAAGGTTGGTATTCCGGCGATCACCATATCCATGCCGCGGGATGCTCGCACTACGAAAGTCCGACGGAAGGCGTCACACCGGCAGACATGATGCGTCACGTTCTTGGTGAGGACCTCAACGTAGGCTGTTGCCTTAGCTGGGGACCGTGTTGGTATCACCAGAAACGCTATTTCGAGGGCAAAGTCAATCCGCTATCCACGTCCCACTATCTGCTCCGCTACGACGTGGAAGTATCCGGCTTTCCCTCAAGCCATTGCGGCCACATCTGTTTGTTGCGGCTGCGCGAACAGGATTATCCGGGAACAAAACTTATTGGCGATTGGCCCAGCTGGAACTTGCCGATCCTCAAATGGGCCAAGTCACAAGGCGCTGTCGTTGGTTTCGCGCACAGTGGCTGGGGACTTCAGCCGGAGAAACCGAACGATCCGGAAGCGAAAAAGCTTCCCAATTATGTTCTCCCGCTCATGGATGGCATTGGCGCCAATGAATACATTGTGGATGTTACACAGGACGCCTGTGATTTCATCTCCACAGTGGACACACCGGCGCTGTATGAGTTGAACATCTGGTATCACACGCTGAGCTGTGGTTATCGCACACGCATCAGCGGCGAAACCGATTTCCCCTGCATCTACGGCGAGCGTGTCGGGCTAGGCCGTAGTTATGTCCATCTCGACGGTAAGCTCGATTTCGACGCCTGGACCGAAGGCATCAAGCGCGGCCGCAGTTACGTCAGCGACGGCAAAAGCCATTTGATGGACTTCACAGTCAACGGTCTCGGTGTCGGTAAGAAAAACAGCGAGATCCGGCTGGCCGGACCGAGCGAGGTCGAGATCAAAGCGAAGGTCGCCGCGCTCTTGGAACCAAAGCCGACGGCAGAGACCGAAAAAATCCGCAAAGCGCCGCTGAACCAGAAACCCTATTGGGACATCGAACGTGCCCGTATCGGCAACACACGCACAGTACCCGTCGAGGTCGTGGTCAACGGCCAAGCAGTGGCGCGCAAAGAGATCATCGCTGACGGTTCGGAACAAGATGTGATGTTCCGTGTGCCGATTCCGGCCAGCAGCTGGGTGGCTTTGCGCATCTTTCCGTCGAGTCATACCAATCCGGTGTTCGTGCTGGTCGGCGAGAAACCGATCCGAGCCAGCAAGCGCTCGGCGGAATGGTGCCTGAAGGCAGTCGATCAATGCTGGAAGCAGAAGAAACGCGCTATCCGCAAGGAAGAGCTAACCGCTGCCGAGCAAGCCTACGAATATGCGCGCGAGACGTATAAGAAAATCCTGGCTGAAACCACGCAGGATTGAATGAGGTTCTCTGCCATGTTGATTCTCCGCGGCCACACGGGGCCGGTGCGCTGTTTGGCGTATTCGCCTGATGGCCGGATACTCGCTTCGGGGAGTGCTGATAATACTGTCAAGCTGTGGTATTTGAACTTGGGGCACGAACCCCATACGCTCACCGGCTTCCGCGACGAGGTGCGGGTAGTGGCGTTTGCGCCCGACGGCAAGATGTTTGTCTCGGGCGACTGGGCCGGCGATCTCCGCTTCTGGCGTTTCAGCCGCAATGGGCGACTCTTGCGACGCGGACAGGGTAAATGGTTGCCGAGCTGGAGTTCGGTCTGGTCGTTGGCCTTTGCTCCGGACGGATTATCTCTGGCCGTGGGAAATGGCAGCGGCGAGGTCGTACTGCATTGGGTGCATGGCCCCAGCAAAGGTCGTCTGTTGCACAAGCATTCTTGGCCGGTCAATGCCGTGGCCTTCTCGCCAAATGGGCACGTCCTGGCGACCGGCAGCCACGACCGCACCATCTGGTTGGGAGACGCCGACTGGGGGCGTGAGCAAATCGTTCTCGGTGAACACACCGATTGGGTCCGTTGCCTCGCCTTTTCTCCCGATGGTCGTACGCTCGCTTCCGGCGGCGATGATGCGGCGGTCGGCCTTTGGGATGTGGAGCGCGGCGAGGAGAAAACCATCTTGACCGGTCACACGGCCTCTGTGCGACAGATTGTCTTTTCCTCGGACGGCCGTACGCTTTTTTCCGCCGGTTGGGACGAGACAGTCCGTGTTTGGGATGTAGCAACTGGGCGTCAACGGGCCGCATACAACTGGCAAATCGGCCGTATCCACGACCTGGCACTGGCGCCCGACGGCATGACAGCGGCCGCCGGCGGACACGATCATTCCATCGTCATCTGGGACGTGGAGTGAGAACCGGATGCCGCCAGGGGAGCGTACTTGGCGATAATCGCTTTGGCTGAGCGGAGGCCATCGACGGCGGCGCTGACGATGCCGCCGGCGTAACCGGCGCCCTCGCCGACGGGATACAGTCCTTCGATGCCAGGCGTTTCGCGTGCGGTTTTATCACGAAGAATGCGTACGGGGGCGCTGCCACGCGCCTCGGGACCGACCAGCGTTGCCTCCGGTACGAAGCGGCCGCGCCATTTATGATCCATGACTGGCAAGCCGTACTGCAGCGCCTCCACGATCAAGGGCGGCACCAATTCGGCGATGCGTCCTGGTACGGCACCTCGCAGATAGCTATTGTCTGGAATATCGGTTGTATCCCGGTCGTCCAGAAAATCGCGGACGCGCTGGATCGGGCAGAGATAATCACGGCGCCCTATCTCGAAAGCGCGTTGTTCATAAATTTGCTGCAAATGCACACCGGCCAGGACATCGCGGCTGCCAAAATGTTCTGGCGGCACCGTCACGACCAGGCCGCTGTTGGCAAACGGCGAATCATGCTTCGACAAGCTCATACCATTGGTGCAGAAGGCGCCCGGTTCCGACACACTCGGCATGATGTAGCCGCCGGCACACATGCAGAAAGTGAACAGATCGTGCGGTCCATTGGCGATGAGCGTGTAGCTCGCCGCTCCCAATCGTTGCTCCAAGGGCACCAAGCCATACTGAATGCGGTTGACGATCTCTTGCGGATGCTCGATGCGCACGCCCATCTGAAATGGCTTCGGCACCATCGGCACACCGCGCGCTTGCAACATGCGATAGGTATCGCGGGCGCTGTGGCCGATAGCCAAGACAGCGACCGTCGCCGGAATATACCCCGATGAGGTAGCTAATCCGCGCAAGCGACCATCGGTGAGGTCGAGGTCTTCGACGCGGCAGGAGAAACGCACCTCGCCGCCCAAACTTTCGATACGGCGACGCAGCGCCTTAACCACAGCCGGCAGGCGATTGCTGCCCAGGTGCGGCCGAGCATCATAAAGGATCGACGGCTTGCCCTTGCATTCGGCGAATAGTTGCAGCACCCGGCGCACGTCCGGGCCGGAATTGCGATAGGTTAGTTTACCATCGCTGAAGGTACCGGCCCCGCCCTCGCCGAACAGATAATTGCTTTCAGGATCGAGTGGACCGCCCGCGTCGAAGGCGCGAACATCATGGATACGCTGACGCACGGGCCGGCCACGCTCCAGCACCAGTGGACAATAGCCTTGCTCCGCCAAGAAATAAGCCGCCGCCAAGCCGCCCGGCCCCGAACCGATAACGACAGGCCGATGTTCCAAGGGGCGTATACCAGGCGCGGGCAGGACAAATGGCTCCTCGCTGTAGAGATCGACCGTCATTGGCGGGCGCACATTGCGCCGAGCATGGGCAACGATGCGGGCCTCATCGCCGGGGAGGGTAACTTCGACGTTATAGACGAAGCGCAGAGCATCTTTGTTGCGGGCATCAAGCGCTTTGCGAAGAATGCGCCAGATCAAGGGCACTGTGGGACGGAGGCCAAGAATGCGGGCCAGATGCTCCGGCAGCATCGCTTCCGGCTCATCGATGCCGAGACGCAGGTTGGCTATGCGGATAGACATACTCCGATTTCCGGTTTTCGGTTTTCGGATGACTACCGAAAACCGAAAACCGAAGACCGAAAACTGAATTACTTGCCACGATTAACCAGGTCGGAAATCTTCACTTTTTCCAGGGCTTTACGCATCTGCTCGGCAGTTTGACCGCAAACCTGCTCCAGCTTGGGATGAAGGCTGTTCCAGATCTGGTTGAACTTCTTGATCTGTGACGGCGAAAACTCATCGTCTTTGTCGGTCGGGCGTTCGGGGGCGTAACCGCGGAGTGTGCCATCTACTGCTTCGATGACATCAAGCATGGTAATGTCCGACGGAGATTTGGCCAGACGATAGCCTCCGTGCGGTCCCTTGACCGACAACAAGATACGATGGGTGACGAGCGGCTTAAGCACCTTGAGCAAGAAACGCATGGGGATGCCGCGCTCGTTGGCGATGTCGTGCGACGCCACCGGAGTATTGGCTTTCTGTTGGGCCATGTGGACAACAGCGTGGAGGGCGTAACTGGATGCACGTGTAAGTTTCATGGAACCATCACGGCCGTCCGTTTCCGGACAGCTCTCACTCCTCTTACGTGAATGGGACAACCAGGGAACATCGATCGATGTTCAACGCCGCTCGGCACTGGCGCTTCGACCGGCGGGATGCCGGTTCCACAGGTGCTGCGCCACCCCCTCGGCGTTGAGTGGCGGGGTGGACAAAGAAGGCGATACTGTAACTGAGCAGCGATTCCCTGCAAACTCCAGCGAGTAATGATAGCGTTACATCGATCCCTAAAGTTTGAATATAGTCTTCACCAAATGGCTTGGCAACCCCGCTCTCCATCTTAATTGTTTAAATCAACCCTCTATGCAGGAGGCGAACGTCCAGCGTTGGTCGACTGTTCGCCTACTGCGGTGCAGCTTGGCGAATGTCCGAATCGTTAAAGCGGACGCCAATGACGGCCGTAGCAGAATAGGCTTTGTTCCCGAAGCGCACCAGACCGCGGCGAACGCGGACGCGCCACAGAAACGAACCATGATACCCTTCGCCCGACTCGGCACCGAACAGCACGGCGGCGGCTTCGGCATCGTCGCCGTCGGTGCAAACGAACATCTCTTTCTCTTCGCCCGGCTGAAGGAAATCTCCCTGATCGCGGCGCCCCTGGACCCATTCGCGCCGGTTGGCCGGATCGCCGCGAGGATACCAATGGGCTGGACCACCATAGCAGCGATATTTATTGCCGACTTCCAGGAGTGTCAAGGGCGGTATCAAGTCGAGGCCCGGACGCCAATAGCGATCGAAATAGTTATCCAAAGGCGCAAAGGCATAATCCGGAGAGAGATTTTTCAGGTTCAGGTATAGCACCAGGGAATCGTGCGGACAGGGTTCGGGCCGCGCCGATTCCACGATTATAAAGACGCGCTTGCGTTCGACTCGATTGGGCGTAACTTGCAGATCGCCAATGCGAAGGGGCTTGCCCAGAGTCGTGCAGAGCGATTCCGGCAACCGCAGAGTAGCCAGCTCCGGTTTGTATCTATCCGTAAGGCTGACTTTTTTACCTCTGCGAACTCCCGGATCATCGCCTACGTCCGGCATTGTGTCGAAACGCTCGTGGAGTTTCTCCTGGAGTTGTTGATGGTTCCGGTAGAGTAAGAAAGCGAAAAGGCTGATAAAGATAGAGTAGAGCAGGAGCGGACAAAACACCAACAGCAGGAACCAGGGCGCTTTTGCTTGTGTTGGCCTCCGCGTCCGTGCGCTGGCATCCTTCCCTTTATCCTCTTCCAAAGCGGAAGGAGCCAAGGGGGGAGACGGCGGCGTTTCGGCGGAGGACAACGGCAACATTGCGGGAAGAGGGTCAGCCGGCCAAGGCGGCGCACCAGATTCATGCAGAACAGCGGTACTCTCGTTCTGAGCGAATGGGGCCAAGGGAGCAGGTGGGGCTGCATCTGGTGGCCCCTGAGCCCACGGCAGCGTCGAGGCCGGAGACGACGGAGGCTCCGGTGGAGAGACGGCGTTGCCGCCGGCCAGCGCAGGCGGCAGCGATTCGGGCGGCATCTCAATGCGCGGCACTTCACTGCGACCGAACAGATCATCGTCTGCGTTTACCGGCGAGAAAATGTCCTCGGCTGCATTGGCGGATACGGGTGCGGGCAGAACCCTCTCGGTCAAATCCGAAGAGGGTGCAGGTGGAAGAGGAGATGGGTCCGGTGTCCTGCCGATCGAAGCCTCGGCAGACAGCGGCGCAATCACGACTTGCTGGCAGTATGGACAGCGTACCTGTTGGCCGAGGTGCTGACTGTTGATGGCTATGAGCTTGCCGCAATGCCCGCACGGAAATGGAACGGTCTGCATGATGGCTCCCCGTATGACTGGATGGACCTGACGTCCATCTCCCTACCGATTTTAATATACCATCGCTCGGCCTCCAGGTGATCGCGAAGACAGAAGAGAAGGGCCCCACGTTGGCGGGACTTCGCACGCATGCCAGCATCCTGCACGCCAGGTCCAGTGACTTTGCTCAGCAACGCGGCCATTACAATTCACGGAGATCCCAAATGATGACAAAACGTTCTTGCCATCATTCATTGCGCGAGCTGCCACCAGTCCACGGTTTGCAGGGCTGCCATCTCGCCGCCATCCGCGTTCGCTTGATATGGCAGTACGGCCAACAGAGGGACATCGAGCCGGCTTTGCAATTCCTCGATTACCGTTTCCTCGGCCACGCCTTGTACCGGCGTCGTCGCGGTTACCACGATGCCGGTCAGGCGCAGGTTGCGCCGCTGCGCCGCCTCCACGGTCAACAATGTGTGATTGAGCGTGCCGAGTGAACGCCGCGTCACCACGATCAGCGGCAGGGCCAGTTCGGTGGCGAGATCAGCCACGGTTTCATGTTCCGTCAACGGACACAGCAAGCCGCCGACCCCTTCGACAAGAATGGCGTTGCCATCGGCGGTGCGTCGCCGCACGGCTGCGGCCAAATCTTCCAATCGCAACGAGATCCCGGCGAGCCGCGCTGCCACGGGGGGAGCGGCGGCAGCAGCGAAAGTGTACGGTGTGATGGCACGAAGATCCGGATCGCCGGCTGCCTCGGCGAGACAGCGTGTGTCTTCGCTCCAGTCCTTCTCCGCGCCCGTGGCCACAGGCTTGCATACGCGGAATGGCCGGCGCTGGCGCCGCCACTGGCGTGCGAGGCCGGCCGTCACGAACGTCTTGCCGGCGCCCGTGTCGGTCGCCGTGATAAATAGGCCGTGCATCGGTTTACGCTGGTTCTCTTTCAGCTGCTCATTTCGGTGCGGATGCGTTCGAGCAGGCGCTTGGTGGCGCGGATGCCTTCCGGCTCGCTGAGTTTGCTGCCCTCGTATTCGATGCCGACACGGCCATGATAGCCAGCGGCAAGGACAATCTTCATCATGCGCCGGTAATCGGTGTGCGTTTCGTTGCCTTGAGCGTCGAAGTCGTGAGACTTGGCGCTGACACCCTTGGCAAAGGGCATCATCAGCTCAACTCCCTTATAGCGATCGAATTTGTCGAAATTGCCGAAATCCGGCAGCGTGCCGCAGCGTGGATGATCGACCTTACGCATGACGCCGGCCAGCCATTCGCCGTTGGAAGACAGGCCACCGTGGTTCTCGACAATGATGTTGATTTCGTGCATGGCTCCAAACTCGGTCAGCCGGCGCAGGCCATCAGCGGCGCGGTCCATCTGCTCCTGATAAGTCCCTTTGCTCTGGGCGTTGACACGAATGGAGTGGCAGCCCAGGTACTTGGCCAGCTCAACCCATTTGTAATGGTTCTCGACAGCTTGCCGGCGTTTCTTCTCATCGGGGTCGCCCAGGGCGCCTTCGCCGTCGCACATGATGAGGACGCTTTGGACGCCGTTGTCTTCTGCCCGCTTTTTCAACTGAGCGGCATATTCCTTGTCTTTGGCCTTGCCTTTGTAAAACTGATTGACGTACTCGACACCGTCGATGTCGTAGTCTTTCTTGGCAATGACGGCGAAATCGAGCGGATCGAGTTTCTTGCTGAAAAAGGCCCGGTGCAGCGACCATTGGGCTAGCGAGATGAGAAATAGCGGTTTCTTGGCCTTGTCATCGGCGTGGAGCGGCAGGGCCGCGGCCAGCATGGCCCCTGCGGAGGTCTTAAGAAAATCGCGGCGGCCGGAGGTGCGCATCATAGCTTGCTCTCCAAAAAACGGGGATTGGTCCAACGACGCGGATTATAGTTCCGAAAGAAGGAACCGGCAACGCTACCATGTTACTATTTGGCGAGATCGGCACAGAAAGCGCCGCCGGTGACGCGCTCCAGAGCAGCCAGGGCGATGGCCTGGCGGAACAGGGCTTCGTTGTAGTCCGTCCGTGCCTGGGCCGCCAGCAAACTTTCCGGCACCAGCGTTTCAACGAGACCCTTGAGCGGACCGCGAAACTCTTCGTGCAACCGGCGTCCCAGGCGGGTGCCGACTTTCTCAGCTTCTCCGAGAGCGATAACCTTCCGTGACCACTCTTCCCACTGATAGTAGGCTTCTTCGGCCTCCAGAATGATGAGGTTGCGTGTCTTCTGGGTCACGGCTGCTGCCTGCGCGCTCAATTCTTGGGCCGTCTCCACACGGCCCGCTCGCGGGCCGACCAGGACGTGAGGCATCGCCAAGGGGATGCCGCCCGGCCGGAACTCTTCGCCGTAGATCGGCTGGGGCACGTGCTTGGCGTACAGATCAGCACCAGCGGCGAAGGTATTGACAACGCGGCGTATGCGTGCCACCTGAGCATCGATCTCCAGAGCTGCCGCTTCCGCAGTCAGATCCGTCTCGATAGATTCGCCGCGCCGCGTCAGCGCGGCTGCCAGAATGTCCTCCCGGCAGACGGTCACTGCAGGTTGCGGGATCGGCTCATCGGCGATATTCAGACAGACGGTCGGCGCCAGGTTCAGGGCTTCACGCACTGCGGCCAGCGACAGGCTGATGCCGCGGTCCGCCTCGGCTCGCCGCGCCTCGGTTCGCCGCAGATACAGCGTTATCAGATCGACCGTCGCTGCCGTCCACTCCGGCCGCTCTTTTTTCTCTACTGCGGTACGGACGCGCTCGCGCAGATAGCGCAGATCTTCGATCAGATCGTCCAGGACATTCCGCTGGGCACGGGCGTATAGTACCGAGAGATAGGCGCGTGTGACGACGTAGCGGTTCTCGGCTTCCAGACGGGCGAGGTCGGCTTGGGCAGCGCCGATGCCTAGCTGTGCTTGTTGGCGCCGAATCGGCAGATCATGCCGCATCCGCGCCATGGGGCCGTTGAGACTCTCCAGTGAGGCTAGTTTGCTCTGAGCGGCGGCGAGTCGTGCCCGCGCCACGGCCAGCGACGGCTGCCGCTCCTGGCTAATGGCCAGGCAATCCGCCAGGCGCAGCGGTCGATCGGGAAGAGCAGGCGGAGGGATCTGGGCCACCGTTAGAGTCGCTGGGACGAAAAGCAAAGTCAACGCAAACAATAGAGATGGAGCGCGATCGCGCCGGCGGCAGCTGCACATGATGACTCTCCCTGACGGTGCGGAATGTGCCGCCATCGGGAAAATGGCGTCCCCGGGCAAAAATCGACGGGGAACATTGGCTGACTTGATTTTTTCCGTTTTCCGTTTTCGGTTTTCGGCTTTCCGTGTGCAGGCTCTATTGGTTAGCGCATCTTGCAAGCTGAGGGCCGAAAACCGAAAACGGAAAACCGAAAACTACTTCTTATGATCGCCGACGTTGGGGGCGTCGGGGTTGGTATGCGGGCCGAAGTAACGCAGTGTTACCAGCGGCTCGCGGCCGGTGTTCTCAAAGACGACGCCCTGACGCGCGGCATCGTGCGTCACGAACACCTCGTCTTCGGTCAATTCGCCAAAACGGATCATGGCCGGCGTTTGTAGCGACAACTTGCCGATACGACCGCTGCCTTGCACCGTAATGAGTCCATAAGCGCCATTGTCCTTAATTGTCACTTTCACGCCCGGATCGACCGTCAGTTCCTTGGCGCTGAATAGCTGTTCGCCGTGGACCTTGCCGTAAACGATCCAGCGATCGACGTAGCCTTCGGTGGCAGTATCGGCCACGGGGATCGGTTCCAGATAATGGCTATCCTTGAAGTGAGGATTGACGTTGGCCTCCCAATCGAGTTGCTCGACAAGGTAATCGAGATCGTGATGCTTGTCCTTGGGCATGTCCTTGACGAGTAAGCTCCATGGCACCGGCCGGCCCTCAACCATCGATTGATACATGGCGAACACATCGGAACCCCATTGCGGCTCGTACGTGACCAGCGAGCCCGGCGCGTGCAGCACGCAAGGCGGCACCAGCCAGCCGGTGCCCGGCTGCAAGCGGTACGCCTTGGAGTAATTGAGGATGCCGTTATCGCCCTCGTTCCAGCGCTCCAGGCAGCGGCGGATATCGTTCTTGGTAGTGCCGGGTTCGAGTCCGAAGAAGGTGTAAGGGAAGTTGTTGCCGACGGCGTTCAGCTGGGGTGGAAAATAATACGATTCTGGTTTGCCTTGCTGGCCGACCTTGGCGGCCTGGGCGTCGTTCTGGTGCATGTGGTGCGGGATTGGCCCCAGGTTGTCGAAGAACTTGCTGTAGACGGGCCAGCGTTGATAGCGATCCCAGATCGGTTTGCCGACCAGCTTGGCCCCTTCCAGGGCGACGGCCTCGCGCAGCGTGAAAACACGCTTGCCTTCAGAAACGACGTAGCTCAATCCTTCGTCTTCAGACGCTCCTTCATTGGCGGCATGGGTCGTCGAGGCGAACCAGCGTTCGTCGATGCCGCCGCGATGAGCGCCCAGGGCGTACAGGTCTTGCGGCGCCAGTTTGATGCGTCGTCCCGGCATCAGGAAAGAGCGCGGCACCCAGGTTGGGGCCAACCGCAAAATCCCTTCGCCGGCTTCTAGCGTCTGCCGCACTAAAGCGGCGTCCACCTTGTGAGGAGCAGGCTGTTGTTTCGTCTTTGTTGCAGGAGGATTTTTTTTGGCCATAAGAGCTATACTCCAGAAAAGGACCGTGGATACAGCCACATTACGAAAATCGCCAAGGATAAACCAGAGATACGGAGAAAAGAAAACGAGGCGGGGAGCGAACTAATTGGTAGAGAGAAGCCTCTGACTTTTAGTGGGTGCACGGATTTATCGTTTCGTGCGAAATGATAAATCCGTGCAGTAGGGAAACGCGGAATGGAGATCTCCATGCGGAACGGCAATGACACGAACGCGCTCTGTTCTCCATGTCTGGTTTTGGCTCATCCTCATGCGGATTCGCAAGCCCTTTTGGCACGGGGATTTCGCCGCCTGGGTTGGGATGTATACCTGGCCCATAGCGGCCCCGAAGCGCGCCGGCTTGCCCGGATGCTCCCGGCCGACCTGGTTATTCTCCACGTCGATCTGCCGGAGGAAAGCGGCTGGCTGACGTGTGACAAGCTGATACGAGAGCAACCGCTGGCCAGCGTGGTACTCATCGGCGACGATCTCAGCCCATGCCGCCGAAATTTGGCCGATTTCGTCGGCGCCAGCGCCCTGATCGATCGCCCGGAGAGCATGATCGGACTGGTTGAGGAACTCCTGGACTCCCCAGCGCCAGCGGTGAATTGATAAAAGAAAACTACCCCCAGAACCACAGAGAGCACAGAGAAAAACACAGAAAAGATCAAAGCAGAAAGAATAGTTCACCAACCGATGGATCTGCATTCTGCTTGACTTTTTTTCTCTTTTCTGTGTTTTCTTCTTTGTGCTCTCGGTGACTTCTGGGGGTGGTTTGAAAGCTTCTATGTTCACTGTCGCAACCGTTGTGGATTTCCTGGATCGCTTCGCGCCGCGTCATCTCGCCGCCGATTGGGACAATGTCGGTCTGCTTCTGGGCGAGTGGTCGGCCGCCGTCGAGCGCGTCATGACCTGTTTGACCGTGACGCCTGCCAGCGCCGCCGAGGCGATTGCCGGCCGGGCCAACCTCATCGTTACGCATCATCCCATCCTCTTTCACGGCGTCAAACGTCTGACCGATGCCACAGCCGAAGGACGCATGCTCCTGGGGCTAATCCGCGCCGGCGTCGCCGTCTACAGTCCGCACACAGCTTTTGATAATACACGCGGCGGCATCAACGAGCTGCTGGCGCACCGCCTCGCCCTCACCGAGGTCGGGCCGTTGCGCCGTGCTGCGGAATGCGGTCAAATGAAGGTAGTGGTGTTCGTGCCGGAACAGGACCTCAACCGCGTGGCCGACGCCCTGTTTGCCGCCGGAGCGGGCCAGATCGGCGAGTATCGCGAATGCAGTTTTCGCCTCGCCGGCATCGGCACGTTTTTCGGCACCGAGGCAGCCCATCCAACGATTGGGCAGAAGGGTCGGCGTGAGGAGGTCAACGAATGGCGGCTGGAGGCAGTCTGTCCGGCCAGCTGCATCGAAGCGGTCATCGCTGCCATTCGTCAGGCTCATTCCTACGAGGAGCCAGCTTTCGATATTTATCCCCTGCATACGCCATCATCGGGACGTGGCGAGGGACGTATTGGTATGCTGCCCAGGGGCCAGCCGTTGGGCGAATTGGCCGCGGCGGTGAAGGCAGCGCTTCAGGCAGGGCCCGTACAAGTCATCGGCGATCTGCAAACTCCGGTACAGCGGGTGGCAATTGCTTGCGGTGCCGGCGGCGAAATGCTGAGCGATGCCGTACGGGCGCGGGCCGACGTACTTCTGAGCGGCGAGATGCGTTTTCACGATTACTTGCAGGCTCGTGCCGAAGGGTTAGCTCTGGTCCTGCCTGGACACTACGCCAGCGAGCGCTGCGGCATCGAGGAGTTGGCCGAACGCCTGCGCGGTCAATTCCCGCAGCTGCACGTATGGGCCAGCAAACACGAAACCGATCCGGTACAGTGGGTTTGATTTGGTTTCGCCGCGAGCTGTAGGCAAGCGCGGCAACACTTTCCTAACGGCTCGCGGCTAAGTTTGGAACGTAGATTTTGGATAATCCCATGCGCATCTTTGTCACCGGCGCAACAGGACTGGTGGGCCGACGGTTGGTCTGGCGTTTGCACGAACGCGGTGATCAAATCGTCGTCCTGACGCGCCGAGCCTATCATGCCGCTCAGCTGTTCGGCAACAATGCCGCCCTCGTCGAGGGCGATCCAATACGGCCGGGCGATTGGATGAAAGCCATCGCCGATTGTGATGGGGTCATCCATTTAGCCGGTGAGAATATCTTTGCGCGCCGCTGGAATGCGGACTTCAAGAAACTGCTGCACGATAGCCGTGTTCTTTCTACGCAACACGTCGTCGAAGCGTTGCGGCGCCGGCCGATGCGAGCCGATGGCCAGGCCAAGGTGCTCGTCAACGCCTCCGCCATCGGTTATTACGGACCCCGTGGCGACGAGGAATTGACCGAAGAAAGCGCGCCTGGTTCGGATTTTTTGGCGCAGCTATGCGTTGAGTGGGAGCAAGCGGCGCGGGCCGCAGAGTCGGCCGGCGTGCGCGTAGCCTGGGTGCGCGTCGGTGTTGTCCTTGATAAAGAAGGCGGCGCCCTGGCCAAGCTACTGACGCCTTTTCGGCTCTTTGCCGGCGGCCCCGTCGGCAACGGCCAGCAGTGGATGAGCTGGATTCACTATGCCGATCTGGTTAGTCTGTTTTTGCTCGCCGTCGATAACGCCCAGGCCAAAGGAGCGCTTAACGGCACAGCGCCGAACCCCGTCACCAATCGCGAATTCAGCAAAACACTGGGCCGCGTGCTGCATCGACCCGCGCTCACATGGACGCCGGCCTTGGTGCTACGTATGGCCCTGGGCGAAGTGGCCGACCTCATCACGACCGGCCAGCGCGTCCTGCCCAAACGCGCCTTGGAACTGGGACATTCCTTTCAGTATCCGACGCTGGACGCCGCTCTCACCCATATCCTTACCTGAACCCGTGTTCTCAAGCTCCGTTGGGGAATGAAAAAAATCCTTGACGCGTCAGTCGCTCCTCTCTATTCTTGGTATTACGTTGTATAACTCGCATTGCCAAGTTAGACCGGGAAGGAGGCGCCGATGACGCGAAGACGGGGATTCACACTGATCGAATTGCTGGTAGTGATTGCCATTATCGGCATTTTGATCGGTCTACTCTTGCCAGCGGTGCAGAAAGTGCGCGAGTCGGCGGCACGCGCCAAATGCACTAATAATCTCAAACAGATTGGCCTGGCCCTACATGGCTATCACGACAGTAACAATAGCTTTCCTGCCGGCTACATCGATGGCAACACCGATCCTAACAGCACTCCTGACAACGACGTGGGGCCGGGCTGGGGCTGGGCGTCGTTCTTGTTGCCTTATCTGGAACAGCAGAACGTCTACAATCAGATCCATTTCAGCGTGGGAGTGGGTCTAGGAAGCAACGCGGCAGTCTCGCAGCTGCCGCTGGCACTCATGCAATGTCCCTCCGATCCCTATCAGCAAAACTTCACGGTTTGGCCCACGAGTGTGGTCGTGGCGCACGGCAATTATGTCGGCTGCAACGGCTGGGAGGAATGCTTTTATGGCGCTGGCGGCAATCCCCAAGGAGATACGGGTACCGATGGCTTATCCGGACAATTCGGCACCGCTGGCAATGGTCTGTTTTGGCGTAACAGCCACACTCGCATCGCCAATGTCACCGATGGGCTGAGCAACACTCTCGTGGTCGGCGAGCGCTCCGGCAATCATTCGCCCAGCACCTGGACCGGCGCCGTGACGGGCGGACAGTGCCCCGCCTGGATGGCGACTGTGCCGCCTACTCCTCCCTATTCTCCACCTCCTGGACCTGCCTATGACAATGCCGACTACGACGAAGCCTTGGTTCTTGCGCACGGTAACGCCACGCACTTGCCCAGCGCCGACTTTCCGATCTACGATCCGGACACGTTTTATAGCATGCATACGCCGCAGGGGGCGAACTTCTTGTTCGGGGACGGTTCGGTACATTTCCTCAGCAGCAGCATCGATCCGCTTACGTACCAATATCTCTGCACTATTGCTGGCGGGGAAGTATCTGACAATTGGTGAAGAGGCGTTCAAAAACCATTTCCACGTTTAGCCGCGAGTTGTAGGTAAATTACGCGATTGTTCCACACTCCCCTACGGCTCGCGGCTAAACAAGGGTCTCTTCAGAGAGATTCTTCTATGCGCATGTTGATATATTTGGTTTTATTACTTTGCTTGCTGACGTGCGGCTGCGGCAAATCGAAATCGACCGATGAATTGATCCAGGATTTGAAGTCGCCCCAAGAGGGAGACCGGCTCAAAGCGGTTCGTCTCTTGCCGCAGCGAACGAGGGATGCGGCCAAGGTTGTTCCAGCGCTGATGGAGGCCCTCAAAGATAAAGAGGGCGATATCCGCTTGAGCGCCGCCATCGGGCTAGGCTATTTTGGTGAACAGGCCAAGGACGCCATTCCCGTACTTCAGCAGGCAGCGCAGCGCGACCGCAACCCCAGGGTCCGCAAACAAGCCGGCATCGCCCTGTCGCGCATCGATCCGGCACATTTTCCCACTCCGCAAAAATGATCGGGAACTCGACAGTGGCCTGGCGCATCCGTAAGATGTCAGCGTGATTTCCACAGGTGAAGCGAGTTTCCTGCCATGCGTGCTTTCCCACGCCGCCGCTTCTGGCTAGCTCTGCGCTACCGCCTGGGTGTCCTGGGGGCGTGTCTGGCCTATCTGCTTGCCGCTCTGGAGATCCCACTGCCTGTCTTTGTCCACAAAAATAGTAGCCAGCCGTTTCCCTGCCAAAATCATGCGTGCGGCTGTCAGACGGCCGAGCAATGTTGGTCGCACTGCTGTTGCTTCACACCGGAGGAACGTTGGGCCTGGGCAAAGGTCCACAACATCGAACCGCCCGCTTATGCCGAGAAGCCCTCGGACGTTTCCAAACAGAACAGGGGAATGCGAGAGGGGCAGGGTTGGAACACTGTCAAGCTGCGTGACCGCGACAAGGATACAGCGGCAAAAAATTGCTGCTGTTGCACCCACAAGAAACCTGAGACGCCAGCGAAAGAAAGTTCGGATACATCACGCCGGTGGGGGACGATGATGTCTGCCTGGCGCTGCCAGGGCTATTCGACACTGTGGATCAGCACCGGTACGGTCTTGCCCGTCCTTCCCTTCGTTGCTTGGTCTCCCGATGATGCTCCTCCTGCACGTATTCACCTTCTCTCGATACACGCCGACAAAGTCTCTTCAACTCCTCCCGATCCACCGCCACGGCTGTCTCGCGTCTGAGTCCTTTTGACGCCTTCTGACCACGAAAACTGCGCACTGAGATTGCGCACAGGTTCGTCCTGCGCCATCGTGTGCTTGGACAGACATTCTGCATGAACGAAAGGACTATAATCATGAGGATACGCCGTGGTTTTACGCTTATTGAATTGCTGGTGGTGATCACCATCATCGCCCTCCTGATCGGCTTGCTCTTGCCCGCCGTGCAAAAGGTACGTGAGACTGCTGCTCGTTTGCAGTGCAAAAACAACCTCAAACAAATCGGACTCGCCCTACATGGCTACCACGATCGCATGAACGGTTTTCCGCCTGCTTATTTTTCGAATCTGTTGCCTGGTACGCAACCCAGTGCTCCCAGTGGCGATTGCACCTGGAACGAGACCGGACCAGGTTGGGGTTGGGGCACTTATCTACTCAACGACCTCGAACAAAGTAACCTGTTTAGACAGATCCGTTTCGATCTCGACATCAAGGATCCGGCCAATGCTGCCGTTCGCACCATGACCCTGAAAGTCTACATCTGCCCATCGGAGCCTCGGCCCGACCCGTTCATGGTGGTCGATGCCAATGGCGGACCGCTGGTCACGGTGGCGCACAGCAGTTATGTCGGCATGAACGGCGCGCCCGACGGGGTGACTGGCGATGCGTATGACAATAATGGTGCCTTCATTCGTAACCAACGTTTTCAGATCAAAGACATTACCGACGGACTGAGCAACACGCTGTTCATCGGCGAGCGCTGCACGGCCATGTCCAACACCACCTGGGTTGGAGCGGTGCAAGGCGCGATCGTCCCGGACTTGAAATACAAAGCCCTGGGCGATCAGCTGGCCAACGCCGAAGGAGATGCGGCCCTGGTTCTGGCGCACGGTAGCACCGTGCACTTGCCGAACAATCCACTGGTTATGGACGCCGATGCCACGTCCAGCTTCCATATCCAAGGCGTAAATTTCTTATTCGGTGATGGCTCAGTCCAGTCGATCAGCAGCAGCATCGATCCTTATGTTTACCAGGCACTATGTACGCGCAATGGAGGCGAAGCGATTGCCAGTAATTGGTAAAAAATGCTTTCCTCCACATCTATACCCGCTGCGCGGGCAAGAGATGTCCCTGCCAGCGCAGCGGAGATGAAGACTGTGGAGAGTTGGAAGGGGAGATGATATTATTGATCGGTGAACCGCCTGCCGGGCAAGGAGCATGATATGAATGATACCCTTGTTTCGCCTCCTGCGATTGAAACGCTGGCCGATCTGCTCCATCGCTTGGGAGACATTCCCTTGGAGCGCATTCGCTTTCGTCCCTCTCCGGGAACAGCCACGGAGCAGGACGTTCTCGAGGCCAAAGCGCAGACAGGCCGTCTATGCGAATTGGTAGACGGCGTTTTGGTGGAGAAGCCGCTGGGCTATTACGAATCCCGATTGGTTATGGTCCTGGGGTTTTTCTTGGAGGCATACCTGGAGGACAATGCTCTGGGCATTGTGTTAGGCGAATCCGGTCCGACGCGTATGGAACCAGGTCTTGTCCGAATGTCGGATGTGGCCTTTTATTCCTGGAAGCATTTTCCCAATCGTCTTCTCCCACCGGGCAGCTTTTTGACGCAAGCGCCTGACTTGGCCGTTGAAATCCTCAGCCCAGGCAACACCGAACGTGAGATGGAACGCAAACGAGCAGAATACTTCGCCGGAGGTAGCCGTCTGGTTTGGCAAGTCTATCCGGCGTCTCGCCGAGTGCGCGTCTATAAGTCTGTGGATGCGTTTGTTGAGTTAACAGAGGAGGACACCCTGGATGGCGAGACGGTGCTGCCGGGATTCACGCTTTCGATCCGCCGTTGGTTCGAGCGGGCGGGACAACGTTCCGCGGACGCTTCGAAATGATTTTCATCCCAAGGAGACTTTCACACCATGCATCCCCAACCTCGCATTTGGCGTTTCTGGCTCGCGTTTGTGGTTTTGTTGTCGGCCTGCGGCCTGGCGAGTGCCGGCGATTGGCCGCGCTTCCGCGGTCCCAACGGCGCGGGCATTGCCGAAGACAAGGACGTGCCGGTCCAATGGACGGCGGAAAACATCCTGTGGAAAACGGCCATTCCCGGCGTCGGCCATTCGTCGCCGATTGTATGCAAGGGCCGCGTCTTCTTGCAGTCGGCGTCAGAGGACGGTGGCGAGCGCTGGCTGCTCTGCCTCGATGCCGGCAAGGGCGAAATTCTCTGGAAAAGAGCGGCGCCCGGTCGCGAGGCCCATACGCATCCCCTCAATTCGCTGGCTTCCTCAACGCCAGCCACGGACGGCGAGCGTGTCTATGCCGCCTTCTGGGACGGCAGGGACATCCATCTGGGGGCTTATGCCTTTAAGGATGGTACGCCTCTGTGGGAGAATGACCTCGGCAGTTACAAGAGCCAGCATGGTTTCGGCCATTCGCCGATGGTGGTGGATGATAAAGTGATCCTCGCCAACGATCAGGACGGCACATCCCACTTGCTGGCTTTCGATACCAAGACCGGTGCCAAAGTCTGGCAAATCGAGCGTCGGCCTTACCGTGCCTGTTATTCGACGCCGCTTATCTACACCAGACCGGGCGGCAGTAAAGAGCTGATTGTCGTCAGCACGGCCGGCATCACCAGCTATAATCCCGCCGACGGCCGAGCGAACTGGTGGTACACCTGGAAGTTCGCCAAAGCACCGCTGCGAACGGTAAGTTCGCCAATCCTCGCCGGCAATCTGGTGCTTGCAGCCTCCGGCGACGGCGCCGGCGACCGCGATACTATCGCCGTCAAGCTCGGTGGCCAGGGCGATGTCAGCGGCACACATCTTGTCTGGCAGAATCGACAATTCAAATATTTCGCCTATGTACCCTGCTTGTTGGCCCTGGGCAGTCATCTCTATAGCGTAAGCGATACCGGTTGGGCCGCTTGCCATCTCGCCCAAACCGGAGAGGAAATATGGCGAGAATCCCTCTGCAAGGACGGCTTCATGGCTTCGCCGATCTTGGCAGCGGGCAAAGTTTATGCGGTGGCCAAAAACGGCGCCGTGTACGTCTTCGAAGCGGCGCCGAAGTTCAAATTGCTGGCCCAGAATCGGCTTGGGGAAGCGGTTACATCCACACCGGCCGTGGCCGATAATCGTTTGTTCATTCGTGGAGATAAGCATCTGTTCTGCATCGGCAAGCGAACCCAACGAGCCGGAAGCATTAGCGATGGGTCTTCCTTCCGTCACTAATGCTTCCGGCTCATTGGGTTTTGGGTCATAAGGAACAATATGAAGATGACGGATTCCCAAGCCGGCTTTCGGCGCATCGCATTAGCAGCCGTGACCGTCGTCGTTTTGGCCTTGGTGGCGTACGCGCCGATGGGAGATGGCAGCTATCAGTTCCTCAACGTCGATGACAATGAATACATCACCGAGAACCCCCATGTGCAGGCCGGGCTGACGAGGGCGAGCCTGTGGTGGGCCTTGACCAAGTTCCACTCGCATAACTGGCACCCTTTGACCTGGATGTCGTTGCAGCTGGACTGGCAGCTGTATGGCCCCAATCCGCTCGGCTTCCATATCACAAATGTGCTGTTGCATGCTGCCAACACGGTGCTGTTATTCTTCGCCTTGCGGTCGTTGACTGGAGCGGTATGGCGGAGCGCGGTGGTGGCGGCGTTTTTCGCCGTCCACCCGCTCCACGTTGAGTCGGTCGCCTGGGTGGCCGAACGGAAAGACGTGCTCAGCACGCTGTTCTGGATGTTGACGCTATGGGCGTACTCCGCGTATGCGGCCCAGCCGGGATGGGGCCGTTATCTGCTGACCCTGGTGCTGTTCGCTCTGGGGCTGATGGCCAAGCCGATGCTGGTGACGCTACCTTGCGTTTTGCTGCTGCTGGATTTTTGGCCGCTGCGGCGATTGGCCGTGGGGTGGAAATTGGTGAAGGAGAAGCTGCCGTTCTTCGCTCTGGTGGCTGGTTGCTCTATGCTGACCTTAGGAGCACAACAGGACATCATGCAATCGTTCGATCTGTTGCCGCTGCCTTGCCGGCTCGCCAACGTGCCGCTGGCTTACCTTGCTTACCTCGGCATGATGTTCTGGCCAATACATTTGACCGTTTTCTACCCGCATCCCGGTCCGGCCATTTCCTACGGCCAGGCGGCAGCAGCGGCCGGATTGCTGCTGGTTCTTACAGCCCTGACGCTGGGGCAGGCACGGCGACGACCGTACCTGGCGGTGGGTTGGCTATGGTATCTCGGTACCTTGGTGCCAGTCATTGGCCTGGTCCAGGTCGGCCGTCAGGCCTATGCCGATCGCTATACCTACATTCCGCTCATCGGCCTATTTCTTCTCTTGACCTGGGGAATCTGCGACTTGCTGGGAAACCGGCGCCTGGCCCGGCGGGCGGCGCTTGCTACCGCCGCTGGACTGGCGGTTGCCTGCCTGGGGCTGACCTGGCGGCAACTGCCGGTCTGGAGGAACAGCGCTACTTTATGGCAGCACGCCCTGGATGTTTGCCCATCCGGGATCGCTCACCAAGGCTTGGCCATGACTCTGGAGAAGCAAGGGCGGATTGACGAGGCCCGTCGCGAGTATGCCGAGGCCATCCGCTATGATCCCCGGCCACCGGCTTACAACAATGTCGGCCTTTTCCTGGCCCAGCACGGCTGGCGCGACGAGGCCCTGGAGCACTTCGCTCGGGCGCTGGCGCTATATCCCGACCATCCGCCGGCCCACTACAACATAGGCCGCGTCTTCTTGGAGAAAGGCAAGCTCGACGAAGCCCGGCAGCATTTGGCCGAGGCAGTCCGCCTGGCGCCAGACTTCATCGATGCCCATTACTACCTGGGGCTGGTCCTGGAGCGGCAGGGGAAGTTCCGCGAGGCTGAAGTCGAATTGACTCGAGCGCTGCGCAGCAAGCCCAGCAGTGCCAACGCGCGCTATCACCTGGGCGTTGTGTACGAAGGTCAGGGACGGTCTCGCGAGGCAGTAGAATGCTTCGTCTCGGCTTTGCAGTACGATCCCAACCATGTTGAAGCGCTCGTGAGCCTGGGGGCGTTGCTTGCCCGGGAGAGTCAACTGGCGGCGGGACAGAAGCATCTCCGCGCCGCCCTGAGCCGCGATCCGCACAACAGCCGTGCTCATTTCAACCTGGGGCTGGCCCTGGAATTGGACGGACAGCTGACGGAGGCACGTCGGGAATTCGCCGCTATCCCGGACGATGCCGAGGCACGGCGCCATTTGGAGTCTGTCGGAAATCAGCCGCTGCCCCAGCAGTTCCGCGTCCTGCCGCAGGGCATACCCTCACGCTGATCCAAGCTCGGTGAGCGCGTTTGACCATCTGTCGATCTTATCCTAGATTTTCGACAGGAACAGATACGGTCGTACCCCCTTCGGAATCATCCCCTCACGGCCGTTCCTGAGTTTCGGAAATCCCGTCGCTTCAAAGACCAAAAGAGGAGTTTTCTCCCTCATGCGACGATTTATCCCCTACTCCGGGGTGCGCGCGGCGAGGGGCGTGCGCGTGCCCTCAATTCGTCCGTGTCTGGAAGTTCTGGAAGATCGCCTGCTCCCGAGCATGGACCTGACCGGCAGCGCCGTGCCGTTGATCGAGCTGGTAAGCCCCGGCGCCGTGACAGCCAACGGTAGCCCTGGTCAACCCGCCGGTTTAAGCCCTCAGCAGGTCAGCCAGGCCTACGGCTTCAATCAGATCACTTTCCCTAATGGCGCCATCCAGGGTGACGGCAGCGGCCAAACCATCGCTATCGTCGATGCCTACAGTCAACCCAACATCGCCAGTGATTTACACATTTTCGACTCTACTTATGGCCTTCCCGATCCGCCCCACTTCACCGTGGTCAACCAAAACGGCGGCAGCAGCTTGCCGGCCGCCAATCAGAGTTGGGGCATGGAAGAGAGCCTCGATGTGGAATGGGCGCACGCTCTGGCGCCGGGGGCCAACATTCTCCTGGTCGAGGCCAGTAGCAACAGTTATGCCGATCTGATGACCGCCGTGAACTACGCCCGCAATCAACCTGGCGTCTCGGTGGTGTCGATGAGTTGGGGCAGCGGCGAATTCTCCAGCGAGGCCGCCTACGACAGTTATTTCACAACGCCGTCCGGCCATCCAGGCGTCGCCTTCATCGCTTCCAGCGGCGACAACGGCTGGGTAGAATATCCCTCAACGTCGCCTAACGTCTTGGCCGTCGGCGGCACACAGCTAAATACCGATAGCGCCGGCAACTATATCAGCGAAATGGCCTGGAGCGGCTCTGGCGGTGGCATCAGCAACACGGAAACGCAGCCCAGCTATCAACAAGGCGTAGTGACGCAAGTCACTACCCACCGGACCGTTCCCGATGTGGCCTACGATGCTTCCTCCGCCTCGCCCTTTGCCATCTACGATACCTATGGCTACAGTGGTTGGCTTCAGGCTTACGGTACCAGTGCCGGAGCGCCGCAGTGGGCTGCCCTGGTTGCCATCGCCGATCAGGGCCGCGCTCTCGAAGGTAAGGGACCGCTCGACGGCAATTCGCTGCTGTCGGCGCTTTATCAGCTACCGCAAAGCGATTTCCACGACATCATCAGCGGTGGCAACGGCAGCTATTCGGCAGGACCGGGCTACGATCTGGTCACCGGACGCGGCTCACCTATCGCCAACCAGGTCGTTGCCGGCCTGGTCGGACAGGGAGGCACCGCGAGTGCGCCCTGGGTGGCGTCGCCGGCCAGCGCTTCGTCCAGTATCATCACCGGCACAACCACCAACCTCAGCGTCCGCGGCGGCGACAATTACAACACCTCTGCCCTGACATACACCTGGTCCGTCGTCAGCGCGCCGCCCGGAGCGGCCGAGCCGACCTTTTCGATCAACGGCACGAACGCCGCCCAAAACACTACCATCACTTTCTCCAGTGCCGGCACTTACACCTTCCAGGTGATAATCACCAATATTTACGGTCTGTCGGCGACGAGTGCTGTCAGTGTCACTGTCAATCCAACACTGTCGAGCATTTCACTGACACCGGCCAAGGGCAGCGTATACAACAATGGTTCACTGCAATTCACTGCTACTGCCCTCGATCAGTTCGGCCACGCCATGAGCACGCAGCCGAGTTGGACCTGGTCGCTGGCAGGCGGCGGCTCGCTCAATAGCAGTGGCCTATACACTGCCCCGGCTAGCGGCTCCGGCACAGCCACGGTGTACGTCCGCGCCGGCGGTCTGACGCAAACGGCAACCGTCACGTTCACCGCCGCGCCTTCCAGCTTCCCTAATCCAGGACAAACGTGGTCCCTCTGGCTGCAATTTCTCAATAGGTGGATGAGCCAGCTGTCGCAGTTTCAATCACTGCAGTTTCAATCACTGTGGCGGTTCTTACTGTCCTCGTGGCACGCCCATTAAGAATGCCCTCTCAAATGAAACCGCCAAGACGCCAAGGACGCCAAAAAAGGAAAAGAGAAACGGAAAAAGAAAAACGCCGGGAAGCACCGACACTTTGGGAGCATGAGATTTATCTCTCTTTTTTCTCTTTTTCCTTTCTTGGCGTCTTGGCAGTTCATTTGAGTGGAGGTTCGCCGAGTGTGACGCTGAGCACTTCCTCGCACCAGAGAGCCGTGGCGAATAGCTCGTTCTCGCTCCAGGGCCGGCCGACGAGCTGAATGGCCAGCGGCAATCCATCGGTCGAGAGAGCGACGGGAAAAGAGATGGTCGGAAAGCCGGTGTAGCTCCATGGTGAGTTGAAAGCGGGATTGCCGGTGGTGCCAGCGTCCGGGGCCGGGCTGGTGGTTGCCGGCGTCAGCAAGGCATCTACAGAAGCGAAACAAGATCTCATTTCAGAGCGCAAAAGTTCTTGATGTTCCTTGCAGCGAGCATATTCTGGAGCAGGACAACTCAAACCTTCTTCCACCAACGCGCGAATCAACGGCTCGTAATCTTCCGGATGTCGCCGCAAGCGCTCCTGATGATACGCAGCCGATTCCACGGCCATGACGGTGCGATGACGCGGCAGCACTTCGGCAAACGCCGCTGGCTCCGGCACATCGATGAGGGTTGCACCTTTTTTTCCCAGCTGCGTGCAGACCTGGCGCATCATCTCGGCAACGGCGGAATCGGCCCGATAATCGAAAAGACCGCGCAGACGGCCCAGGCGCGGCGGGCAAGCAGCGGATCGACGAGCCGGAAGCGTTAGCGATGGATTGGTCGCTGTCGCTAACGCTTCCGGCTCGTTTGAGGCGATGGCCTGCAGCAGAATCTCCAGATCGCGCACGCAGCGGGCCAGAGGACCGACATGATCCAGCGATGAGGCCAGTGGTACGACGCCGTCGATGGGAACGCGGCCAAAGGTCGGCTTGCAGCCAGCGACGCCGCAGTACGAAGCTGGCCGCGTAATCGAGCCGCCCGTCTGCGAGCCGAGTGCGCCCAGGCACATGCCGCAGGCCAGCGCCGCTGCCGAGCCGCTGCTCGATCCGCCCGGCGTCCGCGCTGTGTTCCATGGATTGCGCGTCGGCGGCGGATCAAAACTAGCGTACTGCGTTGTCACCGTTTTACCCAGGAACACCGCCCCTGCCTGGCGCAGACGCCGCACCACCGTGGCATCTTGGCGAGCGATGCTGCTTTTCCATAAGCGCGAGCCGGCCGCAGTCGGCCAATCGAACACGTCGAAAATGTCCTTGATGCCCACGGGAATGCCATGCAGCGGCCCGCGCCAGCCGCCGCGCTCAATCTCGCGGGCACATTCTTTGGCGCGCGCCAATGCTCCCTCGCGATCAATTAATACCCAGGCGTGAACCCGATCCTCGTAGCGCTCGATGCGCTCCAGGCAGGATTGAACGAGATCAACCGGCGAGAGCCGACCGCTGCGGATTTCCTCCGCGGCGGTGTGAATGGTGGGAAACATGTGACTCCATCGTCCAGGCTCGGTAGTCAGAAACCTTTTGCTAGCGTACAGTGATGCTAGGAATTCGACAACGGAACACGATTCATGAACTGTAAACAAACATGACCAAGGTTGCTATTCTCGGCGGTTCTGGTTACACGGCACTGGAGCTTATCAAGATCCTGCTACGCCATCCTCATGTCGAAATCGCAGCTGTTACCTCACGGCAACGTGATATGCCGCATCTCGCCGAACTGCATCCCAGCCTGACCGGACGCATCGACTTGCGCTGTGAGCTGTTCGATGTCGAGCGTTTGACGACAAACGGCGTGCAATGTGTGTTCAGCTGCCTGCCCCACGGGGCCAGCATGGTGACAGTGCCGGCTTTGTTGCAGCGCGGCCTGCGTGTCATCGACCTCAGTGCCGATTATCGCCTGCGCGATCCGGATCTCTACGCCCAGTGGTATGGCGAAAGCCATGCCGATCGGATGCATCTGGCCCAGGCGGTGTATGGGCTGCCGGAGTTGTACGGCGACGCCATTGCCACGGCCCAGCTTGTCGCCAATCCCGGCTGTTATCCGCAAACGGGCATCCTCGGCCTGGCACCACTGGCGGCCGGACATTGTATCGAGCCGCGTCGCCTCATCATCGACAGCAAAAGCGGCGTCTCCGGGGCCGGACGCACGCCCAAGCTGACTACCCATTTTCCCGAATGCAACGAAAGTGTGTCCGCCTACCAGGTCGGCAAGCACCGCCATACGCCGGAGATCGAGCAAGTGCTGGCAGACGTGGCTGGTGAACCGATCGAAGTGATCTTCACACCGCACCTGATTCCGATGGACCGCGGCATCTTTTCGACCATCTACGCCATGCCGCGCCGGCCACTGTCCGAACACGAGCTGCTGGAGATGTATCGTTCGTATTATGCCCATGCTCCGTTTGTCCGCGTGGTCGAGCATCTGCCGGCAACGAAGGATTGTGCCGGCACCAACTTTTTCGATGTGACGGTGCGCATGGTGCGCGACGCTATCGTCGTTTTGGCTTGCGAGGACAACCTGGTGCGCGGTGCCAGCGGCGTGGCCGTGCAGAACTTCAACCGCATGTTTGGCTACGATGAGCGCACGGCATTGCTCTGATCTATCCGGAAGTGGAGCCGACGGGGATCGAACCCGTAACCTCAGCATTGCGAACGCTGCGCTCTCCCAATTGAGCTACGGCCCCAATGGAGCGAAAGATGCAGGAATTATAGGGGCTGCCTCGCGTTGCCAGCAAGAGCGGATTTCTCTTAATCTCCTCGTTTCCTAACTCTGTTTGGGAACCAGAAGGAGGATGCCCTTGCTGACGCTGTGGTTTGGGTGATCTACTTCGTCTCTGCCGCCGCCAGGCGCTGATACAACGTGCCATCGAATTGTGGCGATTTCAGACGTATCCGAAATTCCTCGGCCCGGTCCCGATCGTTGCGTGGCGGTTTATCGAACAATTGCGATAGATAATAGAGTGCTTTGGCGTGTTCCTCTTTGTCCTGGTTGTACAGCATATCGACCTTGCAATATTCCCAGAACGCCTGGGCATTGTCGCCCTGGGCGCGATAGTAATCGCCCAGGGCGTTGTGGGCCAGGGCGCGCAGAGCGCCGTCATTGGTGGTGCGGAGGAGCTGTTCCAGTTTTTTGTCGAGGCCGTTGAGGTTGCCTTTCTGGGCAATGCGCGACTGGATCAGGTACACTTCGACGAAGGCGCGTTGGGGGTCGTCGGCGGGCAAGGCGGATTGGATCTGTTTCAGTTTCGCCTCAGCCGCGCGAAACTTGAGGGCGCGCAGCAGCAGACGAGCGCCCTTGAGCTGGCTCTGCAATTTCATGGCCGCCGAGATGCCAGGCAACTCGGCCAAATCGGCGTAAGTCTTGCTCGCCGCCTCAGTATCGCCTTTTTCTTCCTGCAATGAGGCCAGTAGTTGCAGAGCAGGCACGATCTCCCAGCCATCGGGGAAGGCGGTCTTGTAGTCGTTCAGGACTGTGAAAGCGGCATCGCGGCGACTGATGTCGTCCTGGGCGAGCAGGGCCATCGTCTGAGCGATGCGATATTGGAAATAACGGTGGACGGAGGGAATGCGGTGCAATTTGTCGTTGCTGTCCAGCTCGCGGAAGGCGAGCAGGGCCGACTCCAGACCATCCGCCTTTTTCTTGGCCGTGGTCTCCAGCAAGGCCCGGTCGAGTTTGGCATCGCCGGAGTGGTAATCCACTCGGCCCACGGCGTCGATGCCTTCGCCGTAATCCACAGCACGGATGTGTAGGGTCGGGATGTTCTTGACCTCGCCTTTGTCTGTCTTCAGCTTGATACCCGCAGGCGTCTCTTCCTGGATTGTACCGCTAACAATCTCATCTTTTTTCTGGCCGGGCTGCCGGACGTACACGGTGTCTTTGGCCCAAAGGGCACCGCCGCCAATCAGCACAAAGCCGGCGAGAAGGAAGGATTTCATGTTAAGCGCTCCTCAGGTGATTCATCATTTTGTGCGAAATGATAAACCGCATATGCATTTTAGGGGGGCTCTATTTGCTGCCCTTGAGAGTGTTATACTGTTCGCGCAAATCGGCTTCCTTTTCCAGCAATTCCTCGAAGCGTTTCTTCGATTCCTCGTTGCCGAAGCCGCCCTGTCGGTTCTGGAGGGCGACGAGCCTTTGCGCAGCGTCGCGGACGGTCTTGGCCTTCTTGTCGGCATTGTCCTGGCGTTGGCCATGCTTTACGATACAGTAGATCAAGTGATAATAGAAATCAAAATAGTATTCTTTGAACTTATTGTCGTCGAGGCGGCGGACCAGTTGGGTGACGTATTTATCGCACAGCTGGGCGGCATGGACGTAGTCCTCACGGTCTTCCAAAAGTAGAATGCGCATTTTCTGGGCGCTGAGGTCTTTGGCACCCCAGCCAGGTTTGCCGTCTTTGCCCTTGAGAATCTCTTCGAGCAGGGCATAAGCCTTATCTGGTTCCTTGAGCTGTCGATATTCTTGCACCAACAGCAATTGGATAGCGTGATGCAGCCGTTCATCTGTGCCGGTGCCCTCGGCAGCGTTTTTTTCGAGCAGATCGACAGCCTTTTTGTGTTCGTCCATGGCGGCATAGCAGCGGGCCAGATAATAGGCCAGCTTGGGCGTTGGCTTCTTCTTGCCTCCAGCCACTTCGTTGAGAAGAGCGGTAAAGCCGGCTTGTGCTTTTTGCAGACTGTCCTTATCGCCTTTTTTGCGCAGCTCCTCGACTTGCTGGGTGATGAGATTGACCAGCTGCGAAAGGATGGCCGTGGCGTCGTCGTCGCTTGGGGGCGCGCCTTTATCGCTTTGCAGTGTTTGCAGCGCCTTGATGGCGGCGCGAGCCTGCCCCAGATTGCCCAGCTGCACGTTGGCGCGCAGGTCCAGGGCAATGATGCTTGGCCCCAATCCGCTGTCTTTGAGCTGCGGTAGTTGATCGGCGTTGAATTTAGCGATCACCGTATCCAGCCGCTGTGCCGCTTCTTTGTATTTGGCAGCCTTGAAGTCGTCGTTGGCCTGGAGAGCCGACGAATGCAGCGACAGCTGGATTAAACTATCCTCAAACTTGCGCTGCTTTTCCCTGGCTTTTATGGAATCTTCATCTATCTTCAATGTCTCCAACTTGGGCGCCAGCACGGCGAGAACCTGGTCCGCTTCCTTGAGCTGCTTGTCTTTGATTAACTCCAAGGCCAACAGGAGCCGGGCCTGGATATATTCGCTGTTGGTTTCAGCGTCGGCGGCCGGGTCAGGGTCAGGCAGAGTACGGAGAGCAGCCAGGGCGCGCTTTTTGTAACCTTTGGGATCACCTTCGTCTTTATCCTGAGCGGCCTGCTGAAGTGCGGCGCGGGCCAGGAGAAATTGGGTGCGGATGTACGAGGGGTAAGCTGGCGTGATGGCAGCCAATTCCTCAATTGCTTCGGCATTGTTTTCGTCGCGCAGCAAATGCAGGGCGATTTCGTGTCGGGCCAGGTCGCCGGCCCGCTCTTTCGGCCAGCACTGTACCATGGTACGGGCCAGTGCCAACATGCGTTTTTTCTCGGCCTGATAGTCCGGATCGTTCTTCAGGGTCTGGGGAGCCTCGGCGTTGCGCTCACGCTTGGCCAGCAATTGCCCGTAAGCCACCAATGCGTAGATGGCAGCGGAAGCTGCCTGACTGGAGCGTCGGTCTTTCAGCGCGAACGGCTCACCGACGGCGATGGCCTCCTTGGGCTTGCCCTGCTCCAGCAGATAGTAAGTCAACAGCGTCCGCGCGTTGTTGATCTCCAGGATGGAATCCTTGGGACCAGCTTTCTTGAGTCCGGACTGGAGCGCATCGATGATATTCTGGATATGTTTCTTCCGTTCTTCCTCTGCCCGTGAACGGTTGTCTCTGAATTGCTTGACATCCTCGGCGATTTGCATCTGCTCGTACTGCGCCCGCACGTAGCAGTCCTCGAAAGTGAGCAGGCGGTCGATCGGCTTTTTGAAGGTACCTTGCTTGGACATGGCCTCGATCTTGAGGCGCTTGGCCCGGTCGGTGAACTCGTTCTCGGTGCGCTCAATGTTGCTGAGATATCTGCGGGCGCGGCCGACGATATTCTCACGTGTGCGAGCGTCCAGTTTAGGGACCTCCGCTTCTTCGAGCAAGAACTTGGCCAGCCAATATTGAATCCCATAACCTTCGGGACTGTTTTTGTAGTTGGGATAATCGCGCAACCAATCCAGCGCCTGTTTGATGAGATAATTGTTGAGCGTCGCTTTGGGATCAGGCGATTCTTTGGGCAATTTCCGTCGGGCCAATATCAGAAAGTAGCGAGCCAAGCGTTTGCCGTCCTGCACGGCTGGGCCGGTCTCCGCGGTGACGGCTTCCAGCATTTTGATTGCTTTGCCTGGATTGTCGAGCATTTCTTCACAGCGTCCGGCCCAGGCACGTGCTTGCCAGGTAATCTTGCTGGCCGGATCGCCCTGAGCCAGCTTATCAAGGATTTGTCGTGCTTCCTGGATGCGCTGGCTGCTCTGGCGTGTTTCTGTCTCATTGCCGGCGTTGAGATAAGTATCGGATTGATCGAGTAGATTTAGAGCTATTGCCAATTCCGTCTGGGGCGTTTGCGGCAGCTGTTTGAGCTGGTTGAACGCCGCTATCAGCGTGGCGCGGGCCTTGGCGCCTTCGGCGGTGCGGACGGTCGGATCGTCTTCGAGCAGGGCGCGGCTCAGTTGTGTCTTGCCCTGCAAGGTGGTGGCGCGGGCGATATCGAACCTGGCCTCGGCGGCACGCGGATGGTTGGGATTGATGCGGAGAAATTCCTGGAGTTGTTCACGGGCCAGGGCATACAGAGCGATACGTTTGGTGCTGTCCGGCTCTTCGCTGGCCGCCTCCATCTCGGTCAATGCCTGCTCCAGCGGCAGCTCTTTTTTCAGCGCGGCAGGAGCTTTCTTGGCCAATTGGTCCAAATATTCGCGGGCCAGATCATTGTAGCCACGGCTGCGCAGCTCACGCACGAACTGGAGATCTTCCGCAAAAGGCGCTTCCTGTCCGAATGCTGACAGGGTGACAAGGAGACAAGGTGACAAAGCGACAAAGAGAGTTGCGAAGGGTGCAACCCAGAGGTAAAATGCTGTTCGCTTCATAGAGCTTCTCCTCAGCTTGTCATCGTTCCCTGTCCTGCAAACCCAAGGCGACGCCGAGGGCGCCAAACGACCGCAGCGGCTGTGGCCACGTCTGCACCACACTGGCATAGCCAGCACTCAGTCGTGCGTTGTGTCGAGCCAGCGCCTGCGCGGCCAACGAACGCGCCAGACTCTTGGCGTCGATCTTGTCAGCAGCGGATCCATCGAGGATTTGGTTCGTTTTGTCCAACCGAGCTTGGAAGATGGCTAATTGTGCCCGGCCGCGCAGCGCCTGATTGCCAATTTGGTCTGCCAAAGCCTGTATGCGTTCCTCCGGCACGGCCGTGCCCAAGGCCAACTCGATGAGGGAGAGCATCAGCCAGGACAACTCCGCTTTTTTGCCCAAGCCGCCTTCGGCCATTTTGAGGGCGGATTCCGTATCGACGGTTTCGGGCAACTTAGCGTCTACCGCGGCGGCAGCAAGGGCGAGGCGAGCGCGGAACTGGAAAACTTCCTCTTCGATCTGTCCTGCCTCTTTGCGGGCCTCCTCCCATTTGCCTTGCCGGGCCAGTGCTTCGGCCTTGCCAATGAGTTCGTTGTTTTTGTCCTCTGCTTTATCGCCTGCAGCGGGAAGAGTTTTCTTTCCTAAGAGCAGGGCCAAGGCGACGACTTCGGCGCGGAGAGACGGTGCCTGGGCGTCCGGGGCTTTAGCGTCTTTGGGAAAAAGCTGCAATGCCGCTTCCGCAGCTTTTTCCGCCGAGGACCGATCGTCGGCCTTGAAGAAATCCAGTCCGACGACTGCGAGGGCAGCAGCCTTATCGGCATCGGCAGCAGCATACAGTTGGTTGGTCAACGGCAGCACGCGCGCCGCCTGTCCGTACTCGCGGAGATGCTGAGCGACCGCGCGGAGAGCGCGCCGCTTCGCTTCGGCATCATGGATTTCCCGCAGCGTGGCCAGCAACAATTGGTGTGTTTTATCCCAGCTCAGACGCAGCTCTTGATCGGCGTCCGGCTTGTCTCCGCCCATTTCGACCTCGGCCAGCGCCAAATCAGCCAACAGAGCGTCGCGCTCTTCTCCTTGGGGCACGGAGCGCAGCGTGGTTAGGGCCGTGCCGAACTGTTTGTTGGCAGCTTTGGCCGGTGATGCGGTACGGCTACGCAGATAATACGTGCCAGCGGCCAGAGAAAGGGCGGCCTTCGTGGCGGGGTTGGCTTCCGATGAATCGGCGAAAGTCAGCGCCGCCTGGACCTCGCGTTCGACCGCACGCCGGCCCCACCAGCGATAGCCGATCACACCACCTACAACTACCACAAGCGTCAGGCTTGCACCGAGGACGGGCCAGCGCACTTTCTGCCACCGGGTACGCGGACGCTCTACCTTGGGCAAGACGCCGGCTTCCTCCAGTGTTTTCTGGCCGACCCCACGAGCCGTAGTCGAGCCCCAGGCCCCTTCCAATTCCGGCTGGTCTGGCAGTCGAGCGCCGGATGGGCCGCGTGCCTCCACCTTGCGCCAGTCTTTGGGATCTTTCTTGGCCAGGTCCGGCACCTTGATGATGTGTTTGCACTCGGGGCAGGGAGCGCGTTTGCCGGCCAGGTCGGCGGAGAGCTGAATCGGCTCATCGCAATAGGGACAGTTGAAGTCGATGGTTTTGACCTCGACCTGTTCGGCCGGCTTCGGCTCATCGGCGAACAAGGCAGCGGCTTCGGCCTCGACATCAACGGGCGCGGAGGCGGTCGGCGTTGCCGGGGAATTGGAAGCGGGCAGCGGTGGTACAGTGATCGGCTGCTGGCAAGCCTTGCAACGGCCTTTTTTGCCAGCCAGGCGTTCATCAACGAGCATGCCCCGTTTACAATTGGGGCAAGTTATGCGGATCGGCATAGTTGGAAATGTCCGTGGCCCAAGTCGTCGTTCCAGAATGTTATTCTATCACGACGCCGCTTCCCCACCAGTCTGCTGCGTAAGCACGGGATGCGTTCACCCGTGTTTACGCAGCAGACCGGCTTCCTACAACCGTACCGGCGAAACGAAATCCTTCGGCTTGACGGCCAACAGCGAACAGGACAGTTGCGGCAAGAGCCGCTCAGCCGTGTTACCGATCATCACACCAGCAATGCCGCTGCGGCCGATCGTCCCCATGATCATCAAATCCATCGGGTTTTTCTTAAGGAAAAGGAGAATGCCCTCATCGGCCAAGACGCCGATTTCATCCACCAGATGCACCTGCACCGGCGGCCTCAGGCGGCGGGCTCCGGCACGATCAATCTGGGCTTCCAGCTCTTTGACAGCATGTTCACGGACACGGCAGCGATAGGCTTTGTCCTTCGTGTCCGGCAGGGGAGTGGCCCACCAGTGCCGATCCAGGGGGAAATCGACCACGTGCAACAGATGAACCTCTGCTGCTGTGACCTGGGCCAGCCCGGCAGCCAGACGCAGCCCCTCCTCCGAGGCCGGATCAAGACCACTGGCCACCAGGACCTTCAAGGGACTCGGTTCGCCGTCGGGTTTGACCACCCAGACCGGGCAGGGGCAACGGCGCAGCACTTTGACGGCCGTGCTACCGAACAGCATCCATTCCAAACCCCGGCGATCACGCGTGCCGATCAGCACCAGGTCATGACGATCGCGCAACGCTTGTCGGACCAACTCCAACCAGCCTTTACCCAGCGCCAATTTGTCTTCAGCCTCGATCCCTTGGCCGCGCGCCTGCTGAACCAAACTGCGCAGCACTTTGGCAGCAGTCTGTTCGGCGCTGGTCGTAACGTAGCGGAAATCCGTTTGCTCCAGTTGCGGCAGTGCTTCCAGGTTGAGATCGAGGGCAGAGAAGAAGGTTAAGCGCGCGGACGTTTTGGCGCCCAGCCACAGCGCTTGCCGCACGACGGCGGCGGCAACAGCAGAGGGCTGGAGCGTTTCGGCATCATAGTGCGTGAGATCGACGCCAACCAGAATGTTGCGAAAGAGAGACATGGACAGACTCCGGAGGGCCAGGGAACGGGGCGGACTTGTCGAGAAAGAGAAAGTGCGCCCTTCTATCCAACTATAACCGGCAAATGGCGAAAGCGGTAGGGGCTTGTTCTCCTGCAAAAGGCAAGAACAAGAGAAAGACGGAGAAGCCGCCGTGCTGATTTTGTTGATTGGCGGAACTCTGCTCTACCGATAAGGTCCGTATGCTTTGCGGATGATAGGGGATTTTTCTTAAGAAACAGTTAGATCCAGCGGCCAAAACCGGGAATACGAGGGGAAAAATGAACGTTTCTCACCGCGCACGCTGGGGGCGAGTTGGATTTTTCTGGATCGGCTTATGCAGCGGATTGGCGCTCGTTCTGCCAGCCTTTGCCCAGAATCAGGAAAAGCCGGCCGACAAGTCGGAATCCCAAAAAATAGAAGAGTTGCCGCCGCCGCGTCAAGATGGTGGCAAGAAAGACGAGAAGAAAGACGAGGCGATCCTGGCCCGTTTGCCCCAACGGGCTCCCTCGATTTTGCCAGGACCAGAAGCGTTTAACGCCATCGATCTGGCCTGTGTACTGCGTCTGGCCGGTGTCAATAACCCGGACATGCTCCTGGCCCGCCAGCGTGTGGCTCAGGCGGCGGCGCTGCGGTTTTTAGCGTGGACCTTTGTGTTGCCGAACCTCAACACCGGCCTGAACTATGATGACCACAACGGGCCGCTGCAACAGTCCAGCGGCAACATTTTGAATGTCAATCGCCAGGCTCTCTACCTCGGTTTGGGTGCTGGGGCCATTGCCGCCGGCACTGTGGGCATCCCCGGCGTCTGGTACAACCTGAACTTTGCCGATGGTATCTTTGGCCTGCTGACCATGCGTTATAACTTGCGCGCCAAGGTCGCCGAAAATATCGCCGTGCGCAACCAGATGCTGCTGCGTGTGGCCACCGCGTACATGAAGCTGGTCCGGGCCGAGGCATTTCGCAGCATCGCCATCCGCAATCAGGAAGAAGCTCGGGAGATTGCTTATCTAACGGCGGTGCATGCCAAAGCCGGCACGGGCAGAGACGCCGATGCCAATCGAGCCGCCAGCGAGTTGGCCTATCGCAACGAGGTCATCTTGCAAGCGGAGCAAGAGATGCTGGTGGCCTCGGCCAACCTGGCAGCGTTACTCAACATCCCACCATCGGTGCAGCTGCACGCTGTCGATGGCTGGGTCGTTCCTACCGAGATCGTGCCCAACACGCTGCCCTTGCAAGAATTGATCTTCATTGCCACGCAACAGCGGCCCGAATTGGCGGCGCGGCGAAACGATATCCTCGCGGCCGTCCAGCAGCTGCGGCGGCAGATCTTCCTGCCGCTGTCGCCGACGGTTCTGGCTGGCTACAGCGCCGGCACCTTTGGCGGCGGTAGCAATCTGGTGGCCTACCCCGGCGGCTTCCAGGGGTTCCAGGAGCCTTACTTCGGCAGCTTTGGCCCTCGCCAGGATGTGGACGTGATCATGTTCTGGACTGCTCAGAACCTGGGTGTGGGCAATCTGGGCCGGATTCGTGTCGCCCGCGCCGAAAGGAACATCGCTCAGTGGGAATTCATCCGCGAACTCAACCGGGTACGCGATGACGTGGCCGTCGCCTATGCCAAAATCCACGCCAGCTATGCCCAGATCGACATCGCTCGCCGCGGTATGGAAATGGCCTGGAGGAGCTTTACCGAGGACTATCGGCGTATCCGCGCTACCATCCGAGGAGCTTTGCCCATCGAGCTGCTCAATAGCTTCCACCTGCTCGCGGACGCGCGGATGCAATACCTGGATGCCGTGGTCAACTACGACATCGGCCAATTCGCCCTATACGTGGCGTTAGGGCAACCGCCGACAAGCAGATTCGCGCACGAAATTCCCGATAGCGATCTCATACCGACAAAGCCGGGGCCGGCCAAGCCGCTGCCCGGTTGCGTTCCGCCCGGCGGTGGACCCGCCGCTTGCATCGCCGACAAAATGCATCCGTGAAGCACCACAGCGAACACATACCGGAGCGTTAACACGCATCGCTCGCCGGCCAAGTTTGAGGGAAGGTCATGCAAGGAAGGGATGAGAAGCTGAGAAGCTATCAGCGCTGTCGTGCCTGGAAAGCGGCAGGAACGTTCTTGCTTACTCTGCTAAGCGGCTCGTCAGGCTGCCAAGCGATTAGCGATCAACTCTCCAACCCTGCACCGATTGCCCCGTCTGGCCAGTCTACAGCGCCCCCACCCGACCAGCCCGCAGTGCAAGCAAACGAAAGCGGCATCCTGCAAATTGGGGCAACGCAGATTGGTTCGCCGACCGAGGGTGCAGCAGCGCCCTCCACCGTTGGGTCTCTGATGAAAGCCGCGTCCGTGCCTGTGGACAAGGAGATCGAGAACGCGGAGAAGAAATGGACCGCCGCGCCGAATACGACTGGCACGCAAGAGCAGCAAGGAATGCCGGAGAAAACCAAAGGCGCCTCGGCATTGGGGGCGTATCGAGTCGATCGCACATTGCCCAGCCCGGAAGCGGGTATGTCCATCCCGACGATCCCTTTTTCGGACAAGGTCCGTCCTCTTAGTCTGGCTGCGGCCCTGGCCCAGGCTGGCATGGAGAACCCGGTCATTAACATCGCTCGCCAAGCCGTGCAGAGCGCCCGGGGGCTTCAGCTGCAAGCCCGCGTCCTGCTATTGCCTAGCGTCAATGTCGGCGCTAACTACGATGACCACACCGGGCCGTTGCAGGCTTCTTTCGGCGCTATCCGCAAGGTTGATCGAGACGCCATTTACTACGGACTCGGCGCCAATACCGTAGCAGCGGAATCGATCAAGATTCCCGGCCTGCTCATTAGCACGCCCCTGACAGACGCTATCTTTGAACCGCGGGCCGCGCGCTTTCTCGTCGCCAACCGCAATTTCTTGGCGACGGCGACACGCAACGACATCTTTCTCGAAGTCTCTACTACCTATCTCGCTCTGATGAATGCCGAGACCCGTCTGGCCATCATCCGCCAGTCCGAGCGCGACTTCGAGGAAGTGGCGCGGCTGACGGCTGTTTTTGCTCAGCGGGGACGTGGCCGTTACGGCGACGCCGAACGTGCCGCCGCCGATCTGCAAGCGCTGCGCTATGAGGAGCAGCAGGTGCAACAAGACGTCGCCGTCGCCTCGGCGGATCTGGCACAATTGCTCAACCTCGATCCCTCGATTCGCTTGGTCACGGGCGACATTCCTCTGCAAGTAGTGCAGTTTGTCGACCCTCAGACGCCATTGCCGAAATTATTGGAGATTGCCGAGCAGAATCATCCGGCAATATTGGCCGCTTCGGCTGCTATCCGCGGCAGCCAGGTCCGCGTCCGTCAGGAGACAGTGCGTCCGTTGTTGCCGATCTTGTGGATGGGGTTCAGTACCGGCGATTTCGGCGGCGGGGCCGTCGCTACCGCCCAAGGCAACGGCGCTTACAACCCGCATACGGGCAACCCCGATTTGGTGACCGTCAATAACACGCTAGGCCAGACGGTCCCGAAATTCGGCAAAATCTCCGGGCGTATCGATGTCGATGTTTTTGCCTTTTGGCAGCTGCGGAACATGGGTTTGGGCAACCTGGCTCTCATCCGCGAACGCCGCGCCCAACGCAATCAGGCCGAGGCCAATCGCCTTCGCATTCTCAATGAGGTGAGAGAACAAGTCTCCGTGGCCTACAATACCTCGGCAGAGCAATTCCGAGCCATCGCTATTCAGCGCCGCCGGGTCCAGGAAGCGACCGAAGGTTTTCAGCGCGACCTGATCACCGCCTTCCGCGGCGTGGTCCTGCCTATCGAAGTCCTTGATAATGCCAAGCGTCTCCGTGCCGCGCGCGAAGCCTTGCTTGAGGCCGTCATCGGCTTTGACCGCGCTCAGTTCCAGCTGTTCGTGGCCTTGGGTCAACCGCCAACATTGGTGGTTGAAGACGATAAACCACCTTCGTTAGGTGGTTAGGTGGTTAATTACCTAACCACCTAATTTTGCAGCGCCTGGTGTCCTGTCAAGGCTTGATCTTGGGGTAAAGGTGCTTGGTTCACGTTCGTCTTGTTAGATCAGATGGCAATATTCCTTTTGAAGTTCGAGCAATTCCCTGATACGACAGCCCTTCAGGCACTTGGGTTGGTCAGGCAACTCAACTCACATGTCGCTTTGCGAAGACAGCCCTGGCGCCGCGGTGTCCAATCCAGTCCTAATTGCGTCGCCCTTTGCATCACTCAAGCCGCCGGATCATACGGCCCGTCGCTCGTCCTCGAACGGCGTACCACCGCATAACTCTCTCTCGATCAAGGACGTGTGCAATCCGTCATGCCAATAACGCTGCTAGGCTTGCTCTGTCTTATCCCGTCAAGCCCACGATGGAAGTGCCATCCACCCAGGGACACCATTGAGCAAGTTTCTCTCGCCAAGGATGCCCCGAACCGTTAAGATCTCTCGAATAGATGGGGCTCCGGGTCCGTCTAACCTCAAGGAGAGCGTGCGACACCATGGCCACCCTCACCGCACCTTGCCCGCACGGCGCCAGTGACGAGCAATTGCTCGCCTGCTTTGCCGCGGGAAATCGGCAGGCGCTGGATGAGTTGTTTCGCCGCTATCGGCAGCCAGCTTATCGTGTCGCCTATCGCTTGCTGGGCCACGAAGCCGATGCCTTGGATGCCGTCCAGGAAGGCTTCATGAAAGCGCTGACCCATTTGCACAGCTTCCAGGGACGCAGCTCATTCAAGACGTGGTTGCTGCGCGTAGTCAGTAATGCCGCTCTCGACCTGGGCCGCCAACGTGGCCGCCGCGACACCGTCCGCCTCGATGCGCCGCACAACCGGGACTTGACTGACTCGCGTTTGCTCACAGCCGACGAGACAGGACGCCGACTCGAGCGCGACGAATTGCGACATCAGCTGCACAAAGCCCTGGATTGCCTCTCCGAGGTGCAGCGGCAGACATTTGTGCTTTTCGCTGATGGCGAATTGAGTTACCGCGAAATCGCCGAGGCCATGCACACCTCAATCGGCACGGTGATGAGCCGGTTGTTTTACGCGCGGCGGAAATTGCGGAATTATTTGAACGAACGAGGTCCGTTATGAGCGCCGATCGGGACAACCTGGAAGCCTGGTTGCGGGAGCATCCCGAAGCTGGCGACAACCTTGCCGATTTGTTGCGCCTGCGCGAGCTGTATCAATCCACCCCCCCGCCGGAGCTGGACGAAGCCGTTTGGAATGCCGTGTATTCGCGCCTCTCTGAATCTATCGGCCGAGTTCGTTCGCCGCGGCCGTGGTGGGCAATTGCTGCAGGGGCCGCAGCCGCAGCAATCCTGGCGATATTCCTGGCACGTTCGTTGTGGCTCCTCTCCTTCCCCTGGCGCGGGGGAAGAGGGGAGGTGTCGGCGCGGGTGCAGCGCGTTGAAGAGCCGTTTCCCGTGGCCGAGGCTGATGATGTGACCATTCTCAGTATGGATGCACGCAATGTTGCCGCCTTGGTGGTGGGCGAACCACCCGTTGGCGACGATCTTGAATTCGCCCGCCCCGAAGATATTCGCGTCATCTGCTGCGAACGCTGTCCTTACAGCGGCCGATTCGCCCGGCTCGAACAAGGCGATGAAGTGCCGATGCTCGTGACGGCCGCGGCTGTCACACCGGGCAATGATTAATTAAATCGACCCCGGATTGCATGAAAAACATGGGCAAGAAACATGAAGGATTGACTTACTATTTTGATTCTCAATTTGTGTTTTTCGCATAATCCGTGGTCATTCTGGAGGTGTTATGTCCTGGATTACTCTGATGCTCGTGGTCGCCGCGCCGCCCAAGCCGGTAGAGCGCGGCAAGGAGAATTCGGTGGATGTCGCCGTTATCGCTATCTTGGCCACGAGTCGTAACGATAAAATCGATCCGAAATTGAGCTGCATCGCCCGGGAGATCCACAAGACACGCAAAGAATTGACGGGCTTTCAATTGGCTACTATAGCGCATCAATCGCTGACCATCGGTGTCAAACACGTCTTTGAGGTACTTGACGGTGCCCAGAAAGTCGGCGTCACGGTGCTGCATGGGGCCGACGAGAAAGACCGCGTACAAGTGAAAGTAGCGCCGCCGGGGATGGGCGAGATCACTTACGATACCCGTTGCGGCAAGTTCCTCCCCATCGTCACGGAATTCCACACCAAAGACAAAGAACTGCTCATCATCGCCGTGTGCATTCGACCCTGCCACGAGAAATGAGGGGCGAAGACCGTTTTCGCCCCCTTGTTGCCATCCCTCACCAACAGAAACGCTTTCTCAAACTGGGCCGCTACCGTGCCTTGACACTTTTTGAAGCGGCCAGGTAAACTTTGTAAAGTAGCCGATTTTTCGGACCCTGCGGCTGCGCACCAACCACCGGGAGCGAGCAAGACCTGCCTTGGCGCAGCGCTGCTACTCGGGGAGAGTTATGCGTGAAGGCGATTATCAGCGATATCCACAGTAACCTTGAGGCGTTGCAAGCCGTCCTCAAAGACATTGAAAAATATCCCGTCACCGATATTTACTGCCTTGGCGATGTGGTCGGCTATGGACCGAACCCACGCGAGTGCGTTGATCTGGTGATGAAGTGCAAAATCGTTTTGCTGGGCAATCACGATCAAGGAGCACTGTTCGATCCGGACGGCTTCAATCCGTCTGCCGAACGAGCTATCTTTTGGACCCGCGATCAGCTCGAGTCTTCTAACGAGACTCGGCCGCTCCGCGAGAAACGCTGGGAGTTCCTGGCCGAAAGACCGCGCACTTTCCGCGAAGACGGCTTTTTGTTCGTCCACGGTTCGGCGCGTAATCCGCTCAATGAATATGTCTTCCCTGAAGACATTTACAATCAGCGCAAAATGGAACGCATCTTCGCCCTGGTGGAGCGCTATTGCTTTCAGGGCCATACGCATGTACCGGGTATCTTCATCGAGCAAGTGCCCGACGACCTGTACCAGTTCAGCAGTCCTGAAGAAATCGAGTATGTCCATCGTCTCGATGGCCGCAAGACGCTGTGCAACGTTGGCTCGGTCGGCCAGCCGCGCGATGGCGACTGGCGTGCCTGCTACGTTCTGCTCGACAACGACACCATTCGGTATCGCCGCGTCGAATACGATATCGACACGACCATTCGGAAGATTTACGCGGTCCCTGAATTGGAAAATTTTCTCGGGGATCGCCTTCGTGATGGGCGGTGAGGAAGATGACAAGGTGACAAGATGACAAGGTGACAGGGTGGCAGGGTAACCAGGTGATATTTTTCGCCTTGTCATCCTGCCACCCTGTCACCTTGTCATCTTCTTAGGATGTAACTATGCAGCAAAAAAACCTCTTCTTGGCATTCGTTCTTAGCTTTCTTATTCTGGCGGGTTGGACAGCTCTCAGCCAATATCTCTGGCCACCTCCGCCGCCCAAGCCCAAGAACACCGAAGCCGCCAAGACTGACACGAGCAAAAAGCCCGCCGCTACGGAGAAAAAGCTCGCTGAGAAAAAGCCGGACGAAAAGAAGAGCAAGAAGGAGTCGGAGCGCATCACTGTCGCCGATCTTCAGAATCTGCCAGCGACACCCGGCAATAAGCTCGTTCGCCTCGGCGCCAAAGAGCGTGATTCCAAGTTTCATCTGTTCGTGGAACTTGATCCGCGCGGCGCCGGCGTGCATAGCTTGTGGCTCAACAAATACCAGGCCGCCGACTCCTACGGACGGCCCGAATGGAGCGACGCCGAGAGGAAAGAACCGAAGCCACTGGAGTTGATCCCTGCCGATCTCAATGCGCATTCGCCATCGTTCCAGACGTTCGCTTTCGATATCAACGATCCCAGCGACAATCAACCGTTGGACACACTTGGCCGCATCGACTGGACCGTCCTCGATCTCAAGACAGAAGAAGTGAACGGCCGCCGCCGCGAATCCGTGTCGTTCCAGGCCGAGACGCAGGGCGTGATCGTTACCAAGACGTATACGCTGACCGAGGGCGAATATCACCTGGGGCTGGAAGTGAAAATGCGCCGTAAGCAAGGAGACGATAAGAATACCTCCTTCCGCTATCAGATGACGGGCGCACATGGCCTGCCGGTCGAGGGCAAGTGGTATACCAGTACGTTCCGCAATGCCCTGATCGCCCTCATCGATAAAAACGGCGTCACGCGCGACCTGCAAGATCTGCGACAGATCAGTCACTGGGGCGGTGGCAACCTGGTGCCGCGTGAATCTGGCAATGCCCTGCTCTATGCTGGCGTGGCCAACCAGTATTTCGCTTCGATGATCGTCGTCGATGATCAACAGAAAAATCGCGATTTTCTCCGCCAGGCTCGCCCCACCTTGGAGACCGCTGTCGCTCAGGGCACCGTCGTCAGCACTGCCGAAGATGGTACCAGTTTCGTCCTCAAGCCGGACGGCGATGGGCCGGAACGGACCTTCTATACCTCGCATGGCGATACGCGTTTGTTCATTGGCCCTATCCAGGGCAAACGCATCGAGGTTCTGTACCACACGGCTTCTG
>Ga0209061_1000736_pt1 | contig 72288 bp, 73 predicted proteins | sample Coa_R1_10_FD_187157 | JGI IMG/M metagenome (GOLD analysis project Ga0209061, IMG submission 187157) | Surface soil microbial communities from Centralia Pennsylvania, which are recovering from an underground coalmine fire - Coalmine... | ecosystem: Environmental > Terrestrial > Soil >... | reverse complement strand
CCTACCTCACCACCGCCCGCAGCCACGGCCACCTCCCCCTCGCCGCCATCCGCGACGCCCTCAACGGCAACCCCTGGATGCCACCCCAACCAGCATGATCAACTAACCGGGACCCGTGACTGGTTACCCAGTTCCGGCTGTCCAGCGCGCTCCCTCTCGTACCCGGCATAGCCCGGCACAGTATCGGCATCCGCCTTCCCGCGCTCCATGCGAAAGCCGCAGACCGGGCTCACGCCGCCCTCACGCCGGGCACCGCCTGGCCAGTCAACGGGTATCCGCCAGGCTCATCCCGGAGCCACTGGGATGCCCCGGCCTTGATGCCATCCTCCTGGTCTCGACACGTCATCAGCGGTTCCCTCACGCTCGCCTTCCCGGTCCCCGCCAGACCCGTAACCCGGGCCTTCTCCTCATCGCCCACCACGACGGTCCTCAGCCAACGCAGCATGAGGCGGCTTGACGCCCCCACCGCAGGGCGACGCCAGGGAGCCAGCAATTCCCCATCTTCCGCATGGCACCGCGAATCGACCACCTTGCTACCCCAGGCAACCTCCTCGCGTTCGCGGCACACCCCCAGCTCCCCAGCGCGCCCTCGTTGATCCCCAGGTCCCGGGCCACCTGCCCGACCGGCCTGCCGGCCTCCCGGACCAGCCGCACCACGCCTTCCCTGAAGTCCTGATCGAACTTCCCGCGTGCTCCTGCCATCGCCCCTCCTCAAAGGCAATGTGTCCACGGTACGAGGGGAAGCCCAGACGACCGTCACGGCGATGGCGATAATGCAGGCGGTGATGAGGATCAGGCAGCCGTTCGCGGGCTCTCCTGCCGGTCCCGTAATCGGTCGTTGTCGCTGGTGGCTGGCGTGTCGGTGTTATGGGGCTGGTGGTCACGGGGCTAGCGTTCTGGCCCGGAGCGGGGAGCCATTCGCGAGCCACCGGGGGGACGGCGTGCGGGGTAACGGGCTGTAGAGAAGCTGCTGGATGCCGGGCACGTGGTGTTCGAGGGCTGGGATCTGGGGCCCAGCCGGACGGGGAGGACGTCCTGGTGCTGGCTGTCCGGCCGGGTCGCCCGCGGCGGGACCGGTGCTCGCGGTGCGGGCGGCGGGCGCCGCGGCGCGGTACCGGGGACGGGCGGCGGGGGTGGCGGGCGCCGGGCCTGGGCGTGACGCGGTGCTATCTGGACGCGGGGGCGCCGAGGGTGACCTGCCCGGAGCACGGGGTGGTGGTCGCCGGGGCGCCGTGGGCGCGGCCGGGGTCGCGGTTCACGATCGCGTTCGAGGACCAGGCGGCGTGGCTGTGCGCCCGGATGCCGGCCTCGTCCGCGGCGGTGCTGCTGCGCACGACCTGGCGGGCGCTTCAGGCGATCCTGGTCCGCGTCGCCGGCGAGCTGGCCGGGAGCCGGGGCCGGCTGGACGGGCTGCGCCGGATCGGGGCCGATGAGAAGGCCTGGCGCAAGGGCCACCGGCACGTCACCGTGGTCACCGGCCATGACACCGGGCGGCTAGTGCGGGCCGCCGAGGGCCGCAACCAGGAGACGCCGCGCCAGTTCTCCGGTGATCTGGGGCCGGAGCGGCCGGCGCTGCTGGAGCAGGTGCCGGCCGGCGGCGCGGAGAGGATCCACGCGGTCGTCGCGGAGAAGGCGCCGGGGGCGGTGATGCGCCTGGACCCCTTCACATCGTCACGTGGGGCACCGGCGCCCTGGACAAGCTTCGCCGGCGGATGGCCGGCGAGCTTCGCGGCGCCGGCCGGGACGGGCAGGCATCCGCTATCAACGGCACCCGCCGGGCGCCGGTGAAGAACCCGGCCGACCTCACCCCCGGTCAGCGCGGCACCCTGGCGCGGACCGCCCGCGGCAACGGCCAGCTCCACCGGGGCTACCTGATGAAAGAGCAACTGAGGCAGGTCTTCGCGCCGGATACGGTCAACGGCCGGGCGCTGCCGGCCGGGCCGATCTCCTGGGCCTCGCACCCGAAGATCCCCGAGTCCGCGGCCCTGGCGAAGACCCTGAAGGGCTTCCGGCAGCTGATCTGGAACACCCTCGATCACAAGCTCAGCAACGGCCGCGAAGGGATCAACACCCAGCTCGCCGCGCTTCGGACCGGGCTCGCTGCTCATCGGACCTCCCTCAGCCACGCGGGGGGCAGCAGCGGCACTCGCAGTCCCGCCACTGCTCGTGCCCGCAGCTCGCGCACTGGAACTCGTCGTCATCCTGCTCGCCGGCGTACTCGGGCCACGCTGCCCGGGACCTCCGGCGTGTTCGCCCCTCCGAAGGGCGGCAAGCACCGTGACGTTCCCCTCGGCGACCACCTGGCCCTGATACTGTCCGCGCACGTCGCCCGCTACCCGCCGCTGCCGGTCACCCTCCCGTGGGCTGATCCCGGCGGCCGCCCGGTCACGTTCCCCCTCCTGTTCTGGCGGCGCCCCCGCCCAGCACATAGCCAGCACATAGCAAGCCACGTTCCCCCTCCTGTTCTGGCGGCGCGACGGGGGGCCGATGAGCCGTGAATGGCTCAACCGGGCGGTGAAGTGATCTCAGAGAATTCATGTGATGTAGCCGTGCTCGAAATGGGTGAGGACGAGGGCGGCGCGGGTGATGTCGCCGATCTTGCCGGGGCTGGCGGTGATGTGCTGGAGGGTGCGCCAGCGCTGGCTGAGCAGGGCAAAGCCGCGTTCGCCCAGGCATCGCATCGAGCGCTGGAGGGCGTTGCGGGTGCGGGTGTTGATATCGAGATCCTGCCCGCCGGGGGCTGTTTGACGGGAATCAGGATGCCGGTGCCGGCGCCGTGGTAGCCGGGGCCGGCCAGGGTGGGCAGGCCGGTGGCGGCGGCGTGGTAGAGGGCGGGCAGGGCGCGGGCGGCGGTGATGTCGTGCACCGAGCCCGGTTCTGCGTCCGGGACCCGTAGCGGGAACCCGTCCGGGGCGAAGGCGGCCTGGACGCTGCCGCCGTGGCAGTGGGCCTTCCCGGAGTACCACACGTTGATGACCTGGCCCTTGACGCTGATGGCTGGCTCTTTGCACCGGTCGGCCGGCATGATCTTCCCGTCCAGGATCACATGGGGCAGGCCCTCCTCCTGAGCCCGCTCCAGCGCCTGGTGCAGGTCAGGCGCCTGGGCGGCCAGCACCGCGATGACCTCATCCACATGCCGGCAGCCCGTCGCCCGGGAGATCCCGTGGTCACGGGCCAGTGCCTCCCGGGCAGGTGCGGTCACGGAACCATCGCACCCCCAGCACTGCCTCCCAGAAGCAGGCCAGCGCCCTGCTCCCCTTTGGCGTGCCGCAGTAGCGGCGCTCCTCCCGCAGCAGCTTCGCGACGAACTGCACCAGTTCCCTTGGGACGTCGGGCGTGGCACGATAGGCGATCACGTGGGGCCTTCCGTAGAACGTGATCTCTGGTGAGACCTCCTTCTACCGGGGCTCCACGCCCATCTCCGGGTAGTCCTGTTCGTCCGCGTGCCTACCCTAGCCTGGGCAAGATAGAGCCCGGCCGCCCGACTCTATTTCGCTGAGATCACCTCGGTGTGGCGCCCGCGCTGCGCGCGGCCGGGGTCGCCGGCCGTCAGCCCGGGCGGGATCGCGGCATGCACTCCCTCCGCCATTTCGCGGCGTCGTCGTGGCTGCACGACGGCGCGAGCATCCGGGAGGTCGCCGAGTACCTCGGCCACGCCGACCCTGGGTTCACGCTCCGCACCTACGCGCACCTGATGCCGAGCGCCGCCTACCGGGTCCGCGCGGCTGCCGACGCGGCGATCCGCTCATGTGCCCCGGATGTGCCCCCGGGGCGTGCAGAAGCCCGCTGACCCGCGTCCCGTCAGGTCGCAGCTACCGCACCTCCAGTCCCGTGACGGCCCTTCCGATGATCATGCGCTGGATCTCGCTCGTGCCCTCGAAGATCGTGAAGATCTTGGCGTCCCGGTGCATCCGCTCGACCGGGTACTCGCGGGTGTAGCCGTTGCCGCCGAGGATCTGGATGGCCTGCTCGGTGACCCGCACCGCCGTCTCCCCCGCGACCAGCTTGGAGACCGAGCCCTCGGCGCCGGCGAAAGTCCGGCCCTGCCGGGCCATCCACGCGGCACGCCAGGTGAGCAGCCGCGCCGCGTCGATGCTCGCCTGCATGTCGGCGAGCATGAACGCAATCGCCTGGTTCCGCCCGACCGGGCGGCCGAACTGCTCCCGCTGCACCGCGTAGTCCCTGGCCACCTCGAACGCGGCCCGGGCGACCCCGACCGCCATCGCGGCGACCGTCGGGCGCGAGGCCTCGAACGTCTTCATCGCCGCCTGCTCCCCGGCCCGCCCGCCCTCGGCCAGCCGGGCCAGCCGCGCGTCGAGCCGCTCCTTGCCGCCGACCAGGCACCGGCCGGGAACGCGGACGTCGTCGAGGATCACCTCGGCGGTGTGCGACGCACGGACCCCGTGCTTGCGGACCTTCTGCCCCTGGGACAGGCCCCTGGTGCCGGGCGGGATGATGAACGTCGCCTGCCCCCGGCTCCCGTGCTCCGGGGCGACCGAGGCGACGACCACGTGCACGTCCGCGATTCCCCCGTTGGTCGCCCATGCCTTGGTGCCGTTGAGCACCCACTCGTCGGTGGCCTCGGAGTACACCGCGCGGGTGCGGATCGCCCCGACGTCGCTGCCCGCGCCGGCCTCGGAGGAGCAGAACGCGCCGAGCCTGAGGTCGCCCGGCCCGCCGAACATCTGCGGCAGCCACTCCCCGATCTGCTCGGCGGTCCCGTTGCTGCTGACCGCGATCGCCGCCAGGCAGCTGCCGGTCAGGGCCAGGCCGATCCCGGCGTCACCCCAGAAGATCTCCTCGAAGGCCACCGGCGTGCCGAGCCCGCTCGGCTCGAACCACTGCGTGGCGAAGAAGTCCAGCGAGTAGAGCCCGATCTTGGCCGCCTCCTCCAGCACCGGCCAGGGCATCTCCTCGCGCTCGTCCCACTCCGCCGCGGCCGGCCGGATCACGTCGCGGGCGAACTGGTGGACCCAGTCACGCATCCGCCGGACATCGTCCGGCACGTCCAGCGAGAAGGGGGCTGGCACCTCACCGTCTGTCATGCCGCGTCTCCTTGCCCGGCCCGGGGCGCCAGGGCGCCCCACGTTTGTTACTGAAGAGTAACATGGTCGGGCGGGCCGTCGCGAGCCCGCCCGGGGACGGAGCCGCCCGGCCGGCGCCGCCCCGGCGCAGCCGGGCCCGCATGCGATCATTCCAGCATCGGACCGGCCATCCCGACGAGACGGAGCGCACCGGCATGGACTACGGCGGCTACGACCACCTGCTGTTCGAGCGGCGCGAGAACGGCGTGCTGCTGATCACGATGAACCGCCCGGAGGTCTACAACGCGGCCGACGAGGCCATGCACGGCCAGCTCGCGCGGGTGTGGACGCAGGTGCACGGCGACGACCAGACCCGGGTGGCCGTGATCACCGGGGCCGGCCGGGCGTTCTCCGCGGGCGGGGACCTGGCGATGGTCCAGCGGATGGCCGGCGACCACGAGCGGACCGCGCACATGCTCGGCGAGATGAGCGACCTGGTCTACAACATGATCAATTGCGCCAAGCCGATCGTCTCCGCGATCAACGGCGTCGCGGTCGGCGCCGGGCTGGTCGTCGCGCTCCTGGCCGACATCAGCGTCTGCGCCGCCGACGCGCGCCTGGGCGACGGGCACGTCCGGCTGGGCGCGGCGGCCGGCGACCACGCCGCGATCATCTGGCCGCTGCTGTGCGGGATGGCCAAGGCGCGGTACTACCTGATGACCGGCGAGATGCTCGATGGCGCCGAGGCCGAGCGGATCGGCCTGGTCAGCAAGGCCGTCCCCCGCGAGCGGGTGCTGCCCGAGGCGCTGGCCATCGCGCGCTCGCTGGCCACCGGCCCGCAGCTGGCGATCCGGCTGACCAAGCGGGCGCTCAACTCCTGGCTGCGCGCCGCCGGGCCGATCTTCGACGCCTCCGCCGCCTACGAGATGCTCACGTTCATGGGCCCGGACCTGGCCGAGGGCGCCGCCGCGCTGCGGGACAGGCGCCCGCCGCGCTTCGCCTGACCGGCGGGACGGCCCGTCACTCGGCCGCGTGACGGTCGAGGAAGGCGTAGACGTCGGCCTCGTCCACGCCGGGAAAGCTCCCCGACGGCAGCGCGGATAGGACGTGCGAGTGCGCCCGCGCCGACGGCCAGGCCATGCCGTCCCAGCGGGCCGCCAGGTCCGCCGGGGGGCGCTGGCAGCACGACGGATCCGGGCAGGCCGACGACATGCGGCGGGTGGTGTCCCGGCCGCGGAACCAGCGCGCGTCGTCGAACGGGACCCCGAGCGTGATCGCGTACCCGCGCTCGCTGCCCGGGTCGACCGAGGCCACGCACCAGTAGGTGCCCGAGGGGGTGTCCGAGTACTGGTAGTGCGGGCTGAACCGGTCCGCGGCGGCGAAGACCTGCCGGCCGGACCAGAACCGGCACAGCCGCTGGCCCTCGATCGCGCCGGTGACGTCGGCCGGGAAGACGACCCCGTCGTTCTCGTACGCCTTGTAGATCACGCCGCTGGCGTCGTTCTTCACGAAGTGGCACGTCAGCCCGAGGTGGTGGGTGGCCAGGTTGGTGAACCGGTGCGCGGCCATCTCGTAGGAGACCGAGAACACGTCGCGCAGGTCCTCGACCGACAGGTTCCTGCTCTCCTTCGCATGGCGCAGGAACGATACCGCGGCCTGCTCGGGCACGAGCACCGCGGCCGCGAAGTAGTTCGCCTCGACCCGCTGGCGCAGGAAGTCGGCAAAGTCGGCCGGGGCGCTGTGGCCGAGCACGAAGTGACCGAGGGTCTGCAGCAGCACCGCGCGCGGGGTGTGCATGCCGAGCGACTCCTGCCGCAGGTAGATGCGGCGGTGGCGCAGGTCGGTGACGGACCTGGCGGTGCGCGGCAGGTCGGTCACGTAGCGGACGGTGAAGCCATGGTGGCTCACCACCGACAGCAGCATCCCCTGCGAGAGCGCGCCCCCCGCGTAGCCCACAGGGGCCAGCGCCCTCGCCGCCGCCTGCTCGATCTCGGAGAAGTAGTTGCCGCGGTCGCGCATCATCGCCCTCAGGCCGGCGTTCGCCGCCCGCGCCTCCTCCGGGGTGGCGGTCGGCTTGGCCCGCAGCCTGCGCAGCTCCTCGAAGAGCGCGAGCAGGTGCTCGATCGCCTCGCTCGGCAGCCGCGGCCCGGGGCGCAGGCGGGGCAGGCCAAGGCCCGCGTACGCCGGGTCGCGCTGCGCCTCCTCGAGCGCGATCTCCAGCTGGGCCCGGCGGCTGGGCGCCTGCCGGCGCATCAGGTCCTCCGGCGTCACCCCGAGCGCCCTGGCGAGCGATTCGATGAGCGACAGCTTCGGCTCGCGGCGGCCGTTCTCCAGCAGCGACAGCACGGAGGGCGCCCGGCCCACCCGCGCCCCGAGCTCGGCGAGCGTCATCCCCCTGGCGCGCCTGATGTGCCGCAGGCGCTGCCCGAAGACGCTGAGATCAAGGTCACTCTTCGGCAAAGATCCATGATCTTGGCTCACGAAAGTCGTCACTTCTTCATGCTACGTGAAGCTCTTGAAATATTCATCACGCGTTCCCCTGGTCAGGGCGGGATCGCTCGCCCAGGCTGTTGGCAGCACCCGGGGACGGCACGCACACGGAGGTTCCAATGGACAATCGTCGCCTCGAGGGGGATGCGGGCGCGCGGCCCGCGAGCTTCGACGACCAGGTGGCCCGGCTGCGGCAGAGCTGGGCGACCGACCCGCGCTGGGCGCACACCGAGAGGACGTACACCGCCGCCGACGTGGTGCGGCTGCGGGGCTCAGTGCGGGAGGAGCACACCCTGGCCCGGCTGGGCGCGCAGCGCCTGTGGGAGCTGCTGCGCACCCAGGACTACGTGGCCGCGCTCGGCGCGCTGACCGGCAACCAGGCGGTCCAGCAGGTCAGGGCTGGCCTGCAGGCGATCTACCTGTCCGGCTGGCAGGTCGCGGCCGACGCCAACCTGGCCGGGCAGACCTACCCGGACCAGAGCCTGTACCCGGTCAACTCGGTGCCGCAGGTGGTGCGCCGGATCAACAACGCCCTGCTCCGCGCCGACCAGATCACCTGGGCCGAGTCGGGGAACCAGGGAGCGCCCCACTGGCTCGCCCCGATCGTCGCCGACGCCGAGGCCGGCTTTGGCGGCGTGCTCAACGCGTTCGAGCTGATGAAGGCGATGATCGAGGCCGGGGCGGCGGGCGTCCACTGGGAGGACCAGCTCGCCTCGGAGAAGAAGTGCGGCCACCTGGGCGGGAAGGTCCTGGTCCCCACCGGCCAGCACATCAAGACGCTGCTCGCCGCGAGGCTGGCCGCCGACGTGTGCGACGTGCCGAGCATCGTCATCGCCCGCACCGACGCCCAGGCCGCGACGCTGCTCACCAGCGACATCGACGAGCGGGACCGGCCCTTCGTGACCGGCGAGCGGACCGCCGAGGGGTTCTACCGGGTCCGCAACGGCATGCGCGCCTGCGTGGCCCGGGGGCTGGCCTACGCGCCCTACGCGGACCTGCTGTGGATGGAGACCTCCACGCCGGACCTGTCGGTGGCGGCCGAGTTCGCGGAGGCGATCCACGCCGTCTACCCGGACCAGATGCTGGCCTACAACTGCTCTCCGTCGTTCAACTGGCGGGCCAACCTCGACGACGCGACGATCGCGAAGTTCCAGCGCGAGCTGGCGGCGATGGGGTACAAGTTCCAGTTCATCACGCTGGCGGGGTTCCACGCGCTGAACCACTCGATGTTCACCCTGGCGCGCGGGTACGCGGCCGAGGGCATGCCCGCCTACGTCCGGCTTCAGGACGCCGAGTTCGCCGCGGAGGCGGAGGGCTACACGGCGACCCGGCACCAGCGCGAGGTCGGCACCGGCTACTTCGACCTGGTGACCTCGGTCATCAGCCCGGACGCCTCGACGACGGCGCTGGCCGGATCGACCGAGTCGGCGCAGTTCACCGCCGCGGGCCGCTGACGGCCGGCCGGCCCGGCCTGCCGCCGGGGACGGGGTGACCCGCTACGGCAGCAGGCCGGTCGGCGCCGGCTCCCCGGCGTCCTCGTAGTCCTCGGCCTCGGTCACCGCGCGCCGCCAGCGCGACGGCAGGAACAGCGGCACGATCATCGCCGCCCCGGCCAGGGCGAGCGCGCCGTTGCCGACCAGGTAGGCAGCGCCGGCCCCGAACGAGCTGCCACGCAGCGGCAGGTACCGCAGCGCCTCGCCGCCCCGCAGCACGTACAGCGCCGACCAGCCGAGCAGGACCGCGCCGGGCAGCCCGGAGGCGAGCGCCGAGATCCGGCGCACCGCGACCAGCACGCCGATCAGCACGCCCGTGCCGAGCAGGCCGCCCAGGGCGAGCAGCCCCGGCGTGCTGGTCAGGCCATGGCCGAGGGGCGGCCAGCCTCGGCCGGCCGCGCCGCGCAGCGCCAGGATCTCGGTGACGCCCCGGGCGGCTCCGAAGTACAGGGCGGCCAGTGCCGCGAGGGCGAGCAGGAAGCCGATGAGGTGCCGCATGTGCCATCCCTTCGGGTCATCGCGCACTGCCCCCCGCCGTCACGTTACCCACTTGCGCCCGCTCATGGCCGGGAATCGCCGGCCGCGCCCGCCCCGCGCAGCCCGCGGCGCAGCGCGAGGCGGGCGCGGTTCACCGGCTCGAGCGCCTCGTAGGCCAGGTAGGCGTCCCGCCGGATGAGCCGGAACTTGGCCCCGAGGGCGCCCGGCGGCGGCCGGTACCCGGGCGGCGCGTGGCGCTCGAACTCCTCGTGCATGCGCCGGAAGAACCGCCGGCGCTCCGGCCGCGGCACCAGGCCGCGCCCGGAGGCGCCGCGGGCCTGCAGCACGTTGGCGTAGTGGGAGATGGCCCGCTCGAACACGGCCTGCCGCACGGCGGGGGTCGCCACCGGGTCGCCCGCCTCCGCGAGCCGGCGGAGCCGCTCGAGAACGCCGGCGTAGGCATCGAAGACGGCCAGGTGGCCGCTGGCGGTCGTGGCCATGAACGAGCCCGGCCGCGCGCGCCGGTAGCGGTAGCACACCACCGGCAGCGCGCTCAGCCGCCCGGCCAGCAAGGCGGCGCAGGTCACCGGGATGTCCTCATGGATCCCCGGCCGGAACGGCTCGCCAAGGGCGAGCAGGAAGTCGCGCCGGAACACCTTGCTCCACGCCGTCATTGCCAGCCGGATCAGGTCAGGCGCCTGCGCGAGCGTGAACAGGCCGCGGGGGGCTGCCCGCAGCAGCGGCGCCCCGGGGCTCGGCGCCGTCCGCCCCCCGGGGTACACGTCCTGGTAGTCGATGAGCAGCACGTCGGGCCGCTGGGCGAGCAGCCGCTCCGCGATCTGGCACAGCGCCCCGCTGGTGATGGAGTCGTCGCCGTCGACGAACCAGACGTACCGGCCGGCCGCCCTGGCCAGGCCGAGGTTCCGCGCGTTCCCCGGGCCGGCGCTGCGCTCCAGGTGCACCACGGCCAGCCGGGGGTCCCCGGCTGCCATCTCGTCCAGCAGCCGCCCGGCGCCGTCCGGTGAGGCGTCGTCGACCGCGATCACCTCGATCCGGTGCCCGCCCGGCAGGCCCGGCTCCGGCCCGCCGAGCACCGAGCCCAGGCAGTCGGGCAGGTACTCGCCCACCCCGTGGACCGGGATGACGACGCTGATCAGCGGCGGCTCAGCGGGCATGGGCGCGGGCCGGCACGCCGGGGACCAGGTCGGGGCTCATGCCGCTAGAGCCTAGCCAGCCATCCGGGCGGGCGCGCGGGCGCTGCGGGCCGCCGCTAGCCGCCGATGCGGATCTCCCGGCGGCCGATCAGCCAGTCCTGGCCGACCAGCACGAACGTGTCCGAGTACCGTCCGGTGGTCAGCGAGCCATCCCTGGCGACGAAGGCGAAGTCGCTGAGCACGCTGGCGCGGGTCACGCCGTCCCCGCCGGCGCCCATCGCGCCGATGACCGTGTTGACCGTCAGGTGCTTTCCCCTGCTCTCCGGGGGCATGGCCTTGGCGAGCAGCGCGGTCACCGCCTCCCGGCCAGACCTGGTCCGGCCGAATGCCTCCAGCTCGGCGCCGGGCGCGAAGCACCCGGCCAGCGCGGCGAGGTCGCCGTCATCGATCGCGTGGCAGTAGCGGGCGAGCGTGCGCCGGATCGCGGCCTCCGCCGCGAGCGCCGCGTGCTCTGGCATGTCTGGCATCTCGGTCTCCGGGGGCAATCGCGGGACGGGCGTCCGCCGTCCGCACCGCGATTATCCGGGTTCGGCCATCCGCCGCCTAGGCAGATGAATACCCTGCCCATCAGCGCTGGCCACGGGCACGGTGGCGCTGGCCACGGGCGCGGCGGGCGATGCGCCGGGCCGGACTGCCGATCCGCGGACATGCCGGGCACGGTGCTGGCGAGTCCGGCCGCGGCCAGCCAGACTCGTTCCCTGGGGACAGCCTCGCCCCGCGCGGCCGGCTGCGCGGAAGGAACGCCGATGCAGGAGCTGCGACTCGTCGCAGTCAGCGAGGATGGCAGCTACGCGATCCTCGTGGTTCCGGGAAGGAGCGGGCGATTCGCGCTGCCCATCGACGAGCGCCTGCGGGCCGTGGCGCGGGGCCAGTTCTCCCGGCTCGCCCAGTACGAGATCGAAGTGGAGAGTCCGTTGCGACCCAAGGAGATCCAGGATCGGATCCGCGCAGGCGAGACCGCCGAGGAGATCGCCGACGCCGCGGGCTTGCCCGTGGAGCGGGTCAGGCGGTTCGAGGGCCCGCCGCTCGCGGAGCGAGCGCGGTGGGCCCAGGAGGCGCAGCGGGCGACCGTCCGCGGCCGCCCGGACTCGGGCCCGGGCCCGCGGCTCGGCCAGATCGTCGGCGAGCGCCTCGCGCAGGCGGGCGCGGACGCCGAGGAGGCCGAGTGGGACTCGCGCAAGCGCCCGGACGGCGCCTGGCAGGTGCAGCTCGCCTTCACGGTCGCGGGACGGCTGCACATCGCCGAATGGGCCTACGACATCAGGGGCAATCACGTCACCCCCGACAACGACGAGGCGATCAGGCTGTGCCTCGGCGAGGCTGACTGGCCCTCGCCCCGGCCGGCGGCCACCGCGACCGTGACTCCGCTGCGGGTTCCCGCGGCCTCCCGCGGCGCGATCGCGGCGCCGGCGGGCGACAGCGCCCGCCCGGCGGCGGCTGCCAGGCCGCGCCACCCGGATGCCGCCGATCCGGGCGCGGCGGCCCCCGGCGCCGCCGATGTAGCCGATGTAGCCGGACCGACGGCCACCGCGCGGCGGGCCGCACCCCCGGCGGGACCGCCTGGCGTCGCCGGGGGCGGGTTCCCGGCTCCGGCCGGGGACCCGGACACCGCACCTCAGCCCCCAGCCCCGGCCGGGACTCCCGCCCAGCTGGCGGCGGGCACGTCACCGGGCGAGCCGGCGGCCCGGCCGCGCCGGCCTTCCGGCCGGCCGCGCCGCTCCTCTGTGCCATCCTGGGACGAGATCATGTTCGGCACATCCAGGCCCTCCGAGTAGTGCCCGCACCGCGCATACAATCCGTCCGCACGCCCGCCTCCTCCGATGGGTCAAGGGGCCGCCGCTTGCGTCGCCTGCTGCGCCCCCGACGGCGCCCGGTCACCGCCCTGCTGGCCGCCTCGCTGACGGCGCCGCTGGTCACGGGCTGCAGCCTGCTGAGCGGCCCGCAGGCCCTCAAGGCGGTGTCATCGGCGTCCATGACCGTGGCCAGCCCGGTCTTCGGCGCGGACATGATCTTGCCGCTGCGCTACACCTGCCGCGGCGCCCGGCTGAGCCCGCCGCTGTACTGGTCGGGAGCCCCGGCGCCGCAGACGAAGTCCTTCGCCATCGTGGTGGACGACTCGCAGGCGCCGATCACCCCCTACATCTACTGGCTGGTGTTCAACATCGGTGCGACGACGACTGCAATACCGGAGAACGGCGTGCCGCCGGGGGCCGTGCAGGCGCAGAACAGCAGCGGGAAGCTGGGCTACGACCCGCCGTGCCCGAGCGGGCGGCACGACATGTACCGGTTCACCGTCTACGCGCTCAACGCCCGGCTGAGCCCGCGTGTCACCAGCCTGCGGGCAGTCTGGTCAGCGATCGCGCAGCACGCCATCGCGAGCGGGCGCCTCACCGCCAGGGCAGCCGAGTGAGGCAGCGGACACGGAAGGCGCATGCAGCAGGTGAAACTTCTCGAATTCCGTGACATCGACCATAGCGGTCCGACAGAATCAACGTTCTGATGAGGTGTCCACGGCGCTCGCGCCACCCCGGAGCACCCGCGATCATGGCCACGCGGGTCGGCGAGCGTCACGCTGGGGCCATGCCACCGGGGATGGTGCGATGCACAGGACCGTGCTGATCATTCTGGCGGCGGTCGTCGCGCTGATCGTGATCGTGGTGCTGACCGGGATGCGCTACCTGCGGGCCGACGACGACGAGGACTTCGACGAGGAGGTGCCCGCCGATGCCGGCCGGTCGCGGGACAGCGCGCGCCATCACGGGGCGGGCCACCTTGCCCGGCATCAGGACGACGCCCGGGCCCGAGGCCGTGCCGCCTCCCGGCAGGAGGACGGCCGGGACTGGGACAGCGGCCCGCTGCCGCGCCGGGGCCATCCGCCGGGCGCGCCGCGGCCGCAGCGAGGAACGGAGCCGCAGCACCTGGCAATGGCTGCGGAGCGGGCCGAGACCCGAGGGCGGGCGGGCGGCCCCCCGCGCCGCCCGGACCGGGACGTCTCCCCGGTCCGGCCGGGACACCGCGAGGACCGGAGCCGCGAGGACCGGTCGCAGCGCCGCGAGGAGCCGCTGCCGGCCGTCCGGTCCAGGCAGGGCCGCGCCAAGCGCGACGCCGACGGCGACTGGCCGACCACCGAGTGGGACGACCTGTCGGACGTGGACTACTGGGCCGAGCTGGCGGCCGACAAGCCGCTGACGGACAAGCCGCCGCGAAGCCGGGGCGCCTCCGCCGCCTCGGGGCAACCAGGACCGCGGCGCGGCGCCGACCCCGGGCCGAGGGGAGCCGACCCCGGGCCGGGCCGCCCGGACCGGTCCCCGGCCGGGCGCGAGGTTCCGCGCGCCGCCCGAGCGGCACGTCCCCCCGAGCCGGCGGCGGAGCGGCCGCTGCCGCGCCGGGCCGCCCAGCCCCCGGGCACCGGGCCCGGGCGGGTGGTCACCGCAGGCGAGCCGACGCTGGCCATGACCGGCCGGCCGGCGGCCTACGACGCCTACCGGCCGCCCGTGCGGCCCGGCGACGACGACCCGCTCACCAGCCCATCGTTCCCCAGGATCGACGTCGAGGACAGCCGGTCGTACCGTCGGCCGCGGGCTGGCCAGGATCGCGGCCAGCCCGCGGGCCCGGGCAGCTACCGCGCGCCCGCGGCCGGGCCTCCCGCGTCGTCGTTCCCTCCCGCGTCGTCGTTCCCGTCCGAGCCGTCACTGCCGCCCGCCCCGGGTGGCGACCCCTACGCCCGGCCCGCGGCCCCCTACTCCCCGGTGCCGGCGATGCCGGCGGGCAACGGCTCAGCCGACCGGCCGGACGTCGGCCACCTGTCTCCGGCAGCGGGTGCCCCGCCCCCAGCCTGGCCGGATGGCACCCAGACCAGCCCCTACGCCTACCCGGCGCGCGGCGCGACGGACCAGACGGTCAGTTACGCCGCGCACGGCCCCGCGAGCTCCGGGCCATATCTGCCGCCTGCGCCGGATTCGTACGCGCCTGCGCCATCGCCTGCGGGCTACCCGCCGTACGGCGGGACCGCCACCCCGCCCTACGGCAGCGTCGCCACCCCGCCCTACGGCAGCGTCGCCACCCCGCCCTACGGCAGCGTCGCCACCGCAGCTCACGCGATCTCATCCGCCCCGCCCGGGGGGTACGCGGCCATCCCGCCCGGGTACGCCGCTGGCGAGCCATCGCCTCCCGCCGCTCCGCTGGGCGCCGACGCCTACTACGCCGCCCCCTACGACCCGCCCGCCTACCCGCCGGCCCCGCAGGCCCGGCCCGGCGACCCGTACGCGCACGACCCGTACGGCGGCTACCGGGGTCACTGAGCGGGCCGCCCGAGGCTGCGCCCGGCCGGGGCTCGGGTTCCGCCGCGGGCCGTCCGGCCGCGCCCCAACGTCGTAGGGTCGGAAGCGAGAGCGCGCTTCGCGGCCATGCCCCGGGCCGCGCGCTGGCAGCCGGATGGGGGGAGCCCTGTGAGCCAGGAACATGCGCCGGCGCCCGAGGTGACACTGGCCGTCAACGGCTCGGCCAGGTCCGTTCCCGGCGAGGCCACGCTGCTGAGCGCGCTCCGCGAGGCACTGGGCCTGACCGGGGCGAAGCCCGGCTGCCTGGAAGGCGCGTGCGGCGCGTGCACGGTCCTGGTCAACGGCGAACCGCTCCGGTCATGCCAGGTGACCGCCGCGTCGGTCGCGGGCGCCCAGGTCACCACGGTCGAGGGCCTGGCCGGCGGCGGTCCCCCGGGCGCGGCCGGGCTTCACCCGGTGCAGCAGGCGTTCGCCCGCGAGGGCGCCGCCCAGTGCGGGTACTGCACGCCGGGCATGGTCCTGGCCGCAGTGGCGCTGCTGGCCCGGGACCGCGACCCGCCCGACACCCGCATCGACGCGGCCCTGGCCGGGCACATCTGCCGGTGCGGTGCCTACCCGCGGATCCGCCGGGCGGTCAGGCGAGCTGCCGCGCTGGCCGGGGGCCGCTCCCAGGCAGGCGACGTCACCGCGCCCGGAACAGGGCGGGCCAGCCCGGACCCGGCAGGCGCCGCCGAAGCCGGCCGCTGGAGTCCGCCGAGGCCGGGTGAGGCCGCGCATCGCCCGGCCAGGCCCTGGGACCTGACCAGCCCGGCCGAGCGTGACTGGTTCGGGATCCTCGGCGACGGCCTCGTGGTGGTGATCCCTCCCCCGGATCCTTCGGCGGGGTGGTCCACGGCCGCCGGGGCATGGCTGCACGTGAGCCCGGCCGGCCAGGTGACCGCGTTCACCGGCAAGGTCGATGTCGGGCAGGACAACACCACGGCCCTGCGCATGCTGGTCGCCGAGGAGATGCGCGTGCCGCTGCCCGCGGTGCTCCTGGCGATGGGAGACACCGACCTGTGCCCGCACGACATGGGCACCTACGGCAGCCGGTCGATGCCGGACGCGGGCATGGCGCTGCGCCGCGCGGCTGCTGCCGCCCGCTCGCTCCTGCCCGTGCTGCCGGGCCAGCGGCGGGTCGAGGTCGTGGCGGACGGGCCCGCCCTGACCGATCCGCGATCCTGGCGGGTCGCCGGCCATCCGCAGCTGCCGTCCGGGATCGCGGCCGCGGTCACGGGCGCCCGGCTGTTCGCCAGCGACCTGGCTTTGCCGGGCGTCCTGCACGGCGCGATGCTCCGCCCGCCCGTGCCGGGCGCGCGCCTGCGAGCGCTGAGCCTCCCCGCGCACCTGCGCGCGCCGGACGCCGCGCGCTCCGGCCGGGCCCGGCTGGTCCGCGCCGGCCAGTTCACCGGCGTGGTCGCCGCCGACGAGGCGGCCGCGCGGCGTGCGGTCGCCGAACTGGCGGCGGGCGCGGAGTGGGACCTGCCGGACCTGCCGTCGGACTCCGCCATTGCCGGGTACCTGCGCGCCCACCCGGCCCGCGGTGGCCGCCGCGGCTGGGGCGGCCCGTTCACCCGCCTGCAAGGCTCGCCCGCGGCAGCGCTGGAGACGGCACAGCGGCGGCTCGAGGCGACGTACACCACCGCCTACATCGCCCCGGCGCCGCTGGAGACCAGGGTGGCGATCGCCGCCTGGGGCGAGGACGGGCGGCTGACCGTGTGGACCGGCACGCAGACCCCGTTCCCGGTACGCGCCCAGGTGGCCGCGGCGCTCGGCGTGCCCGAGCATGACGTGCGCGTCATCGTCCCGCCGACCGGCGGCGCTTTCGGCGGCAAGCACGCCGGCGGGGTCGCCACGGAGGCGGCCATCCTGGCCCGCGAGGCGGGCGCCCCGGTGCGGGTCGCCTGGTCCCGGGCCGAGGAGTTCACCGCGGGCACGCTGCGCCCGGCGGCGGTGATCGACGTGGCCGCCGGGCTCGCCGCCGACGGCCGCCTGTCCGGGTGGACGTTCCGCAACATCAACTCCGGCGCGGCGGCGATCGCGACGCCGTACGCGGTCGCCGACCAGCTGCTGGAGTACGTCCCGGCGGCCAGCCCGCTCCCCCAGGCCTCCTACCGGGCCCTGGCGGCCACCGCCAACAACTTCGCGCGCGAGTCGGCGATCGACGAGCTGGCGGGCCTGGCCGGCGCCGACCCGGTCGAGTTCCGGCTGCGCAACCTGGCCGACGAGCGGCTCGCCGCGGTGCTGCGGGCGCTCGCCGAGCACGTCGGCTGGGAGCCCGGCCAGGCCGTGGCCGGCGGCGCCGGGGTGGGGATCGCCTGCGGGCTGGAGAAGGACGCGCGGGTCGCCACCGCAGCCCAGGTGGCGGTGCGCAACGGCCTGGTCCGGGTGACCGGCCTGGTCACCGCCTACGAGTGCGGCGCGGTCGTGAACCCGCTGACGGTGCGCAACCAGGTCGAGGGGGCGGTCGTGATGGCGCTTGGCGGCGCCATGTACGAGGCGATCGAGTTCACCGGCGGCGCGATCACGAACGGCTCGTTCTCCTCCTACCGCGTGCCCCGCTTCGGGGACGTCCCGCCGGTCGAGGTGATCCTGCTGGACCGGCCCGACCTGCCCTCCGCCGGCGCCGGGGAGACGCCGATGATCGCGGTGGCCCCGGCGATCGCCGCCGCGATCGCCAGCGCCACCGGCCGCAGGCTCCGGTCGCTGCCCCTCACCAGGGACGGGCGGCTGCCCGGCTGATCCTGGAGCTGGCCCCGGGCGGCCCGGCCGGGGATCCCCGGGCGGCCCGGCCGGCGCCCGGGCCGGCGCGCTGACCGCCCCGGAGGTCCCCGCCGGGGCGGTAGAATCCGGCCCATGTTCCCAGCCCTGCCCGACAAGCCGGACGCCGACGCGCTGGAGCACGCGATCCTCGGCTTCTGGGAGAGCCGGGGCATCTTCGCCAAGCTGCGGGCCCAGAACGCAGGCGGGCCGAAGTTCAGCTTCATCGACGGCCCGGTCACCGCGAACAAGGTGCTCGGCGTGCACACCGCGTGGGGGCGCACGCTCAAGGACGCCTTCCAGCGCTACAAGGCCATGCGCGGCTTCCACCAGCGGTATCAGAACGGCTTCGACTGCCAGGGGCTGTGGATCGAGGTCGGCGTCGAGCGGCAGCTCGGGCTGAACTCCAAGCGCGAGATCGAGGAGTACGGCCTGGAGAGGTTCGCCGCCAAGTGCCGCGAGGTGGTCCAGTGGTCCGCGACCGAGCTGATCGCGGGTTCCAAGCGCCTGGGCCAGTGGATGGACTGGGGGAACGACTACTACACGTTCTCCGACACCAACATCGAGTACATCTGGAAGTTCCTGCGGATCGTCCACGAGCGCGGCTGGCTGTACCTGGGCCACCGGCCGACCGAGTGGTGCCCCCGGTGCGGCACGTCGATCTCCGCCCATGAGCTCGTCGGCAGCTACGCCGACCGCTCCGACCCGTCCCTGTTCGTCCGCTTCCCGCTGCTGGACCGGCCCGGCGAGGCGCTGGTGATCTGGACGACCACGCCGTGGACGCTGCCGGCGAACGTGGCCGCCGCGGTCCGGCCCGGCGCCGACTACGGCCGGACGGCGGACGGCGACTGGATGGCGGTGGAGCGCGCTGCGGGCCAGCGGCTGACGCAGATCCGGCCGGGCGCCGAGCTGGTCGGCTGGCGTTACCGGGGCCCGTTCGATGACCTGCCCGCCAGCGCGGGCGTGGAGCACCGCGTGGTGGGCTGGGACGAGGTGTCGCTGGAGGAGGGCACCGGGATCGTGCACATCGCGCCCGGCTGCGGGAGCGAGGACTTCGACCTCGGCCGGGAGCACGGCCTGCCCGTGCTCGCCCCGGTCGACGAGTCCGGCAGGTTCTACCCCGAGTACGACTGGCTGGCTGGCCTGGCGACCTCCGAGGTGACCGACAAGGTGCTCGATCATCTGCGGCAGCGGTCGCTGCTCGTCCGGGCCGGGGAGATCAGCCACCGGTACCCGGAGTGCTGGCGGTGCCACACGCCGCTGATCTTCCGGATCTCCGACGACTGGTTCATCCGCGTCGACGAGATCAGGGAGCCGATGCGAGCGGCCAACCGCGAGGTGGAGTGGACCCCCGCCTACATGGGCAGCCGGATGGACGACTGGCTGGTCAACATGAGCGACTGGAACATCTCCCGGCGCCGGTACTACGGCCTGCCGCTGCCGTTCTACCCCTGCTCGTGCGGCCACCTGACCGTGATCGGCTCCCGCGCCGAGCTGGCCGAGCGGGCCACCGACCCGGCGGCGCTCAGCGGCCTGCGGGAGCTGCGCCGGCCGTGGATCGACGCGGTGACCATCCGCTGCCCTGCCTGCGGCGGCGCCGTCCGCCGGGTCACCGAGGTCGGCGACGTCTGGCTGGACGCCGGGATCGTGCCGTTCTCCACGCTGGGCTGGGAGAACCCCGTGTGGGTGCCGCAGGGGTACGCGACCGGCGCCGCGGCCGGGCTGACCACTGCGGACCTGCCCGACCACGCCTACTGGCAGGAGTGGTTCCCGGCCGACTGGGTGTCGGAGATGCGCGAGCAGATCCGGCTGTGGTTCTACTCGCAGCTGTTCATGTCGGTGACGCTGACCGGCAAGGCGCCGTACCGGCGGGTGCTCGGCTACGAGAAGATGCTCGACGAGCACGGCCGCGAGATGCACGGTTCGTGGGGGAACACGATCAGCGCGGACGAGGCGTTCGCCCGGATGGGAGCGGACGTGATGCGCTGGCAGTACTGCGCCCAGCCGCCCAGCCAGAACCTGCTGTTCGGCTTCGGCCCGGGCAAGGAGATCCAGCGCAAGCTGCTCACGCTCTGGAACAGCGTGGCGTTCTTCGCCAGCTACGCGACCATCGCCGGGTTCACGCCCGACCTGGCCGACCTGGCGGCGGCGCGGTCCGGCGGCGACCCGTGGCCGGGCACCCAGCCGCTGGACCGGTGGCTGGTCGCGCGCACGGCCCGGCTGGTGGCCGACGCGACCGACGGCTACGAGCGGTACCTCACGGTGAACGTGCTCCGCGCGTTCGAGTCCTACCTGGACGACCTGTCGAACTGGTACATCCGCCGGTCCCGGCGCCGGTTCTGGAACGGCGACGCCGCGGCGCTGCGGGCGCTGTGGACCGGGCTGGTCGAGGCGATCCGGGTGATCGCGCCGATCACGCCGTTCCTCGCCGAGCACCTGTGGCAGTACCTGGTGCGCGGGGCGTGCCCGGAATCCGCCGAGTCGGTGTTCCTGGCCGGGTGGCCGCAGGCCGGCCTGCCCGATGACCGGCTGGTGGCCGAGGTCGCCGCGGTGCGCCGGGTGGTGGAGCTCGGCCGCAGGGCTCGCGCCCAGGCCAGGCTCAAGCTCCGGCAGCCGCTGCGCACGCTGGTCGTGGAGGGAGCCGCCGGAATCGAGGGCCACCTGGCCGAGATCGCCGACGAGCTGCGGGTCAAGGAGGTCACCACCGGGCGGATCGAGACCACCGGGATCCGGGTCCGGCCGAACTTCCCGGTCGTCGCGCCCCGCCTGGGCGCCGCGATGCCCCTGGTCAAGAAGGCCCTCGACGCCGGCGAGTTCCGCGAGCTGGGCGACGGGCGGTTCGAGGCGGCCGGGCACGTGCTCGAGCCGGGCGAGGTGCTCGTCGAGCGGCTGGAGAAGGCAGGCTGGTCGGTGGCGGCCGAGGACGGGATCACGGTGGCGCTGGACACCCGCCTCGACGGGGAGCTGCGCCGCGAGGGCCGCGTCTACGACCTGATCCACCAGGTGAACACGATGCGCAAGCAGGCGGGGCTGGGCCTGACCGACCGGATCGCGCTGACCCTCCCGGCGGGCGACGCGGACCTGCTCGGCCACCGCGACTGGATCGCGGCCGAGGTCCTGGCGACCTCGGTCGAGGCCGCCGGCGACCGGGTCAGCTTCGAGCGGGCCTGAGCGCCCCGCCGCGCCCCTGCGAGGGGCGCGGCACGCCCTGGCCTGGCACGCCCCGCCCCCTCGCGCGCCTGCCCCGGCCACCGTGGCGTTAGAATGGACGCAAAGAATCGCTGAACGTCATGGACCGCCCGGGGCTGTTTCGTCCGCATCTCCGGGGCCGGCGGCACGCGGCACAGCGGGTGACAGGAGACGCCGGCCACCGGACGGGGCTCTCGTCCTTGCTTCCCAGGGCCCTCGCACCCGGGCTGCCCGCGCATCCGCTGTGGCTGGCTCACGGCGCGCAGGCCGGCGCGGTGTGCCTGCGCGCCGGTCATCGCGGGCGCCGCGCGACCACCGCGCCGCTGCGGCCGGCGCTGGCCCGGGTGCTGGGCGCTGCTGGCCTGGCCGCCTACAACTGGTGGGTGCTCGTGCCGTTCCGGCCCGGCCTGATGCGCTCCCCCGGCGAGCTGTTCAGCAATCTCGAGGTGCCCGGCCAGCCGTTCGCGACCGCGATGCGCGGCGCGGACCTGCTCTCCGGTGTCCTGCTGCTCGCCGCGTTCCTGCTCGCCGGGCAGCCGCGGCCGGGCGAGCAGGACCGGCTGGCCGTGGCCGAGCGGGCGGGCATGCTCGCGTTCGCCGCGGCCGGCGCGGCGGGCGCGATCTTCCCCCAGTCCTGCCAGGACGGCGTCAGCGCCGCCTGCCGGCGGCTCGAGCTCGCGCTCCGGCTGCCGCCGGCCGACTATCTCCACATGGCCGCCGGGCTGGCCGAGTTCGGCGCGATCAGCGTGGCGCTGGCGTGCGCGGCGTGGCGCACCCGGCGGCAGCGGACCGTCACGGCGACCGCGTACCGGGCGCTGGCAGCGGGCGCGGCCGTCGGCTATCTCCTGCTGGGCCTTGCCTACCTGGCCAGCCGCTTCGGCGCGGTGATGGAAGCGGCGTTCTTCACCGGCTTCACGATCATGGCGGCCCTTCAGCTCGCCGAGCGGACCGCGCCGCAGCGCCCGGCCGTGCCCTCGGGCCGGCGAGGCTCTCCCAAGCTGCGCAGCTGACCGGCGCGGCGGGCTGTCTTCACGCCGGTCACGATCGCCATCAGGAGGATCGTGCTCGCTAAGCTGCGCAGGTGGCCGGCGCGGCGGGCTCCTTCGGGCTCACGGTGCTGCTGGTCGCCCTGGCGGGCATGGCCGCGGTCCTGTCGAGCCGGGCCAGCGAGCGGCTGCGCGTCCCCGCGCCCGCGTTCTTCCTGGTCGGCGCCGCAGTCGCATCGGACATCTGGCCGTCGCTCGGGCGGCTCTCGGGGGCCACCGTGCAGCGGGTGGTCACTATCGCGCTGGCCGCGATCTTGTTCGATGGCGGCATGCGCATGGGCTGGCGCCGGTTCCGGTCGGCCAGCGTGGCGATGACGTGGATCGGGATCATGGGCACCCTGGTCTGCGCGGCGGCGCTGGCCGCCGCGGCCCATGTGCTGTTCGCCTTCGGATGGCATGCCGCGCTGCTGCTCGGCACCGCGCTCGCGCCGACCGACCCGGCGGTCGTCTTCTCGGTCCTCGGCCGGCGCGAGATCGCGGGCCGCAGCGGGGTGCTCCTGGAGGGCGAGTCAGGGGTGAACGACCCGGTCGGGATCGCGCTGCTGGTCGCGCTGCTCGCGGCCACGCCGGCCGGCGCGCCGATCGCCGTCACGGTCACCGGGACCTTCCTGCTGCAGATGGCCGTGGGCGCGGTCGCCGGCGCGGCGGGCGGCCGGGCGCTGCTGGCGTTCATGCGCCGGGTGCCGCTGCCCGACGAGGGCCTGTACACGCTGCGGGTCCTGGCCGGGGCGATGGCGATCTACGGGCTGGCCAGCCTCGCCCGCGGCTCCGGGTTCCTGGCCGTCTACGTCGCCGGGATCGTGATCGGCGACGAGCGCGCGCCATACAAAGGTGAGATCGAGCACTTCCACTCCTCGCTGGCCAGCCTGGCCGAGGTGGTCGCCTTCACCTTGCTCGGCCTGACCGTGTCGCTGCGCGACCTGCTGGCCGGGCGGGCCTGGCTAGTCGGCCTGGCGCTCGCCGCGCTGCTCGGGCTCGTCGTCAGGCCCGTACTGGTCGGCCTGTTGCTGCTGCCGGTGCGGCTGCGGTGGGGGGAGCGGCTGTTCGTGCTCTGGTCGGGCCTGAAGGGGGCGGTGCCGATCCTGCTGGGCGCGTTCATCGTCCAGGGCGGGATCGCGGGCGCGCACCGGATGTACGAGGTCATCTTCGTGGTGGTGGCGTTCTCGGTGATCGTGCAAGGCGGCGCCGTCCCGGCCGTGGCCCGCCTGCTCCGGGTCCCGCTGCGGATCATCGAGCCTGAGCCGTGGAGCCTCGGGATCCGCTTCCAGGCCGAGCCGGAGGGCCTGCACCGTTTCATCACCGCAGCGGGCTCGCGCGCCGACGGCTGCCCGGTCGGCGACCTGCCCCTGCCCGAGGGCGCCTGGGTCAGCTTCGTTGTCCGCTCCGGCCGCCTCCTCCCGCCGCACGCCGGGACGATCCTGCGGGCGGGCGACGAGGTCGTGATCCTCGCCGCGCCCGGCGACGCGGCCGCGCTGGGGGCGATCTTCCTGCCCGCGCCACGATGACCACCAACGACGTCCTCGAACCGCTGCTCAAGCAAGGGCGGCTTCTCGGAGACCGCGCCCTCGGCACGCTGCCTGACCAGGGAGTCACCGCCACGCCCTTCCACGCCGCCACCGGGCACGAACGCCGCCTGCTCGCCCCCTGGTACGCCGGCGCGGCCGAGCCCGCCACCGCCGACATGGCCGCCAAGCTCCGCCGCGTCATCATCGCCGTCAGATTCTGGGCATCTCGCCTTGACCAGCCGGCCTCCGAAGAACTCAGCCTCCTCCGGCTGGCCTGGGAAGACGCGGAGCCCCTCGCCGCCTGAACCTCGAAGGTCGAGGCCAGGCAGGCGGCAGGCCGGCCTGGCGGCAGCGGGCGAGTCGGCCTGTAGGCCGGGTTCTGTGCGCCCGCGCGAACGCGGGCCGGCGGCCATCCATCTGGGGCTGCCGTTGCCGGCAGCCTCGTGCGGTCTACCCGCGAGCTCGGGCGGGCCGCCCTCGGACGCTCGCGCAGGAAGCGCCGCTCCGGCGAGCGCCGCATCCCTTCTGACCTTGCTCCGGGTGGGGTTTACCAAGCCGCCTGGGTCACCCCAGGCGCTGGTGGTCTCTTACACCACCGTTTCACCCTTGCCGCCGGCGGCGGGCGAGGGCCCGTCATCCGGCGGCGGTCTGCTTTCTGTGGCACTGTCCCGCGGGTCACCCCGGGTCGGTGTTACCGACCACCCTGCCCTGCGGAGCCCGGACCTTCCTCGGCACCGCGGCGTCCCGCGAACGGGAAACGCGCGCGCCACCGCGGCCGCCCGGCCGGCTCGCCCGCCGTGCCGTCAGTCTAACGCCGGGACGGCGCCCTGCCATCCCGGCGGGCGCGCGAGCGCGCCGTGCCTGCCGGGCGCAGGTGCGCGGTGTCGTTGAACGAGCGCAGCACGCTGGCGCCGTCGTCGAACCAGTCGATGCGGGTGAGCGAGGCGACGTCGAGGTTCATCCGGAACATCGCCTGCGGGGGCGCGAGCAGCGTCCGGCAGACCAGGGCCTTGATCGGAGTGACGTGGCTGACCACGACGGCCGTCCGGTGCCGGTGCCCGTCCAGCAGCCGGCCCAGCCCGGCCAGCACGCGCAGCGCGACCGTCGCGAGGCTCTCCCCGCCGGGTGGCTCGGCGTCCGGGCTGGCCAGCCAGGCCGACATCGCATCCGGCCAGCCGCGGCGCGCCTCGCCGAACGTCAGCCCCTGCCACTGGCCGAAGTCCGCCTCGGCGAAGCCGTCCTCCACCGCCAGCGGCGCACCGGTCGCCTCGGCCACGGCCTCCGCCGTCCTGCGCGCCCGGAGCAGCGGCGATGTCACGATCAGGTCCACCCCGTCGCGCGCGAGCCGGCGCCCCGCGGCCGCGGCCTGGCGCTCGCCGTCGCGGGTCAGCGGGGCGTCGTCGCGCCCGGCGAACCTGCGCTCCCCGGACTGCTCCGTCTGGCCATGCCGCAGCAGCAGCAGCGAGGTCGCCGGGCCGGGCGCGGCGCCCCAGCCGGTCACAGCCCGGACTCGGCTGTCCTGACCAGGATCCTCCGGCACTCCTCGCAGCGCAGCACCTCATCCGGCGGCGCGGCCCGGATCGCGTTCAGGTCGACCGTGTTCAGCGTGAGGTTGCACCCGGTGCAGCGCCGCTGCCGGAGCGCCGCGGCGCCGACCCCGCCGTGCTGCGCCCGCAGCTTGTCGTACAGGTCGAGCAGGTCCGCCGGGATCTGGGCGCTGGCCTGCCCGCGCCGTGCGGCCGCCGCCGCCTCCTGCGCGGCGAGGTCGGCGAGGGCCGCGTCCCGCCGGGCAGCGGCCTCGGTCCGCTCGGCCGCGACCCGGGCCCGCTCGGCGGTGGCCTCATCCAGGCTGGCCTGGGCGGTCTCCCGGCGCTCCATCACGTCCAGGACGATCTCCTCCAGGTCGGACTGCCGCCGCAGCAGCGAGCCGATCTCGGACTGGAGGTTCTCCAGTTCCCTCGGCGAGCCGACCATTCCGCCGTCGAGCAGGCGGCGGTCCCGGTCGATCCGCGAGCGGACCTGCTCGACGTCGGCTTCGGCCTTCGCCTGCTCCCTGGCCAGGTCGCCGACCGACGCGCTGAGCGTGGCGATCAGGTCCCGCAGCTGGGCGTCCCGGTCATCCAGCCGGGCGAGCTCGGCGTGCTCGGGCAGCACCCGCCGGCGGTGCTCGATGCGCCCGAGCTCGGCGTCGATGTCGGCGACCTCGAGCAGCCTGTGCTGCTCGGCAGGCGATGCTTTCACGAGCCAACGTTAACGTGCCCGCGCGCCCTCCCGCGCGCGGGCCGAGCCGATCCTCACGGGCTGCACGCTCGGGCCCGGCGCGATCCGCAGGTGCTCCTGATACGTATTGCTGGTGTGACCCTTCATCATCTGCGCGGCCCGGCCGCCGGCCTCCTCGCGGGCGCGCTCGGCGTCTGCGTCGGCTACCTGGCGGGAGGGCTCACCGGCCCGGCCGGGGCGCCGGTCGCCGCCGTCGCCGAGGCCCTCATCGACATCAGCCCGCCGGCCGTGAAGGACTTCGCGATCCGCGAGTTCGGGTCCCAGGACAAGCTCGCGCTGCAGGCCGGCGTGCTCGCGGTCCTCGCCGTGTGCGCCGCCCTGGTCGGAGCGCTCGCGCGGCGGCGGCCGGCCGCGGGGCTCGCGGGCACGGCCGCGTTCGCCGCCGCCGGAGTCGCGGCCGCGCTGACCCGGCCGGCCGCCACCGCGGCGTACCTGCTGCCGAGCCTGCTGGGCGGGCTCGCCGCGGCGGGCGCCCTGTGGGCGCTGACCCGCGCCGCCGGCGCCCGGGTGCCCGCGGCGCGCCCCCCGGCCGATCCCGCCCCGGCCGATCCCGCCCCGGCCGATCCGGCGGCGCCGCCCCGGCGGCGCTTCCTCGCGCTCTCCGCCGCCTCCGCCGGGGCGGCCGCGGCGGCCTACGCGGGCGGACGGCTGCTGACCGAGCGTGCCAGCGTGGCCAGCGCCCGGCGGTCGCTGCGGCTGCCTGCCCCGGCGGTGCCCGCCCCCGCCCTGCCGCCCGGGTCCGACCTGCACATCCCCGGCCTGGCGCCCTTCATCACCCCGGACGCCACGTTCTACCGGGTGGACACGGCGATCGTGCTCCCGCAGATCCCGCCCTCGTCCTGGCGGCTGCGAATCCACGGGATGGTGCGCCGGGAGCTGGCGCTCACCTTCGCTGACCTGATCCGCCGGCCGCTGATCGAGGACTACATCACGCTCACCTGCGTCTCCAACCCGGTTGGCGGGCCCTACATCGGCAACGCGCTGTGGCTCGGCGCGAGCCTGAGGGCGCTGCTGCGCGAGGCCGGGATCCTGGCCGGCGCGGATCAGCTGTTCTGCACCTCGTTCGACGGGTTCACCTGCGGCATCCCGGTGCAGGCCGCGATGGACGGCCGGGACGCGCTGCTCGCCGTGGCGATGAACGGCAGCCCGCTGCCGGTCGCGCACGGTTTCCCGGTCCGCACCGTGGTGCCCGGCCTGTACGGGTACGTGTCGGCCTGCAAGTGGATCACCGACATCGAGGTCACCACCTACCGGCGGAACGTGGCCTACTGGGCGCAGCGTGGCTGGTCCGCCAGGGCGCCGGTCAAGACCGAGTCCCGGATCGATGTTCCCGCCCCCGGCCGGCTGCGGGCCGGGCGCACGGTCATCGCGGGCGTCGCCTGGGCGCAGCACACCGGGATCGACGCGGTCGAGGTGCGGGTGGACCGCGGGCCATGGCAGCAGGCGCGACTGGCCGCCGTCCCGGGCATCGACACCTGGCGGCAGTGGGCGATCGACTGGGATGCCACGCAGGGAACGCACGTGATCACCGCGCGGGCCACCGACGCGGCCGGGTACACGCAGACCGCGATCGATGAGCCCCCCGCCCCCGACGGCGCCACCGGCTACCCTGCCATCACGGTCGCCGTCGCCGCGTAGCTCGCCGTCCCCGGCGCACTCTCGCCGTCCCCGGCGCACTACAGTCGCCTCGTGGTCGCCGCGGTCGTCTTCGACATCGGCGGCGTGCTCCTCGACTGGGACCCCCGGCACCTGTACCGCAAGCTGATCGCCGACCCCGCGGCGCTGGAGGACTTCCTGGGACGGGTGTGCACGCCGGCCTGGCACCGCGCGCACGACCTCGGGGCGGACGTCGAGGCGTCGTGCCGCGAGCTGGCCAGGCGGCATCCGGCGCGCGCCGACCTGATCATGGCGTGGCACGCGCGCGGCGGGGAGATGGTCGCGGGGCAGTTCGACGCCGCCGTCGCCGTGCTCGCCGAGGTCAAGGGGCTGGGCCTGCGCTGCCTGGCGCTGAGCAACATGGAGCCCGGCGCCTACCGCAGCCGGCGCACCGCGTTCGGCTTCTTCGGCCTGCTGGACGGCTGCGTGATCTCCGGCCTGGAGGGCGTTGCCAAGCCGGATCCGGCGATATACCAGATCCTGCTCGCCCGGTACCGTCTGGAGCCGGCGACGACCGTATTCGTCGACGACTCGCCGTCGAACGTGGCTGCCGGGCGCCGCGCTGGCCTGGCCGCGCTGCTATACCGCGGTGCCGGCCGGCTCCGCGCCGACCTGCGCGCCCTGGGAATCCCGCTGGCTCCGTGAGCCCGGTCGGCCCGGCCGCGGCCGCCGGCGTCACCTCAGAGCAACCGGTCGCGCACCTGCCCGTACATGTAGGCGCCGAGCCACCGCCCCATCTCGTCGAAGAGCCTGCGCCGTCCGTCGGAAGCCTGGCCGGCCGCCTGGTCCTCAAGGTCCAGCCACGTCACGTGGGCGCCCAGGTGCGCGCGCTGCGGTCCGGGATGGGCGCCGACCACCAGGACCGGGCAGGTGATGTCGAGCCTGAGGCGGCGCGCCCGGCCGAAGTCCGGGCCCGACAAGATCATCGCCTGGGCTGGCTGCCCGGCCCGGCGCAGGTGGCACCAGCAGGCCGCGGCGAGCGCGGCCGACTCCTGCGCGGACAGGATCAGGGCGTCGATCCCCGACGCCTCCCGGAGATGCCGGCTGACGGCGTCGAGCATGAGCAGGCTCCGGCGCAGCGCCTGCTGCGGCCGCCGCCGGGAGGCCGCGGCGGCCGCCTCGCCCCGGTCGATGTCAGTGACGAAGAAGTGGAACCCGCGCTCGGTGTACCAGCGCGCCAGGTCGGGCGGTCCCAGCGAGCCCGACAGGTCGTGCAGGTGCAGCACCGCGCGGCGGGTCGGCCTGGCCGACCGGCGCAGGAAGACCGGCGGGCCCGCCGATCCCGGCAGGACGACGGCCTCGTAGTCATCGGCACCGCCGTCCCGCGCGGTCACCGACGTCATCGGCTCCCCTGTTCTGCTGGCTGGCACGACGAGATCGCGCTCCCCTCGCGGCGTCCTGGAGCCGGCACGCGCCTGTCCCTGCGGCGCCGGGTGTGACGGGCGGACCGTCGTGTACGGATCGTCACGGAGCAGTGTCGCATCGTAGTCAAAGTCGGCGGCGGTCAACACGCCCGGCGGCCCCGAATTTTCCCGGCCACGCTCGCCGGCGATTACCGGTCTCCGCCGTGCCGATTGCCCTGATCGGCCCCGCGCGGTGTGGTCCGGATGGCCCCGGTGGCCCCGGCCGGAATTGCGATTCGCGCGAGGCGGGATGCCGGGCGCCAGGGCGCGCGGCGCACCCCGCCGCTCCGCCGCGCGCGGCCCGCGGACACGGCGAGGGCCCCTCCATGTATGAGATGGAGGGGCCCTGCCGACCGGGCGCGCCGGCCTGCCGATGACTCGGCGGCGGTGCGCGACCGGCCAGCCACCGGATCTGGCACCCGCCGGGCGGCTGGCGCCGGCCTTCGGTGGCGAGGTCTGTTCTACTGCCATCACCCCCAGGGCACAAGGCATTCAACGATAATCACAGGGATATCCACAGGACAGGCGGCGCTTATCCACCAGCTGAAGCGCTGAATCGGAGCTGTCCACAGGTTCATGCACAAGGGCGTCCTGGCGTACGGTGAACGGGAACCCGGAGGAGGCGCCCGTGACCCCCGCCGAGCGCAACAGCTTCGCCAGGGACCTGTTCACCCCGCTGCCCGCGCGCTACGACGCGCTCGCCGAGATGCTCTCGTTCGGGCAGAACCGGCGCTGGCGGCGGGCCATGGTGGACGCGGTCACCGCCGTGCCCGCGGGGCTGGCCCTCGACGTGGCCACCGGGACCGCCGGGGTCGCGGTCCAGATCGCGCGGCGCACCCCGCTGCGCGTGGTCGGGGTGGACCTCACCGAGGCCATGCTGCGCCAGGGGCGGCGCGCGGTGGCCGGCTCGGGGCTGGACGGCCGGGTCGTGCTGGTGGCCGGGCGAGCCGAGCAGCTGCCGTTCCCCGACGCCAGCTTCGACGCGCTGACCTTCACCTACCTGCTGCGCTACGTCGCCGACCCGCAGGCCACTCTCGCGGAGCTGGCCCGGGTCGTCCGGCCCGGCGGGGTGGTGGCGAGCCTGGAGTTCTGCGTGCCGCCGCGCCGGCCCTGGCGGGCGGCCTGGTGGCTGTACACGCGCCTGGCGCTGCCGGCCGCGGGGCTGGCCGGCGGCGGCACGCAGTGGCTGCGCGTCGGCCGGTTCCTCGGGCCGAGCATCTCCGCTCACTACCGCAGGTACCCGCTTGACTGGACGGTCCGGGCCTGGCACGCGGCCGGGCTCATGGACGTGGAGGTCAGGCTGATGAGCCTCGGAGGGGGCCTGGTCATGCGGGGAACCAGGTCAGGTGGCTGACCGGCCGGCCAGGCCGGCCTTCTACGCCGCCGCACCCGGCCGCTGGCGAGACTGGTGGACGCTGCTGCACCCGCCGTTCACCGCGTGGCACCTGTCCTACGTCGTGCTCGGGGCGATGCTCGCCCCGCACGTCAGGCTCGACCGCCTGATCGCGTCGCTGGCCGCGTTCTTCCTGGCGGTCGGGCTGGCGGCACATGCCCTCGACGAGCTGCACGGGCGGCCGCTGCGCACCGCGATCCCGGCGCCGGCCCTGGTCGCGGCCACGGTGGCGGGCCTGGCCGGCGCCGTCGCCCTCGGCGTGGCCGGGATCAGCCGGGCGGGCTGGGCGCTGCTCCCGTTCATGATCATCGGACCGCTGCTCGTCGTCGGCTACAACGCCGAGCTGTTCGGCGGTGCCATCCACACCGACCTGGGCTTCGCCGCTGCCTGGGGCGCGTTCCCGGCGCTGACCGGCTACGTGGCCCAGGCAGGCCGCCTGGCCGTGGCGCCCGTCCTCGCCGCGGGCGCGGCGATGGCGATCTCAGCCGGGCAGCGGCACCTGTCCACCCCGGCGCGGACGCTGCGGCGGCGCGCGCGCGCCGTGAGCGGGAGCGTGACGATGGCCGACGGCTCGGCCGTCACGCTCGACCACGCCCGGCTGCTGCGACCGCTGGAAAGGGCGCTGCGCGCGTTCTCCTGGGGCATGGTGCTGCTCGCCGCCGCGCTCGCGGTCGCCCGGCTCGGGTGACCGGCGCGCCACGGCCGTGCCCCTCAATGACCCAGGGTAATGTAATGGTCGCCGACAGTGCTCAGTCGGCTCATCGCGCGTCCGTCGTCAAGGGACTGGGAATGCCGTGCAGGCCCTGAACACTGGCTACTCGCCCAGGCACGCCGCTCCGGACTGGCCCGGCCGCCATGCGGCCCGCCCGGCTGTCGTCGTCGTCCTGGCGGCCGTGCTCGCAGGCGGCGCGGCCACGGCGCTCTGGCTGGCACGCCACCCGGTCCCGCGCTGTCATGGCTGCGCCGGGCCGGCGGTGCCCGTCGTCAGCGTCACCGGGCTGGCCGGCCCGGCGGCCCTGGCGGTCATCCGGGGCCAGGCCTGGGTGGCGAACTCGGTCGGCGACTCGGTCACCCGGCTGAGCTGGCCGCCCGTCACCTGGCGGCGCCGGGCGCTGTCCGACCCGGCGGCGATCACGGCCGGCCATGGCCGGCTCTGGGTGGCGAACATGCTGTCCGGCACGGTCGCCGAGCTGAGCGCGGCCGACGGGAGGGTGATCAGGACGCTCTCGGGCCGCCCGCTGGCCTCTCCCCGGGCGCTGGCGCTGTACGGAGGGCGCCTGTGGGTGGCCAACGCCGCCGGGGGCTCGGTCGCCGCGTTCGACGCGCGGACCGGCGCGCTCCTGCGAGTCATCCGCGGGTTCGCCACGCCGACGGCGGTCGTGGTGAGCCACGGCAGGCTGTGGGTGGCGGCCTCCGGCGGGGACACGGTCACCGAGCTTGACGCCAGGACGGGCGCGCAGATCGCCACGCTGCGCGGCCGCGCCTTCGGCCTCGCCGGGCCCGTCTCCGAGGCCGCCGGCCGCACCACGCTGTGGGTCGGCAACGAGGCCACCGGCTCGGTGAGCGAGATCAGCACGGTCACCGGGCGGCTGCTGCGGGTGCTGTCCGGCTATCACCTGGCGAACCCGGCGGCGATGACCGTGGCCGGCGGCGACCTGTGGGTCACCAGCGCGCTCGGTGACGCGGTCGCGCAGATCGCCCCGTCCGGCCGGCTCGTCCGGTACCTGGCCGGCCCGCGGTACCGGTTCGCCGACCCGGTCGCGATCGCGGCGACCGCCGGCCGCATCTGGGTCGCGAACCTGGCGGGGAACAGCGTCACCGAGCTGCTCGTGCCGGCCCGCCCGGCGGTCAGAGCAGGTCGCGGCGCTGCAGGTAGTGCATCGCCAGCCACCCGGCTGGAACCGGCAGCCAGAACGTGACCATCCGGAACAGCAGCACCGCCGTCACCGCCTTGGCCCCCGGCACGCCAGCCGCGATCAGCCCGGTCGACAGCGCGGCCTCGATCGCGCCGAGCCCGCCCGGGGTCGGCACCAGGGAGCCGACCGCGCTCCCGGTCAGGAAGACCACCGCCACGCTGGCCAGCGGGGGGACGGTCGCGCCGAGCGCCTTGACCGAGGCCGCCAGGCACAGGATGTAGGCGGCCGTGAGCAGCAGCGCTCCCCCGATCCCCTGCGCGAGCTTGACCGGGCGCTGCGCCACGTCCAGCAGGCGCGGCACCACCTGGCTGGCGGCCGTGGCCACCCGCGAGAGCAGCCAGCGGCGGCCGGCCGGCAGGGCGAGCACGATCAGCACCAGGCCGACCACGACCGCCAGCGCGATGAAGGCCCATGCGGGCACCGACACCGTGCGCGAGGTCCCGGTGATCGCGGTCACGATCAGCAGCAGCACCACATAGATCAGGAACGAGATCACCTGGGTGACGCCCACGCTGGCGGCCGCGTCGGCGGCGGCCAGCTTCGCCCGCCGCAGGTAGCGCAGGTTCAGCGCGGCTCCGCCCACCGCCGCCGGGGTGACCAGGATGACGAACGACCCGGCGACCTGCACGAGGAAGGTGCGCAGCAGGCTCAGCCGCTCGAGCACGAAGCCGGACAGGGAGATCGCCGCGCCCACGTAGGTGGCTGCGGAGAGCCCGAGCGCGACCAGCATCCAGCCCGGGTTCGCGTGCGCGAGCAGCTTGGAGAACGACACGTCCGCGACCTGCCCGGCGAGCAGGTAGGCGGCGAACACGGCGGCGATCAGGGTGATCAGGGTGCGGGGCCTGATCCGCGTCAGCTGCACGGGCGGGACCTGCACGTCGGGGGCGGCGGCGAGCAGGCGCTTGCGCACGGCGCCGAGGATGTCCTTGCGCCCGCGCAGCGCCGCCCTGGTGGACCGGAACAGCGCCACCGGCTGCAGCAGCGGGACGAGCAGCTCCACCCGGCCGGCCTTCTCGATCGCCACGTCCGCGGCCCGGTCGGCGCCGACCAGCAGCGCGGTCTGGGCGATGAGCTGGACCAGGTCGAGGCGGGTCTGCAGGTCGGAGGCGGCCACGTCGCCGTTGCCCGGGTCCAGCAGCACGACCTCGCCCCGCCGGGTGATCAGGATCCGGTCGGCGGTGAGCGCCCGGTGGGTGACCCGGTGCTCGTGAAGCCTGAGCACGGCGTCCCACACGCGCCGCAGCTCATCGTCGGTGGTGGCAGCGCCGGAGTCGGCCAGCGTGGTCCCCTCCACGTGGTCCGTGGCCAGTGCCGCGGCATCCGGCCCCACCCTGGTCACCGCGCGGAGCTTCGGCGTCAGCACGCCCGCGTCCCGCGTCGCCCAGATCATCAGCGCCTGGCGCTCCACCGCGCCCTCCAGGGACAGCGGCGCGCTGCGCGAGATGTGGGCGCTGACCCGGAGCCTGCGGTACAGGCGGTAAAAGGCGTCCGCCGCCTGCTGGTCACGGTCGAAGACGGTCACGTCGAGCCGCCGCCCGGCGGCCGTCCTCGCCTCGTAGCGCCGTGTCTCGGATGCCCCGTTGCCCAGCCGGCGGATCGTGGTGATCGGCGCGCCGTCGGTGCTCAGCGCCGCTGCGATCTCGGCAGCGGTGGGACGGCCGGATATCGCGCCGAACGCGTAGCGCAGGCCCGATCCGGTCGCCGATCCGATCAGCACCGTGATCAGCACCGAGACGACGGTGGCATGGCCGGAGGCCAGGCTGGTCAGCCCGTAGAACGCGATCCCGGTGAGGAAGGCCGGCCGCCAGTGGGCGTGGCCACGCAGCCCGATGACGGTGACGTAGGCGACCACGGCGGCGAGGTAGCCGTCGAACGTGGGCCCCGGTGCCGGGGTGTGCAGCGCCGCGTGCAGCCTGGACGGCGAGCTGAGCAGCAGGTCGATCACGGCCACGCCGCCCGCGGTGATCCCGCCGGTGATCAGCGCCTCGGTGAGCCTGCGGAACTGCCGGAGCAGGAGCAGCCGGACCGCGAGGGCGACCGGCAGGGTCAGCAGGACCAGGCTGCCCGCATAGCCGATCAGGCGGAGCAGCCCGGCCGGCAGCCGGTGGCTGGCCCCCACGATGTCGATGTCCAGTCCGGTGGCCGTGGCCCCGGCCAGCAGCGCGATCCCGGCCAGGGCGGCGATCTCGGCCACGGACAGCAGGCAGCGCAGCAGGTCAGCCGGGACCCGGACCCTCGGCTCCAGGTGGTCGGTGACCACCACGTCCTGCTGCATGACCCATCCGCTCCAGCCTGGCCTTCGGAGCATGGTACCGGCCGGTCAGTTCCCGGAAGACGGCCGCAGTTGCCGGGCCCGGCTGGCCCCCGGCCGCCACCTGCCCGATCGCCTCCCGGCAGCGGGCCCACGCCTCTTGTACCCCGGCGAGGTTCCCCGCGGCATGCTCGGCGCGCATCAGCGCGCGCCACAGGTCCTCATCAGCCGGATCCGCCCCCAGCCCGGCCCGCGCGGCGCGGGCAGCCCCGCCGGGATTTCCGGCGGCGAGTTCCAGGCTGCACAGGACCCGGGCAGCCTCGGCGATCCGCACCCGGGCCCGCTCCGCCACGGCCAGGTCCAGCCACCAGTAGCAGCACGCCTCGAACGGCTCGCCCCGGACCATGGCGAGCGCGGCCCGCAGCGGCGGGGCCGTGCGGTCGCGCAGGCCACGGGCGGCGAGCTCGTCGAACTCGCTCAGGTCCACGCAGGCGTCCGGGTGCAGCGCGTACCTGCCCTGGCCGAGATGCTCGATCCACTGCCGGCCGCCGGGCGCCAGGCCGAGCTGGCGCCGCGTGCGGACGATCAGCTGCCGCAGGGAGCCGGGCGGGCGCGGGCGGCCGGGCTCGCCGCCGAGCAGCTCGCAGAGCCTGCGACCGGTGAGCGGGCCGTGCACGGCGAGCGCCACGAGCAGCTGGCTCTGGGCTGGGAGCAGGGCGGCCGGCTGGCCATTGATCGTGAGCGGGCCGAGGACGCCGATCCGCAGCCCGGGCGGTGCGCCGGGCGGCGGGCTGGCCGGTGCGCCGGGCGGCGGGCTGGGCGGTGCGCCGGGCGGCGGGCTGGCCGGAACGCCGGCCGGCCCGGACCTGGCCGTCGCCTCGGTGCGGGCGGCCTCGGTGCGGGCGGCCTCGGTGCGGGCGTGCGTGGTGCGCCCGAGGGCGACGGCGACCAGCAGGCCCCCGGCGAGCAGCCCGCCGCCGAATGTGAATGCGCCGGAGAAAAGAGGTGATAAGGCCATCGGGCACATCAGCATAGTGCTCACGGGCGCCCCCGGGGCGGGCCGTGGCTGTGGCAGGCGCGGCCGCCGGGGCCGGCGGCGGTGATCGTGCCATGCGGCGGTCACCCGCCCGCGCGATCACCCGCTGCGGGTGATCGCGCGGGCGGGCCGGCGGGTACTCCCACTGCGGAGCTCGACCGAATCGGGGGATGACATGACGAGCACCCGCGCACCCGCAGCCGACCCCGCCATGAGCCCTGGCACGTCCAAGGCCATGATCGTGGGGTTCGCCCTGGTCGCCACCGGCGGCCTGATCAGCCTGTGCGGCGCCGGGATCACCGGCACCGCCATCGTGAACACGGTCCGCCGCTGGATCATGGCTCAGCAGGAACCGCCGGGTGCGATAATCAGGCGCAAGATCGCACAAGCCCGGGCCGCCACCGTCGCCGGAGCGAGCGCGTGGCAGAACGACGGCGTGGCGAGCACGTCGCGGCGGCAGTAGGGCCGGCCGGGCCGGCGCCCCGGGTCGCCGTCCCGGCCGCAGCCGCGGCCCGGCGGTCACGGCCAGCCTGCCACGGAGGAATGCGCCCGGTGAAGACCACGACCTTCGGACTGCGAACCGGCAGCGAGCCGGGCGTGCACGACATCACCCCGCGGTGCGCGGACTTCGCCAGGCACGCCGCGGCCGGCGGGGACGGGCTGCTGCACGTCTTCCTCCCGCACGCCACCGCCGGCATCGCGGTCCTGGAGCTGGGCTCGGGAAGCGAGGACGACCTGCTCGCCGTGCTCGATGGCCTGCTGCCGGCCGACGACCGCTGGCGCCACCGGCACGGCTCGGCCGGGCACGGCCGGTCGCACGTGCTCCCCGCGCTCGTGCCGCCGTTCGCCGTGCTGCCGGTCGTCAACGGCGCGCTCGCGCTGGGCACTTGGCAGTCCGTCGCGGTCGTCGACCTCAACGCCGACAACCCTGAGCGCACGGTCCGGCTGTCGTTCCTGGACGACACGCTCTGACGGGTCAGAGCGTGTCGCCGTCCCGGCGGCGCTCGAACCGGCTGACCGCGATCAGGCCCGCCACGAAGGCCACCACCATCGCGATCAGCAGCGCGAGCTCGGAGGTGGCGGGCGGCTGCGGGCTGCTGAGCACGAACAGTATCCGCCGTATCACCGCGACCAGGCCGACGACGATGAATGGCTGGGCGATCAGCCGGTGGGCCCGCAGCGAGAGCACCACCGTGTGCACGATCTCGACGAGGATCAGCACGAGGAGCACGCGGTCGAGCAGGTTGGTCGCCGCGCCCGCGACCGAGCCCGACACCGTGCGGGCGAAGTCGACGATGCCTGCCACCATGAGCGTCCCGGCGAGCAGGATGAGGGTGACGCCGACCAGCACGGTGACCGCGTCCTGAGCGTGCTCGATGAGCCAGATCGGCCCCGCGACGCCACGCGCGGGCCGCGGTTCGGAGTCACTGTCTGGAACGGGCATCCTGGGATTATCACACTCCCCTGCGGCGTCGCGACCGCACGTTGCGCTCATCCGCCAGCCCGCGCCGGGGACCGGCGGTAGGGTTTGGTGGCGACCCGAAGGCAGGTGCGGACGGCTCATGGCAAGGCACAGACGGCCCAGGCGCGGCCGGGAGAGGCGGGCCTGGCTCGGCGTGGTCGCCGCGGGGGTGGCCGTGTGCTGCGCGGCGGCCGGGGCGACGATCGCCTGGGCGATGTCGCGGCCCGGCCCGGGCGGCAGCGCCGCGCCTGCGCAGCGGGTCGCGCGCGGCCTGCCCGACAAGGCTGCCGGGCCGGCCAGCTCCCGCCCGGCATCGCCGGCCCCCGCCGCCCCGCGCCCGGCCCGGCGGGGGCCCGCGCACGCAGCGCCGACGCCGGCCGTGCCGGGCCGGCAGGTGACGGCCATCGGCGACTCCGTGATGGTCGCCTCCACGCCGGCCCTCGACCAGGCGATGCCCGGGATCTTCATCGACGCCGTGGTCGGGCGGCAGTTCAGCACCGGCCTTCAGGTCCTGGCCGGCCTGAAGGCACAGGGGCTCATGCGCCCGATCGTGGTCTTCGCGCTCGGCACCAACGGCACCGTCACGGCCGCGGAGATCCGCCAGCTCTACGCCATCGTCGGCCCGCGACGGCGGGTCGTGCTGGTCAACACGTTCGAGGCCAGGCCCTGGGAGCGGGAGGTGAACGCGATCCTGGCCTGGGCCGCCGCCCACCACCCCGGCACGGTCCTGGCCAACTGGTTCGCGACGATCGAGCACCGCACGTACCTGCTGTGGCCCGACGGGATCCACCCGCAGCCGGCCGGCGGCATCGTCTACGCCCGGATGCTCAAGGAGGCGGTCGAGCGCGCCGCGGCGCTGCCCGGCCCGCCGGGGCTCCAGGCGCTGCCAGGTGCCGCGCGGCTGCGGCTGCGCGCCTGACCGGCCCGGTCAGGACTCGAGCTCCGCGGCCGGCGGGAACGGGCTCGCCGTCGCATCCTGACCCGGCTCCGGCTGCGCCAGCGCGCCGGCGAGCCCGGGAACGGCCTGGACCGGGGCGGGCTCGCCGGCCAGCACCGCGCTCAGCCGGGCCAGCCGGACGATGCCCCAGGACGCGGCGAGCGCGGCAGCGGCCTCCAGGCTGATCCGCAGCGGGCCGCCGCCCAGCCGTTCGTGGTAGATGAGCAGCCCGAGCAGCGAGCCGACCACCGGGTCGAGCACCGCGAACGTGGGCAGGAATGCGGCGAGCGCCGCCGCGCGGTAGCCGTTCTGCTGCAGCGTGTAGGTCAGCATGCCGACCGCGGCCAGCAGGTACAGCCTGGGGTCGGCGAAGATCGCCAGGCCGCGGCCCTCGGCCAGCGCGGCCACGCTCTTGGTGAGCGCGTCGGTCACGCCGGCGCTGACGCCGCCGCCGACGCCCAGCACCACCGCGCGCCGGGAGGACCTGGTCCGCGCCGCCAGCGCCGCGCAGCCGACGGCGAGCGCGACCGCGGCCGCCGCGGCCCCGCCCAGCGGCCAGGCGCCCGCCGCCGCCCGCCCCCCGGAAGGATGCGCGGCAACCAGGAACGCCGCCAGCCCGGCGAACGTCGCGATCGCCGCGGCCCATTCCCCGGCGCGCATCCGCCGGCGTTCCGCCCACGCGGCAAGCACCAGCGCGAACAGCAGGCTGCTTGCCAGCACCGGCTCGATCACCACGAGGCGGCCCGCGCCGAGCGCCACGGCCTGCAGCCCGAACCCGGCCAGGATCGCCCCGAGCCCGAGCAGCCACAGCGGCCGCCTGGCCAGGCGGCCCAGGACGGCCGGATCCACCGCGGCGGCACCGGGCAGGCGCGAGGCGACCCGCTGCTGCAGCACGTTGGCCCCCGCGAAGCTGACCGCCGCGCCCACGGCCAGCAGGACCGCAACTGGCTGCCCGGCCACGACCGTCATGACGGACCCGGCCGTGAAGACATCGCCATGCCCGACATCATGACGTTCACGCGGGCCTGCGGCTACTGCCCGGACCGGGCCGACCGCCGCCGGCGCACCTGGCGGCCTACCAGAAGTGCGTCGTGGCCGGGGAACTCCGCACGATCTGCCCGACCAGCTCGGGCGGCTCGAACTTGGACTGGACCGCCACCCGGCCCGGGCCGATCAGCGTCAGCCACAGCGACTTGGCCTGCCAGCGCGCCGAGCTGAACCAGTACTGGCCCCTGGGGTACTCGATGTGCAGGTGCATGCCGACCGTCCGGTCCTTCCAGATGAGCGCGGACGGCTGGAGCAGCACGCGCTCGCCGGGCCCGAGGTCGCGGATGAACGTGTTGCCCGGGCCGTGCAGCAGCAGCAGGCCCGGGGCGCCGTGGGCGGTGAACCGGTCCATCATCTGGCCGAGCGGGTAGTGCCACTCCTGGTCGTCGCCGTTCTGGGTGGTGAACCAGACGCCCGAGCGCTCCCACTGGTAGCCGACGTTCGAGGTGGCGACCAGGAACCGGTGCTCGACCACGTCCACCGACTGGCCTGCCTGCAGCGGCACCGCCAGCGTCTCGCCGGGGTGATCGGCGCTGAACGCGATGTGGCCCGGCCCCCAGGCCTGCATCATGATCAGCGGCATGCCGGCGAGCACCCGGTTCCACCCGCCGGCCATCTTCAGCGCCTCCAGGCGGACGCCCGGCTCGGTGTGCAGCAGCACGTGATGGGAGAAGTAGACGGCGTCCTGCGGGTCGAGCGCCATCTCCGCGACCGGGACGTACGTGCCGCTGATCTGGCAGGTGGACCGGCTGAACCGGATCCTGGCCATGTCCCGGATCGGCGGCTGCTCGGTCCAGCCGGAGTCGGTGACCCGCAGCCGGACGTCCACGGGAGCGCCGCAGCTGGGGCACGTGGTGGCCGTGCCGTCGCTGGGCATGCGGCAGTACGGGCAGGTGTAGGCGCCGGGCGTCGACATGTCGGTCCCCTACTCGGAGTGGTGGTGGACGTACATCGACTGGATGCCGACCCGGCCGGGGCCGGTCATCTCGGCCAGGTACATCCCGTGCCGCGTCAGGCCGGTCCGCACGTTCTGCTGGACCGTGTTCATCGTCACCGAGGAGTCCTTGTAGAGGAAGCCGCCCGGCTCGACCAGCACCTTCTCGCCCGGCGCCAGCGTCTTCTGGAACACGTTGCCGTACCCGTGCAGCAGTAGCAGGCCGGGCTGCTGCTGGGTGACGAACCGGTCCATGTACATGCCGGTACCGCCGTGCAGCACGTTCGCCAGGCCCTTGATCCGCACGAACGAGTAGCTCAGCGAGTGCGTGCCGGCCAGGAACGCGTGCTCGCGCACGTCGATCTCCATCGAGGGGTGCAGCGGCAGCACGACGACCTCGCCCGCCGCGTCCCGGGAGAACGCGATCCGGCCCGGCCCGTGGGCCAGGCTGAGGATGTGCGGCATCCCGCCCATCATCCGCCGCATGCCGCCGCCAGTGTTCAGCGCCGACATCGGGACGCCCGGCTCCTTCCAGAGCATGACGTGGTGCTCGAAGAAGACCGCGTCTCCGGGGCCGAGCGCGATCTCGGCGACCGGGACGATCTCGCCTTCGATCTGGCAGGTGGAGTTGGAGAACCGGAACTCGGTCATGTCCCGCAGGCGGGGCGCCTCGGCCCAGCCGGAGTCGGAGACCAGGTTCTTCTTGTCCAGCGGGGCCCCGCAGGTCGCGCAGCTGGTGCGGTGCGGCTCGTTCTGGGCCTTGCACCACTGGCACTCGATCCGATCCATCCGGGCAGGCCTTTCTCTTCGGGCGGTCCGTTGCCGTGGCCAGGCGTCCGGCCCCACACCGGCGCAATGTGGCTCAGATCGTAACGGCACGGCCAGAACCCGCGGACCGGAATGACGCTACCCGGCGGCCGCCGTGCCGCACTCGGCGCAGAACTTGCCGCCCGGGGTCAGCTCCGCGCCGCAGTTGGTGCAGTGCCTGGCCAGCGCCGTGCCGCAGGAGTCGCAGAACTTCGCCCCGGACCGGACCTGCGCCTGGCAGCTCGGGCAGGTGACCGTGGCCGGCGCGGGCGGGGCCGGCTGCGCCACCGGGGGCGGCTGCGCCGCCGGGGCGGGCGGGGCGGGCGGGGCGTATCCCTGGCCGCCGCCGGCGAAGCCGGGAGCCGGAGGCGGCGGGTACGCGGGTGCCTGCGGCGCCTGCATCTGGCCCGCCATGCCAAGGCCGGCGCCGAGGAACATCGGCGCGACCGCGCCGCCGCCCTGGGCCATCCCCTGGCCGGCGCCCTGCATCATCTCCGCCTGAGCCGCCTGCAGGTAGCCGCCCGCCAGCCTGCTGTAGGCGGTGTCCCCGGCCAGCTTCTTGAGCCGGGCGCTGTCCTCCTCGTCGAGGTTGATGTCCAGGTTGCCGAGCCTGGTGATGGCGATCCCGTAGTCCCCCAGCTCGGCGTTGGCGGCCTCCCTGGCCCCGGCCTCGATCTCCGGGCTGTGCATGGACAGGCCCAGGATCGGCCACGCGCCGGACATCAGCCGGGTGGTGACCGTGGTCCTGGTGGCCTTCAGCAGCTGCTGGGTCACCCAGCCGGTGACCGCGTCGTTGCTGGTCACATCGACGGTGCCGACCAGGTTCAGGATGAGCCTGGTGGGGTCGGCGACCCGCAGCGCGTACTCGCCGAACGAGCGCAGCGTCACGATCAGGCCGGTCTGCGGGTCCTGCACCTCGTCGAGGCGGCCGCCGAACCGGACGTTCGGGAACTCCCGCGTGCCGACGAAGTAGATCTCGGCCCTGAACGCGTTCCCCCCGGTCGCCCAGTCCACGAACATGCCGAGGAACGGCAGCTCGGCGGCGTCGAGGGTGTGCTGCCCGGGGCCGAGCACCCCCATGACCTGGCCCTGGCTGATGAACACCGCCACCGCGTCGGGCTCGACGATGGCCCGGGCGAACTTGCGGATGTTCTGGTCGGGCCACTTGTAGACGATCTGGCCCTTCGAGCTGTCCGGTGCCGCGATGAACTCGCGGCGGGCCTCGTTGAGAATGCCCATCACCTGGCTCCGTTCGGTGGCTGACGTTGTGAGCCGGGCACCGGCCCAGTCCGCGTATAGGCGGATCATACGTCGCGCGGCCGCTTTGCGTGCCTGGTCAGTCAGGTGGAGATGTCCGGGTAGGGCAGGCTGAAGTGGCTGAGCCTGCGCGCGTACTCGCGCTGGAAGCCGAGCGGCTCGTCGTAGTCCCGCTCGAACAGGGCGATGAACAGCGTGAGCGTGAGGAAGTGGTGGGCGCCCAGCTCGAACAGCCTGACGTAGTCGTGAGTGGCCAGCGCCTCCCGCTCCTCGTCGGTGAACCTCAGCCAGGTGCTGCGCTCGATCTCGGGCAGGTTGAGGATCACGTTGGCCCGCTGCGCCTCCCACCACTCCACGGTCCCGCGCGGGTCGGCCCTGTACCGCTCCACCAGCTCCGGATCCCGGTCGATGGTGAACAGGAACTTGTCCAGCAGGTACTTGCTCATCGCGCCGCCTCCGGGTACCAGGTGAAGTAGGCCTCCATGGTGTGGAACAGGTCGAGCGAGTCGACGTAGTCGGCCTTCACGTTCTCCCCGGCCACGCCCATCATCAGCATGAAGTCCATGAAGCCGTGCGTGGCGTTGCCGGGCAGCCACAGGCTCTCCAGGCTCACCTGCGCCAGCGCCGACTCCAGGTCGCCGGAGGCGATCCACCCGACCGCCTGCCGGTCGAACTCGGGATCGGGCCCGTGCGGCCCGAACTGGCGAGGGCCGCCCAGCTCCAGCGACAGGTGGCCGGTGCCGATGATCGCGACCCGCTTGTCGCTCGGCCAGGACTCGACGATCGCCCTGATCGCCTTGCCGAGCTCGACGAACCGCTTCGGCTGGGGCAGCGGCGGCGCGAAGATGTTCGTGTAGACGGGGACGATGGGCAGGTCGCACTCGGGCCGCAGGGTGATCAGCGGGCAGGTGACCGAGTGGTCGATGCGCAGCTCGTTGCTGAACGCCAGGTCGAATCCGGCGTCGAGGCCCTGGCGGAGCAGGTAGGCGGACAGGTCCTCCTCCCCGCGGACGAGCATCCGCGGCAGCCCGAACTCGCGTTCCTCGTTGTAGTAGTTCGCGTCGTAGAACGGCGCCTTGCCGACGAGGAACTGCGGCATGTTGTCGAGCCACATCTGGTGGAAGTGGTCCGACCCGACCATGACCAGGACGTCCGGCCGGGACCGGGTGAGCGTCTCGCGGAACGCCGTGATCTTGGCCACCCATTCGTCCGCGAACGGCGGCCGGTCCGCTCCGGTCGAGGTGCTGGCCCGGTAGTAGAAGGGGTGGTGGGTCGATGCGATGACCGCGGCGATCGTCGCCATCGGGGCTCCTTACCGAGGGGTGCCTACTGGGGTGCCGCGCGCGGATCCGGGCCGTCGGGGGGCACGTACCGGGCGTGGCGGTCGACGGTCAGGTAGACGTCCATGCCGATCGGGCGGCGCCGCTCCTCGGCGAGCTGGCCGAGCAGCCCCGCCGCGCGGGCGAGCAGGGCGAACCCGCGCAGCAGGTCGGGCGGCAGGCCGAGGTCGGCCAGGGCGGCGCCGCAGGCGCCCGCGCCGTTCAGCGGCAGCGTCCGGCCCAGTACCCGCGGATGGACCCGGCCGATCGCCGCGAACAACCGCAGGTGCGGGCCGAGGAGGCCCTCCTCCCCGGCGATGCGGAACAGCGCCGGCGTCCGGGGGTCGGTGACCTTGTGGACCGGGTGGCCGAGTCCCGGAACCAGGCGCCGGGCGGCCCGGGCGCGCTCCAGCGCCGCCACCGCGACCTCGTCCCAGCCCGCGTCGTCGGCGGGCAGGCCCGGGCCCGCCTGGGCGATCGCGTCGGAGAGGAACCGGCCGGCGTCCTCGGTGACGCCGAGGAACCGGGAGCCGCCGCCGAGCAGCCCGGCGGCGAGCGCGCCCTGCACCGAGTCGGGCGCGCTCAGGTAGGTCAGCCGCGCCGCGATCGCGGTCGGGGTGAGCCCGTGGTCGGCGAGGGCGACGAGCACGGCCTCGAAGACGCGGACCTGCCCCCTGCCGGGCCGGCGCTGGGTCACCAGCCACAAGGCCAGCTCGCCGAAGCCGACCTGCCCCATCAGGTCCGCCGCGAGGTCCTGCCCGAGCAGCGTGATCGTGTCCTCGTCGCTCACCCCGAGGGAGGTGGGGAAGCGGGGTTCCGGCTGGCTCATGGCTCCCCCTCGCTGAGCGGCCGGCCGGGCGGCCCGGCCAGCCAGGCGCGGATCTGGTCGCCGTGCTCGTCCAGCGCCGGCGGCGGCAGGTCGTACCGGGGCGCCGTCGCCGAGAACGTCAGCGGGTGGCGGATCGTGGGCACGGCGGGCTCCCCGACCGGCACGACCGGGCCGAGCCCGATGGCGCGGGCGAACTCGATGCCCTCGGCGACCGAGTTGATCGGCCCGCACGGCACGCCCGCGGCGATCAGGTCGGCGAACCAGTCCCTGGCCGGGCGGGTGGCGAGCCGTTCGGCGAGCAGCGGCCGCAGCTGCTCCCGGTTCGCGGTGCGCCCCGCGTTGGTGGCGAACCGGGGATCGTCGGCCAGGCCGGGCGCGCCGAGCACCTCGCAGATCCTGCGGAACTGCGCGTCGTTGCCCGCGGTCACGATCAGCTCGCCGCTGGCGGTCGGGAACGGCTCGTAGGGGAACAGGCTCGGGTGGGAGTTGCCCATCCGGTGCGGCACCACCCCTCCGGCGGCGCACGCGCTGGTCTGGTTGACCATCCCGGACAGCGCCGAGGCCATCAGGCTGGCCTCGACATGCTGCCCCGCGCCGGTGGCCGCCCGGTGGGCCAGCGCCGCCAGGATGCCGATCGCGGTGTGCAGGCCGGCGATCACGTCGAAGACCGAGATGCCCGCCCGGTACGGCGGGCCGTCAGGGTCGCCGGTGAGGCTCATCAGCCCGGACATGGCCTGCACCATGAGATCGTAGCCCGGCAGGTGGCTCCCGCCCCCCGCGCCGAAGCCGCTGATCGAGGCGTAGACGATCCGCTCGTTGGTGGCCCGGACCGACTCGTAGTCCAGGCCGAACCTGGTCAGCCCGCCTGGCTTGAAGTTCTGGACGAGCACGTCGGCGCGCCGGGCCAGCTCGCGGGCCGCGGCCAGGTCCCGGGCGCTGGTGAGGTCGAGGACGACCGAGCGCTTGTTCCTGTTGATCGCCAGGAAGTAGGTGGAGACGCCGTCCGGCGTCGTGGGCGGGACCCACGAGCGGGTGTCGTCACCGGACGGGCTCTCGACCTTGATCACCTCGGCGCCGAGGTCGGCGAGGAGCATCGTGCAGTACGGCCCGGCCAGCACGCGGGAGAAGTCCGCGACCAGCAGCCCGCAGAGCGGCCCGGATCGCCGTCCCGGGGCCGGTTCAGGCTGGGCCATGTCCGATGCGGCATCCTTCTCATCAATGCTGTCCGCTGAGCGGACGGCTGTCCGTCAAAGTGCAGTCTGGGGGGCTCCCGCCGTGCTGTCAAGGTCACCTCGCCGCCCCCTGCGGCAGCGGGGCCGGCAGCGCGGCCGGCTCCACGGTGACCTGCGGGGCCGCCTGGTACCGCGCCCAGTCGGCGCTGATCGCCCCGGCGGCCTGCAGCAGCAACGGCAGGTACTCGCCGGTGAGCACCTCGACGGGGGTCTCCGCGGCGTGCACGGTGACGTTCATCGCGGCGATCACCGTGCCGCTGCCGTCGCGCAGCGGCGCGGCCACCGACCGGATCCCCGGCGCGAGCTGCTCGTCGGTGAGCGACCAGCCGCGCGCGCGGACGTCGCGGAGCTCGGCCGCCCGCTCCTGCGGGCCCGGCTGCCACCGGGCCGTCACCGGGGACCGGCTCGGCGTGGCGAGCGCCCGCTCGGCCTCCTCCGGCGGCAGCGCGGCCAGCAGCACCTTGCCCAGCGAGGTCTGCATGGCGGGGAACCTGGTGCCGATCGTGACCGCCAGCGTGATGATCTTCGGCACCGCGACCCTGGCCACGTAGACGATGTCGGACCCGTCCAGCTGCGCGATCGAGGAGGACTCGCGGGTGCGGGCGACCAGCGCCTCCATGTGCGGGCGGGCCACGTCCCACAGGCTCCGCGAGAGCACGTAGCTCATGCCGAGCTCGAGCACGCGCGGGGTGAGCTCGAAGCCGCCGCGGGCGGCCCGCACGTAGCCGAGCTCCTCCAGCGTCAGCAGGATCCGCCGCGCCGTCGGCCTGGCCAGGCCGGCCGCGGCCGCCACCGCGGCCAGCGACATCACCGGCTGCCGCGGCGCGAACGCGCGGATCACCTCGAGGCCGCGGGCGAGCGCCTCGATGAAGTCCGGACCCCTCTGGCCGCGTGCCATGCCCTCTCCCCGGGTGATGCGGCATCGCCGCGACGCCGTCCAGGGGCTGCGCGGCGGCGCCCTGATGCGACTGTAGCGTGAACCGGCCAGGTTGTCCGTAGCGCGGACGGCCGTCTCCACAGGCCGGGCCAGGCCGGCCAGATCCGCCGGAGCTCCCCTCTTGACAGCCGAGCGCAAACCGGCCACGCTTCCGGTCAAGTCCCGTGTGGCCGTGATACGGACACATGTCCGCGACATCTGGGATCCAGCGGCGGCCTGGGCCGCGCCGACAGTGGAGGTCCGTGATGACTGCAAGCCCGACCGCCGGCGACCTGACTCCCGGGCGGCCGCTGGTGTTCCGCAATGGCACCGTGCTGACCATGGACGACGCGCACCGGGTCGAGCACGACGCCGACGTCCTGGTCACCGGCGACCGCATCGCCGCGGTCGGCCATCGGCTGCCGGTACCCGAGGGCACCGCCGAGATCGACGCCTCCGGCGGGATCGTCATGCCCGGGATGATCGACACCCACCGGCACATGTGGCAGACAGCGATGCGGGGCTACGGCGCCGACTGGACGCTCACCCAGTACTTCGTCTGGAACTACCTGCAGTGGGGCAAGTCGTTCCGGCCGGAGGACATCTACGCCGGGAACCTGCTCAGCGCGATCGAGGCGATCGACGCCGGGGTGACCACCTCGGTCGACTGGTCGCACAACCTGCACACGATCGATCACGCGGAGGCGGCCGTCGACGCGCTCGCCTCGGTGCCCGGGCGGTTCGTGCTCGCCTACGGCAACATCCAGGCCGCGCCCTGGGAATGGTCGGCGGCGCCCGAGTTCCGCCAGTTCGTCGCCCGGCGGTTCAGCGGCGGCGGCACCGATATGCTCGGCTTCCAGATGGCCTTCGACGTGCCCCCCGCCAGCCCGGACTTCCCGGAGAAGGCGGCGTTCGAGGTGGCCAGGGAGCTCGGGGTGCCGGTGACCACGCATGCCGGGGTGTGGAAGGTGACCACCGACGAGGGGATCCGGCTCATGCACGAGCACGGGTTCATGACCGAGCGGTCGGTCTACGTGCACTCGGCGAGCCTGTCCACCGACTCCTACCACCGGATCGCCGCCACCGGCGGGTCGGTCTCGCTGTCCACCGAGAGCGAGTGCAGCGCCGGGCAGGGCTACCCGCCGACCTGGAAGCTGCGCGAGCACGCGATCCCGATCTCGCTGTCGATGGACACCAGCATGTGGTGGAGCGCCGACCTGTTCTCCGCGATGCGGGCCACGCTCAGCGCGGACCGCGCCCGCGAGCACATGGAGGCCCACAGCCGGGACGAGACCGTCACCCACCACAAGCTCCGCGCCGAGCAGGTGGTGCACTGGGCGACCCGCGGCGGCGCGCGGGCGCTCGGCCTGGACTCGCTGACCGGGAGCCTGGAGCCGGGCAAGAAGGCCGACCTCGTGCTGATCAAGAACGACGCCTCGCCGGTGATGTTCCCGCTGCTCAACCCCTACGGCCACGTGGTCTTCCAGGCCCAGCGCGGCGATGTCCACACGGTCGTCGTGAACGGCCGCGTCGTCAAGCACGACCACGCCCTGGTCGGGGCGGACCTGGGCCGGGCCCGGGAGGCCATCGGCCGGACCGTGGACCACCTCAGGGGCGTCCTGGGCCCGCGGGCCTGGGAGGAGGGCATGCACCCGGAGATCCCCGAGATGCGCGTGCTCGACAACCCCTACACCTACACCTACCCGGGCGAGTGATGCCCGGCCCCCGCGCCGCCGGGCCGGATCGCGCCACGATGCGGGCCGCGGTGCTGCGCCGCCACGGCGCCGCGCCCGAGTTCGGGCGGCACCCGATGCCCCGGCCCGGCCCCGGCCAGGCGCTGATCCGGGTCACCGCGGCCCCGGTCAACCCGCTCGATGTGCTCTGCGCCTCCGGGACCTCCTACTTCGGGGCGCAGCCGCTCCCCTATGTGCCCGGCACGCAGGGGGTGGGGATCGTCGAACAGGCGCCGGCGCTGGCGGCCGGCCAGCGGGTCTGGTTCACGTGCGACGCCGGCACCCGCCCGGGCGACGGCTCGCTGGCGCAGTGGTGCGTGGCCGACGAGGCGGCGGTGCTGCCCCTGCCCGGCTCGGTGAGCGACGACCTGGTCGCGGCGCTCGGGCTGTCGGCGATCGCCGCGTGGATGGCGCTGACCTGGCGCGGCGGCCTGGTGGCCGGCGAGCGCGTGCTGATCCTGGGGGCCAGCGGGACGGTCGGCCAGGTCGCGGTCCAGGCCGCCCGGCTACTGGGCGCGGCGCGAGTCGTCGCCGCCTGCCGCGATCCGCACGGCCGGGCACGGGCCGCCGAGCTCGGCGCCGACGCGGTCGCCGACCTGTCCGGCGCCCCGGACGCGATCGCGGCCGACCTGGCCCGCGCCTGCGCCGGGCCGGTGGACCTGGTCCTCGATCCGGTGTGGGGCGCGCCGGCGCAGGCCGCGCTCGGCGTCCTGGCGCCGCGGGGCCGCCTGGTCAACCTCGGCTCCTCCGCCGGGGCCGTGGCCGCCCTGGACTCCGCCCGGCTGCGCAGCCAGATGATCAGCGTGCTCGGCTACACGAACGCCGCGCTCGCCGCCGGGCAGAGGGCGGCAGCGCTCACCGCGATCCTGCGCCACGCCGCCGCCGGCGAGATCACCGCCGACCGGGAGGCGTTCCCGCTCGAGCGGGTGTCGCAGGGCTGGTCGCGATGCGGCCAGCCACCCCACCGCAGGCCGGTGATGCTGCCCTGACCGCCGGCCCCGGCCGGGGACCGGGCGAGAAGGGCGCCGAGAAGGCCGGCGAGCCGGGCGCGCGCCCGGCTCGCCGGCCCAGCCACCAACCCGCCGACTGAGTGAGCAAGCACGAGGGGGCCTCGTCGTGCCCTCGGCCACGACGCCTGCGCGGCGCCGCGCCGGCGGCCACCCCTTACGCTGGGGACGTGCCGCCTTCCGCCCGCCCCCCCGTCAGGTCCTGAACGCGGATGGACGTCAGGAGCTGGCTGAGCCTGGCCGCCGACTCGGTGCGGCGCTGGGAGGCGGGGCACCCGCCGTACCAGGTCCACCCGTCGCTTGAGGTCAGCGACGAGCGCTTCGCCGCGGCCTTCGGCGCGCTCGCCGACCGCATGGCCGGGAACTACCCGTACTTCCACCCGTCGTACGCGGGCCAGATGCTCAAGCCGCCGCACCCCGCCGCGGCGGCCGCCTACCTGGCCGCGATGCTGGTCAACCCGAACAATCACGCGCTCGACGGGGGCAAGGTCACGTCCGAGCTGGAGAAGGAGGCGGTGGCCAGGCTCGCGGCCATGTTCGGGCTGCCGGCCCACCTCGGCCACCTCACCAGCAGCGGCACGATCGCGAACCTGGAGGCCCTGTGGGTCGCCCGGGAGCTGCACCCTGGCCGCGGGGTGGCCTACAGCGAGGACGCCCACTACACCCACGGCCGGATGTGCGGCGTGCTCGGCATGCCGGGGACCGCGGTCCCGGCCGACGCCGCGGGCCGGATCGACGTCGGCGCGCTCGACGAGCTCCTCGCGGGCGGCCGGATCGGCACCGTCGTGGCGACCGCGGGGACGACCGGGCTCGGCGCCATCGACCCGGTCCACGAGGTGCTCGAGGTGGCGCGCCGGCACGGGGCGCGGGTCCACGTGGACGCGGCCTACGGCGGGTTCTTCACGATCCTGGCCGGGCAGCCGGGCCGGGCGGGCCTGGACCCGCGGCCGTGGCGGGCGATCGCCGGGTGCGACTCCGTCGTGGTGGACCCGCACAAGCATGGCCTGCAGCCGTACGGGTGCGGCGCGGTGCTGTTCGCCGACCCGTCGGTCGGCCGCCTCTACGCGCACGACTCGCCGTACACCTACTTCACCTCCGACGAGCTGCACCTCGGCGAGATCAGCCTGGAGTGCTCCCGGGCCGGGGCCGCCGCGGCCGCGCTGTGGCTGACCCTGGAGCTCTTCCCGCTCGCCCCTGACGGCCTCGGCCGGGTGCTCGCCGCCTGCCGGGAGGCCGCGCTCGACCTCACCGGCCTGCTGGCGGCCTCCGGCCGGCTGCGCCTGTACCAGCCGCCCGAGCTGGACATCGTGAGCTACTTCCCGGCCGGGGGGCGGGACAGCCTGTCCGCGATCGACGAGGCGTCGGCCCGCCTGCTGGCCGCCGGGATGGCCGACCCGGCCGGCCCGGTGTTCGTCAGCACGCTCACGGTCACGGCCGGCGCCTTCGCCCGCCGCCACCCCGCGGTGGCCGCCGACCGGGACTCCGCGCGCATCCTGCGCAGCGTGCTGATGAAGCCGGAGGCGCTGACCTACGCCGGGGAGCTGTTCCGCAGGCTGGAGCGCCTGGCCACGCCCCCGTGAGCCGGCTGGCCGAGCTGATCGCGCCCTCCCGGCTGGGCCGCGGATTCCGCTGGCTGCTCGCCTCGTCCTGGGTGACGAACCTGGGCGACGGGATCACCCTCGCCGCCGGGCCCCTGCTCGTCGCTGCGCAGACCCGCGACCCGCTGGCCGTGGCGATGGCCGCGTTCCTGCAGCGGCTCGCCTGGCTGCTCGTCGGGCTGTACGCGGGGGCGCTGGCGGACCGGGTCAGCCGGCGCGCCATCGTCATCGCCACCGGGCTGGCCAGGGCGGCGATCCTGCTGGCGCTCATCGCCGCGATCCTCACCCGCCGGGTGGACACCGCGGTGGTGCTGGCGGCGCTGTTCCTGTTCGGGGTGAACGAGGCCTTCGGCGACACCGCGTCAGCCACCCTGCTGCCGATGCTGGTCGGCGGCGGCGACCTCGGCGTCGCGAACGCGCGGGCGCTCACCGGGGTGATCGTGTGGAACCAGATGGCGGGCCCGCCCGTCGGCGCGGCGCTGTTCGCCGCCGGCATGGCGTTCCCGTTCGCGGGCGAGGCCGTCTGCGTGCTCGCCGGGGTGCTGCTGATCACGCGGGTGCGCCTGCCGCCCCGGCCCGCGGGCGCCGGCCGGCGCCGGGTCCGGCGCGAGATCGGCGAGGGATGGCGCTGGCTGTGGGGGCATCCCGCGGTGCGCACGCTGGCGATCACGATCTTCGCGTTCAACGTCACCTTCGGCGCCGCCTGGTCGGTGCTGGTCCTGTACGCCCGGGAGCGGCTGGGCATGACCACTGTCGGCTTCGGGCTGATCACCACCGCCATGGCCGTGGGCGGGCTGGCCGGCACCGCCTGCTACGGCTGGCTGGAGCGGCACGTCCGGCTCGGCGACATCATGCGGGCCGGGCTCGTGATCGAGACGCTCACCCACCTCGCGCTCGCGCTGACCCGGTGGGCCTGGCTCGCCCTGATCGTCTTCACGATCTTCGGCGCGCACGCCTTCATCTGGGGGACCACCTCGACGAGCGTGCGGCAGCGGGCCGTGCCGGCCGGGTTCCAGGGCCGGGTCGCCAGCGTCTACCTGACCGGCAGCATCGGCGGCATCGTCATCGGCTCCGCGCTCGGGGGGCTGGTCGCCTCCGCGTGGGGGGTGACCGCGCCGTTCTGGCTCGCCTTCGCCGGCTCGGCCGTCATGCTCGCGGTGATCTGGCGGTCGCTGCCGCGGATCGCCCACGCCCAGGCCGCCGGCCGCCCCGCCGGCGGGCCCGCCGGCGCCACGGGACCGGTCAGCGAGCCGGCTCCCCCGCCAGCCTCGGCGTGACCTGCCGGCGGCCGGCGATGCGCAGGGCGGTGGCCACCAGCCGGCCGGCCCGCTCCCGGGCGGCCGGCTCCTGCGCGTACGCCTGCGCGACCAGCTCATCCGGGTCCTGGCCGGCCCTCACCGCCTCCTCCCGGCCCCCGGATGCGATCCACAGCGCGAGCTGCTGCCCGTCCACCTCGGGGTGGAACTGCACCCCCAGGTGCGGCCCGATCGAGTACGCCTGCACGCAGACCTCGTTGCGGGCCAGGATCACCGCCTGCCGCGGCGGCAGGCACTGGTCGCCGTGGAACTGCAGCCACGGGCCCGGCGGGATCGCCTCGGGGTCGGCCGGCTCGATCATCCGCCAGCCGATCTCCTTGCGGGGAGCCGGGATCACCCGGCCGCCGAGCGCGGCGCACAGCGCCTGCGCCCCGAAGCAGATCCCGAGCACGGGGACGCCCGCAGCATCCGCCTCGCGCAGCCACTCGACCTCGGCCGCGATCCACGCGCTCGGCTCGCCGTCGTCGTACACCGACGGGATCGCGCCGAGGACCACGACATGGCCGGCTCCGTCCAGGCCGGGCAGCGGCCCGTCGCCGGGGAACAGGTGCGTGGTCACCCGCGCGCCGAGCGCCGTGAACGCCTCTGCGACGAAGCCGGGCGAGTCCTCGGCGTGATGCCGGATCACGACCACCCGCCCGGGCCTGTGCCCGTTCGCCGCCTGTGACATTGCCGCGCGCTCCGTTCCCCGCCGGCCGTGGTTGCCTGGCGGTCGTGGTTCCCTGCCGAAGGTGCCGTTCCCGGCATCGCCGCCCGCGGCCCCACCCGCCCCGGCATCCGGGAGCGGCGCTCCCTATGAGCAGTTTGCCGGTTTCCGGCGAGCCGCGCCAGATGCACGCTCCCGGCGAAGGGCCGGCAGGCCGGGCGGGGCGGGCTGCCAGGCCGCCGATGAGGCCGCTCTCATCCCCGCCTCACGGCCAGGCCATGTCGCCCGGGCAGTGTGACAGGTGACGGCCACAGGGGCCGCACCACCGGAGGTGATCGTCATGGCACGAGTGGAGCACGCCAGCCGCGGGTTCGAGCGGGACCGCAGCCCCGACCACGGCAAGGAGGGCAGCCGGAAGGACCGGGGCGAGGACCGCTGGGAAGACGGCGGCAAGGACGAGTGAGCCAGGAGCTCCCTGGCCCGCGGGCGATGCCCGCGGGCCAGGGAGCGGCCCGCCGCGGGCGCGATGGCGGCTCAGCCTTCCAGGCGGCGCACCAGCCGGTACCCCGCCCCGCGGACGGTGGCGATCCGGTCCGCGCCGATCTTGTTCCGCAGGTACCGGACGTAGACCTCCACCACGTTCGAGCCCGGGTCGAAGTCGTACCCCCAGACGTGGCTCAGCAGCTGCTCGCGGCTGAGCACCTGGCCCGGGTGGCGCAGGAACATCTCGGCGAGCGCGAACTCGCGCGCCGACAGGTCCACGGTCCGGCCGCCCGCCCGCGCCTGCCTGGTGCGCAGGTCGAGGCTGAGGTCTCCGTTGCGGAGCACGAACTCCTCGGCCCGGTGCTCGGGCCGCAGCTGGGAGCGGATCCTGGCCAGCAGCTCGGCGAGGCGGAACGGCTTGCGCACGTAGTCGTTGGCCCCCGCGTCCAGGCCGGTCACCACGTCCTCGGTGGAGCCCCGCGCGGTCAGCACGATCACCGGCAGCCGCACCGCGCGCCGCCGGAGCGCGGCCAGCACGTCGAGGCCGTCCAGGCCGGGCAGCCCCAGGTCGAGCAGGAGCAGGTCGAACTCGCCGGTCAGCGCCAGGTCGAGCGCCTGCCTGCCGTCGGCCGCGCACGCGGTCACGTACCCCTGCGCCTGCAGGCCCTTGGCCAGGAACCGCACGATCCGCGGCTCGTCCTCGGCGATCAGGATCCGGGTCACCGGCGCCGCTCCCGGGCGAGTGGCGGCACGGCCCGTTCCCACGGGAGGACCAGGCGGAAGACCGCGCCGCCGCCGGGCCGTTCCTCGGCCAGCACCCTCCCGCCGTGCGCGGCGGCGATCGCCGCGACGATCGACAGGCCCAGGCCCGTGCCCTCGGTGCGCCGCGGGTCGAGCCGGGCGAAGCGGTCGAACACCCGCGCCCGGTCGGCGGCCGGGATGCCGGGGCCGCGGTCGGCGACGGTGAACTCGACCTGCCGGCCGCGGATCGCCGAGGCCAGCTCGACCGGGGAGCCGGCCGGGGTGTGGGCGACCGCGTTCGCCGCGAACTGCATCACCGCCTGGGTGACGCGCTGCGGGTCGAGCACGGCGGTGACATCGGCGCAGCCCGCCAGCGCCCACGGCCGGCCGTCCAGCGCCCGTGCCTTGGCCAGCAGCGACCTGGTCAGGGCCGCCAGGTCGGTGGGCTCGGGGTGCAGGAAGTCGGGGCGCTCGCTGGCGGCGAGCAGCAGCAGGTCATCGACCAGGCGGCTCATCCGGCCGATCTCGTCGGCGACGATGCCGAGCGTCTCGGCGTCCTCCTCGCTGGCCGCGGTGAGCGTGTCCAGGTTCCCCTGGATGATCGTGATCGGCGTCCGCAGCTCATGGCCGGCGTCGGCGAGGAAGCTGCGCTGGGCGGACATCCCCGACTCGATCCGGTCCAGCATCTTGTTGAAGGTGACCGCCAGCGCGCTGATCTCGTCGTGACCGCGGATCGGGATCCGCTCCGACAGGTCGGTCTCGGTGATCCGCCTGGCCAGCTCGGTCGTGTCGCGGACCGGCCGGAGCACCCGGCCGGCCATCATCCAGGCCAGCGCCGAGCCGAGCAGCAGGGCGAGCGCGCCGACCTCCACCTGGAACCTGGTGATCCGGTCCACGCTGGCCTGCTGCGGGCCGGTCAGCACCGCGGCGACGAAGACCCCGCTCGCCTGGCTCCGCGGCAGCCGCACCGGCACGGCCTGGTACCGGGCCGGCCCGGCGGCCATCGCGACGGTGCCCCCCGCCGGCCGGGTGATCGCCGACCAGCCGCGCACCACGGCGGGCGCCGGGCCGAGGGCGGCGCGGAAATTCCCGCTCGTCGTCACGATCCGGCCGTCGATGATGCCGATCAGCACGGTCCCCGGCTCCAGGACCGCCGCCCGCGTCCGCGACCGGAGCAGGCCGAGGATCGTCAGGCGCGGGGCCACCGGGCGGGTGGAGCTGTCGTCCCGGACATCGCCGCTGACCGCGCCGTTCCGTGACGCGAGCGCGCGGAACTCGGAGATCTCGTGCGACAGCTCGCTGGCGATGGTGGCGTTCATCGTCGAGGTCATCAGGGCGTGGGTGGCGATCGTGGACACCGCCGCGCCGGCCGCGAGCAGGGCCACCGACCAGCCCAGGATCCGGCCCCGCGCGGAGGAGAGCGGGCGCCACTCACCCCGCTCCCGTGCCGATGGCGCGCCCGCCCGGCGGGAGCGCGCCGCGATTCCTGCGGCCACGACGCGAGGATACGTTCCCCCAGGCTCCCCGCGGGCCGCCCGGCCAGCCGCAAATGCGCTCCTGACCTGCGCGAACTGGGCGGATGAGAGTTCTCTCACCCGCGTCTTAACCCCCTGCCAGCCGGGCCGGCGACGGTCGGGTGGGCGCCGGCGACGGCCGGGGCGGAAGGGAGGAGCGATGGTGGTGGCGCTGATCGCGGCGGGCGCGGCGGGCGCGGCCGTGCTGGCGGCGGGCATGCTTGCCCGGGTCCGGCTCAGCCGGAGCCCCGCCGCGCCGGCCGTGGCCGCCGCGGACGCGGGCGCCGCGGGCGCGGGCGCCGCGGGCGCGGGCGCCGCGGGCGGGGGCGGGTCCGCGTCGTGGCGGGCACTGGCCAGGGTGACGCTCGCGCCCGACCGCGGCCTCGCGGCCCTGGCGCTGGCGGTCCTGGTCACCGACACCGGACTGGCCCTCGCCGCGCCGTGGCCGCTCCAGCTCGTCGTCGACTACGGCCTCGGCGGGCGCCGGCCGCCCGCCTGGCTCGGCTGGTCGGCCGGGTTCGCGCCGCTGCCGCTGGCCGGCGCCGCGGCGGCGGCCGGGCTGCTGGTCCTGGCGGCCGGCGCCCTCGCCGGGTACCAGGTCACCTACCTCACCGGCGCGCTGACCGAGCGGATGGCGCTCCGGCTGCGGGCCCGCCTGGTCGCGCACCTCCTGCGGGTGCCCCCGGCGGCGGTGGCCGGGTACCCGCTCGGGGAGCTGACCAGCCGGATCGGCGCCGACGTGCGGCAGGTCGCCGGCGTGATCGGCACGGTGATCGAGACGCTCGTGCCCGACCTGGCGCTGCTCGCCGGGATGGCGGTGGTCACCGCGGCGATCGACTGGCGGCTGACGCTGATCGTGGCCGCGCTGGTGCCGCTCTACGCCGCCGCCGCCCGCCTGCGCAACGCCTCGCTGCGCGCCGCCCAGCGGCGCGCCCGGGCGCGAGCCGGCGAGCTGGCTGCGCTCACCGCCGCCCAGCTGGCGCGGCTGCCCGCGATCGCGGTGTTCGGCCATGGCGGGGCGGAGGCGCGGCGCCACGCGGCCGCGGCCGGCCTGGCCGCCGACGCCGAGGTGGCGGCCATCGACGCGTCGGCGCGGTTCCGGCCGGCCCACGACCTGCTGCCGGGCCTCGGCCTGGCCGCCACTCTGGTCGCGGGCACCGCCGAGGTGATGTCCGGCCGGCTGACCGTCGGCGGCCTGCTGGTCTTCCTCGCGTACCTGTCCAGCCTTACCGGGCCGGTGCGCTCGCTGTCGGCGCTCACCGGCACGATCGCGCGGGGCTCGGCCAGCCGGGACCGGATCGCCGAGCTGCTCGCGCTGCCGCCAGCCGGGCCCCGGCGGCCGGACGGCCTCCCGGTCGCCGGGACTGTGCCCGCGCGCGGCCCGCGCGCGGCCGGCCCGCCGGCCACCCCCCGCCGCGGCCCGGAGATCCGCTTCGAGCGGGTCTGCTTCGCCCGCCGCCCGGGCACCCCGGTGCTCGACGAGGTCAGCTTCTCGCTGCCCGCAGGATCACTGACCGTCCTCACCGGGCCGTCCGGTGCGGGCAAGTCGACGCTGCTGTCCCTGATCATCCGCCTCGCGGACCCCCAGCACGGGCGGATCCTCGCGGACGGCACCGATATCGGGGGCCTGGACCTCGGCGACCTGCGCGCGCTGGTGACTCTGGTCCCCCAGGACCCGTGGCTGCACGAGGGCACCATCGCGGAGAACATCGCCTACGGCAGGCCCGGCGCGACCAGGGTCCAGGTGGCGGCCGCCGCCCGCCGGGCCGGAGTCCTCGCCTTCGCCGCGGACCTGCCGGACGGCCTGGACGCCCCGGCCGGCGAGCACGGCAGGCTGCTGTCGGCCGGCCAGCGCCGGCGCGTCGCGGTCGCCCGCGCCCTGCTCCGCGACGCGCCCGCGCTGCTGCTCGACGAGCCGACCGCGGGCCTGGACCCCCGGACGGCCGGGCGCCTCATCAGCGAGGTGCTCGACGCGGCCCGGGGCAAGACCATCCTGCTCGTCACTCACGACGCCGGCCTGGCGCCACTGGCCGACCAGGTGCTGACGCTGGACCGCGGCACCGTCACCGCGGCCGCTCGTGGCGCCTCCCGGGGCACCCAGCCGCCGGCGGGCTTCGCGGCACCCGGGCCATCCCGCTCATTTCACGGGGATTCCCCCGATGCCCCGCAGCGGCTGACCGCGTAGGCTGCGGGGCGCCCATGGTTGCCGGAACAGCGGGAGGGACGATGGGGACGGCATCAGGGCCGGGCCAGCGGCGGGCCGCGCGGATCACGCGCGCGGCAAGGCTCCCGATCCTCCTGGCCGTGACCATCGCGACAGGCGCGGCCTGCGTGGCGTGCGGATCCGCCAGGCCGCCGGCGGCCGGGACATCCCCGCACCAGCCATCCGCCTCCACCGGGCCGGCAGTAACCGCTCCCGCCTCGCCGGGGCGGCCTGCCGGGAAGCTGGATTCGTGCACGGTGATCACCCGGGCGGAGGCGAGCGCCGCCCTCGGCGGCCAGCCGGTCAGGCCGCCGATCCGGGGGCACGCCTACGTGGAGGGCGGTGTGGCCTGCGTCTTCTACGGACCGGACGTGCCGCCCGGGGCCAGCCCGGACATCCCGTACGGCGACACCGTCCGGGTGGTGCTGGTGACCGGGCCGACGGCGAAGGCGTTCTTCGACGACTACCGGAGCAGGGTCCATGCCCAGCCGCTACCGGGCCTTGGTGACGCGGCGTTCTACGACGGATTCGCGTCGGTCAGCGTCCTCAAGGGCGACGCCTACGTCCGGATCGCCGTCGGCATCCCCGACCCGCTGCCCGCGGAGAAGGCGCTCGCAGCCGACGCCCTCGCCCGGATGTGATCGGCGAGCCACCCGGTGATGGGCCTTGCCGGGGGACCTGTGCCGCCGCACGCAGGCCCGGTGGGCCGGCGGCCCGCCATCCGCAAGCCCGGGGGAAGCCCTCGACTGCGCCCGCGCCCTTCACCCGCCTGGCCCCGGCGCCTGGCTCCCGGCCGAAGCCGATACGCCTGCGCAATCACGGCCACGACCACTAGGCTGGCCCGGTGGGCACGCGGGGGCGCATGGCGGACCGCTCCGCGCTGTTCGCGGAGATCCGGGCCGCGTGGGGCGCGGACACCTCCGCCGACCCAGCCTGGTCCCCTGCCCGCCGGTCGCGCGGCCAGTGCGCGGTGACGGCGCTCGTCGTGCAGGACCACCTCGGCGGCCGGCTGCTGCGGGCCGAGATCGGAACGGCCTCGCACTACTGGAACCTCGTCGGCAGCCAGGAGATCGACCTGACGCGGGATCAGTTCGCCGAGTTCACCCCGGTCGGCGTGGCCGGGCGGAGCCGGGAGCAGGTGCTGTCGCACCCGGGCACCGCGCTGCGCTACGAGCTGCTCCGCGCACGGGTCGCCGCGGGCCTGGCGGGCTGAGGTCCGCCGCGGCCATATTCAGCAAGTGCCGCGCAATGCCTGCGGCGGCCTTGGCGCGCCGTTCACGGACCCGCATACTTGTGCCTTGACGATTGACATGCCCGCCGAGCACGTGCCGGGCCACGCCGCCCGCGAGTCACCCGACGAGAGGGTGCTCAGGCACGCGCTGGAAAAGCTCAGGGCGCGCGAGGGCGTCACCGTCGACAGGCTGAGGGCCGGGCAGGGCGAGGCGGCCGGGCCGCTGCTCAGCCTGGCCGCCGTGCGGCGGTATGCCAGCATCTACGAGCTGGACCTGCCGCAGGCGGCGCGCGACGTGGTGGCGGAGTGCGTCCGCGAGGCGCTCGGCGGCAGCGACCGCATCGTCGCCGACGCGATCCTCGCGCTCGGCGCCCACGCGGAGGAGTACCAGGACCACGGCATCGAGCCGCGGGTCATCGCCGGCCTGCGCTCCGGCCTGCTCAGCCGCCGCCGGGAGATGCTGCTCGCGCACTGGGACAGGCTGCACCTCGCGCTCCGAGCCGGCCAGCCCCACGCGCCGAGCGACAGGTCGCTGCGGGGGACGATCGAGCCGCAGATACTAGCCCGGCTCGCGCGCCAGCTCATCAGGCGCGAGGTGTACTCGCTGGGCGTCAAGGGCGTCGTGATGCCCGGCCCCGCGGAGGGCGCGCCGGATCCGGCGCCTGGCGGGCGCGTGATCGTGCTCGGCGGCGCGGTGATGGACGCGACGTTCCAGACCAAGACGCTGCCGCAGGTCGAGACCTCCGCGGAGGCGTACGACTTCGACCTGTCGCCCGGCGGCAAGGGGCTCACCCAGGCGGTGGCGGCCGCCCGCCTCGGCCTGGACGTGTCGCTGCTCGCGGCCGTCACGGACGACCACTTCGGTCACCAGATCGTCGGCTACCTGCGCCGGGAGCGCGTGGACACCTCGATGCTCAAGCTCGTCGGCGATGCCAGGACGCCGTTCACCGGCGTCATCGAGTTCGAGTTCGGCAACAGCATCGCGGTGAACTGGCGCAACGACCGCGAGGTGCGGCTGACCGCGCGCGACGTCGAGGCGGCCGAGCCCCAGCTGCGCGGCGCCGACGCCGTCCTCGTGACGTTCGAGCCCCCGCGGGAGACCGTGCAGCGGGCGCTGGCGGCCGTGCACGCCGCGTCCGGCCCGCGGCCCTTGATCATTGTCACGCCCGGGCAGCCCTACCCTGACGGCGGGCTGTCCGGCCAGGCCCTCGCCCAGATCGACTACCTGGTCGCCCGCGCATGGGAGCTGTCCAGGTACGCCTCGTCTGGCCAGGGCAAGTTCGACCTGGACGTGGTCGCCCGTCAGCTGCTCGCCTACGGCGTGGAGACGCTCTGCGTGCCCACCGGCGCCGGCTGCGCGGTCTACTCCGCTGACCTTGGCGCGTTCACGGTCCCCGCCTTCCCTTCGCAGTACCGGGAATCCTCCGCCGCGCGGGATGCCTTCTGCGCGGCGCTGGCCGCCAAGCTGATCGAGGCCGGCCGCCAGTTCTCCGAGGAGGTCGCGCTCTGGGCGACCGCGGCGATGGCGGCGGCGATCGCCGACTACCCGCTGCCCAACTCGATGCCCGACCGCCGCCGGGTCGACCAGCTGCTGAGCCGCTCCCGCTTCGCCGTGGCCCCCCGGCCCGGGGAGGCGCCGCGCCTCAGCGATGCAGCCGGCGCCGCGAGCCCGCCGGGATGACGGCCGTCTCTCCGCCCACCTGGCAGCAGAAGATCAGCGAGTCCAGCAGCCGCGCCCGGCTCTGCTCGAACCGCTCGCCGGGGAACCTCGCGCGCAGCTCGGTGAGGCTGGAGGTCCCGAAGCGCCGCCGCAGCTGGCGCGGGGTGGCGTACTGACCGCTGTGATACAGGTAGGGACGGGGCCGGACGGTCAGCCAGTGCTGCCAGTTCGCCGCCCGGTAGCTCGCCCCCGTGAACCCCAGGTTCGGATCCACCGCGGTGACGAGCAGGTCAGCGTCCCGGCCCGCCCGCGCCAGCGAGTGGCGGACCCGAGCGAGGAGATACGAGATCGCGTTCGGCGGCGCAACGTCGCACGAGTACACGCGGGACACATCCCACATCCTGTCCCGCTGGAATCCGAAATGCTCCTGGATCTGATTGCCAAGCCGCTTCCATTCAAACGGCGAGACGCTGCAGATCGTCACCGGCAGCCCGCTGTCCGGATCGAGCAGGGCGTGGTACTGCGATCCCTCCCTGGCGCTTCTCAGGTAGTGCAGGGACGAGATGATCCGCTCGGCGGCGCGCGCGTCCGCGTTCTCGGCGTACACCAGGTCCCGCAGCTCGTGCTTGGCGTCGGGCACCAGGCCCCGCGCGGCGGCCGTGTCGCGGCGCAGCAGCCGGGCGCTGCGCCTCAGCTCGCGCGCGACCTGATCGGCGCTCACCTCGCCGCTGGCGCTGGCCACGCGCGGCAGGTGCAGCAGCGTCCGTACCACGAGGGCCGCGGGATCGACCCCGGCGGCGTTGGCGGCGAGGGCCGCCAGCCGGGCGAACGCCGGCCCGGCCTCGCGGCACTCGGCCAGGGTCAGCGGGCGCGCGCCCCCAGGCTCGCGGTCATCTCCCGGCCGCCAGCCCGCACGGACCTCATCAGGCACGCGGTGATCCTAATCCGGAGCCGATCTGCGCCCACGGGCCGATGCGTAAATGTTACCCTGGCGCCAGTTAATCGACCGTGGCCCCGCCAATTGGCGCCGCTCGCAGCCAATTGGCAGCAAGCGGCGCCCGCGGCCTCGCGGCCGCGTGAACGACTGACCACCGGCGATTGCCAGCGCGCGGCAATCCCGGGCCTGAATTCCTCCCTTGACGCCCTATTGCCCTGCGATCCAATGAGAATTGAGTGGCGCGGGCGCAGGGCCCGGGCCGCCCGGATGATCGCCGGCTCGCGGGAAGGGAGGGATCCGCATGGTGCCAAGCGGCCTTGGGGTCCTGCTGGTCGCGGTGCTGGCCGCGCTGGTCCTGATCAGGTTCTGGCGGCAGGTGCTCCTGCTGCTGCTGTCGGTGCTCGTCATCGTCGTCAGCTTCGGCCTGTACCAGGTGGTTCACCTGCTGCGAGGCTGAGCGCCCGCGCCGGCCGCCAGGGCGTCGGGGAGACCGCCCGCGTGCGTGAGGCCGCCGGCGTAGAAGCGGCGGGCCGCGTCGAGCACCTCGCCGAGCGGCGGCCACCACGGCCCCTGCTCCAGCGACCGGAGGGAGGCGAGCAGCGCCGCGGCCTGCGCGGCCGCGCCGGAGGCGGCCACCACCGCCACCCGGCGCGGCCGGAGCGCCCGCAGCGGGCCCAGGTGCAGGTCAGGTCCGGTGACGCCGTGCTCGGGCGCGGCCAGCACCAGGTAGTAGTCGGGCAGCTCGAACCGCTTGCCGCGCCAGGCCTCGAGCGCGTCGGCGGCGGTTGCCTCGAACGCCGCCGCGCCGTCCGGCCCGGCGGTCACGTCCCACATCGCCCGCCACGCGGTGGCGACCCCGGCGAGCGGGTCGTCGGGCACCAGCACGTAGGTCGTCCGCCGCCGCGCGGCCTCCCGCATCGCCATGGCCCCGCGCTCCCAGCCCGGGCGCTCCAGCTCGGCGGCAGCGGGGCGGCCGCCCCGGTCCGGCGCGGCGCCGGCCCGGGCACCGGTGCCGCCCGCGCGCCGGGGAGCGCCGGCCGGCGCCCCTGCCGCGCCCTCGCCGTTGCCCTCCGGGCCGCGGACCACCGAGACGTTCGGCGAACGGCCAAGCTCGGCGAGCAGCTCACTGCCCGCCTCGCCGACGAGGACGACCACCGTGGAGGACTCGCGCCGCATCGCTTCCGATGGTAAGGCGCCGCCGCCTCGGCCGCGCGGGACGGGGTCAGGCCACGATCCGCAGCGGCTCCTCGATGAGGTCCTTCAGGTCGGCGAGGAAGGCCGCGGCGGTGGCGCCGTCGACGACGCGGTGGTCGATGGACAGCGTCAGCGCCATCGTGGTGCCGATCGCGATCTCGTCCCCGCGCACGACCGGCTCGCGGACGGCGGCGCCCACCGCCAGGATCGCGGCCTGCGGCGGATTGATCACGGCGGTGAACTGCCGGATCCCGTACATGCCGAGGTTGCTGACGGTGAACGTGCCGCCGGCCAGCTCGCCCGGCGTGATCCGCCTCGCCCGGGCCCGGCTCGCCAGGTCGTGAGCCTGCCTGGCGATCTCGGTGAGCGTCTTGCGGTCGGCGTCCTCGATCACCGGCACGATCAGCCCGTCCTCGACCGCCACCGCGATGCCGATGTTGATCCGCCGGTGGCGCAGGATCCTGGTCTGATCCCAGGAGGCGTTCAGCTCCGGGTGGCCGGCCAGCGCCACCGCGCAGGCCCGGACGAGCAGGTCGGTGACGCTGACCTTGACGTCCGCCTCGCGGCGGGCGTTGACCCGGCTGCGGAACTCGAGCAGTTCGCCGGCGTCGGCGAGCACGGTGAGGTAGAAGTGGGGCGCCTCGCGGGCGCTGGCGGCCATCCGCTGGGCGGTGAGCCGGCGGACGGTGGACAGCGGCACCGCCTCCTCGCCGGGCGCGGTCCCGCCGGGCGCGGCCGCGGCTGGCACGGCCCCGGCAGGTGCGGTCCCGGCTGGCACGGCCCCGGCAGATGCGATCCCGGCGGGTGCGGTCCCGGCCGGGGCCGCGGGACGCGGGGCGGCGCGGTCCCGGATCGCGTCGTCGATGTCCGCGCGGATCACCCGGCCGCCCGGGCCGGTCCCGCGGACGGCCGCCAGGTCGATGCCGTGCTGCCTGGCCAGGGCCCGGGCCAGCGGCGACGCGCGCACCGGCCCCTGGGCGGGCGCGGGAGGCAGGGCCGCACCGGAAGGCAGGGCCGCACCAGAAGGCGGGGCCGCACCGGAAGGCGGGACCGCACCGGAAGGCGGCGGCGCCGCCGGCGGCGGAGCCGGGGCCGGCCGGGCGGGAGCGGGCGGCGCGGGCGCTGGCCCGGCTGGCTCGCCGATGACCGCGATCGGCGTCCCGATCGGCACCGACGCGCCCTCCTCTACGAGGATGCGGGTGAGCACCCCCTCGTCGTATGCCTCCATCTCCATCGCGGCCTTGTCGGTCTCGATGACCGCGAGCACGTCGCCGCGGCGCACCGGGTCGCCCTCGTGCTTGACCCACTGGCTGAGCGTGCCCTCCTCCATCGTGTCGGATAGCCGCGGCATGAGCACTTCGGGCATCGGCCCTCCTCAGCGGGCGAACCGGGTCGCGTCCAGGGTCTGGCGGATCACGCGGATCAGCGCGCCCGCGTCGGGCAGCGCCGCCAGCTCGAGCGGCTTGGCGTACGGCAGCGGGACCTCGGCGGCGGCGACCCGGCGCACCGGCGCGTCGAGGTAGTCGAACGCGCCCTCGGCGATCGTCGCCGCGACCTCGGCGCCGACCCCGTAGCTGAGCCAGTCGTCCTCGACCACGACCGCCCGGCCCGTCCTGCGCGCCGACGCGCAGATCGTCTCGCGGTCCAGCGGCCGCAGGCTGCGCAGGTCGATGACCTCGGCGCCGATGCCCTCGCCCTCTAGCCGGCGGGCGACGTCCAGCGCGATCACCGCGGACCGCGAGTAGCCGACGATCGTGATGTCGCGGCCGGGCTTGAGGACGGCGGCCCGGCCGATCTCCGCCACGTGCTCCCCGTCGGGAACCTCGCCCCTGGTGTTGTACAGGGCCAGGTTCTCGATCACGATGACCGGGTCGTCATCCCGGATCGCGGCGGCGAGCAGGCCCTTGGCGTCGGCCGGGGTCGCCGGCGCGACCACCTTGAGCCCGGGGACGTGGGCGTACCAGACCTCCAGGTTCTGCGAGTGGGTGGCCGACAGCTGCTGGCCTCCCCCGCCGGGGGTGCGGATCACCAGCGGCACGCTCACCTGGCCGCCGGACATCGACCGCAGCTTCGCCGCGTTGTTCACGATCTGGTCGATCGCCAGCAGGCTGAAGTTGATCGTCATGATCTCCACGACCGGCCGCAGGCCGAGCATCGCAGCCCCGATCGCCAGCCCGGTGAACCCCTCCTCGCAGATCGGCGTGTCCCGGACCCGGCGCGGCCCGAACTCTGCCAGCAGGCCGGCGGTGATCTTGTAGGAGCCCTCGAACACGCCGATCTCCTCGCCGAGCAGCACGACGTCATCGTCGCGCCGCAGCTCGGCCCGGAGCGTGTCGTGCAGGGCCTGCCGGTAGCTGATCACCGCCACTTCCGCCGTCCTCTCCCGCTGCCGCCCGCTTCGCTACTGCCCCGGGCCGCCCGCGCCGGCGACCGGATCGCCGGGCAGCCCGCGGTGCACGCTGGCCGCCGGCGTCGCGTACACGTGGTCGAAGAGCGTGCCCGGGTCGGGAGCCGGGCTGGCGTCCGCGTAGTCCACCGCCTCCGCCGCCGCCCGCTCCGCCTCGGCGTCGATCCGGCCCGCTGCCGCCTCGTCAAGCACGCCCTCGGCGATCAGGCGCGCGCGGAACGCGGGAAGCGGGTCGGCCCGGCGCGCCCGCTCGGCCTCCTCCGCGCTGCGGTACCGGGCGGGGTCCACCACCGAGTGGCCGCGCAGCCGGTAGCTGACCGCCTCCAGGAGCGCGGGCTGGCGTTCCCCGCGGGCGGCATCCAGCGCCGCCCGGGCGGCATCGCGGACCGCGATCACGTCGTTGCCGTCCACCCGCTGCCCGGGCATCCGGTAGGAGCAGCCGCGCTTCCACAGCTCCGGCTCGGCGGCGGCGGCCTCGACCGGGGTGCCCATGCCAAGCTGGTTGTTCACGATCACGAACACGATCGGCAGGCGCCACAGCGCCGCCAGGTTGAGCGACTCGTGGAACGCGCCGATGTTCGTGGCCGCGTCCCCGAGCAGGCACATGACGGCCGGGCTGGCCGGGCCCGCCTGCTGCCGGTAGGTGATCGCGAACGCGGCGCCGGTCGCCGGCGGCAGCTGCCCGCCGACGATCCCGTACCCGCCGAGCAGCCGGATCGCGGGATCGAACAGGTGCATCGACCCGCCCCGGCCGAGGGAGAGCCCGTCGGCGCGCCCGAACAGCTCGGCCATCACCTTCCCGGGCTCGGCTCCCCGGGCGAGCGCGTACCCGTGCTCCCGGTAGGTGGTGAACAGGTAGTCGTCCGCGCGCAGGGCGGCCACCAGGCCGACGACGGTCGCCTCCTCCCCCAGGTTCAGGTGGCAGTAGCCGCCGATCTTCGCGCGGGTGTACATCTCGGCGGCGCGCGTCTCGAACGCGCGGATCAGCGCCATCTGCCGGTAGTACTCCCGCAGGGTCGCCGGGTCTTCTCCCATCCGCGTGCTGCCTCCTCGCGTGCTCAGCGCCGGGCCGCCCCGCCGGGCCCGTGCGGCGCGCCTGGTCAGTCGCCAGGCGGCGGCTCCTGCAACGTGAAGCGATCCGGGCCCGCGTGGCACCGCGGGCACCGCTGCGGCGGGTGCGGGCCCCGGGCGGTCTGGCCGCACACCGTGCAGGCCCACTCGGTGGTGAGCACCGCCAGGACATCGCCACGGCTGACGATCCCGGCCAGCCGGTCTCCGCGCAGCACCGGGACCCGCCGGATGCGCCGCTCGACCAGCAGGTGGCGCACGTCCTCCACGTCGGTCTCCTCGGTGACCGTGATCACCGCCGCCGTCATCACCTCGGCCGCCGTCTGGCCGGGCCTGGCGAGCAGGTCGTACTCGCTGACCAGGCCGACGACCGCGCCGCTGTCGCCGACGACCGGGACGCCGCTGATCCGGTGCTCCCGCAGCAGCGCGGCGATCTCCTTGACCGGCGTGCCGGTGGAGACGGTCACTACCGGCGTCGTCATGATGTCCCCGACCCGCACCAGCCCTCACCTGCCCGCTCGCCGCCGCCACCGCCGGCCGCGCGCACCGCGCCGGGATGGGCTGCCCAGACGGTCATACCCGCGCGCCGCGTGGCGGCACCGCGCGGCAGCACCGCCGCGCCGGCGTCTGAGCGGGCGGGTGCCGGGCGGGCCGGCGCTGGCAGCGTTCACCGGTCGCGTCCTTCCCGCCGGCCGCCAGGCTCGAGCAGCACCTTGACGGCGCCAGTGCGCCGGGAGTCCTTCGCGGTCAGCACCGCCTCGCGCCAGTGGTCGAGCGGGAACCGGTGGGTGATCACGGGGGTGACGTCGAGCCCGGCGGCGACGAAGTCGAAGTAGTGCTCGAAGGCGTGCTTGACGACACCGCCGACGTTCTCGGCCCCGAACGCGTTCGAGCCGATCACCCGCAGCTCCTTGAAGTACAGTGGGGTCCACTCGAACCGCCTCGGCGGCTCAACGCCCGAGATCACGAGGGTGCCGCCGGTGGCCAGCAGCCGCAGCGCGGTCTCGACGGTCTCCGCGGAGCCGATCGTGTCGTAGACCACGGCCGGGCCGTCCTGCAGCCAGTCCCGGCCGCTCCACGGGCGCAGCGGCGCGGCGCCGGCCAGCCGCGCGACCCGGGCGACCAGGTCGTCGGGGCGGGCGGGGAGGACCTCGTGCGCCCCGAGGCGCTCTGCCAGGGCCGCCCGCGGTCCCGGGCGGGTCACCGCCCAGACCCGCGTGGCCGGGTACAGGTGGCGCAGCAGCGCGATCGCCGCGAGCGCCAGCGTCCCCGAGCCGTAGACCAGGGCCGGCTGGCCGCTGGCCGGCGGTGCGAGCAGGATCGACCGCAGCGAGACGCTCACCGGGTCGGCGAGCACGGCGGCCTCGTCGCTCACGTGCTCCGGGACCGCGAGCAGCTGGCTGGCGTGGGCGGCGAACCGCTCGGCGTGCGCGCCGGCCGCCGCCGCGCAGTTCCCCAGGTGGATGGAGGCCGGCAGGGCGCCCGAGCGGAAGCTGCGGCACCAGGGGTACCGGCCGGCCCGGCAGGCCTCGCACGGCGGGTCGATGCCCCGGGGCGCGCAGGACAGCCACGGGTTCAGCACGACGCGCTCCCCGGTGTCCTCCCGCCGCCCGACCGCCTCGTGGCCGAGCACGTGGGGGAACGAGACCAGCGCCGTGAGCGGGTTGTCGCGGGCGCCGTTCAGCACGATCTGCTTCACGTCCGAGCCGCACAGGCCGGACACGAGCGTCCGAACGCGCACCCAGCCAGGGCCGGGCAGCGGCTGCTCGGGCAGTTCGGCCAGGCGGACTGGCCCCAGCCGGGAGACGAACGCGCGCCGGCGCACCCGCCCGGCGAGCGCGGCCGCCGCCTCGCGGGCCAGGCTGTGCCGGAACACCAGCGCCTTCACCGGGCCCTCCCAGGGCGGCCGCCCGCTCGCGCCGGGACGCCGTCCCGCCCGCACGAGGCTGTCCGCATGACGATCACCTGGCAAGTCCCAGCATCCGACGCAGCCGACCCTACCGCGCGGCCAGTCGCGGCGCGGGCACGGCTCGTCCCCGGTTACGCTGCTTGCACCGTTGGCTGTGACCGTCCGAGCGCTGGTGGTGAAGCAGGGAGTCATGAGAAGGGCGACCCGGTGGGATTCACGTGTCCTGTCGTACCTGACGCTGCGGCAGGCCATCGGGTGCCTGGGGATCGTCCTGCCGTTCGCGCTCGCGGCGGGGAACCGGCTCTTCTTCTCCGGCGGCCTGCAGGAGTCGGTGAGCGACTACTTCTACACCGGGATGCGGGGCCTGCTGGTCGGAGGGATGTGCGTCATCGGCGCGTTCCTGCTCGCGCACCACGGCGACGACAGGTGGGACCGCGTGCTGACCAAGGCGGCGGGGGCGGGCGCGATCGGGGTGGGCCTGTTCCCCACGCCGCCGGACCATCCGACGCTCCCGCAGGCCATCCTCGGCTACTGCCACTTCGCCTCCGGCGGCCTGATGTTCAGCTCGCTGGCGGTCATCGCGCTGTGGCTGTTCCGCAGGGCCGATCCGCAGGCGCGCCGCAACCGCCTGCGGCAGCTCCGCAACTCGATCTACCTGGCCTGCGGCGTCGTCATGGTGGCCGCCCTCGCCCTCGCGGGCGTCGCGGCCCTGCCCCTGGCCGCCGCCCTCAGCCACCTCGACCTCGTCTTCTGGATGGAGACCGCCGCGAGCGCCGCGTTCGGCGTGTCCTGGCTGGTGAAGGGCCACGCCCTGCTGCGGGACCGCAGGCCGCTGCGGGTGCCGGCGCCGCCCGGCACGGGCGCCTAGACCCGGCCGCCCGCCGCCGGGGTACACTGCCCTGATCCCGGCCCGGCCAGGCGTCTGAAGGGGCGGTCACGGTGTCCATCTGCTACATCTGCACGCTCGCGAACGTGGGCAACCCCAAGGGCCAGCACTGCGGCAACTGCGACTGCTGCAAGCGGAAGGGCGCGTCACGCGCGATCCCGGAGCAACCAGCGAGCGGCGCCCCCGGCAGCGGGCCGGGCTAGCGAACACGCCCCGCGCGCGGGTGAGCCCGGCGACGCTGCGGCGGATCAGATCGGCGCGGGACTGAAGCCGCACGTGACCGGGCCGTTCAGGCTCAGCGGCGACGAGCGGCAGGGGCTGGCCGGTCCCGTGGCGGGCTGCCCGCCAAGATCCGCCTGGCCCGCGGGCCGACGGCGCCGATATCTCATGCCGGGCGCCACGTCAAACTACGCCCGGACGCACGAGGCCCTGGGCACGCGACGGCCGGTCGCGTCAGATCCCTGGTGTAAGCACGCAACGGGCGTGGGTTCCTTCACGACGACCACGTCAGGAAGGAGGACCTACAGCCGTGGCACCACGAGTATCGCCCACCGAAGCGAGCGCGGCGTTCTCGGTCGAGCCGTTCTCGGTCGAGCCCTCTTCCACCGCCAGCGGGTGCTTCGTGCCGTCGATGCCGATGCCCAGCGTCACCACGCAGGTGTGCTCGCCGAAGTGCACCCCGTCCACCATGAACGCGACCAGGTCCAGCCCGTCGAGCCGACGGCTCATCAGCCCGGCAGGCGGCGGCGAACCGGCGGGAGACCGCCGAGGGTCGTGCTTGCCGCCCGGCCCGCACAGTCAGGCCGCGTCCTCAGCGAACATCGCGGCCATCACCTGCAAGCCGGTCCCGGCGGCCAGCGCCAGCAGGCCTTCCTTCGCCGCCCCGGCGATCTCGGCCATCGACACCACCACCTGCCCCGGGACGGCGACCTCCGCCGCCACCAGGCCAGGCTGGGCACGGCGGGCCTTCCCCTGGTAGGTGCTGCCCACGGCGGGTGAGGGACCGCCGCTCTCAAGGTTCTACGAAGGCCGGGATATCCTCCCCGACCCAGGAGAGCGAGCACCATGAGTAGAGGCCCGAAGCACCCCGACCCGAGGAAGTGCTCGTACTGCGGCGGGAAGGGCACCGTGCCGGTCACTGTCGACGGCAAGATCGAGGAGGTCCGATGCCCGCATTGCGGCGGCAGTGGACTGACACGGTAGACCGGGAGCTTTTCATCCCCGAGATCATCTGGGTACAGCGCGAGGCGGGAGCACCGCTGACGCCGTTGAGCCGCTCTGCGGAGCCAGGCGAGTGGCACAGGCTGGTGGCCTCCGACGAGCCGCTGGTCACGCAGGTGGCTGATGGCTGGCTGCCGGTCAGCTCGTCAACGGGCAGGCCGATCATGAACCTGATGCTGAACGAGCTTGGCCTCAGGCCGGGAATTCGGGTCCTGGAGATCGGTACCGGCACAGGGTGGAACGCCGCGATCATGGCCGAGGCCGGGGCGGAGGTGACGACGATCGAGATCGACCCCCGCGTCGCTGGCCGCGCCAGGCGGGCTCTTGATGACGCCGGCTACCGGCAGGTGCGCGTGGTCTGCGGTGACGGCGAGGCAGGCTGGCCGGAAGGCAGCCCGTACGACGCGCTGATCGCCACTGCCGCAGCGCACACGATCCCGTACCCGTGGGTGGCGCAGACCCGCGTCGGCGGGCGGCTGGTTGTCCCGTATTGCGGGCCCCGGCATCCTCGGGGCCTGGCGGTCCTCACCGTCCGGCGCGGAGGCGTGGCTTGGGGCCGGATCGTGGACGACAACGCCCCGTTCATGGCCCTGCGGGGGCAGTGGCTCAGCCCGCCCCAGCTACGCGACATCGGCGAGCCTGAGCCTGGCCTGACGATCGAGGTGCGCGCCACCGGCCAGCGCGTTCGGCGTGTTCCCGTCCCGGGACTGCACTCGCCGCGAACACGCCAGCGCTAGCCCTGAGAATTCACGGCGCGACCGCGGGTCCGCGGACACCTGAGCAGGATCCAACCGGACCCGGCGGACCAGCAGCCGTGCTCGCCGGCCACCAGTCCGGGCAGTACCGCGCGACAGCGACCTGGGCATTGCCCATCTCGATCGCCTCATGCCAGGCGTCCTCGGTGGTGCCGGCCAGCAGCCGCCACAGCGGCGCGATCCGCTTGGCGCCGATCGCGAAGGCGATGTGCTCGTCGTGGGCGGCGCGGGCCAGCGCGCCGGCGAAGTACCCGGCGTCGGCGCGCAGCGCCACCCGCCCGCCCCGCGCCGCCGCGGGCAGGCAGCCCAGCGCACGGCGCAGCAGCCCCGGCGCGGTCGCTCGCGGATCACCGGTACCGCCACCCAGGTCAGCGACCAGCACAATCCCGGTCTCGGCCCAGGCCGCCACGTGCGGCCGACCGGCCCGCTGGCCCTGCTGGCTACAGGCCACCCCGCGCTTCTTGGGCCGTAAACCTCACGTTGGTGGCGTCCAGGTCGATCGTGACCGGGCCATCGGCCAGCGCCGCCGCCCGCCCCGCGGGCAGCAAACCCAGCATCCGCCCGGTCACCACCGCCAGGCCATGCTCCACCGCCTCCCACGGGGCGGGAGCAATCCGCCGGGCCAGCCCGGCTGCCGTGGCGGACGCCAGCCCCGGCACCGGGGTGAGCTGCCAGCCCGCCGCATCGGCGCGCTGGCGGCCCAGGCCGGTCAGGAAATCCTCCCCGGCCAGCTGCGCCGCCGCGACCCCGCACAGCAGCTCCCCAGCGCCGAACCCGCGATCCCGCTGCTTGATCGGTCCGGCCGCATCGTCCACTGCTTCGATCACGCCGAGCCGGCCGCACAACCCGGTGACCGCGGCCAGGCCCGCACTCGCCGTATGAGGTGCCCCACCGTTCCCGGACAGGGGATCCAATAGGATTCTCCCTGGAACGGACGGGAACGAGTGTCGGGAAAATCGAAGCGATACACTCCTGAGTTTAAAGAGCAGGCCGCCAGGAAGGTGGTCGATAACTCGCTGCCCATTGCCCAGGTGGCGCGGGAGCTTGGCGTTAACGATACCACGCTCGGATTCTGGGTGAAGGACTACCGGAAGAAACTGGCCGGGCAGCCGCTGCCACAGGACATGCCGGACGCCGAACGGATACGCGAGATGGAGCGGCGCAACCGCGAGCTCGAAATGGAGAACGTGTTTCTGAAGAAAGCAGCAGCGTACTTCGCGAGGGAGCATCGGTGAGTGAGAAATACTCGTTCATCGGCGCCGAGTACGCCGGAACGCCCGCAGATAACGCGGGCGGCGCTCCCGCTATCGTGGCTCTTCGAAGTTAGCCGGGATGCTGTTGCTGCCTGGTGGCTGCAGGTGACTTGCCGGGCGGATCGGGCTGATCTTGGTCACGGCGCGCCTGCGTGATGATGTAGCCCGCGGTTCTTGCGGTCTTGGGCTTTGCGGGGTTCGAGATCGCTAGTGCCGCGTCATGCAACGTTGGTCATGTAACCGGTCCAGGTGCGGATGGTTGATTCGGGGGCGAAGTCGCGTTTGGGCTGAGCGCGAGCGTTGCGCCAGCGGACGTATGCGGCGATCGCGTCGC
>Ga0209061_1000734_pt1 | contig 72311 bp, 57 predicted proteins | sample Coa_R1_10_FD_187157 | JGI IMG/M metagenome (GOLD analysis project Ga0209061, IMG submission 187157) | Surface soil microbial communities from Centralia Pennsylvania, which are recovering from an underground coalmine fire - Coalmine... | ecosystem: Environmental > Terrestrial > Soil >... | reverse complement strand
CGGCGGCGGTGGCGAGGTCTACGTCGACGGGTCGCAGCTGCAGGTCGGGGGCGGGCGGTTCCCGCCGAAACAGCAGGCAGGGCTCCTCCGGAGGATCCAGGACGGCGAAGGCCAGGGGAGTGACCGTCCCCGGCTCCACCCCCGTGAAGCGCGTGTCGACGCCGTGGTCGCGCAGCTCGGCGAGCGCCACCTCGCCGAATGGGTCGCTGCCCACCTTGGTGAACACCGCCGCCCTGTGCCCGAGCCGAGCGGCTGCGATGGCGACATTCGTCGGGCTGCCCCCGACGGCCTTGGCGAAGGTCCTCGCCGCATGCCAGTCAGCGCCGAGCTCGCCACAGTAGAGATCGATGCTGATCCGTCCCACAGTCAGCAGTTCAAGCTGCGTGTCGCGCGGCATGGCTAGGCGGTTGTCTTGACCTCGGCGGCCACTTCCTTGGCCACCTCCGCGAGCTCAGGTTCGCTCGCCAGGCTCTGCAGCTCATGGCTCAGCTGCTCAAGCTCGGCGCCACCAGCCATCATCGCGGTCAGCTGCTCGAGGCTCGTCTCGCTCTTCAGGTAGGAGCCCATCATCCGTCCGCGCTTGAGGAGGACGAAGCGATCGCCCACGGGGTAGGCGTGATGCGGGTTGTGGGTGATGAAGATCACCCCCCGGCCCAAGGCGCGGGCCTGGACGATGTACTTGAGCACGATCCCGGACTGCTTGACACCAAGCGCCGACGTCGGTTCGTCGAGGATCAGCACACTGGCGCCGAAGTACACCGCCCGCGCGATCGCCACCGCCTGACGCTCGCCGCCGGAGAGGGTGCCCACCGTCTGATTGGGATCGCGGACGTCGATCCCCATCTTCGCCATCTCCTCCCGCATAATCCGCTGGGCCCGCTTGACATCGAGCCGCCGCGCGATGCCCCACCCGCGGGTCGGCTCGTTGCCGAGGAAGAAGTTGCGCCACACGGACATCAGGGGCACGGTCGCCAGATCCTGAAAGACGGTCGCGATCCCACGTGCCCGCGCCTCACGCGGGTTGCTGAAGCGCACTGACTCCCCCTCCAGCAGCAGCTCTCCGGTATCGGGCGCATGCACGCCGGAGAGGATCTTGATGAGCGTCGACTTGCCGGCGCCGTTATCACCCAGCACGCACGTCACCTCGCCAGCGTTGACCTTCAGGGTGATGTCCTGCAGGGCATTGACGCTGCCGAAGTACTTCGATACGCCCCGCGCCTCGAGCAGGCACGGCTTCTCGCTGTCGCTCATCGCGGTTGGTTCCTCACTCACGGTCATGGCTGGCGCTCCTCAGTTAGCGGCGCGCCTTCTGCGCCCGCTGATAGATGATCGTGTTCACCGCGACCGCCATGAACAGGATCACGCCCAGGAAGGTGAAGTTCCACGAGCTATCCCAGCCCGCGTAGATCACTCCCTCAAACGCCATCCCGATGATGCACGCCCCCAGGGCGGCGCCGATCGCCGAGCCGTAGCCACCGGTCAGCAGGCAGCCTCCGACGACGGCCGCGATGATGTAGAAGAACTCATAGCCCACGCCCTGCTCGGACACCGCCGAGGATGCCTGGGTGAAGGAGATGATTCCCACCAGCGCCGCCGCCAAGGCGGTCGAGAGGAACATGATGACCTTCGTCCGGTTGACCGGCACGCCCACGTTGCGTGCGGCGTTCTGGTCCCCGCCGGCGGCGAAGATCCAGTTGCCGAAGGCGGTGCGGCTGAGCACCCATGTGCCGAGGATCGTCACCAGCACAAACCAGATGATCGCCGTGCTGTAGCCGCTGGGCAGCGCGCCGCTGGAGAAGAATGAGCTGCCAAAGATCGCGTGGGCGCTGCTCAGCCCCTCCGGGTGCGGGGTGTTGACGGACACCTGGGTGCTGCCGTTGTTGAGCAGCAGAACGCCGCCCACGCTGGCGCCGCGCAGCACGAAGAAGGTGGCCAGCGTGACGATGAAGCTTGGAAGCCTGGTCTTGGTGACGACGTAGCCGTTGACCAGACCGACCACGCTGGCGAACACCAGCGTGGCCAGGATCGCCAACCACGTGTCCCAGTGGTACTTGCCGACGAGCAGCGCCATGACGATCGCCGTGACGCCGGTCATGACGCCGGTGGAGAGGTCGAACTCGCCGGCGATCATCAGCATCCCCACCGGCACCGCGACGATCCCGAAGAAGGCGGCCTGCTGCGTCCAGGCGGCAAGGCCCGACTGCTTCAGCCACAGGTGGTTGGCGCTTGAGTCGGTGATCGCAAAGAGGATGAACACGGCCACCGCCCCCATCAGGGAACCGAGTTCGGGACGCCGCAAGAGTCGAGTGAGCCGACTGATGGGAACGAGCCTTTCGTCTGTGATCGTCCCCGATGGCGGAGGGGCGGGGCTGGGGTGTGTGGTTGCGCTCATGGTCCTCGATGATGGGATTGCCCCGGGCGGACGCAGATCCGCCCGGGGACTTTGTCCGTTAGTCGTCGCCCGCCGCGATCGCGGCGGACACCTTGCTGATGTTGCTCTTGTCGACGATCAGCGGGCCGCTTGCCACGGTCGTCCCGCCGCCGACCGACTGATGATCCTTCTTGTACAGGTACAGGAAGACGATCGGCAGATATCCCTGCAGATACTGCTGCTGATCGACGGCGAAGGCCATCGTGCCGTTCTGGATCTCCGACTGCACCTGTGGGCTGAGATCGAAGGTGGCGATCTTCGGCTTGCTTGCTGGGTTGGCGGTCACCAGCGCGGTGCCTATCGCGGTGTTCAGGGTCATCACCGCGTTGATCCCGGGGTGAGCCTGCAGGTAGGAGGTCACCTGCCCAATCGCCTGCTGCGGGTTCGACGCTGCATTGGGCGTCGACAGCGTCAGCTCGGTGCATGCGGGGCCCTTCGCCGGCGCATTGCCGGTGCTGCACTTGGATCCCACCCCCAGTCCCTGGGCGATGCCGTTGCAGCGGTCGAGCAGGTTCTGGCCCGACTGGTGGATGACGCACAGAACGTTGGTGGCACCCAGCTGTGCGAATCGCTGGCCTGCCGCCATTCCGGCTAGCTGCTCGGGCTGCCCCACGCAGGTGATCGCATGCGTGGCGGCGATGTCGGCGTTGTCGCAGCCGGCGTTGAGCAGGACCACCGGGATCCCGGCAGCGGCTGCGGAGGCGAGCGTCTTGTTCATCAGGGCCGGATCATGATCTGAGACCGCGATTCCGTCCACGTGGGAGTTGATCGCGTCCTGGATCTGGGCGTTCTCGGCGTTGTCATCCGGTTCAGCCTGCCCCTGCTGCTGTGATCCGTAGGTCTCGGTCAGGGTGCAGCCGAGGTCGGCCGCCGCGTTCTTGGCGCCCTTGTAGACGACGCTCCAGAAGTTGCCGTTGTCGCCGTGGGTGATCAGGGCAAACCGGTAGGGACATACCTTGCCGGTGGGCTGCGAGATGTTCACGGCGTTTGTCTTGCTGCCCGTGTTCTTGCTGCCGCCGCACGCCGTGAGCAGCAATGCAGTGGCTCCGACAGCCAGGGCGAGGCTGGCGAAGCGCGGTGGCCGTCTCATGAATTGACCTCCAGGGTTGTCGGAGCCGAGTTCTCCAGGTAGTCGATGCTGTGCTTGGCGCTCTGCATCGGGCTGCGCTCACCGGCCGGCTCGTCTCCGGTGATCGCGCTGTCCTGCTCGAGCACGAGCCAGCGCCCGTACCCGTGTTCGTTCAGGGCTGCGAGCACCGCGCCGATTGCGGCGTCACCCTCGCCCAAGGGGAGAAATAGTCCTTGCCGCGTGGCGCTGGCCAGCGTCGCCTTCCCCGCCCACAGTTCGGCGGCGAGCGCCCCGTCGACATCCTTCAGGTGAACATGGACCACACGGTCGCCGTGGCTGCGGGCGAAGGCCGCCGGATCAATGCCTGCGATCCGCAAATGCCCGGTATCAAGGCACCACGGCACATCGAGCTCGGCCAGCGCACGCTCGATTTGCCCAGCGCTCTGAACCAGCGTGCCGAAGTGCGGGTGCAGCGCGAGCGTGATGCCGCTGCCATCCAGTTCGGCCTTGAGCACCTCAAGGTTCTCTGCCACCTGTCGCCACTGCTGGTCGTCCAGCTCGCCAGGGGTCGACCAATCCGCATCGGGAACCAGAGCGAAGGCGATGACCTCGCCGCCGACCTCTGCGAACAGGCTCGCCGTCTCGCGCACCTCCTTGATCGCGTGGTCGATTCTCGGCTCGTGGAGGGTCAGAGCGAGGAAGCCTCCCACGAGTGACAGGTCATGCTCCGCCAGCAGCGCTCCGAGGGCGATGGGATCGCGCGGCAGGAACCCCGGCGCGCCGAGTTCGGTGCCGCGTAAGCCGAGGCTGGCCATCTCGGCCAGCACCCGTTCAGCCGCGGGCATCTCGCCCCAGTCCGGTACCTCGCACGCACCCCACGAGATCGGCGCCCCGGCCAGCCGCTCCATGAGCGACCGCCTTGCTGGCATCGCCTGCTCGCATGAATCCGTCACCCTCGGTCTCCTCAGAACACGATTAGAGCGCTCTAACGCGCGGAGCGGCACTATAGTGCCAGTGCGTCGCGGAAGTCAAGGGCAACCGAGGTCATTAGAGCGCGCTAACACAACCCTAAATCTCGAGGAATGACCGCCCGCGCGCATACAACCTCTCTGCCGGCGTCCCGCCGCTCGCCGACAATGGAGGATGTGGCGCGGGAGGCAGGCGTCTCCCGAGCACTCGTTTCGCTCGTCATGCGCGGTCGCTCAAACGTCAGCGAAGAACGACGCCGGCGGGTTATGCAGGCCGCGCGCCGCCTCGGCTACCGGCCGAACGCGATGGCTCGCAGCCTGGCCAGCCGGCGCTCGCGCACGGTCGGCGTCGTCCTCGATGACCTGGCAAACCCCTTCTTCGCCGAAATCGCCGGTGGGGTCGAGCAGCTCGCGTCAAAGGTCGGCTACCAGCTGCTGTTGGGTGCCGGCGGACGCCAGGCTGGGCGCGAGCGCGCCACGCTGGCAACCCTTCTGGAGTACCGCGTCGAGGGGATCATCCTCGTCAGTCCGCGCATACCCAGCCGCGAGCTCGCCGCCGCTGCGGCCGAGGTTCCGCTCGTCATCGTGGGGCGCGGCGTGCGCGGGATTGACGCTGACTGCGTGCTGATCAATGAGCGCCACGGAGTCGAGCTGGTGCTCGATCATCTAACCCAGCTAGGTCACAGCGATATCGCGCATGTCGACGGCGGCAGCGCGCCCGGCGGCCCACAGCGGCGGGCGGCGTACCTGCGAGGTATGAGGGCGCGCCGACTGGCGGGCCGCGCCTGCGTGATCCCGGGTGACTTCACCGAAGATGCTGGCGTCGCGGCGGCGCGGCGACTCCTGGCGCACGACAGGCTACCGACCGCGGTATTTGCCGCCAACGATATGGTCGCGGCCGGCCTTCTCAGCGGGCTTGACCGGGCCGGCGTCGACGTCCCCGGCGACGTCTCGATCGTCGGCTACGACAACACGAACATCTCCCACCTTGCGCACGTGTCGCTGACGACCGTGGATCAGCCGCGCACCGAGATGGGCGCCATGGCCCTCGGGCTCCTGCTGGAGCGCCTAGAGGACCATCGAGCGCCCACGGTGCGCCTCGTCGAGCCGACATTGGTCGTGCGGGCAACCTCGGGGCCGCCTCGTGCGGCCGCCCGGCCCCCGGTCCCTGCAAAGCCGGAGGGCCGCCCGGCCCCTTGAACGAGGCCGAGCCTGAAGCATCGCGCCTTCGGAGTGGTGAATCAGCCCCGGATCGCGCCGGCGGCGGTCCTTGACCCCGCGGCCGTCCGCCTGCCACCGTGCTCACCCCGCCGTACATCGCCCGAGCGAGGAGCGGGCTGGTAGGATCCCGCCGCGCCGCATTTACGGCGTGGCGGTGTGCGCAGCGAAGTCCGGTGAATCCCGGCGCTGTCCCGCAACGGTAAGGCCCCGTCATCGGGGACGAGCCCGGTCGCCTGCCCACCGTCGCGATACCTGTCCTCGGAGGAAGGGCGGATCGTTGCCCCGCGGGCAAGGGCGCGTCCTCCGGGCGAACGGAGGACACAGGCGAGTGAAGACCCAGCTCAAGCGGTTCGCGGCGGTATGGGGAGCCCTGACGGGCTCCGAGCGACGGCAGGTCGCCGCGATTGTGGCCGCGATCGCGTTTTTGAACGCCGCCGGTTGGGGGATTTTCCTGATAGCCATCCTGCCCCGCCGCCTCCACTACGAGGGCCTTGGGATCGGAATCGGCGTGGCGTTCACGGCGTGGACGCTGGGGTGCCGGCACGCGTTCGACGCCGATCACATCGCGGCCATCGACAACTCCACGCGCAAGCTGATGGCAGAGGCAAAGCGGCCGCTCAGCACCGGCTTCTTCTTTGCGCTGGGGCACAGCACGGTGGTGATGCTTGTGGCCACGGCGATGACGTTTGCCGCCCGGCAGGTGTTTCATAGCGTGGTGGCCCCCGGCTCGGGTTTCGCCGCCGTGGGAGGCGTGCTTGGAACCGTGGTCTCGGCCGCCTTCCTGTGGTTGATCGCGGCGCTGAATCTGGTCATCCTGACCCGCATCCTCGAGGTGTTCCGCGCCCTGCGCGAAGGCTCGTTCAACGAGCGTGAACTGGGCGCTCTGCTGGATTCGCGTGGCCTCATGTTCCGGGTCTTCGGGCGCTGGATGCGCTCGATCACCCGCTCTCGCCAGCTGTTTGCGGTCGGGTTCGTGTTCGGGATCGGATTCGACACGGCCACCGAGGTGCTGCTCTTGGCCGGCACCGCAACCGCCGCCAGCCAGGGGCTGCCGTTCTATGCCGTGCTGGCCCTGCCACTGCTGTTCGCGGGCGGACTCACGCTGTTTGACAGCTTCGACGGACTGTTGATGAACAGTGCATACGGGTGGGCCTTCGCCCGGCCGGTGCGCCGCGTCTACTACAACCTGACGATCACCGGACTGTCGGTCGCGGTCGCCTTCCTGATCGGCGGCATCGAGATCGGCGGGCTGCTGTCGAGCGAACTCGGCCTCCACGGCTGGCTCGGCGACGCGCTGGCAGGCTTTGACCTCAACACCGCCGGCTACATCGTGGTGGGTCTGTTCGTGCTCGTATGGGGTGCGGCGGTCCTGGCCTGGCGCGTCGGCCGGATCGAGCAACGGTGGGAGGCGTCCGCCGCGGGCTCGGACACAGGGAGGGTAGATTGACCGCCGCCCGACCGCCTGACCGCTGCCCGGGCGTCCTGCGGCTGCACGAAGCCGCCGACGGCGGGCTGGCGCGCGTCCGCCTGCCCGGCGGGATCGTCTCCCCCGCCGGACTCAGGGCGATCGCCGCGGTGGCCGAGCTCGGCAACGGCGTGATCGAGCTGACCTCGCGCGCGAGCGTGCAGGTTCGCGGGCTGGACGCGGCCGTCGTCGCCCGCTGCGCCGCCACCCTCGCCGGCGCCGGTCTGCTCCCCTCTTCCAGCCACGAACGAGCGCGCAATATCCTGGCCTGTCCGCTGGGGGGACGCCACCCGCACTCGTTGGCCAACACCGACGCGCTGGTCACTGCGCTCGACCGGGCGCTGTGCGCCGACGCCGGGCTGGCGGGACTGCCCAGCCGCTTCCTGTTCGCCGTCGACGACGGGACTCACCTGCTCGGCGGCCACGTGGCCGACGTCGCGCTGGTGGCCCTTGGCGCCGACCGCTTCCAGCTCAGGCTGCGGGGGACACCCGCCGGGCGGCCGCTCTCGGGGCCCGCCGCCGTCGGGCTGGCGATGCAGGGCGCGCACCGGCTGCTGGGCCTCTCCCTCCGGCCAGCGCCGTCCGCTTGGCGGACGCCGGCGCCGGTCGGCTGGCGGCTGCCGGCCCCGCGCCCGGGCGCAGGCGCCGGAACGGCCCGCGCGGGGCTGACGCTGGGTGTCCTCCGACAGCGGGACGGCCGCCGCGCGCTGACCGTGATGCCCCGCCTCGGCCGCCTTGACGCGGCCACGGCGCTGGCGCTTGCCGACCTGGCCCAGTCGCACCGTACCGAGGTCAGGATCTCGCCCCAGCGCACGCTCACGCTCACCGATCTGAGCGCCGGCGCCGCCGTGCAGGCGGGACGGGAGCTGCGCGCGCTGGGCCTGGTCGCCGACCCTCGATCGGGCTGGAGCGGGTTGAGCGCCTGCGCCGGGCTTGGCGCCTGCGCCCGGGCGCTGGCTGACGTTCGCAGCCTCGCCGCTCGCCGAGCGCAGGAGCGAGTCCCTGGCGACCCGCCCGAGCACTTCTCGGCCTGCGAGCGCCGCTGCGGCCGGCCAGCGGGAGAGCATCTGGCGCATACGGCGACGGCGACCGGGCTGCACACGGAGTGGGCGCAGGCCAAATGAGGCTGGGTGGCGAGTGCGGCGGGGACGAGGCCATGCAGGGGCCCCCGTACATCCGGGACGGGGCGGAGATCTATCGGCGGTCGTTCGCGCTCATCCGCGCGGAGGCGGACCTGGCCCGCTTTGACGCCGACCTCGAGCCGGTCGTCGTGCGGATGATCCACGCCTGCGGGATGGTCGATCTCGCCGACGACGTGGCGGCCTCGGCGGACTTTGCCGCCCGGGCGCAGGCGGCGCTGGCGGCTGGCGCGCCGATCCTGTGCGACACGCAGATGGTCGCCGCCGGCATCACGCGCTCACGCCTGCCGGCGGACAACGAGGTGCTCTGCACGCTCGGCGATCGGCGCACGCGCGGCCTGGCGGAGCGGCTCCAGAGCACGCGCGCGGCGGCGGCCGTCGAGCTGTGGCGCGAGCGACTCGAGGACGCGCTGGTGGTGGTCGGAAACGCCCCCACGGCGCTGTTTCACCTGCTGGGAATGCTCGCCCACGGCGCCCCTCGTCCGGCCGCGGTGATCGGCGTGCCGGTGGGTTTCGTCGGCGCCGCGGAGTCCAAGGCGGCGCTGGCCCGTCAGCCGCACGGGCTCCAGTATCTGGTCGTCCACGGCCGCCGCGGAGGCAGCGCGATCGCCGCGGCCGCCGTCAACGCGCTGGCCAGCAGGGACGAATGACCGCCAGCTCCAGACCACCGGGCCGTCTGTTCGGCGTCGGCGTGGGGCCCGGCGATCCGGAGCTGATGACGATCAAGGCGCGCCGGACGATCGAGGCCGTGGACGTGATCGCCTATCCCGGAGCCCAGCATGGAAGCAGCGTGGCGCGGCGGATTGCCGCCCCCTACCTGCGCCCGTCGCACATCGAGGTCCCCCTGCGCTACCCGGTGACGACCGAGCCAACCGACCACCCCGGTGGCTATGACGCCGCGCTGGGCGAGTTCTACGACGCCGCCGCCAGCCAGCTCGCCGAGCACCTCGATCAGGGCCGTGACGTGGCCGTGCTGTGCGCCGGCGACCCGCTCATGTACGGGTCCTACATGTATCTGCACGAGCGGCTGGCGGGCCGCTATGAGACGACCGTGATTCCCGGCGTCACCTCGTTCTGCGCCGCCGCGGCGGCCGCCGGCACCCCGCTGGTCAAACGCGACGATGTGCTGACGATCATCCCCGGCACGCTCCCGGCCGAGCAGCTTGAGGCGCGGCTGCGCGACACCCAGGCGGCGGTCGTGCTCAAGCTTGGGCGCACTTTCGGCAAGGTGCGCGAGGCGGTGCGACGGGCGGGGGCCTCGGCGCGGGCGCTCTACGTGGAGCGGGCGAGCTCGCAGCGGGAGCGGGTGGTGCCGCTGGAGGCGGTGGCCGGTGAGGTCCCCTACATGTCGCTGGTGCTCATCCCGACCCCAGAGCGGGCGCCCACACGTGCCCCGCACGGACGGACGGTCGGTCGCCTCAGCGTCGTGGGCCTGGGCCCCGGTGGCCCCCAGTGGCTGACGGCGGAGGCGGACGCCGAGCTGGCCGCCGCCGAGGTGCTGGTCGGCTACTCCGCCTACCTGGAGCGTGTCCCGGTGCGGGCCGGCCAGCGGCGGCTGCCAAGCGACAACCGCCGCGAGCTCGAGCGGGCGCAGCTGGCGCTCCGCCTGGCCGCCGAAGGCGCGCACGTGGCCGTTGTCTCCTCCGGGGACCCGGGGATCTTCGCGATGGCCGCCGCCGTGTTCGAGGCGCTCGAGGGGCTCGAGGCGACGGCGGGTCCGCCGATCGAGCTGCGGATCCTCCCCGGGGTGTCGGCCATGCAGGCCGCCGCGGCGCGGGTGGGGGCACCGCTTGGGCACGACTTCTGCGTGCTGTCGCTCTCCGACCAGCTGAAGCCGTGGCCGATCATCGAGCGCCGGCTGGACGCCGCCGCGCGCTCGGACCTGGTGCTCGCGCTCTACAACCCCGCCTCGCGCACCCGGCGCGCGCCACTCCAACGGGCGATCGCGCTGATCCGCCGCCACCGCACGCCTGACACGCCGGTGGTGGTGGCCCGGGCGGTGGGCGGCGGCGAGGAGTCGGTCACCGTGAGCACACTGGCCGAGCTGGCACCCGAGCGCGTTGACATGCGCACGCTGTTGATCGTCGGCTCGAGCACCACCCGCACCCTCGCTGGCCCCGGCGGCGTGACCCACGTCTACACACCCCGGCGCTACCCGGCGTGAGGTGAGCATGGCCGCATGGAGGCTATCCGGCGGGCAGCTGGGCGAGCGCCCAGTCGAGCGCCTGCGCCACCGTCGGCACCGTCCGGGCGCCCGCGCGTGGCGGACGGCGAACGACGATCACCGGCAGCCGCCGCTTGCGCGCCGCCTCCAGCTTGGCCGCGGTGGCCGCCCCGCCGCTGTCCTTGGTCACGAGCAGATCGATCCGGTGGCGGTCGATGAGGGCCAGTTCGCCCTCCACCGTGTAGGGGCCGCGGTCGAGGATCAGCGCGTGGCGCGGCGGCAGCGGAGGATCAGGGGGATCCACGCAGCGGATGACAAACCACGTCCGCCGGTCGCCGGCAAACGCAGCCAGGCCCTGGCGCCCAGTGGTGAGCAGCACCCGCTCACCGTGGCGCGGAATGCTGAGCGCGGCCTCCGTGAGGTCATCCACCCACAGCCACCGGTCCTGCGGCTGCTGGGTGAATCCCGGCCGCTCGAGGCGCAGCAGCGGGATCCCGGCCGCGGCGCAGCCGGCGATCGCCGAGGCGGAGATGCGCTCGGCGAAGGGGTGCGTGGCATCGACCACGGCGCAGACGTGATGTGTGCACAGCCACCGCCTGAGACCCTCAGGACCGCCGAAGCCGCCGACCCGCACCGCCCCCGCTGGCAGCCGCGGACGTGTCACCCGCCCGGCCAGCGAGCTGGTCACGGCGATCCCCCGCGCATGCAGCGCCGCGGCGAGCTCCCGCGCCTCCGCGGTCCCGCCGAGCACCAGGATCAAGTCCGCCGCTCCCCATGAGACGGGTGCTCGTGGTCGGCATCGGCGCCGGCCATCCCGACCAGATCACGATCCAGGCGGTGCGGGCGCTCAATCGCGCCGACGTGCTGTTCGAGCTCCAACGGGCCAACCGGGAGCTGACCCGAGCGCGGGCGGAGATCTGCGCGCGCCACCTCGCCGGCCGCTCCCCGAAGGTGGTGTCGATACCCGAGCCGCAGCGGGACCGCCGAGCGCCTGACTATGAGCGCGCGGTGGCCGACTGGCGCCGGGCGCGGGCGCGGGCGTGGGAGGAGGCGATCCTGCGCGAGGTGCCCAGCGGCGGCACCGCCGCCTTGCTGGTGTGGGGGGACCCGTCGCTGTACGACAGCACGATCGCGGTGCTCGAGCAGATCCGCGCCGACGGGCGCGCCGAGTTCGACTACGAGGTCATCCCGGGGATCAGCAGCCTGCACGCGCTCACCGCAAGCCATCGGATCGCGCTCAACCGCATCGGCCGCGCGGTGATGATCACCACCGGACGCCGCCTGGCCGACCACGGCTTTCCCGAGAACGTCGACGATGTGGTGGTGATGCTCGACGGCGGCTGCGCGTTTCACCGGCTGGTGGGCGAGCCGCTGGACATCTACTGGGGCGCCTATCTGGGAACCCGGGATGAGATCCTCCTTTCCGGGCCCCTGGAGGAGGTGGCGGGAGAGATCGCGCGCGTGCGCGCGCGGGCGCGGGAGCGTAAGGGCTGGATCATGGATATTTACCTGCTTCGCCGCCGGCTGGGCTGACCGGCTGCGCGCCGGATGGCTCTCTGAGCCGCGCGGCGGAGTAGAGGTGGCTGTCGCGGAAACCCTCGGCGGCCAGCGCGGGTCCGACGATGATCGTCGCGGTGCGGCGAATCCCGGCTTGTCGAACCATCGTCGCGATCGTGGCCAGCGTCCCCCGCAGCGCCAGCTCATCCGGAAAGCTCGCCCGCGCCACCACCGCCGCCGGGCAGTCCTGGCCATAGGCCTGCGCCAGGGTCCGGCTCAAACGCTCGATCGCCTGGACCCCGAGATGGATGACCAGCGTGGCCCGGTGTGCGGCCAGCGACAGCAGCTCCTCCCCCTCCGGCATGCGCGAGGCGTTGGCGCCGTGGCGGGTGAGGATCACCGTCTGGGCGACCTCGGGGATCGTCAGCTCACGCCGCAGCGCGGCCGCGGCGGCGGCGAACGCGGGCACCCCGGGGGTCAGATCCCAGGGGATGCCGAGCGCGTCCAGTCGCCGCGTCTGCTCGGCCACCGCGCTGTAGATCGACAGATCGCCCGACTGCAGGCGCGCGACGTCCTGGCCGCGCCGGTGGGCGGCCGCCAGCTCGGCGATGATCGCCTCCAGATCCAGATGCTGGGTGTCCACGAGGCGGGCTCCGGTGGGCGCATGGGCCAGCACCTCCTCGGCGATCAGCGCGCCGGCGTAGACGCACACCGGGCAGGCGGCGATCAGCCGCTGTGCGCGCACCGTCAGCAGGTCGGCCGCACCGGGGCCGGCACCAATGAAGTGGACGGTCATCGACCCTCCGCGGGCGGCTTCTCACACACCCACTGCACCAGCGGCAGTTGCGGGCGCCAGGCGCTGAAGCCACCCAGCGCGGCGGCATGCGAGACCTCCAGACGGAGCAGCTCACCGCCGTGGCGCCCACGCGCTGCGACCAGCGCCGACTCGCCCTCCAGCGTCACCGCATGGGCGACGATCCGCCCGCCGGGCAGAAGCGCCCGCCAGCAGCTCTCGAGCATCCCGTCTGCGCTCACGCCGCCGCCGACAAACACGGCATCCGGTGGCGGCAGCGCGGCCAACACCCCGGGCGCCTCGCCTGCCACCGTCTCCAGCCAGGGCACTCCGAGCGCGAGCGCGTTCCGACGCACGCGCTCAAGCCGGTCCGGCCGCCGTTCGACCGCGATTGCCCGGGCGCTCGGTTCGCAGCGCAGCCACTCAACCGCCACCGAGCCGCTCCCGGCCCCCACATCCCAGAGCAGCCCGCGCGGCGTGGGGGCCAGCGCGGCCAGGGCCACCGCGCGCGCCGCGTGCTTGGTCAGCGCGCCATCGCTCTCATACGCGGCGTCGGGCAGGCCCGGCACGCGCGCGCGCAGGGCCGCCGTGGGCTCCCGCGCACACTCGATCGCCACCACATGCAAAGGATCGACCTGGCGCTGGCCGAACTCGGCCGCGGTGGTTTCGATGACCCGCTCGGCTGGCCCGCCGAGCTGCTCGAGCACCACGAACCGGCTCGGCGCGCAGCCGCAGCGACAGACCACGCGCGCCACGTTGGCCGCACCGCCCGCGCCGGTGACGTAGACGACGATCCGCCGGCCGGGCTGCAGGGCGCGGGCGACCACCTCGGGCGGGCGGGCCACCGCGCTCACCAGCTCGACCTCCGCCGCCGCCCAGCCCAAGCGGGCACAGGCGAGCGAGAAAGCAGAGACGTGCGGGATGACGCGCAGCCGCCGTCGATCCAGTCGAGCCGCCAGCGTGGCCCCGATGCCGTGCAGCATCGGATCGCCGCTGGCCAGCACGCAGACGTTTCCCTGCGGGCGGTCGAGCAGCTCCTGGACGGCGGAGGCCAGGGGCGTGGGCCAGGCTCGTCGCGGCGGCGCGTGCGCCGGCAGCAGCTCAAGCTGCCGGCGCGAGCCGAACACCTCGTCGGCGTCGAGGATCGCCGCGCGCGCCGCGGGGGCAAGACCCTCCCATCCGTCCGCGCCGATGCCCACCACCACGATCTGCGCGCCGCCGCCCATGCTCAGCTTTCGGCCAGCGCCGACACCAGTTCGGCGTTGCGTTGAGGATCCCGGGCGGTGATGCGGATGTGTCGCTGGTCCAGCCCGGGGAAGGAGGCGGCCGGGCGCACGGCGATGCCCCTGGCGCGCAAACGGGCCACGGCGCGCGGGCCGTCCGTCGTTTCGATGAGCGCGAAGTTCGTCACCGAGGGCCAGGTGCGGATTCCGCTCACCGCCCGCAGCCGCTCCTGCAGGTCCGCGCCCTGTCCCGCCGCCCGCTCGGCCAGGATGCGCAGCCGCCCTGGCTGCTCGGCGGCGGCTCCCAGCGCGGCGAGCGCGAGCGCGTTCGCCGACCACGGCGGACGGGCGGCCCGCAGCGCCCGCGCCAGCGCCGGCGGCGCCACCGCGTAGCCGACGCGAAGCCCAGGAATCGACAAAAGCTTGGTCAGGCTGCGGACCACGATCACATCCTCGAGCCGCTCGCGCACAAGCGAGGCCGGCTCGCCGGGAACGAGCGACATGAACGCCTCGTCGATCACCACCGTGCGCCCGGGCGCGCGCAGGGCGAGCAGCGCCGAGGCGGGGTGCAGCGTGCCGCTGGGCGACGCCGGGTTTCCGACCACCACCAGATCGGCCGCCGGCGGAACCGCGGCCGGGTCAAGGACAAAGCCAGCCTCGGGAGCGCAATGCACCCGCACGACCGGAACCCGGTGCATGCGCAGAGCGGCCTCGGTCTCGGTGAAGGCCGGATGCACACAGGCCGCCAGCCGCGGCCGCAGCGCGGGCCCCAGCAGCCACAGCGCCTCCGCCGCGCCGTTGGTGGGCACGATCTCGCTCGGATCGCGACCGTGCAGCGCGGCCAGCGCCGTCACGGCAGGAGCCTCATCCGGGTATCGGCCGGCGGCATGCGCGAGGGCATCCTCCAGCACGCCCGCCAGCCACGCCGGAGGACCCGTCGCCAACACGTTCACCGCATGGTCCCGCTCGCCGGATCGAACCTCGCCGTCGCCGTGGTGACGCAGCTCCGAGGATACGGCGGCGTCGACCGCGCCGGCGAGGCTGATCACGCGTCCCGCCAGCACGTAGTCGACCCGCCCTGCGGCCGCTGCCAGCCGCTGGGTGGCCTCGCCCAGCAGATCCAGCCAGGCGCGGCCCACGGCGGAGGCGGGCAACAGGCCCTGGCCGGCCTCCTCGGCGACAACGATCACCTCCCGTGTGCGCGCCGCCTCGATCACCCGGCCTACCTCGCTCGCCACCACGTCCGCCGCCGCTGCGCCCCGCCGCTCGACCACGCCGGCGATCCAGGTTCCCAGACCGTCGATCAGGCTGCCGCCTTCACCGAGCGCCGAAGACAGCTCGTCGCCCGCCTGGACCGTGATCCAGCCCCGCGGCCGGCGCTCGAGGTGGCGGCGGATGCGCTCGGCCATCCCAGGATCCGAGCCGTCGGCGGTGGCGACATAGACGATCGCCCTGCCGCTGGCCAGCGCCAGGCGCTCGGCGTGCGCGCTCTTGCCCGAGCGGATCCCGCCGATCACCACGGTCAGGCTCATGCCATCACCGGCCGACCGGCGGCGGCCACAAACCGCCGGGCGAGCTCGGGAAACGCCGCCCAGTGCAGGTGCAGATAGCTGGCGTGCACGCCGCCGCAGACAAACCCCTCCGGCCACCTCTGGCCGCCGGCACACAGCCGCCAGGCCGGCGTCACCCCGGCGCTGGGAGTGATCTGCGAGCGGTGAAACTCGTGGCCACGCACCCGCGTACCGACGGGCATCCAGGAGGGTGCGCCCACCGAGACCGCCTCCCGGTAGCCGAGCGTCAGTCGGGCGCTCATCCTGGCCCGCGCCGGAAGCACGCCGCACATCTCGTGCTCGTCGAGGCGCTGGGCCAGGTACAGGAGGCCGCCGCACTCGGCCAGCACGGGGCACCCTCCGCGGGCCAGCGCGGCCACCTCGGTGCGCAGCCGCCGGTTGGCCGCCAGTTGGGCGCCATACACCTCTGGAAAGCCGCCGGCCAGCACGAGCGCGCGGGTTCCCGGCGGCAGGGTCTCATCCGCCAGAGGGTCGAACTCCTGCAGCTCGGCCCCCGCAGCCCTCAGCAGCTCGAGGTTCTCCTCATAGTGAAACGAGAAGGCGGGGCCTCGCGCCAGTGCGACCGGGATTGGCCCACCCGGGGTGGACGGCGGGGGCGGATCCCAGGCCGGTCCGCTCAAGGGCGATGCCGCCCGGGCGATCCGCGCCACCGCCTCGACGTCGACATGCCGTCCGACCAGCCAACCCAGCCGCTCGAGGGCCGCGGCGGCGCGCCGGTGGCGCTCGACCGCCGGCACCAGCCCGAGATGGCGTTCGGGGGCCTGGATCGCCTCGGAGCGCCGCAGCGCGCCGAGAACGGGCACGCCCAGCGGCGCCAGCGCCTCCCGCAACAGGCGCTCATGCCGCTCGGAGCCCACGCGGTTGAACAGCACGCCCGCCACGCGCACGCCGGGATCGAACGTGCAAAAGCCGTGCACCACCGCGGCCGCCGAGCGGGCGAGCGCGGAGCCGTCGACGACGAGCAGTACCGGCGCTCGCAGGAGCTTGGCCACATGGGCCGTGGAGGCCAGCTCGCCCCGCCCGGCCGCGCCGTCGAACATCCCCATCACGCCCTCGATGACCGCGACGTCAGCGCCGCGGGCGCCGTGCAGGAACAGGGGCGCGATCAGCTCCGGACCGCTCAGGAATGCATCCAGGTTGCGTCCGGGACGCCCGGAGGCCAGCCGGTGGTAGGTGGGGTCGATGTAGTCCGGTCCGACCTTGAACCCCTGGACGCTCAGCCCGCTCGCCCGCAGGGCCCCGATCAGCCCGGTGGCCAGGGTCGTCTTACCCACGCCCGAGCCGGTGCCGGCGATCACCACCCGCGCGCTCATGGCTGGCTGGCGGCGTCGATCACCACTCGATCCCCTGCTGAGCGCGGATGCCGCGGTCCAGCGGGTGCTTGACCTTGCGCACCTCGGAGACCAGGTCGGCGAGCTCGATCAGCTCGGGCGCCGCGTCACGGCCGGTGATCACGACGTGCTGGAAACCTGGCCGCTCGCGCAGCGTGGCCACGACGTCATCGAGCGCAATCCAGCCCCAGTTGATCGGATAGGTCATCTCGTCGAGCAGCAGGAACTCATAGCGCTGCTCGGCGATCGCCCGCTTGATCTCCTCCCATCCGGCGCTGGCGAGCTCGGCCGAGTGGCGCAGATCCTTTGACAGCCACGACCAGCCATCGCCCATCTTCTCCCAGTCGATGCCGCCCAGCGCGCTCGCCGCCCTGGCCTCGCCCACCTTCCACTTGCCCGACTTCACGAACTGAAAGACCCCGCACCGGTAGCCGCGCGCCCACGAGCGCATGAGCATCCCGAATGCCGAGGTGCTCTTTCCCTTGCCGTGGCCGGTGATGACGATCGTCAGCGGCCGATCGCGGGGCTTGCGCCGCCGCGGCTCGGCGCTGCCGCGGTCCGGGCCCGGGCCGCCGTTTCCGGGATGGCTCCCGCCGCGCTCGCGAGGCCGGCTCACGCCGCCCTCCCGAAGGCCGGTCGGCTCCCGCCGCCGTGGCGACCCGCCATCCGCTCCAGCAGCCGGTGGTGACCGCCGCCAGCGGCCCGGGCCAGCGCGGCACAGATCCCCACCCGCACCGGCCCGTCCTCGGTGTCGATCACCTCGACCGCATCCGCGGCCCGCCCGAGCCTGGCCGCAGCCGCCAGCACCTCCGGCTCGGCATCGCTGACGCGCCCGTCGGTGAGCACGACGACCAGCGAGCGGCGGGTCTCATCCCGCTCGTGCTCGCGGGCGATCAGGCGACCGGCGGCCCGGAGGCCGCAGGCCAGCGGCGTGCGACCGCCGGTGGGTAGCGCCGCCAGCGCTCGCGCCGCCCGCTCAACCGGAGCTCCCGGCGGCACGAGCAGCTGGGCGGCCTGTTCGCGGAAGCTGATCACGGCCACCCGGTCGCGGCGGGCATAGGCTTCGCGCAACAGCGCGATCAGCGCTCCCTTGACGCGCGCGGCACGCCGGCGGGCGCCCATCGAGCCGCTGGCATCGACCACCAGGCAGAGCAGCAGTCCCTCCCGGCCAGCCCGCACGTGCTCGCGCAGATGGTCGTCGCCGGCTCCGAGCAGGCGCGCCTTCAGCGTCGCCACCACGGCCAGATCCTCCGAGACGCCCTGGGCGGGCCTGCTGTCGACCGCCCCCAGGCCCCGTCCGGCTCCCCGCGCCCGGCGACCCCGGGGCCCGCGACCGCGGCTGGCCAGCGACAGCGCCTGCACCGGCAGCCGGGCGGCCTGGGGGGCGTCGAGCCGCTCGCGCGCCGGACGCCCGAGATGGGATCGGTCGGGCTGATCCCCGCCCCCGGAGGCGGCCTCGGCGCCGGATGACGGTGGTGGCGTGGGCGAGTCCGCGCCGTGACCAGGGGTCCGGCCCCCATCCGGGCCGCTGCGATGCCCACCGCCGGACGACGGCGGGGCCGCGGGGGGCGGATCCTGACCCTCGTCGGGACCGTCCAGCGCCCGCTCAAGCTCCTCCTCATCCAGCTGCTCCTGGCCGCCGAGGGGGTCCCGTCGGCGCCGGTGCGCGAGCGCCAGCCCGGCGGCCTGGCGAACGTCCTCCTCGCTCACCCGGTCGCGCCCGTCCAGCGCCGCCAGCGCCCGGGCGGCACGGGCGGTGACGATGTCGCCCCGCACCCCGTCCACCCCCAGCCGGGCACAGGCGCCGGCGATCCGCAGCAGCTCCCGCTCGGGCACCAGCACGTGCGCGACCCGCTGGCGAGCCGCCGCGATGCGCTGCGCCAGCGCCGCCTCGGCATCGGCGAAGCGCTCGAGGAAGGCGGACGGATCGTGCTCGAAGGCCAGCCGCCGGCGGACGATCTCGGCGCGCACCGCGGGCTCGTGCGGCGTTCTGACCTCGATCCCGAGCCCGAAGCGGTCCAGCAGCTGCGGTCGCAGGTCCCCCTCCTCGACGTTCATCGTCCCCACCAACACGAACCGGGCGTCGTGGGTGACCGACACCGCCTCACGCTCGACGCGGGCCACGCCGGTGGCGGCCGCGTCCAACAGCGCATCCACCAGATGGTCGGCCAGCAGGTTGACCTCGTCCACGTACAGGATCCCCCGGTGTGCCCGCGCCAGCAGCCCGGGCTCAAACGCCCGCTGGCCGCCCAGCGCCCGGCCGAGGTCAAGCGATCCCACCAGCCGGTCGAGCGTCGCCCCCAGCGGCAGCTCGACCAGCGGCGCCGGCCGCGACACCACGTGCGCGCTCGGCGGCACGCGCCCGTCCGGGGCAAGCTCGCCCGGGGCGAAGGCGAACGGCTGGCCGTCGGCCGCCTGTACCGGCGGCAGCAGCGAGGCCAGCGCGCGCACGGCGGTCGTCTTGGCCGTGCCCCGCTCGCCGCGCACGAGGATGCCCCCCACCTCCGGGGCGACAGCGTTGATCAGCAGCGCCTGCACAAGCCGTTCCTGCCCGACGATGGCGCTGAGCGGGAACACCGGAGCGCTCGCGCCATCACCTGGCTGAGGGCTCATCGGTGCGCCTCCTCGAGCTCGCCCTCGAGGGCCAGAAACCGCTCGCGGATTGCCGCCAGGGTCTCCTCCCTCGGTGCCCGCCACAGCCCACGGTCGACGGCCTCCAGCAGGCGCTCGGCGATCGAGCGCGCCGCCCACGGGTTGGACTTCGACATGAACTCCGCGATCGTCGGCTCGAGCAGGTAGCGCTGGGCGAGCCGCTCATACATCCAGTCGTCGGCCACCCCGGCGGTGGCGTCGTAGCCGAACAGGTAGTCGACCGTCGCCGCCAGCTCGGCCGCCCCCTTATAGCCATGCCGGATCATCGAGGCGATCCAGCGCGGGTTGGCCACCCGCGCCCGGAACACCCGGCGTGCCTCCTCGGTCAGCGTTCGCATCCGCACCCGGGCGGGGTCCGAGCTGTCGCCCAGGTACGCCGCCGGGTCGCGTCCGGTCAGCCCCCGTACCGCAGCCACCATGCCCCCGTGGTACTGGTAGTAGTCATCGGAGTCGAGCACATCGTGCTCGCGCGAGTCGAGGTTCTTGACCGCCACTTCGATGCGCCGGTAGCACGCGCGCATCGCCTCGGGCGCCGCCTGCCCGTTGAGCCCCGCCCCGTAGGCGTAGCCGCCCCAGGCCTCATAGACGGCGGCCAGGTCACGCTCGTCGCGCCAGTCGCGTGTCTCCAGAAGCTGCATGAGCCCGGCGCCGTACGCTCCGGGCTTGGAGCCGAACACGCGCGTGGTGGCCCGTCGCCAGGCCGCCGTCTGATCGAGCTCCTCGGCCAGCCGGCGGGCGTCGGCGCGCGCGTGGGCGGCGACGTGGTTGCTCTCGTCCGGCTCATCAAGGGCGGCCACCACGCCAAAGGCCTGGTCCAGCAGCGTGACCAGGTGCGGGAAGGCGTCCCGGAAGAACCCGCTGATCCGGACGGTGACGTCGATCCGCGGGCGCCCCAGCTCCCGCAGCGGGATCACCTCGACGCCGGTAACCCGGCGCGACTCTGGCTGCCAGCGGGGACGCACCCCCAGCAGGGCAAGGATCTCGGCCACGTCATCGCCGCCCGTGCGCATCGCCGAGGTGCCCCAGGCAACCAGGCCGACCATCCGCGGCAGCGCCCCCGTCTCCTGTCGGTGACGCTCGAGCAGCGCCTCGGCCAGACGCTGGCCCACCTCCCAGGCGAGCTCGGATGGCAGCGCCCGCGGATCGACGGAATAGAAGTTTCGCCCGGTGGGCAGCACGTCGACGCGCGCGCGCGTGGGAGCGCCGGACGGACCGGAGGGAATATGGCGGCCGCGCAGGGCGCGGACGATGGCACCCAGCTCCCTGGGAGTGCGCTGGATGCGCGGCACCACCTCGCGGCAGGCGAAGCGCAGCGTGCGCTCGACCTCCCGGTCCGCCAGGCCCAGCACCCGCCGGCAGACCTCCCCGCAGGCGTCCGTGTCCCAGCCGCGACGATCGAGCGCCTCGAGCAGGGCCAGCTCGGCGGCGGCCAGCCGATCGACGGGCTCACGGGCCGCCTGCTGCGGATCGATCCCGAGCGCACCCGCCACCGCCGTACGCAGGCCGCAGACTTCCCCCGAGCCGAGCCGCAGGATCGCCGCCGCCAGTCCGCGCAGCTGTTCGCCGGCTGGGGGCCTTCCCAGCACGTGGAGCCCGTCCTTGATCTGGATGTCCTTGATCTCGCACAGATAGCCGTCGATGTGCTGCACGAGCTCCCCCAGCTCGTCCGGCCGCTGCTCGATGCGCAGCTCCGCCTGCAGGTTGGCCCGCTCGACCGCCGACCAGATGCGGCTCGCCAGCGCCGGCAGCTTGTCCGGGTCCAGCAGCTCCAGACGGGCGTACTCGTCCAGCAGGGTCTCCAGCTCGGCGAGCTCGTCATAGGTCTCGGCGCGCATCATCGGCGGCACGAGGTGGTCGATGATCACCGCGTGGGCCCGCCGCTTGGCCTGCACGCCCTCCCCGGGGTCGTTGACCACGAACGGGTACAGCAGGGGCACATCGCCCAGCGCCGCATCGGGCGAGCAGGCCGGCGAGAGCGCGAGCATCTTGCCCGGCAGCCACTCGAGCGTGCCGTGCTTGCCCAGATGGACGATCGCGTCAGCGCCCCACACGGCGTCGATCCAGCGGTAGCAGGCGAGGTAGTGGTGGGTGGGGGGCAGATCGGGATCGTGATAGATGCCCACCGGATCGTCGCCATAGCCGCGCGGCGGCTGGATCGCCACCAGCACGTTGCCGAGCTCAAGCCCCGCGATCACGAACTCGTCACCGTGCACGTAGGCGTCTCCGGGCGGAGGTCCCCAGCGGCGCTCGACCGCCTGGCGCAGCGACGCCGGCAGCGTCCGGTACCAACTCAGGTATTCGCGGACTGGCCAGCTCAGGGGAGCGCGAGCCAGATGCTCCTCGGTCAGAAATTCCGGGTCGTGGCCGCCGGTGGCGATCAGCGCGTGCATCAGTTCGTCCCCGCTGCTGAACCGATGCTCGACGCGCATTCCGTCCGCGCGCAGCGTCTCGAGCACCGCCAGCGCGCTGGCTGGCGTGTCCAGACCCACGGCCATGCCCACGCGCGCGTGGCGGGTGGGGAAGCTGGTCAGGAGCATCGCCACCCGTCGCCGCTCGGCCGGGATATGCCGCAGGCGCGCGTGACGCACGGCAAGCCGGGCCACCCGCCCGCAGCGCTCGACGTCGGCCACGTAGTGGGGCACCGCGGCACCCACCGGCGAGTTCTCCGCCTCACGCTCCTTGAACGAGATGACGCCGGCGATGAGCCGACCGTCGAACTCGGGAATCGCCACCTGCGTGGCGGCGTCCAGCGGCGCCAAGCCGCTGTCCGAGGCCTCCCAGGCGGCGCGGGAGGAGGTCGCGCACACGGCCTGCAGGACGGGCACGTCGAGCGCCTCAAGCACCGATGCGTCCCACTCCTGCCAGCTCTCACCCACGCCCTCGCCGGCGCTGGCCACCGCATGGGCGGCGCCCGAACCGCCGGTGGCGAGCATTCACGATCAGCGCGTCCACGCGGTCGCGCAGGAGCTCGAGCGCCGGCACGCGCCCCTCGCCATCCCGGCGCAGCGTGTAGCTCCAGACGGCCAGCGCGTTGCCTCCCGCCGCCTGGATCTGCTCGCACAGCCGGTCGACGAACTGCGTGTTGCCGGTCAGCCAGTGCGAGCGATAGAAGCACACCCCGATCGTCGGCCGTCGCGGATCGTGGCCGGCCCGCGCCTCGGCCAGAGTCACCTCGCCACGCCCGGGCAGATAGAGGCCCAGGTCGGCCACCGGCCGGGGCGGCTCAAACCCGTGGCCCTGCATGAGGAAGGTGTCGGCCAGGAAGCGCAGCAGCTGCTCGACGTTGCCGACATCCCCGTGGCGCAGATACTCGCCCGCCTGTGCGACCGCGCCGGCCGGTGCCGTGGAGAGGGCGGTCATCTCGGCATCGGGCTCGGCCTCGCCGCCCAGGGCCAGCAGCGCGACGCCGCGCTGGCGGCAGGCGCCGGCAAGCAGGTCGACCCCCTCGGACCACCCGCGGCGGCCGCCGAGGATGCGACACAGCACCACCCGCGCCCCATCGAGCACCTCCTCCACCAGCGCACGGGGTTGGGGATGGCCGACGGGGTTAAAGCAGCGAACCGGGGGAAAGCCCTCGGGCAGCCGGCGCACGGCCGCGGCGGTGGCGAGGATCTCCGTGTCGGCGGTGGTCAGCAGACGCAGCATCCACGCCTCTCGGTCGCAATCGTGGGCAGACCCCTCGGGGTTCCGCGCTCGATCAGTGCCGCCAGGCCGGCGGTGTCGAGATGCTCGGCGATCAAATCACCCAGCGTGTCCAGGCGCCGGGCTCGCGCGGCGGCAAACGGGACCCGCCCGGGAGTCCAGCTCCGCCCACGTGCCCGGGCCACGCGGAGCAGAAGCTGACGGCGGAAGCCGTCGTGTTCAAGCGCCGCGTGCCAAGAGGTTCCGATGACCTGCTCCCGCGCGCAGCCATCCGCCTCGCCGTCATCGGCGAGCATCACGGGCGAGAGGCGCTCCAGGACCTCCACGCGCCCGTGGCGGATCTCAAAGCCCGCAGCGGGCGTGCCGAGCAGCGGGGAGTGGCCCGCCCGGCGACGCAGGATCTTCTCCCGCTCAAAGCGGGTGACGACCGGCAGCAGCCCGATGCCGGGCACGGTGCCACGGCGCGATTCGACGCCGTCCTCGATCCGTTCCCCGAGCATCTGATAGCCGCCGCAAATGCCGAGGATCGGGTCACCGCGCCGCGCGCGTGCCTTGAGCGCGAGGTCCAGCCCGCTGGCTCGCAGCCACTGGAGATCCTCGACGGTCGCCTTGGTGCCGGGAATGACCACCAGGTCGGCCCGTTCGACGTCGATCAGCGAGCGGGTGAAGCGCACCCGCACCCCGGGCTCCAGGCTGAGGGCGTCCGCGTCGGTGAAGTTGCTGATCCAGCGCAGTCGCAGCACGGCGACGTCAAGCGTGTGCAGCCCGGCGGGCGGCGCCTCGGGACGCGAGGCATCAAGCGAGAGCGAATCCTCGACGTCCATCCACAGGTTCTCCACGAACGGGATCACCCCCAGGGTCGGCCGACCGGTGCGCCACTCAAGCTGGCGCAGCCCGGGGGCGAGGATCCCTCGGTCGCCCCGGAACTTGTTGATCACAAACCCGGCCACGAGGGCCTGGTCGAGGGGGTCGAGCAGCGCCAGGCTGCCAAACAGCGAGGCGAACACGCCACCTCGGTCGATGTCGCCCACGATCAGGACGGGCAGCTCCGCCTGCCGGGCCAGCCACATGTTGGTCAGATCGGCGTGGCGCAGGTTGATCTCGGCCGGGCTGCCCGCGCCCTCGCAGACGACCACCTCGAAGCGCTCGCGCAGATCGGCCAGCGCCCGCGTCACCACCGGTCGCAGCTCGTGCTTCATGCCAGCATAGGAGCGGGCGTCGGCATCGGCGTAGGGCCTGCCCATCACGATGACCTGGCTGTGGCGGGCGCCGGACGGCTTGATCAGGATCGGGTTCATCGCCGCCTCCAGCTCCACCCCCGCCGCCGCCGCCTGCACCGCCTGGGCGCGCCCGACCTCCGCACCGCCGGCCGTCACCACCGAGTTGAGCGCCATGTTCTGGGCCTTGAACGGGGCCACACGGACACCCTGGCGGCGCAGCCAACGGCAGATGCCGGCCACCAGCAGCGACTTGCCGGCGTCCGAGTGGGTGCCGCAGACGAGCAGCGCCCCCCTCATCGCCGCCCCCCGGCGACAAGCGCGCTCAACCCCGCGGCCGCTGCTCCCACCAGCAGCGACAACCGCGAGGCCCGCTCGATGTCCCCACTGTGCGGCTGGCGCCCGTCGCCCAGATGGGGTCGATGCTCCAGGTGCCCCGCGTAGCTCAGCGGTCCTCCCAACCGCAGCCCGAGCGCCCCGGCGAACGCCGCCTCGATCCGCCCCGCGTTGGGCGACGGGTGCTGGCCGCCGTAGCGCCGGGCGCTGGACAGCGCGCCCGCCGCGGACCCTCCGGCGAGCGGCGCGACCAACGCGACGAGCAGCGCCGACAGACGGGCGGCCGGCCAGTTCATGAGGTCGTCCAGCCTGGCCGGCGCCCAGCCGAAGCGCAGGTAGCGCTCGCTGCGGTGGCCGAACATGGCATCCAGGGTGTTGGCGGCCCGGTGAGCGGCGACGGCCGGGGCTCCTCCCAGCGCGCCCCACATCAGGGGTGCCACCACCGCGTCGCTCGTGTTCTCCGCCACCGACTCCACCACCGCACGGCACAGCTCGGCGCCGTTAAGCCGGGTGGCATCCCGCCCGCACAGCGACCGCAGCCCCGCCCGTGCCTCGGCCAGCTGGCCCCCGTCGATCAGCTCCGCCAGATGGCGCGCCTCGTGACGCAGGGAGCGTCCCCCGAGCGCAACCCAGGTGGTGGCCGCAAGCGCCGCCGGCCGCGAGGTGCGGCGGGCGAGGAGTTCCGCGACGGCGGCTGCGCCGCCCACCAGGACGGCGGCCAGCAGCGCGCCGCGGGCGCGGGAGGGAGCGTAGAGCGCCCGCGCGAGGCGAGCGGCGAGCCCGCCGAAGCAGGCGACCGGATGGAGCCGCCGTGGATCGCCGACCACCAGGTCGAGGAGGTAGGCCACCAGCAGGCCACCGCCCATCACAGCCCCACCCAGCTCTGCCGCCAGTGGAGCCTCGGCCTGCTCGGGAACTCGCCGTCGCGCGGGCACCCCAAGGCGGGCGCCCGTTCGACGCCAGCCGGTTCGCGGCTCGGCTCATCGGCGGCGAGCGCACGGCCGCTGGCCGCGGTCGCGCCATGGCGCACGAGGAGGACCCGCCTCACGCGTGCTCTGCGATGGTGCGGTCTGGGTCCTGCAACTGTGCGCCTCCTGGGATCGTGCGTCCCGTGCTGTGAGGGTTCGCGGCGGTCGAGTTCCTGACTTCCAGGAGGCGCCTGCCTCCCGGTCACAGTGGCGCGACCGTCCCGGAATCGCACCGGGTTCCTCGCGCCGCCGCGCGTGGGGGCGGATGCTAGCGGCCGGCGGCAGGGCATGCCCGCCCGCCCACCGACCCACGTGGCACAGTGTGGCGTTGATGGACTCCCGCTTCCCGCGCCCTCCCACCCCGGCTGGCTTCGATCCCTCCCGGGCCGCCGATCGGGCCGCCAACCCCCGCGGCTGGCGCTATGAGGCGGCCCGCCTGCAGGCCGTCTACGACGTGATCGCCGAACGGCGCGACGTTCGGCGCTTCCGACCCGACGAGGTGGAGGAGGATGTGCTCGAGCGGGTGCTGGCCGCCGCCCACCAGGCTCCGTCGGTTGGCCTGATGCAGCCGTGGCGGTTTGTCGTCGTGCGTGATCTAAGCACCCGCAGCGAGATCCGTCGGCTGGCCCACCGGGAGCGGCTGCGCCAGGCCGAGCGCTTCGGCGAGCGGGCACGGATGTTCCTGGACCAGAAGATCGAGGGCATCGTCGAGGCCCCGCTCGGCGTGTGCGTCTGCTGCGACCACGGCGATCCGCGGGAGGAGGTGCTGGGCAGGGGCACGATCCCGCAGACCGACGTCTACAGCACCGCCTGCGCGATCGAGAACCTGTGGCTGGCGGCGCGCGCCGAGGGACTCGGCGTGGGCTGGGTGAGCTTCTACCGCCCGCCCGAGCTGGCCGCCCTGCTGGGTCTGCCCGCGCGGGTGGAGCCGATCGCCTACCTGTGCATCGGCTGGCCGGACGAGCAGCCGGTGCGTCCCACGCTGGAGACGGTGGGCTGGTCAAAGCGCCTGCCGCTGCAGGCGGTGGTCATGCCCGAGCGCTGGCGCGATGAGGCCGCCACCAGCCCGCCCCCCAGCGGGGTGGATCGGGCGGCGGCGATCGCCGCGCGCGACCGGCTTGACCAGCTGGTCAAGCCGGCCGGGAGCCTGGGCATGCTCGAGACGCTGATCGAGCGCTGGGCGCTGCGCAGCGGCGCCGCGCCGCCCGAGCGCATCCGGGCCGGCATCCTGGTGTGCGCGGCAGACCACGGCCACCTGCGCCACGGCACGAGCCTGTTTGACGGCGAGGTCTCGGCGCAGGTGGCGGCGGCCGCGGCCCGGGGAGAGACGGCGATCGGCGTCCTTGCGGCCCGGGGAGAGCACGATCTCCTGGTGGTGGACGTCGGACTGCGCACGGCGACGCCGCCCCGGGTGCGCAACGCGAAGATCGCCCCCGGCAGCGCCGACATGACCGCGGAGGCGGCAATGTCCGAGGAGCAGCTCGAGATCGCGCTCGCCACCGGCGCGCGGCTCGCCGAGGAGCTCGCTGCGCGTGGCGTGGACTGTCTCGTCTTGGGCGAGATCGGCATCGGCAACAGCACCACGGCCGCCGCGCTGACCTGCGCGCTGACCGGCGCCGCACCCGACGAGGCGGTAGGGAGAGGGACGGGTCTCGACGCCGAGGGCCTTGGGCGCAAGCGGGCCACCGTCGCGGCGGCGCTCGACCGTCATGGCCGCCAGCTCACCCCCCGGACGGCGCTGCAGAGGGTCGGCGGCCTCGAGCTGGCGGCCCTGGCCGGGGCGGCCATTGCCGCCGCGGAGCACCGCCTGCCGGTGATTCTCGACGGGTATGCGGTTGGGGCGGCGGCGCTCGCGGCCACACGCCTGAGACCGTCCACCGGCGAGGGGCTGTTCGCCAGTCACCGCTCGGCCGAGCCCGGCCACCAGCTCGTGCTGAGTGAGCTGGGGCTAGAGCCGCTGCTGGATCTGCGCCTGCGCCTCGGCGAGGCTTCGGGAGCCATGCTGGCGCTGCCGCTGATCGAGGCCGCTGGCTGCCTGCACCGGCGGATGGGCACCTTCGAGGAGGCGGCGGTTGTCCGTCCGCGCTGAGGACGGAACGGGCGGCGCCGGCCTGCCGCGTCGCGGGTGGAGTGGCTTGCTGATCGCGCTCACGTTCCTGACCGTCTTGCCGCTGCCGCGGTCCCTAGCGCGCCAGGACTTTGATCTAGGCGACGCCGCGCCGTGGTTTCCGCTCGTCGGCGGCGTGGTGGGCGGTGCCGCCGGCACGGTGCGGGTCGGACTTGACCCGCTCCTGGGTCGTGGCCCGAGCAGCGCGCTGGCGATCCTCGGGCTGATTCTCGCCACCGGCGCTCTACACCAGGATGGCGTGGCCGATGTGGCCGACGCACTCGGAGTCCGCGGCGATCGGCCGCGGAGGATGGCGGTGATGCGCGAGGCGACGATCGGAGCCTTCGGGGGAATCGCGCTGACGGTCTGGGCGCTGGTCCTGTACGCCTGCCTGGACGGGCTGAGCGCCCAGCATGCGCTGCGCGCGCTGGTCTGCGCCGCCGCCACCGGGCGGCTGGCCGCCCTGCTGCACGCCCGACTGGCCGCCCCCGCCCGCCGCGATGGCCTGGGCGTCCGCCTGCGCGTTGGCCCGCTGAGGCTCGCCCTCGCCCTCGCCCTCGCCGCCGCGATTGCGGTGGCCGGCGCCGGGCCGCTGCGCGCCGGGCTGTCCCTGGCGGCCTGCGCGCTCATCGCCGTGCTGGGCGCAGCGCTAGCCAGGCGCGCGTTCGGCGGCAGCACGGGAGACACGCTGGGGGCGACGATCGCGGTGAGCGAGCTGACCGTCTGCCTCGCGCTGCTCGCCAGCTGGCGCTAGGGCGCTCGGCTGCTCCTCGGCCCGCGCCCGGGCACCGGGGGGCGCCGGCCCTCAGCTCATCGCAAGCCGCCTCCCGAGCTCCTCATCAGGCGCCGCTCGGCGTCGGCGGGCAGGCCCATCAGCCACCGCCAGGCGACCCCATCAGCCACCGGCAGGCGACCCCTCAGACCATCGTCAGCCCGCCGCTCACGCTGAGCGTCTGGCCGGTGATGTAGGCGGCCTCCTCGGAGGCCAGGAACGCCACCGCCCCGGCCAGCTCGGCCGGCTGGGCCAGCCGGCGCAGGGGGATGGCGCGGATCAGGGCCTCGCGCAGCTTCGGGTCATCGCCGCCGACGGCGGCGAACAGCGGCGTGTCGGTCGGGCCCGGGCACACGCAGTTGACCCGCACCCCGCGCCGCGCCAGCTCTCGCGCCACCGCCTTGGTGAACGCGATCACCCCGCCCTTGGCGGCCGAGTAGACCGCCTCGCCCGAGGAGCCGACGCGCCCGGCGTCGGAGGCGATGTTCACCACCGCCCCCGAGCCCTGCTCGGCCATCACCGGCAGCACCGCCCGGGAGACGTTCAGCACCCCGTAGAGGTTGACCTGGACGATCCGCTCCCAGTCGGCGGGTTCTGAGTCGATGAACGGCCCCACCCGGTCCCAGCCCGCGTTGTTGACGGCGATGTCGATCCGCCCGTGGGCGTCCAGCACCGCCTCGACCAGGCCGCCCACCGAGCTCCGGTCGGTGACGTCGGTGGGGATCGCCTGCGCGGCGGGGCCGATCGCCGCCGCCGCGGCGGCCGCGGTCTCGGGGTTGAGCTCGGCGAGGATGACGCTCGCTCCCTCGGCGGCCAGCCGCTCGGCGATCGCCCGCCCGATCCCCTGACCGGCACCGGTCACCACCGCCACCTTGGCCCTGAGCCTGTGCCCACCTGCGGCCGTCATGACGTCGTCAGTAGTGCCAGTGGACGTGCTGGGCGAAGTTCGCCGGGCGCCGCTCGGCGAACGCCGCCGCCCCCTCCAGGCCCTCGGGCGAGGCGGTGAACAGGTCGAGCGCCGACATGGCCAGGTTGGACAGTCCGGCCTGGTGGTCGGTGTCGGCGTTGAACGACTGCTTGAGGAAGCGGATCGCGGTGGGGCTCTTGTCGGCCAGCTCGGCCACCCACGCCCGCGCCTCGGCCAGCGCCTGTCCCGCCGGCACCACCTTGTTCACCAGGCCCATGGCCAGCGCCTCCTGGGCGCTGTAGAGCCGGCACCAGTACCACATCTCGCGTGCGCGCTTCTCGCCCACCACCCGGGCCAGATAGGCCGAGCCGAACCCGGCGTCGAAGGAGCCGACGCGCGGGCCGGCCTGGCCGAAGCGGGCGGTCTCGGCGGCGATGCTCACGTCGCACAGGACGTGCAGGACGTGTCCGCCCCCGACGGCCACGCCGTTGACGGCCGCGATCACCGGCTTGGGGATGTCCCGGATCAGCTTGTGCAGGTAGCCGATCTCGAACATGCCGCTCTCGCTGGGGCCGTAGTCGCCGGTCTCCGCCCGCTGCTTGACGTCCCCGCCGGTGCAGAATGCCCTGTCCCCGGCGCCGGTCAGGATCACCGCCAGCACCTGCCGGTCGGCCCAGGCCAGGCGAAAGGCGCGGATCAGCTCCTCCACGGTCTGGGCGCGGAAGGCGTTGAGGCGCTCGGGCCGGTTGATGGTGAGGATCGCCGCCCGCTCCTCCACGGCGTAGGTGATGTCCTCAAAGCGGGGCGAGCCGCGATCGCCCGCAAGCGCTGAATTCTTATTCATGATTTTTGAATCTTCGTTCATTTGCGGTGCGGTTGTCAAACGCCCCGCGTAGGATCCCGCCCGATGGCGCCCCGCCGGATTGCATCCCCCGCCCCCGCGCAGGCCGCCCGCCGGGCGCGGGCCCGGCGGCGCAGCGAGCAGCTCCTGGCCGCCGCCGCCCGACTGATGGAGCGGGAGGGCTCGGAGGCGGTGTCGATGCAGGCGGTGGCCGACGAGGCCGGCGTCAGCGTGGGGCTGATCTACAGCTACTTCGCCAACAAGCAGGAGCTCCTGCTGGCGGTGATCGTCGATGTGCTGGACAGCTTCGCGACCAGGGTGCCGAGCGCCGTGGCCGCCGCGGGCGAGGATCCGGTGCGCAGGCTGATCGCCGCCTTCCGCGCCTACTGCGAGGTGATCGACGAGCACCGCCACGCCGCGGTGCTCACCTACCGGGAGAGCAAGAGCCTGAGCGCCGCCGGGCGGCGGCGGATCAAGCGGCTCGAGGTGCAGACCAGCCAGCCGCTGCGCGAGATCATCGCCGCGGGCATCGCCGCCGAGGTGTTTCAACCCGTCGACGTTGACCTGGTGGCCTACAACCTGCTGCTGCTGGCCCACGCCTGGGCGCTCAAGCACTGGTACTTCCGGGCCAGCCTCGATCTCGACACCTACATCCGCCGCCAGACCCGGCTGGCGCTCGGGGTGCTGCTCGGGCCGGAGAGGCAGGCGAGCTACGCGGCCGAGCTGTCGGACCTCGAGCGGCCCGGGCGGCCCGCGGCAAGACGGGCGTCCCCGACGGGCGGCGAAGCGCGCGTGCGCGGACGGTCGGCCTGAGCGCGTCGCCGGCCGCGAGCGCGCTCAGCCGTGCGCGTCTCGCCGCCAGACGCCCGAGCGGCCGCCCGCCTTCTCGAGCAGCACCACCTCGGCGATCTCGGCGCCCCGCTCGATTCCCTTGACCATGTCATAGACGGTCAGCGCGGCCACGCTGGCCGCCGTCAGCGCCTCCATCTCCACGCCGGTGGGCCCGGTGGTGCGGGCCTCGGCGGTGAGCGTGATCTCGCCCGCCGCGACGTCGACCTCCCCCTCGACGCCGACGAACGTCAGCGCCAGCGGGTGGCAGAGCGGGATCAGCTCCCAGGTGCGCTTGGCGGCCTGGATCCCGGCGATCCGCGCCGTGGCCAGCACGTCGCCCTTGGGGGCGTCGCCCCGCTGGACGGCGAGCGCCGTCTGGGGCGAGACCCGCACCCGGGCGCGCGCCACCGCCCGGCGCTCACTGGCCGGCTTGTCACCCACATCCACCATCCGCGCGCGGCCGCGCTCGTCAACGTGGGTCAGGCGCGGGCTCATCGGCCCCGATCCCGCCTCCCGTCGGCGCGCACCACGGCGTTCGGCGGCCCGCTCACGCCACCGGCGCGTGGGCGGCCATCGCGTCCTCGATCAGCTCGCGCACCCGCTGGACGTCGCCCGCCCGCAGCAGCGCCACCGGGTCGGGCTCGCCGTTGACGATCGACTCAAAGAAGCGCTTGCGCTCCTGGTAGGTGGGCAGCGTCGCCTTGGCCCAGCCGCGCGCCTCGTTGAGGAGGATGGCCAGCGTCGCGTAGGGCTCGCCGAACAGCGCCGCGATCTCCCGCTTCATCCGCTTGGCCAGCGCCGGCGAGGCCCCCGCGGTGGAGATCGCCACCGCCAGCGGGCCGGTGCGCACGATCGCCGGCAGGATGAAGTTGCACAGCGGCGGCACGTCGACCACGTTGACCAGCATCGAGCGCGCCTCGGCGTCCTCGAACACGCGGATGTTGAGCTCGGTGTCGTCGGTGGCGGCGATCGCGATCAGCGCCCCGTCCAGATCCTCAGAGCGGTAGGCGCGCGGCTCCCAGCGGATCGATCCCTCGAGCGCCAGCTGCACGAGCTCGGGGTGCGCCTCGGGGGCGATCAGCGTCACCGCGGCGTCGCAGGCCAACAGCCCCTCGACCTTCTCAAGGCCCACCTCGCCGCCGCCGATCACCACACAGCGCCGGCCGCTCAGCCGCAGACAGGCGATGTAGAACGGCGTCTGGAGCATCCCCTGCACGCAGGACTGGTCGCAGATCCCACGGCGGAGCTGGCAGACGCACTGCTTGCCTGCGTAGGCCTGAGCTGGCATCTCCTAGAGGGTACTCGCGGGCGAGCGCGACCCTCCCGGATCCGACCCGTCGGTCGGATCGCCCCCATCCCGGCGCCGGATCCGCCCCATCGCGCCGTCGGACCCGCCCCACCCCACCGCCGGATCCGCCCGCTTTCCTAGCGCCTGATCGCGTCCCGCGCCAGCCGCGCCCCCAGCCTGAGCAGCGGCGCCGCGCCATCCCGCAGCGCGGCGGCGCGGATCGAGGGCCGGCCATAGAGGATCCTGGCCGTCTGGCGCAGCGCCCGGCCCAGCGTCTCGTCGTAGGGGTGCCACCAGGCGTTGCGGATCGGCGAGCCCTCCCACACCCTGAGCTTGATGTTCACGCACTCATACAGGCCGAACTTCGAGTGCGTGCGCCCCAGCCCGGACTGCTTGACCCCGCCCCACGAGCACTGGCAGGCGCCATGGCTGAACATGTGGTCGTTGATCCACACCATCCCCGCCTGCAGCTCGCGGGCGATCCGTTCGCCTCGGGCACGATCGGAGGTCCACACCGAGGCTCCGAGGCCGAAGTCGGAGTCGTTGGCCAGCGCGATCGCCTCATCCTCGGAGTCGACCACGATGATCGGCAGCACCGGCCCGAAGATCTCCTCGCGCATGATCCGCATCTCGTGGGTGACGCCGGTGAGCACGGCGGGCGCGTAGAAGTGGCCGGCCTCGAGCCCCGGCGGCGGCTCCATCGGGCCGCCGCACTCGAGCCTGGCCCCGTTGGCGAGCGCGTCCTCGACCAGCTCGCGCACCACCTCGAACTGCTCGCCGGAGACCATCGGGCCGATCTCGGTCTCCCAGCTCAGCGGGTCGCCCACCCGCAGCCGCCGCGCGCCCGCGATCACCCCATCGATGAAGCGCTCGGACACCTCGCGCAGCACGTAGACCCGCTCGATCCCCGAGCAGGTCTGGCCGGCGTTGGCGAACCCGCCCCACAGCGCGCCGGCGATCGCGTGCTCGAGGTTGGCGTCGCCCAGCACGAGCATCGGATCCTTGCCGCCCAGCTCAAGCACCGACCCCTTCAGCCGCCGCGCACACTCCTCGCCCACGCCCCGCCCCACCTCGACCGAGCCGGTGAAGAACACCTTGGCCACGCTGGAGGCCACCAGCGCCGCGCCGGTGCCGGGGCCGTGCACGATCCGCACCAGGCCCTCGGGCACGCCGGCGCGCTCGAACACGCGGCCGATCCGCTCGGCGATCAGGGGGGTCAGCGAGGCCGGCTTGAGCACCACGCCGTTGCCGGCCATCAGCGCCAGCGCCACCTCGCCGAACGGGATGCTCCACGGGTAGTTCCAGGGCGAGATGATCCCGATCACCCCGAGCGGCTCGTAGGTGAAGGCCGAGGACTTGGTCTTCAGGAACGCCTGGGGCATGGGGATCTTCTCGTCGGCCAGGATTCGCTGGCCCTCCCGGGCGATCCAGGTCAGGGCGTCGATCGTGGGCAGCACCTCCATCGCGAACGCCTCGTTGCGGGGCTTGCCCTGCTCGCGGACGATCAGGTCGCGGATCTCATCGCCCTCGTCGATCACCACCTGGGCGGCGCGCTCCAGGTAGCGGCCGCGGTCGGCGAGCGTCAGCTGGGCCCAGAACGGCTGCACCCGGGCCACCGCGTCGACCACCGCCTGGACCTCCTCGGGCGGGGTGATCGGCACCGCGCCCAGCCGCTCGCCGGTGGCGGGGCTGAACGATTCGAGCTGCTCGATGCCCGCGGTCAGCGCCATCGGCGGGCAGGGTAGCTGGCCGGCCGGCGGGGGTGCGCCGCCAAAACGGTGGCCGGCCGGCGGGGGTGCGCTGCTCGCGGCGGGGGCCGGCGGGGTGCGCCGCCAAAACGGTGGCCGGCCGCCGGGGGTGCGCTCCTGTCGCCTCCTGGGTCGCCGGGTGCGCCGGCGACCATCAGGCGGCGCGGGTGCGCTCCAGCACGCGGGCGGCGTTGCGCAGCGCCTCCCGCAGCAGGCGGCCCACCTCCTCGCCGGCGTGCTCGCCGGTCACCACCAGGTGCGGCTCGCTGCCCGGCGGGGTCAGCCTGACCGCGCCGACGCCGAACAGCGTCTCGCGTCCGTCGAGCAGGCCGCTGGCGCACAGCACCCACTCGCGGCGGGGATCGAAGTGGGCCAGCCGGCTGGCCAGCAGCTCGGGCGACGCCGGGTGATGGCGCTCGAGCAGAGCCCGGATCAGGGGCAGGTCGCTGGACCGGGCCAGGCGCAGGCGCACGCACAGGCCTCCCTCCAGCTCATGGAGGTGCCCCGGCAGCGCCCCAGGTGCAAATCGACGAACCACTTCCTACACCGTAGTAGCTTTGGCGGCGTGTGGCTGGCTTGGGGCCCGCCTCCACGGATGGCCGGGGCAAACCCGCTCCCCCGGTGGGGGCGGTCCGCGCCTTGCCGCGCCGCCTTGCCGCACCGCCGGCCCCGCAACCTGGCGGGCCGGCGCGGCCGACCTCACCCTCGCCCGCGCGCCCGCCGTCCCCCGCCCTGCGGGCCGGCCCGGCCGACCTCACCCTCGCCCGCGCGCCCGCCGGATCTCCTCCAGGCGCGCGCGAAGCGCCGCCTCCGCCTCGTCGGGCGCGTAGAAGCGCTGTCCGACCGCCGAGGTGGGCATCAGCTCCTGGGGGGAGACGTGGCCCGGGTGGCGGTGGGGGTTGTCGTAGCTGCCGTCGCTGCGGGTGGAGGAGCGCAGGTGCACGGGCGGGGCCTGCGCGCCCTGCTCGCGCACCCACTGACGGGCGGCACCGATCGCCCGCTTGGCGGCGTCCGACTTGGGCGCCAGCGACAGGTAGACGGCCGCCTGGGCGAGCGCGAACTGGCACTCGGGCATCCCCACGTGCTCGACCGCCTGGGCGGCGGCGGTGGCCACGACCAGCGCCTGCGGATCGGCGTTGCCGATGTCCTCGGAGGCCAGCACGACCATCCGCCGGACGATGAAGCGGGGGTCCTCGCCGCCCTCGAGCATCACCGCCAGGTAGTACAGCGAGGCGTCCGGGTCAGAGCCCCGGGTGGCCTTGATCCAGGCCGAGATCGTGTCGTAGTGGCGGTCGGCCTGCCGGTCGTAGAGGAGCGAGCGCCGCTGGAGCGCATCCTCGGCGTGGGCGAGCGTGACCGCCGCCTCCGGCCCCGCCGCCGCGCAGGCCAGCTCAAGCGCGTTGAGCGCGATCCGGGCATCGCCGCCCGAGCGGTCGGCCAGAAACGCCAGCGCCTCGGGGGCGACCTCCCGTTCCGGCCCGCACTCGCCCCGGTCCAGCGCGCGCTCGAGCAGCACCCGGATCTCCTCGGCCGACAATGGCTCGAGCTCGTACACCCGCGCCCGGGAGAGCAGCGCCGAGTTGACCTCGAAGTACGGGTTCTCGGTGGTGGCCCCGATCAGCGTCACCAGCCCCTCCTCGACGGCGGGCAGCAGCGCGTCCTGCTGGGCCCGGTTGAAGCGGTGGATCTCGTCCAGGAACAGGACGGTGCGCCGGCCGCCGGCGGCCAGGCGCTGACGCGCGCGTTCGATCACCGCCCGCACCTCGGCCCGCCCCGCCTGCACCGCGCTCTCCTCCTCGTAGGCGGCGTCGGTGGCCGCGGCCAGCAGCCGGGCCAGCGTCGTCTTGCCGCTCCCGGGCGGCCCGTGGAGGATCATCGAGTGCACACGGCCCTGCTCGAGCGCCCGGCGCAGGGCCGAGCCGGGAGCCAGCAGCCGCTCCTGGCCGACGAACTCCTCGAGCGTCGCCGGCCGCAGCCGCGTGGCCAGCGGGGCGTCGGCCCCCAGCCCGCCGGGCGTCGCCGGCGAGTCGGACGCGCCGGTGTTGAACAGCCGCTCCACGTGAGGATTATGGCTATCGCGGTCGGGTGCCAGCCGACCAGCCTCCAGCATTCCGCCGATGGAGCGGGTGCTCAAGCGAGAGGGCGAGCTCAGGGCCGCGCCTCGAACACCAGGTTGAACGGCGTCTCGGCCACCCGCCGGAAGCGGGTGAATCCTGCGGTTTGCACCACGTCGCGGATCCGGGCCTCGCCGGCCTGCGCGCCGAGCGCCAGCCCGACCTCCTGGGAGAGCGAGGCGGGCGTGCACAGCAGCGTGGAGAAGGCGTAGTAGGCGCGGCCCACCGGGTTGAAGTTCTCCTCCACTCGGTCCCCGGCCCGGGGCTCGACGATCATCCAGGTGCCGTCCGGCCTGAGCGTTTGGCGAACGTGGCGGGCGGCGCCGACCGGGTCGCCCATGTCGTGCAGACAGTCGAACATCGTCACCAGGTCATATCCGGTGCCGCCATAGGCGGCGGCCGGCGCACGCTGGAAGCTGACGCGGCCGCCCACCGTGGCATCGCCGGCGCGTCGGCGGGCGGTCTCGATCGACCCCGCGTGGTAGTCGAAGCCGACGAACGTGGAGCGGGGGAACGCCTGCGCCATCAGGATCGTCGAGGCGCCGTGGCCGCAGCCGACGTCCGCCACCAGGGCCCCCCGCCTGAGCTTCTCCACCACGCCCTCCAGCGCCGGCAGCCACTCGGCGACCAGATGGGCGTTGTAGCCGGGACGGAAGAACCGCTCGCACCCCTCATGCACGTCGTGGCCGTGCTCATGCCAGCCGAAGCCCTCGCCGCTGCGTGCCTTGGCCGTGATCTGCGGTGAGTCGATCACCGACCCCAGCGCGATCTGAAAGAACCCGGGCAGGTACGCCGGGCTGTCTGAGTCGGTCAGCGCAACCGCGTGCTCGGGCGGTAGCGCATAACGCGCGGTGTCGGGGTCATAGGAGACGTAGCCTCCCGCCGCCTGCGCGTTCAGCCACTCGCGCACGTACCGCTCGGCGGTGCCGGTGCGCTCAGCCAGCTCCTGCGCGGACAGCGGCCCGGCGCCGGCCAGGGCGCGGTAGAGGCCAAGCTTGTCGCCCATCACCACCAGCGCCGCGTTCAACGCAGCGCCCACCTCGTCGACCGCCCGGAACACGAACTGCATCAACTTCTCGCCATCCACCCCGACGGCCTGCTGCTCGACGGTGCTCACGATCTCCTCCTCTTCCCTCTGGTCGGATTGTCGGGCGGACGGTACGCCCGTCCCGCCCGCGCTCGCATCGGGGAGGGCACCTAGTCTGCGGGCCCTTCTTCCCCGACGCCCAGCCCCGCTTACGCCAGCTCCAACCTCTGCCCTGGTGGCGCCGCGCGCGGCGCGTTGACCCGGCCGTAGAATCGCTTCATGCTGGTGGCGCGCGACCGGGAGCGTCATGCGATCGAGCTTGCCTTCTCGCGCGCCCGCTCTGGGGACAGCGCCATCCTGATGTTGGTCGGGGAGCCGGGGATCGGCAAGACCGAGCTGCTCGAGCACGCCGCCGGACGCGCCGAGGGGATGCGGCTGCTGCGGGCGCGGGGCGTCCAGTCCGAGGCGCAGGTTGCGTTTGCCTCGCTGCTTGAACTGCTCCATCCGGCGCTGGCGCTGGTTGAACAGATCCCGCCCCCGCAGGCGGCTGCGCTGCAGGGGGCCCTGGCCCTGCGGCCGGCCACCGCGCAGGACCGGTTCGCCGTCGGCGCGGCCACCCTCAGCCTGCTGGCGGCGTACGCGGAGCAGGCCCCCCTGGCCGTGCTGATCGACGACGCGCACTGGCTCGATGTGCCGAGCGCGCAGGCACTGCTGTTCGCCTGCCGCCGATTGCTCGCCGACCCGATCGCGGTGCTGATCGCCGCCCGGGAGAACGAGCCCTCGCCCTTGAGCGAAGCCGACCTGCCGACCCTGCGGATCGGCGGCCTGAGCGCCGAGGAGGCCCGGGCGCTGTTGCCCAAGGTCTCCGGCGAGGCGGCGCTGCGGCTGCACCAGGCGACCGCGGGCAACCCGCTGGCTCTGCTTGAGCTCGGATCCCAGGCGGACGAGCTCGCCTTCGCGCCCGCCAGTCCTCCGGTGCTCGTCTCGGAGCGGGTCTCGCGCGCCTTCCTGCGGCGGTCGGGCGAGCTCGACCCGACCGCTCATCGCGCGCTGGTCCTCGCCGCGGCCTGCGAGAACGGCGACCTGGTGATCCTCGAGCGCGCCGCGGCCGTGCTCGGGGTCGATCTGTCGGCGCTGGCCCTCGCCGAGGCGGCCGGTCTGGTGGCCATCAGGCCCGGCAGGGTCGAGTTTCGCCACCCGCTCGCGCGCTCGGCCATCTACAGCCACGCGCCGGCGAGCCTGCGCCGCGCGGCGCATCGCGCGCTGGCCGCGGCGCTCCCCGATCGCGAGCTTGATCGTCGCGCCTGGCACCTGGCGAGCGCGGCCGCCGGAGTGGATGAGTCGGCGTCGGCCGCACTGGCCCAGGCGGGGGCGCGGGCCGCCGACCGGAGCGGCTACGCCGCCGCGGCGGGGGCATTTGAACGCGCCGCGCGACTGACCGCCAGCGCCGAGCGCCGGACCCGGCTGCTGGTCCAGGCGGCCGAGGCCGGCTGGCATGCGGGTCGTCCCGACCGCGCCGCGGCGCTGCTCGACGAGGCCCGCGCCGGCACCTCCGACGCCGATGCGCTGGTCGAGATCGACGAGTTGTCGGGGCGCATTGCCAGCCGCCAGGGTCCGCTGCTCCGCGGCTACACGATCCTCACCGAGGCCGCCTCGCGCAGCGATTCTGAACGGGCGGTGGCGATGCTCGCCGAGGCCGCCGCCACCGCCTTCTACGCGGGCAACCCCAACCAGATGCTCGCCGCCGCCCGCCGCGCCCGCGCGCTGCTTCCCGCGCGGCCCTCGTCGCCCACCCGCATGCTGGCGGCGCTCGCGCTGGGGATGGCCGAGACGGTGGGCGGGGACGCCGCCGTCGGCGCGGCGGCGATCCACGAGGCGATCGAGCTCGCGGTGGCCTCACCGGAGCTGCGCCAGGACCTGCGGCTGCTCCCGTGGCTGGCGGTGGCTCCGCTCTTCCTGCGCGAGTCGGACTCCGGCCGTGCGCTGCTGGAGCACTCGCTGATCCACGCCCGCGAGCAGGCGGCGGTGGGCGTGCTGCCCTTCGTGCTCAACCTGGTGGCCTTGGACCGGGCGACGACCGAGCGCTGGTCGCTGGCGGAGGCAACCTACGGCGAGGCGATCGCCCTCGCCCGCGAAGCCAACCAGCACACGGATTTGGTCTTCGGCCTCGCGGGCCTCGCCCGGCTGCACGCCCGCCGGGGCCGCGAGCAGCAGTGCCGCTCGGAGGCGGCGGCCGCGCTGGCGCTCTGCGAGCGGCTGGGGACGCGGCTGCACGAGGCCTGGTCGATCGAGGCGCTCGGAACCCTTGAGCTGGGCCTGGGCAACGCGGACGCCGCCCACGCGCGCTTTGCGGAGCTCCGCCAGCTGCTCGCCGGGCTGGGGATCAGCGACCCCGACCTGTCCCCGACCCCGGAACTCGTCGAGCTCCACATCCGCTCCGGCGATCTCGAGGCGGCGCGGCGGCTGACGGCGGAATTCTCCCGGGCCGCCACCGCCAAGGGGCAGCCGTGGTCGTTGGCGCGCGCGCTGCGCTGCCAGGCGTTGCTCGCGCCCGACGCCCGCCTGAGGGATCGCTTCGAGCGGGCCCTGCAGGTGCACGAACGGACGCCGGACACATTCGAGGCCTCCCGCACGCGCCTGGCCTACGGCGAGCGGCTGCGCCGCGCCCGGGAACGCACGGCAGCCCGGCAGCAGCTGCGCGCCGCGCTGGCTGCGTTCGAGCGCCTCGGGGCCGATCCGTGGATCGAGCGCACCCGCGCCGAGCTGAAAGCCTCGGGCGAGACGCTTCGCCGCCGGGACCCCACCAGCCTGGATGAGCTCACCCCGCAGGAGCTGCAGATCGCGCACCTGCTGGCGGCGGGCCGGACCACCCGCCAGGCCGCGGCGGCCCTGTTCCTCAGCCCCAAGACGGTCGAGTACCACCTGCACCACGTGTACCTCAAGCTGGGCGTCAACTCACGGGCGGCGCTCAGCGCGGCGCTGGCCGCCCAGGCGGCTGCGGATCTTCAGCCGAGCAGCTCGGCGATGCTCCGCGCGGCGCGGACGGCACCGTCGACCGTGACCGGCGCGTAGTCAGCCTCGCGATCGAGCTCCTCGACGATCGCGGCCGCGACCGCCTCCGGCGAGCAGTCCCTGAACTCCATTCGCCGTCCCGCCCGATGCCGCCGAAGCCGGTGGTGGACGTGGATGTTCTGCTCGAAGTGATGCTCAAGCGGGAAGTAGAGGAAGGGACGGCGGGCCGCCGTCAGCTCCATGGTGGTGGCGAGGCCGCCGTGGCTGATCGCGACATCGCAGGCGGCCAGCTGGCGGTACAGCCGGTGGACGTAGCCGTGCACCTTCAGGCCATCGAGCTTCGCGCTCCGCTCACCCACCGGCAGAGGGGCCTGGGGCAGCGATGCGGGATCCACCCGCGGACCGGCGATCACGACCATGCGCAGCTCCGGCAGGATCCGCCTGGCCTCGGGGAAGGCGGCGACCGCCCGCCCGAGCAGCTGCGCCCCCGCGGCCGAGCCGCCGGCCGCGACCAGGCACACCTTCTCCTGGCGCCCATAGCCGAACCGGGCTCGGAGCATCTCCCGATCGGCGATCTCATCCGGCTGGAAGCCGGTGATGTAGCCGACAAACTCGAAGTGCTCCTTCGTCCAGGCGCGGATCTCCGGCAGCCCGGGCCCCAGCCGCTCGGTCACGACGTCGTCGGGGTCGCCGATGAAGATCGCGCGGTCACGCACGTATGGGTGCCGAGCGATGTGCTCGACCATCTGGGCGTTGTGATCGGCGGCCAGGTGGGCCTCGTGCTCGCCCCCAATCGGCATCGGCAGCACGCCGACGAAGTCCGTCAGCCACACGTACGGGGCCCGCTTGAGCTCGGGGTTCTCGTGCAGGAAGTAGTCGACCTCCCAGGCCTCATCGGCGATCCAGACGTCGAACGGTTCCTGGCTGACCAGGTCGTGGAAGACCATGAAGTTGGCGCAGAAGATCTCGTCCAGGCGACGCAGCATCTGGAAGGCATGCAGCTCGTGCTCGCCGGCCTCGGCATCGACCCCCGCCGCCTCGCAGGCCAGCTCGCCGCTGGCGGGGTGGACCCTCTCGCCGCACTGGGCGAGCAGCTTGGTCAGCGGCGGCTGCGCCAGCCAGTGAACCTCGAGGTCCTCGACGAGGCGGCGCAGCTCCCGGGCGATCGCCACGTCTCGCCACGCGTGGCCCAGCCCGATCGGCGAGGAGACGAGCAGCGCACGGCGCCTGCGTGAGCGGGAGGGGACCCACGTGCGCCGTCGCGGCCTGGGCGGCTCCAACCTGGCGATGAACTCCTCCAGCAGACGATTGATCACAACCGGATGACGCGCGTTGGGGATATGTCCGGCGTTCCGAAGCCGCACGTGCTCGGCGCCGAGAAGGTCCGCCAGCGCCAGTCCCCGCTCAAAGGGCTGGCAGTTGTCCCTGTCGCCCTGGATCACCAGCACCGGGCAGCGGACGCGACGGCAGAGCTCCTCCACCTGCTCGCGGGTGCTGGCCACCGGTTCGGCGTCGTCCATGAGCAGCATCTCGGGCGCGCCGTCGAGGCCGAAGGCGACGGCATCCTCGATCTGCTTGGTCGAGTGCGGCTCCGGGAACATCTCGCCGAAGAAGAACTCGAGGAAGCCGCGGTGCTCACGGCGAATGTAGCCCCGGTTGAACTTCTCCCACCCGACCGGATCCTCGATGTGCTCGTCGAAGGTCCGCAGCGCGGCCACACGGAACGGCAGCCCGGGAGTGAGCAGCGGCACCCCCGGCGCAATCGCCACGATCCCCAGCACGCGCTGCGGGTGACCGGCGGCCAGCTGCAGCGACGGCCACACCCCGTCCACGCACAGGCCGACGAGGATCGCCGCCCCGATCCCGGTGGCGTCCATCACCGCCAGGCAGTCCGACGCCCACCACCGACCCAGCCATGGCCTGCCGGGATCCGGGCTGTCGGAGTTGCCGTTGCCGCGCCCGTCGTACACCAGGACCCGGTGGCGACGAGCGAGATGGTGCACCTGGGCCTTCCACAGGCGCGAGTGGCTGATCGGGTTGGCGGGCAGCAGGACCACCGGGGTATCGCCGCGCCCATGCAGCTCCCAGTACAGGCGCAGCCCGTCCTCGCTGATCGCGTAGCCCAACTCGTCGGGGGCGCGCGCCCTCGTGCCGGTCACCGCGTGCATGGCCCCACCGGGATTCTCTCACACCCCGGCCATCCCGCCCGGGGGGGCGGCTATGACGAGCGCCCCACCACTGCCAGCGCGGCCGCGTGGAGCCGGCCGTTGGTGGCCAGCGCGTCACCGCCGGCCGCGCTGACGACGCCGCCCAGATCGGTGAAGCGGCCCCCCGCCTCCTCCACGATCACCAGCGGCGCCGCCAGATCCCACAGCGTCACCTCGGGCTCGACCGCCACGTCGACCGCCCCCTCGGCCACCAGCATGTAGTGCCAGAAGTCGCCGAACGCCCGGCTTCGCCAGCAGCGCCGCGACAGCTCCAGCACCGCCTCCAGACGGCCCTGGGCCTCCCAGCCGTCAAGGCCGGAGAACGACAGCTGGGCGTCGGCCAGCTCGCCCACCGCCGAGACGCCCAGCCGGCGCGGGCGGCCGCCGGCCTCGCTGACGTGCGCCCCCCGGCCGCGCGCCGCCCACCAGCGGCGATGAAGCGCCGGCGCCGAGACCACCCCCACCGTCAGCCGCTCACCCTCCTGGAGGGCGATCAGCGTCGCCCACACCGGGATCCCGCGCACGAAGTTCTTGGTCCCGTCGATCGGGTCGAGGATCCAGCGCCGCACCCCCGCCCCCGCGCCCGACTGGCCGTACTCCTCGCCCAGGACCGCGTCGGCGGGCCGCGCGGCGGCCAGGCGCTCGCGCAGCGCCCGCTCGACCGCCGTGTCGGCCTCGGTGACCGGGGTCAGGTCGGGCTTGGTCTGCACCTGCAGGTCGCCGGCGCCGAAGCGCTCGCGGGTGAGCGCGTCGGCACAGTCGGCCAGCGCGAGCGCCAGCGCCAGGTCGTCGGCCTCGGACTGCACGGGGTGTGGATCCTAGGGCGCCGGGTAGCCTGGGCGCTCGATGAGATCCCCCACGAGCGACCTCCAGCACGAGACGACCGAGGTGCTCCAGCGCCTGGTCCGCTTCAACACCGTCAACCCGCCCGGCAACGAGGCCGCCGCGATCGAGTACCTGGCCGAGCTGCTCGAGCCCGCCGGGTTCGACGTCGAGCTGCTGAGCGCGGCCGAGGGGCGGCCCAACCTGATCGCCGACCTGCCCGGCCGCGCCCCCGGCCCCACGCTCTGCTACCTCGGGCACGTCGACACGGTGCTGGCCGACCCGGCGGAGTGGACGCGCGACCCGTGGTCGGGGGAGGTGGTCGACGGCTACCTGTGGGGGCGGGGCGCGCTGGACATGAAGTCGCAGGTGGCGGCCGAGGCGGTGGGTGCGCTGGCGCTGGCGCGGGAGGGTTGGCGGCCGGCCGCCGGCCGGCTAAAGCTGGTGTTCGTGCCCGACGAGGAGACCGGCGGGGACTGCGGCGCGCGCTGGCTGACCGAGCGCCACCCGGAGCGGGTGCGCTGCGACATGCTGCTCAACGAGGGCGGCGGCCAGCGCTTCGAGCTCGACGGCCGGCGCTTCTACGGCGTGTGCTGCGGCGAGAAGGGGATCTTCCGCTTCACGCTCACCGCCCGGGGCACGGCCGGGCACGCCTCGCTGCCCCGGACCGGCGACAACGCGCTGCTGAAGCTCGCCCCGGCGCTCGAGCGCCTCCGTGACCTGGCCGCCTCCTTCGAGCTGACCGAGCCCGCGCGGGCGCTGCTCAGCGCGCTGGGCGAGGACCCGGAGGATCCGGCCGGCTCGCTCGAGCGCCTGGGACGCAGCGACCCGGCGCTGCTGCTGCTGCTCGAGCCGATGCTCGGGGTGACGCTGGCGCCGACGATGATCAGCGCCTCCGAGAAGGTGAACGTGATCCCGTCGCGGGCCCAGCTGCAGGTCGACTGCCGGGTGCCCCCCGGCCTGGGGGAGGAGGCCGCCCGGCAGCGGATCGCCGAGGTGCTGGGGCGGGACGGCGAGGCGCTGGCGCTCGAGTTCACCGAGACGGTGGAGGGCAACGGCTCGCCGAGCGACACGCCGCTGATGCAGGCGATCGAGGAGTGGATCGGGCGCAACGACCCCGGCGCCCGCACGGTGCCGGTGATCCTCCCCGGCTTCTCTGACTCCCGCTGGTTTCGCACCGCCTTCCCCGAGTGCGTGGCCTACGGCTTCTTCCCCCACCGGCACATGACGCTGGCCGAGGCCGCCCCGCTCGTCCACAGCGCCGACGAGCGGATCGACGTGCGCGATCTTGGCTTCGCCGCCCGCTTCTACGCCGAGCTGGCCCGCGGGCTCCTGGGCTAGGCCTGGCTAGGCCGCGCGGCGGCCGTGCTCCCCTCAGCCTCGCGGCAAGAGCTCGTAGATCGTCGAGTAGCCGATCAGGTAGACGGCGCGGCCGTCGGCGATCACCGGCGTGAACCTGCCGTCGTCGAACCTGAACACGACTCTGCCCGTGCGCCGGTCCAGCCCCACCGTCCCGCCCAGCCGCAGGTCGGCGTAGTAGACGACGTTGCCGATGATCGTGGCCGAGCCGTTGATCGCGCCGCCCGCGTCGTGGGTCCAGCGCACTGCGCCGGTGAGCGCGTCGTAGGCGCGCAGATAGCCGTCGTAGGAGCCCTCATAGACGGTCAGACCGAGCCCGGGGATGTTGCCGACGGCGGGTGAGGCGTACACATAGCCGCCGGTGGAGGCCGACCAGTCAAGCCGGCCGGTGGCGGCCGAGAAGGCATAGAGGCTGCCGTTGGTGTTGCCGATGTACACGCGCCCGAAGGCCACCGCGGGCGTGGAGTAGAACGTCTCGCCCTCGGCGGCCGACCACATCTCCCGGCCGCTGGCGGCATCCAGGGCGTACACGTGGCCGCCGTAGTCGCCGAAGTACAGCCAGCCGCCGGCGTAGGCCAGGCCGCCCTTGACCGAGCCGCTGGCGTGGAAGGTCCAGTTCAGGTGCCCGTCGGTGGCGCGATAGGAATACACCGTGCCGCCCTGGTCGCCGAGGTAGACGCTGTCGCCGACCACCAGCGGCGAGGACTCGCTGCCCGCCGCCAGCCCGTGCGACCACACCACCCGCCCGGTGCGCATCGAGAGCGCCAGCACCCGCCCGCTGCCGGGCAGCCTGGCGCCCGGGATGGTCGAGAGCACGACGAAGAACACCAGCCGGTGGCGCAAATCCAGCCCGGGGGAGGCGGCGGCCAGCGTGCCCAGTCCGCGCTGCCAGATCTGGCGCCCGGTCAGCGTGCTGATCGCCTTGGCGTGGGCGTAGTAGTCCTCGAAGTACATGACGTTGTCGTAGATCGCGGGGGTGAACTCCAGCAGCGCGTAGTCGCGGAACGTCCACCCCCGGCGGAAGGGGGGATCCAGCCTCTGGGCGTTGGGGAACAGGCGGGTGCGGGCCGCGTTGTAGCCGTAGAACGGCCAGGGATCATCGGCGGGCGGGGCGGGCGGCGGGCTGGGTCGAGGCGCGGTGCTGACCGGCGGCGGCTTGGCCACCACCGCGTGCGCCCGCCGGTGAGCTCCGGAGGCGGTCAGGAGGACAACCGCGGCCACGATCGCACCCACCACCAGCAGGCCGCCCGCGGCGGCCAGCGCCCTGCGCACACGGGGGCTCGACATCGGCGGGCATGCTAGCCGCCGGCCCAGACCACCCCGGGCCAGGCCCGCCCGCCAGGGCCACGCGCCGACCCTACCCGCCGACCCCGCCCGCGCCCGGCCCGCAAATAGACTCCTCGCATGGCAACCCAGGCCTCCACCCGCCAGCGGCTTGACCCGGCGATCTTCCGCCTGCCGGTGGAGCGGATTCGCCAGGGCTACTACTCAGACGCCTACTTCGTCTACACCAAGCAGCTGCTCGAGGAGCAGGACCACCACCCGCGGGTGACCATGCAGGTCTTTCAGAAGTACGAGTCGGTGCTGGGCGGCATCGACGAGGCGATCGCCGTGCTCAAGCTGTGCGCCGGACGCGAGCGCGACGGCGAGTGGGTGCCGGGCTGGGATGAGCTCGAGGTCCACGCCCTGCACGAGGGGGACCCGATCTCCCCCCACGAGACGGTGATGACGATCGAGGGCGACTACAGCCTGTTCGCGCACCTGGAGACCGTGTACCTCGGCTGCCTGGCCCGGCGCACGCTGATCATGCGCAACGTGCGCGAGGTGGTGGAGGCGGCCGGCGGCAAGCAGATCCTCTACTTCCCTGCCCGCCACGACCACTGGCTGGTGCAGACCGGCGACGGGTGGAGCGCGCACGTGGCGGGCGCGATCGGCGTCTCCACCGACGCTCAGGCCTCCTGGTGGGGCGGGCGGGGGATGGGAACCGTTCCCCACGGGCTGATCGCCGCCTACGGCGGGGACACGGTGAAGGCGGCGAAGGTGTTTGCCGAGCGCTTCCACCGGGAGATGAATGTCACCGTGCTGGTCGACTTCGAGAACGACTCGCTGCGCACCGCGCTGGAGGTGGCCGAGGCGCTGGGGCCCCAGCTGTGGGGGGTGCGCCTGGACACCAGCGAGGACATGGTCGACCGCTCGCTGATCGACGAGCTGGGCGGCTTCAAGCCCACCGGGGTCAACCCCCGCCTGGTCGCCAAGGTGCGCGCCGGCCTGGACCGGGCCGGGTTTGAGAACGTGCGCATCGTGGCCAGCGGCGGCTTCAACGCGCAGCGGATCCGGGAGTTCGAGGAGGCGGGGGTGCCGGTGGACGCCTACGGCGTGGGCTCCTCGCTGATCCGCGGCGACAACGACTTCACCGCCGACGTGGTGCGCCTCGAGGGCCGCCCGTGCGCCAAGGCCGGCCGGCGCTATGCGCCCAATCCCCGCCTGGAGCGGGTGCTTTAGGCGGTCGCTGGGCGGTCGCTGGGCGGTCGCTGGGCGGTCGCTGGGCGGTCGCTGGGCGGTCGCTGGGCGGTCGCCGCGCCTCGCGACGCGCTGGCGGTGGGGCGCTCCGCCGCCGACGGCGCGGCGCTGGCTGACCGCGGGCGAGCGACCGGCGCGGCAGCGGAGGGCGTTCGAGCGCTGCGGCGGGCGGCGTTCGAGCGCGCAGGCGGGCGGCGTTCGAGCGCGCAGGCGGACGGGTTGACTGATCGCCCCCGGCTGCCGATGATTGACCGGGTACGGCCATGATCGACGCGTTCCTCGGCTATCCCGACGTGTACTCGTGGCTGCACGACTGGCTTCCGATCATCTTCATGGGGCTGCTGGTCGTGGCCGTGTTCGCGCTCATGCGGCTGATGCCGCGCACGCGCCCCCAGCAGATCAAGCCGGACGCCGCCCCGGCGATCGGCTGGTCGGACATCGCCGGCGCCGACGAGGCCAAGGAGGAGCTGCGCGAGGTGGTCGACTACCTGCGCGACCCCAAGCGCTTCCGCGAGATGGGGGCCAAGGTGCCCAAGGGGATCCTCCTGCACGGGCCGCCCGGCACCGGCAAGACGCTGCTGGCCAAGGCGGTGGCCCACGAGTCGGGGGCGAGCTTCTTCTCCCAGTCGGCGGCCTCGTTTGTCGAGATGTTCGTCGGGGTGGGCGCCGCCCGCATCCGGCGCCTGTTCAAGACCGCCCGCAAGAAGGCGCCGGCGATCGTGTTCATCGACGAGCTGGACGCGGTCGGTGGGCGTCGGGGCTTTGACGTCTCCGGCGAGCGCGACCAGACGCTCAATCAGCTGCTGGTCGAGCTGGACGGCTTCACCACCACCAAGAAGGACGTGGTGGTGATCGCCGCCTCCAACCTGCTCGAGAAGCTCGATCCGGCGCTGCTGCGCCCGGGGCGCTTCGACCGCCAGATCTTCGTCTCCCCGCCCGACGTGGTCGGGCGCGAGCGGATCTTCCGCGTGCACACGCGCAACAAGCCGCTGACCGACGATGTGGACTTCAACCTGCTGGCCCGGCAGACCTCGGGGCTGACCGGCGCCGACCTGGCCAACATCTGCAACGAGGCGGCGATCTTCGCCGCCCGTCGCGGCGCCGATCGCGTGGCCATGCTCGACTTCGACGCCGCCATCGAGCGGGTGGTGGCCGGCATGCAGTCCCGGCGCGCGCTGACCGACCACGAGAAGCGGGTGGTGGCCTACCACGAGGCGGGGCACGCGCTGTGCGGCGAGCTGCTGCCGTCGGTCGACCCGGTGCACCGGATCTCGATCGTCCCCCGCGGCAAGGCGCTCGGCTACACGCTGAACCTGCCCGAGGAGGACCGCTACCTGAAGACCCGCGAGGAGCTGATCGACTTCATGACCATGCTGCTCGGCGGCCGGGCCGCCGAGCAGCTGGTGTTTGGCTCGATCACCACCGGCGCCGCCGACGATCTGCGCCGGGTGGCGGACATCGCCCACGCGATGGTGGCCGACTACGCGATGGGCACCGTCTCAAGCTCGTTGCGGGCGGCCACCGACGGCGCCTCCGACTCCACCCGTCGGGCCCACGACATCGAGGTGCGCGAGCTGGCCGACGAGGCGTTCCGGGCGGCGATCGCGCTGATCGACTCCCACCGCGCCCAGCTGGACGCGCTGGCCAGCACGCTGCTGGCCAACGAGGTGCTGGAGCGGCCCGACATCGAGCGGATCATGGGCGACACCCCGCCCGCCGCCCCGCGGCGGGTGGGCGAGCTGTCGGTGGCCGCCGCCACCGCGCTCCGGCCGGCGCCCCCGCCCCGGCGTCGGGGATAGCCGCGAAGCCCGGGACGGAGCGGCGAAAGCGCGCCGCCCCCGCGATCTTGCCTATCCTCGGGCCGGTGATGCTGAGCGCGATCGACCACATCGGGGTGGCCGTCGAGGATCTCGACGCCGCCCTGGCGCTCTACCGCGACCGGCTCCGGCTGCCGGTGGTCCACCGGGAGACGGTGAGCGAGCAGGGGGTCGAGGCGGCGCTGCTCGACGTGGGCGAGTCCCACGTCGAGCTCCTGCAGCCGCTCTCGCCGGACAGTCCGGTGGGCCGGTTCCTGGCCCGGCGGGGCCCGGGGCTGCACCACGTCGCCTACCGCGTGACGGACATCGAGCACGCGCTCGGCGCGCTCGCGCAGGCGGGGATGCGGCTGATCGACGAGCGGCCGCGGACCGGGATTCGCGGCTCGCAGGTAGCGTTCATCCATCCCGCCTCCACCGGCGGGGTGTTGACCGAGATCGTTCAGCCGGCCCCGGAGGTCCATTGATGGCAGTCAGCGAGAAGCCCCAGAAGGTGAGCATCGGGTTCATCGGCAGCCAGGTGCTGTCCGGGCGGATCGCGCCGGCGGAGCTGTCGAAGCTGCGTGACGCGCTCGGCGGCGGCGACCGTGACGTGCACGGGCCCGGCGACTGGCGCGAGGTGCGCTTCGAGGACGGCACCGTCGCCCTCGACCTCTCCAAGGTGGTCTACGTGCTGGTCGAGGACGAGGAGCACCGGGTCGGGTTCGGGGCGTAGGACGCCTCGCGTCGCGTGTCGCTGGCCGGGTTCGACCGCCGCGTCCTGCTGTTCGCGCGCACGCACGGCCATTCCCGTCCGGCCGAGCGCGTGATCGGCCTGTACTCCCGCACCGGCGAGCACGCCGCCTGCTGGCTGGGGCTCGGGCTGGCGGGGTCCTGGCTGAGCGCCGATCCGGGCCGCCGGGCCGCCTGGCGGCGCGGCGTGCGCATCGTCGCCGGCGCCTACGCGCTCAACTACGCGGTGAAGCTCACCGTCCGCCGCCCCCGGCCCGAACTCCCCGGGCACCCGCCGCTGACCCCGACCGTCTCGCGGCTGTCGTTCCCCAGCGCCCACGCCACCACCTCGTTTGCCGCCGCTAGGGCCTACCGCCGCCTGGTCCCGCCGTGGGCGCTGTACGCGGCGGCGAGCGCGTTTGCCCTCAGCCGGCCCTACCTCGGGGTCCACTACCCCTCCGACGTGCTGGCCGGCGCGGCGCTGGGCACGCTCGTGGCGGAGGCCTGGCCGGTGGGACGGCGACGCCCCCGCGGCGCCCGCCGGGAGGCGCCGGCGTGAAGGTGGGGATCGTCGGGCTGCCCAACGCCGGCAAGTCCTCGCTGTTCACGGCGCTGACCGGCGTGGCCGCCGAGGCCGCCAACTACCCGTTCACCACGATCGAGCCCAACCTGGCCGTGGTCCCGGTGGCCGACGAGCGGCTGGAGGCGGTGGCGAGAACCGTCGGCGCCTCGCGCGTGGTGCCGGACACGATCACCTTCCACGACATCGCCGGGCTGGTGGCCGGAGCGCACCGCGGCGAGGGGCTGGGCAACCGGTTTCTGGCCAACATCCGCGAGACCGACGCGATCGTCCACGTCGTGCGCGCCCACCACGACCCCAACGTCGTGCATCCCGAGGGACGGGTCGACCCGCTGGCCGACATCGAGACGGTGGAGACGGAGCTGATCTACGCCGATCTCGAGCAGGCCGAGCGCCGGCTGGAGCGGGTGGTGCGGGCCGCCCGGGGCGGCGAGCGGCACGCGGTGGCCGAGGAGGCGTGGCTGCGGGAGCTGATCGCGGCGCTGCAGGCCGGCCAGCCGGCTCGCACCGTGCCGCCGCCCTCCGAGGCACCCGACGCACTGGCCCTGCTTCAGCCGCTGACCGCCAAGCCGGTGCTGTACGTGGCCAACGTCGAGGAGGGCTCGGACGCCGTGCCGCCGGAGCTCGCCGAGTACGCGCGCTCCCAGGGGGCCGCCGCGGTGGCGGTCTCGGCCCGGCTGGAGGCGGAGCTGGCCGAGCTGCCGGCCGAGGAGGCGACGGCGCTGCGGGCCGAGCTGGGACTGTCGGAGTCGGGGCTGCAGGCGGTCGTGCGCGGGGCGTTCTCGCTGCTTGAGCTGATCGCCTTCTTCACCGCCGGCGAGGGCAGGCCGGCCCAGTCCTGGCACCTGCGCCGCGGACTGACCGTCTGGCATGCGGCCGGGCTGATCCACTCCGACATCCAGCGCGGCTTCGTCCGCGCCGAGGTGGTCGGGTGGGAGCAGCTCGTCGAAGCCGGCGGCTACGCCGGCGCCCGCGAACGCGGAACGCTGCGACTGGAGGGGCGCGACTACATGGTTGCCGACGGCGATGTGATCACCGTGCGGTTCACGCCGGGGTAGCGGTTGGCGCCGCGGCGAATGCCCACCACCCCCGGGGACCTTGGCTGTTCTGAGACCGAAACCGTGATCGCCACGGCGCTTGATGTCAGTGATGCTACGTTACGCGCATCATGCGCACCACAATCACGCTGGATGAGGATGTCGTCGCGCTGATCGAGAGCGAGCGGGCCCGGACCGGCGAGTCGTTTCGGGTCACGGTCAACCGGCTGCTGCGCCGGAGCGGGCGCGGCGGCGCCGGCCGAGCGCCGACTCCGCCTGCATTGCCCGAACTTCCGGGAAGCCCGATGCTCGACGTCTCCGACGTGTCGGCGGTGCTCGCCGCGCTCGACGACGACCGGCGGGCCCAGCGCGGCATCACGTGACCCTCGTGGACACGAATCTGCTCGTGTACGCGACGTTTGTCGACGCGCCCGAGCACCGCCGCGCCCGATCGTGGCTGGAGGAGCGCCTGGTCGAAGACGAGGGCACGGTGGCGCTCTGCTGGCCGGTCGTGTATGCGTTCCTGCGCCTGATCACGAGCCCGCGGGTGTTCGGAGCGCATGCGGTCAACGTGCGCCGCGGCTGGGAGGTAGCCGCAGCCTACCTTAGCCAGCCCGCGGTCAGAGTCGTGGTCGCCGGCTCCGGACATCTGGCGATCGCCGAGGAACTCGCTCGGACACCGGGCCTCCGAAGCGATGATGTCCCGGATATCGAGATCGCCGCGCTCGCGATCGAGCACGGCCTCGTGCTGGCCTCCCACGACCACGGCTTCAGGCGGTTCTCGGGTCTCAGGGTGCTCGACCCCCTGCGCGCGGCTTGAGCGCGCCGGCAGGCGCCGTGCTGATCACCGCCTACACAGAAAGGGGGGCGTGTCGACATGGACACGTGCCCGCAGCGCGCGGGATCGCGGAAGCGTTGGCTGGGCGAAGACCTGCGACGCCGAGTACCTCTCGCTCGCACGTAATAGGCGCGCACGAGCTGACCTGATCACGGTCAGCTTCACGCCGTGAGGGTGGGCGCCTCACGGCGCCCACCCCCGTGCGCCTGCAGCCCCCCTCAGCCGGCGTGATGCATCAGCGCATTGACCTCCGCCTGGAGCCGACCCAACCGTCGCATCTGGGCCTGCAGCGCCTCGATCTGCCGCTGCTGGCGCTGGACCTGCGCGAGCAGCAGGACGGGGAGCTCCTGGTAGGCGACGGTGTACGGCTTGTGATCGGCTCCGTAGACCACCAGGTTCGGGTCGACCTTCGCCACCTGCTTGGCGATCAGCCCATACTCGAGCGGGTTGGGCTGCCCCTTGATGTACTGAGGCTTGTAATGGAACGTGACGGGACGCAGCGCCATCAGCAGCTGCTGCACCCACGATCCGATTCCGTGGATGTCGGTCTTGAAGCGCTCCGCGGAGCTCACCGTTCCCAGCTGGCCGCTGGAGTTGGCGAGCACCGTCGCGCCGCTGGTCACGGTCGCTCCCCACACGCCGGCGAGGAACGTCTGATCCTGTTGGCCCGAGAGGGTCCCCGGCGTGCCGATCCGGATGACGTTGTTATCGCCGGTGGTGCCGCCGTTGCCGATGTCGATGTTGCTGCTCTCCGAGCTTCTGTAGTTGGAACCAGCGCCGGCACCGAGCAGGATGTCGTTTGAGCCGGTGCTCAGACCACCCGAGAAGCTAAAGCCGGCAAACTGGCCGAGCGCCGTATTGAAGGAGCCCGTGGTGTTGTCGAACAGCGCGTCCTGCCCGAGCGCCGTGTCGTTGCCGCCCGTCGTGTTGCCGAGCAGGGCGCCCTGCCCGAAGGCCGAGTCGGAGCTGCCGGTGTTGTTCGAGCTCAGCGCCCTCCAGCCGACCGCCGAGTTGAGGATGCCGGTGGTGTTGGCCGCCAGCGCTTCGAAGCCGACGCCCGTGTTGTCAGCGCCGCCGGTGGTGTTAGCCGCCAGCGCTTCAAAGCCGACGCCCGTGTTGTCAGCGCCGGTGGTATTCGCGGACAGTGCAGCCGACCCGACGGCCGTGTTGGCAGAGGCCGTGTTGAAGTTCAGCGCGGCAAAGCCAAGGCCCGTGTTGTCAGTGCCACCCGTGTTATGCTCGAGCGAGTACTGGCCGAGCGCGGAGTTCCGGGTGCCCGTCGTGTTGCTGGCCAGCGCGCTCTCGCCGAACGCCGAGTTGACGCCACCGGTGGTGTTGGCGGCCAGCGCAGCCTGCCCGAACGCCGAGTTGTAGCTGCCGGTCGTGTCGGCGGACAGCGTCGAGGGGCCGAACCCCGCGTTGTCCAGGCCCGTGGTCAGCGCGCCGAATGGAGATGGTCCGGCGGCGACGTTCAAGCTGGCGTCGCTGTAGACGCCTGGAGCACAGGTCAGCGCCGACAGCGGCGATACCCCGACCAGCGCCTCGCCGTTCTTGCACGAGGTTGCGCCGTTGTCGCCGCCTGAGACGTTCAGGCTCGGGTTGGGATAGCTGCCGCCGAGCGCTCCCCCAGCCGGTCCGGTCGCCGGTCCCGGAGGTCCCTGTGCGCCGGTAGCGCCCGTCGCGCCGGTAGCGCCCGTGTCGCCCTTCGCTCCCTGCGGCCCGGTCGGCCCCGCGGCGCCCCTCGGGCCGGTCACGTTCCACGAGAGCGCCTTCTCCTGCTTCTTGTGGCATTTGCCGGCCACCCGGAGCGCGCCGGTGTGCTTGTTCGCGCACGCGTGGATCACGCCGCCGCCCGAGGCCGCGAGTGCCCATCCGCCGCCGAGCAGGGCTGCGGTCAGGGCGGCGGCAGCCGCGCCGGCGATCATGCTCTTACCCCAAAGAAATCTCATCGCTCCTCCTCCTGGTTTGTTCTCGAGCCGCCGGTCCGGTAAGCGCTGGCTCCAGCGCTCGGATGTGTTCGCTCGAAAAGCCGAGCCCCTCGCACGCAGGCGGCGAGCGCTGGCCGCACTGCCGCGAGGCGGCGATACCGCTTAGTGACCATTCAGCCTCGCTCGTAGCGGTGTCACGCGGGGATGTCCGCCGAGCCCGATGCTGCACACGGTGAACGGGCGGCGGCGGAGCGTCAGCCCGCCACCGTTGGCTGGCGGGAACACCGTCAGGCCGTAGGCCGTGAAGAAGTGGGGCAGGCACGGCCCCGCTGCGGCGTAGCTGACAGTGAAGAAAGCCCGCTGCCTAGCCGCCAGGGTAACCGTGTTGACCGGGAAGCCGCTTGCGTGCGCGGAGCTGACGGTCGGCCGGTGGCGCCGGTTGAGCAGCTTGACCAGGGGATAGCCACGGAGGGTGCACGTCGTCGTCCCGGTGTTCGTCAGCGCCAGGTCCCAGATCCGGTGCCCGAGCGCGCCCAGAATCTCCATCGAGCTCAGGCGAAGGTGCTCGGTGGAGCACCGCGCTTGCGCGGACGTCGTTGCGCGGGTCATCCGGCCGGCGCCGATCCGGTGCCTGGAGCTCCGTCCAAGGGCCCACGCTGGCGCGAGCATCGCGATCGCGACGGCGAGCATCGCCACCGCGACGGCGGGCATCGCCGGCAGCCGACCGGCGCCCACCGGGAGCCCGGGTTTCACCGCCGCACCTCGAGCGTCGTCAACCGACCCTCCAGTCCGCGAATCCGCTCGCCGGCAGCGACCAGCGTTGCCTCTGCGAGCGCGCCCTGTTCGATCAGGGCGAACGCGGCGCGCCCGAGCTCGCCATAGGCCTGGGCAAGTTCGCGCCGGAGCTGGGTCTCCTCGACGGACTCCCGCGCGCGGGCCGAAGCTTCCTCGCCGGCCGACTTGAGCTTGTCGATCAACCCCACGGCACGGCTCTGTGCATGTCGCGCTTCATCGCGGGAGCTCTACCTCTTGGGGCGGCGGCCCCGAACAGCCGCCCTGATCGTCGCCCCGCGCCTGGCGACAACGACCAGGTGGCCGCCGCGGCGCATCGTGAGCTCGACCGCGACCCGGAGCTTGCCCAACCGCCTGAGCAGCCTCCGTCCGACAGCATTGAGCGTGGTCGTGATCGTGACGCTCCGGCCCGCGGCGATCGTCACCCTTCGGGTCCCGACGACGACCGTCCGGACCGCGGCGGAGCGAGCGTTTGAATCCGCCAGATGATGGCCTCGTCCGGTTGCCCGAACCGTCGTGGTCAGCGTCTCCGTCGCCACGCACGGGGCGGATCCGGTGCACGACACCCTGGTGATCACGCCGTCGGCCGTGACACGGAGACGACCCACCAGCGTCAGGGCGGAGGTTCCCAAGCCGGCGGGCAGCGGCCCATACTCAACCGCATGGCCGGCCGTGTCGGTTGCCATGCAGAAGGAGGTCGACGCGCAGGAGACGGCCGTGAGGCCCTGGCCGTTTGGATCGATCGACTGCGAGCTCCAGCTGCTGCCGTTGTACATCAGCGCGTTGCCCGCGCCATCGACCGCGACGCAGAACGAGGACGAAACGCATGACACCGACGACAGCCCGCCGCCGTTCGGGTCGATCCTCACCGGGCCGCTCCAGGCGCTGCCGTCATACGTGTAGGCGCTTCCGTTGCCGTCCACGGCCACGCAGAACGACGAGGAGGTACAGGACACCGAATGGAGCGAGTAGTCACCGTCGGTGGTGTCGATCTGTCCGTCGAATGTCCACCCGTAGCCGTTGTAGGCCCCGCCATTCCAGCCGCCGCCGTCGTAGGTGGCCGCACCCCCGTTGTGCCCAGCTGCCGCACAGAACGACGACGAGGGACACGACACGCTCAGAAAGATCTCGCCGTTGCTGCTCCCAAGGCCGCAGGCCGAGGTGTTATTCACGCAGCCGTTCCATGGGGGGCTCCACGAGCTGCCGTTGTAAGCGAACGCGTTGCCCTCGACCGCCATGCAGAACGCCGACGATGCACATGACACGGCGCTCAGCGAGCCGCTCGAGACGTTGGCAGAAGCCCAGGAGCTCCCGTTGTACGTCAAGCCGTTGCCGGCGCCGTCGACGACAGTGCACAGAGACGAGGACAGACACGACACCGAATCCGGTCCGTAGTTGCCGACGCTGTCGAACAACTGCGGCGCGCTCCAGCTGGCGCCGTCATAGATGACATCGTGCCCGTCGTAGTTGTTGCCGCCGTCGTCAACCGCCATGCAGAACGACGTTCCCTGCTGGTTGAGCGAAGCGGGCGGGCAGGAGATCGAGGTGAGAGCAGTCTGGTTCGCGTGCGAATCGATCGGCACAGGCGCCGACCAGCCGATCGCGGCGAAGGCAGACGACGGGACGACCATGGCGACGCCGGCCACGCTAGCGACGAGCAGTCCAAACGACCCGCGGTGACCTCTCAGCAGCCTGAAGAGCGTCTGCAGCAACTTGATCAGCACGCTCCACCCCTCATGTGTCGACGGAGACTCAGCGCCCACAAGCTACGGCCCACGCCTCGCCTTAGCATGAGGAAAACCCCCTATCTTTAGTACTGGCCCCACCCCGTGGCCGCCGAGGAGCCCCACCCCGTGGCCGCCGAGGAGACCATCGGCGCCGACCGGCGTCAGTGCTTCGATCCGAGCCTGGGAGCCCAGCAGCCGGTCAAACGGGTAGCGGTGGCGCGAAAGGTCGGCCACCCCCAGCGCGCGATCGACCGAGAGGCCGACGGTCTGCGGCCACCGCCGCGCAACAGCTCCCGGGGATTCAGTCCAGGTTCTCGCGGAGGTCGCACAACTAATGGCATTAGAATGTACATATGGCCAGAAAAGTGACGGCAACCGAGGCAAGGGCCCAGCTCTTGACGTTGCTCGATGAGGTGAGCGACGGGGGGGAGATCGAGATCACCAGGCACGGGCGCAGCGTCGCTCGCCTGGTGCCGACGACCGCCAGCCCAACGGCGCTCAGGGGAAGGATGTCGGGGACCGCTGTCCAGGTGGTCGAGGACGAGCTGCTGTTCTCCACCGGCGAGCGGTGGGAGGCCTCCTGACCGCTGTATTGCTCGACACCCATGCCTTCTACTGGTGGAATGCCGAGCCGCACCGCTTGAGCGACCGCGCCGCCGCCACGGTGGAGGAGGCGGACGAGCTGGCGGTGGCGGCGATCTCCTGGTACGAGCTGGCGTGGCTGATCAGGCGCGAACGGATTCGGATCGAGGTTCCCGCTCGCTCGTGGCTGCACGAGCTCGCGCGGGACGTGAGGACCGTCGCGATCACCCCCGAGATCGCCGACACGGCGCCTCGCTGCCGCGATCCTTCCCCGGCGACCCCGCTGACCGGCTGATCTATGCGACCGCGGTCGAACGGGGCTGGCGGCTCATTACGAGTGACCGCCGGCTGCGTGACCACAAGCGCCCGCGCCCGGTGGCCGTGTGGTGACGGCTTCCCTCGCCGCACGTTTCCCCGACACGACGACGTTCTGCAGCATCACGCCGGCTGCCTGCTCGGCCCGCGGGCGGTGGCGTTGGCGACCGAACTCAACAAGGAGCTTGGGCTCTCGCCGCCGAAGCCCGCCAAGGCGCTGGCCCGGTTCAAGATCCAGATCACTCCTGGCGGGGTCGTGCAGGCGATCGCCCCGCCTGGCCCGACGCTTGGAGCCGAGCTATCAGGCACTGATCGAGGGAGTCCGTCAAGCCGGGCGGTGGCGCCCGGATGAGACCGGCTGGCGGATCGATGGTCAGAAGGCGTGGCTGTGGGCATTCGAGGCAGAGAAGGTGACCGTGTACCTGATCGCCCGCGGGCCGCGGCAATGAGCAGGCCTGCCAGATCCTGGGTGAGGATTTCTCCGGAGTGCCGGAACGCGACCGGTGGGCGCCCTGCCGGCAGTTCATCAACGCACGCCATCAAACCTGTCGTGCGCACCTCCTGCGGCGGACCGGCGAGCTGATCGCCGCTGCGTTCAGGCGACGAACTGGCGGACCGCGCAGGCGCTGCGCCTGCCGGAATCACGCGGCGGGCCGTAGGCGGACGCCACGGGCAGGCCCCGACTCCCCGAACGCCGTTTCTCCTCGCACGAGCAGCATTACGGTTACGGTACGCGGAATGCGACTGAAGCTGACGCTGCGATGAGTTGACGGCACCGTCAGCTGTCGATCATGACCGTTACCCAGGACCACCAGGACGGCGTATCGATCCGCTCCGGCGGTCGCGCTCCAGCTGACCAGCAGGCGCGTGCCTTTGCGTCGCGCAACGATCCGCTTGATCACCAGCCGGGGTGGACTGGGTGCCGTGAACCGAGCGATCGTCACTGACGGGCTGGGGAGGCCGTTGAGCGTTGTCTGCGCGATGATCTGACGCCGCCCGCCCGGACCGGGTGCCGGCGTGAAGCGCAGCGTGCCGCTACCTCCGCCGACGATCGTCTTCAGAGCCCGGTTGACAAGGAGGCCTCGCTCCAGGAGGGTGACGCGCTGGCCCGGCCGCGGCACAATCGAGTAATGCAGGACGCGGTTTTCACCAGAGCCGCTAACGCGCCCCGTGACGTGCAGCGGCGGGAGCATGGCCGCGGTCTCAAGGCCCGTGATCGCGACCGATCCCGGAAGAGGCGTGATTGTGTAGGTGCCGGGTAGCGGGTGGGTCACGGCCAGGACCGTCTGATCGAGGGTTGGGGCCCGTCCGCCGACTAGCCTGCCCGCCCGGCGCAGTCCGCTGGCCTGGTCCACGATCAGCCGCCGCCCGTTGGGAGCGGTCAGGATCACGCTCGGTGCGCCACCAGCGCTGTCGAGGCGAACCTCCTCGCCGCGCGATCCGCGGGGAATCCGGAACCTGAGGCCTACGCCCGCACGCGACTCGCTCGGGAACAGTTGCGGCTCGAACTTCGTGAGATTGCAGCCGTGGAGCCATATCGCCGGGTTGTGGTGACCGTCCCAGCTCGCACCGAAACCCGATGCGCTGGGCCCAATGCAGACTGCCATTCCATTGCTGGACAGCACTCCAGTCCCCTGGGAAGTGGTGATCTTGAACAGTCCTGGCACCTGGAACTCGAACTGGCCCTGCGCCTGGAGGAGGAACGCGCTCGTGCTGAACTGGCCCTCAACAGTGGCGACAAAGCCGAACGGAAACGCCGTGTCGACGCTCGCGCCGGCCTGCAGGTAAGGCGTGTATGGTCCGCTTAGAGGGGGAAGGCCGAGCACGCCCCACAGGTCGGCGACCGGGATGCTGCCGAGCGGGTCCGGCAGGCTCACCGACGCACCCGTGCCAAAGGCGACGATCGGCTCTGGGAACGACATGCCAACGAGCGAGGCCAGCGCGTAGCTTGAGCCGAACGGGGCAACTTCGTTCTTGTCGAGAGTGAAGGGCTGCCCGGGCGAGCCAAAGGCCATCAGGCTCGAGGTCGTCAGGGCTAGTAGGTGAAATACCTTCACCGACCCGTTCAGCGTCAGGTAGAAGGGGTTGAACGCGATCCCGCCACCGACGCCGCTCAGCGACAAGACGCCAGGGATCAGGTCGACGTTCGGCAGCAAGTTGAGGGTGACCGCCCTGACCTGTCCGTCGAGCAAATCGATCGACGCGCCGGCCCCCGGGCCGCTCCCGTACGATCCCAGCCCGGGAACGATGACCCTGTAGATCGACCCGCACGCCTCGTCGGCCTGAGCAGCTGAGCCGCACTGCCACCCGGATGGGGCTGGGTTTTGGTTGGTGCCCGAGAATTCGAGCTGGAGCTGCTCGAGCTCGATCGGACCGAGCCACGCGACCGGCACGCTGATGCTCGCGTTGTTGATTTGCGTTCCGTTCGCGTTGTCGGCCGTGATCTGAATGGACCCGTTCGCCGGTGCGAAGGCCCCGTTGACGCTGAGGCTGAATCCTTTCCCGACCGGCTGCGGGGTCTCGGCCGCGGTGAGCCCAGGCAGAGTCACGGACCCCTGGATGAAGGTCTTGAATTCCGTCGCAGAAGTGCTCAGCGGGTTGCCGAGCCGGTCAAGCGTGACGGATAGTCCGCCGCTGAGCGTCAGCCCGGTGTGCGGCAGCCCCAGGCCCTGCGGCAGCTGGAAGTTCCCCACGGGAAAGCCCGCGACCCTCGGCGGACCGTACCCCTTGAACGGGTACTGGACCGTCTGGAGGACGGGGCCGGTGAGGAGCGGGATAGAGACACCCCCGATCGGAAGCGAAATCGTCGCCCTGTGGGAGACAATCAGGTCATCGACCGGGTCGAGCAGGATCGCGGAACCGGCGGCCGGGGTGTAGGTCAGCCCGTTGATCCGCACTGGCCCAGTGGAGAAGAACGTCCGGGAGAGCACGTAGCCGAACTTGCCACAGCCAAACGGGGAACCCAGGCGCCGGCACTCCACAGGCACGTTGGAGTGAAGATAGTGCGCGAGCTTGGTCACCTCCGGCTTTGGGTTTATGTCGGTGGGGGTCGCCAGGCACGAGCCAGACGTGCGCGCGTCGACCAGCCCGAACTCGAGCTCGCTGCACGGCAAGGACGTCTCGTTGAAGATTGCGCTCACGGACTGGTTGGCGTTCACCGTCAGGCTGCAGGTTCCCGTGCCGTGGCACGCGCCCAGCCAGCCCGCGAACGTCGAGCCCGGCGCGGCGGTCGCGCTCAGGAGCACCACCGTCCCCGGCGGGTAGCTCTGCGCGCACACCCCAGGGCAGTTGATGCCGGAGCCGCTGACCGTCCCGCTGCCGCTCACCGAGACGTCGAGCTGCGGCTGCGGCTGTGGCCGCGGCTCGAGCGTGAAGGTGACGGTCTCGGGATTGAAGTCGAGTGGGTTGATGAGGCACTCCGGTGTCGGCGGGGCCGGAGAGATCGACCCACAGGATCCAGCCGACCAGCTCACGCCGGTGACGATGTCGTTGGCCGGGGGTGTGAGGGCGATGATGTCGGGTCCGTCTACGGCGTCGGTGACCTGACATTTTCCCGGGTCGCTGGTGTCGGGGCCGTTCTGGCCGGTGATGCAGGTCGAGTTGGAGAGCTGCGTGGCCCCCGAGAGGGTCGAAACGGCTGTGCAGCCGATGTTGGTGTAGCTGCCAGGCCCGCAGGGTCCGCTTACGATCTGCTTGGGTGGTTGGGTGATGGTGACGACCGCCCCCGGGGCGGGCGTGGAGCCCGAGGCTTCCGCCTGGACGGTGAGCAGGGCGCCGTTCACGAGGATGCAGCTGGTGCCGCAGGGCTTGTTCGTCGCAGAGACCGTGGCATTGGCGCTGAAGCCGTCGTAGGTGACGCCGACCGTGGCCGGGGAGCTGGTGAGGGCGGTGGCGGTCAAACCGATCCCGTTGTTCGTGCTGTCGAGCCCGTTGTCGGTGATCGCGCCCGCGGGGGTGGCGGGAGTGAAGCTCACCTGGGGCGAGGGGCCACCGGCCGGGACGGGCAGCAGCGCCGAGCTGCCATCGCTGTAGTCGGCCTTGATCGGCAGGGTGACGGTCGCGCCCACGTACAGGTCCTTTCCGTCATGCAGCGGCGCCGTGTCGATGGAGATCCCGGACAGCGAGCACCCCGCCTGGGTGGGGTCGCTCGCGCAGGGAACCGTGACGTCAAAGCTGGCGGTCGCGGTCGGCGAACCGGTAACGGCGACCGTTGCCGGCCCTTCGGCGGTGCCGGCGGGAACGGTCAGCTGGCAGCTCGCGGTGGTGTCGTTGATGATGTTGCCCTCACCGTCGATTTGACAGTTGACGGTGACGCTCGGTGCGGTGGCGCCGGCGGGGATGAGGGTGACGCTCCGCGTGCCGAACGCGCCGAATCCTGCCCCGTCGACGGTGATCACGGTACCGGCCTGGCCCGTACTGGGAGATAGCTGGATCGCTGGGGTCTGCTCGAGGAAATAGCTGACCTGCAACGACTGCGCGCCCGCACCAGCTCCGAGCGTGATGCTGGCGGTGACGTCGGCGGGCAAGCTCACGCCGCTGAGCGAGGGCACCGTGAAACTGCAGGTCCCGCTCTTCAGGCTGCCGCTGGCGTCGGTGGTGCACGTGCCCGACAGGCTGGCGGCCACCGGCTTCGAGGAGGGGGAGGCGGCGAATCCAACCGCGACGGGGCTGTTCGGGGCGAAGCCGGTGAGCGAGAGGGTCTGGGCCTGGGCGACCGACCCCTCGGTGGGAAACGCGAGCGACGCGAAGCTCTCCGAGGGATCACCCAGAAGGGTCCTCGTCGTGGTATCCGTGACAGGCATGCTGATCGGCTGGCCCTGGCTGCAGTAGGGCACGAAGCACCCCACAGAGAAGGAAACGCGGCCGCTGCCGTCGGTGGGAGCCGGATCAGACGGGCCGACGCTCCCCGCTCCGGCCGAAAACGGGCCGCCGAGCTTGATCTGATCGCCGCTTACCGGCTTGCCGGCGGCGTCGGTGACTGCCGCGGTCACCGCAAAGGTGGCCGAGCCGTTGACGATCACGGCCGGTACCGGGCTCACAGCGATAGAAGCGCTCTCCTGTCCGATGGCAAACGCTGACGAGGTGGCAGAGGTCAAAGTCCCGTTAGGGCTGGCGGCGGTCAGCGTGTACGCCAACCCCGAGGTATCGATCGAGCACTGGAAGCTGGCGGCCCCGAAAGACACCGCCGTCGCGCCATTTGGCGTGCAGCTCAACCCAGCGCCAGCACTACCAGTGCCAGCCGTGATCGCGAGGCTGACCTCGTCGGTGGAGTCGCTGGTAACCAGATTGCCAAACGAATCCTCCACCGACACCGACACCGGGAAAGCCACGTTGGTCGACGCATTCTGCGGCTCGGTGCTGAACGCCAGCTGAGACGCGGGCCCCGCGTTCACGTCAACGTACGACGAATCAGCCGGGCTGAGGCTGGCAGAGTCCGTCGCCTTGATCCGGAACTCGCCGGCGGTGTCGGTGAAGCAACTAAAGCTCGCCTGCCCGCTGCTCACCGCCTGAGTGGTCCCACCGGTGCAGCTCAAGACGGCGGTCGATGGAAACGGGTTGTCGAAGGCGACGGTTACCGAGTCGCTGTTGTCGCTAGTCACCACGTTGCCGGACGCGTCCTCCACCGAGACCACCAGATTGAACGCCCCCGTGGGACCCGCGACGACCGTGCTCGGGTATGCGGGCGGCTCACTCGTAAAGGCCAGCTGCGAAGGCGCCCCCGTCTGGGCCAGCGCCGAACTCACATCGAAACGGCCACCGAAAATCAGCAAAGCCAAAAGCGCCGCCAACGCGCAGATCACCCTCGGTGAGACCCCTGTCCCCTCAGATCCGGTCATAAGCGCCGCTCCATGCCACGCCCCCCGCACGTTCCGCTACCGGCGTGATCGCAACCTGGCCGCCATGGAGGCTGCCGGCCTGGCTCGCGCTTCCAATCGCGTCGGTGCTCAGGTCGATCGGCGTGACGTCGTCGTAACGGTCGGTGACGATCGCCGTCCAGTCCACGGCAGCCGCCGGCGCGGCCGCGACGAGGAGAGCGAGGGCGGCGGCAAGCCCGGCGATCCAGCGCATCGAAGCTCACCTTAGGTGAGCCCCTCGCTCATAGCATGAGGAAACCTCCCTATCTTTAGCCAGAGAGGGGTGGCGTTCAGGGAGAGGAGTGGCTCCCCCGGCGCATCAGCTCGCGCCGGGAGTGGATACTCAGCTTGGCGTAGACCTGCTGGAGGTGGTTGTCGATCGTCTTGGGCGAGACGGTGAGCGCGGCGGCAATCTGGGCGTTGGACATTCCCTGCGCGGCCAGCTCGGCCACCCGCTCCTCTCGCGCGGTGAGGAGCAGGCCGTCATCGCGGCGCCGCCGGCCACCGGAAGCGGCCAGCTCGGCGCGGGCCAGCCGCGCGACCCGTTCAGAGCCGATCCGCTCGGCGAGCGCGAGCGCCTGCCTGAGGGGACGGCGAGCCTCCCGGGGGCGGCCGGTGCGGCGCAGGTGCTTGCCGTATCCGACCAGTGCCTCCGCCCGGGCAATCGGGAGCGGAAGCTCGTCGAACGCCCGCAGCGCCTCGAGGAATCCCGCGTCGGCCTCCTCCAGCCGCCCCGCGGCGGCGGCCAGACCCGCGCGGCCGAGGGCAATCGCCGCCTGCGGCCACCGCGCCGAGAGCGGCGCCGACACCCGCTCCAGATCGTCGAGCACCGCGCGCGCCCGCTGCGGGCGCCGGGCCGCGAGGTGGGCCTCGACCGCGAAATCCGCCCAGGGCACGATCACCGGGTGGCGCCACCCGCTGCGCGACGCCACCTCCGCGGCGTGAAGCATCGCATCCGATGCCGCCTCGGGCTCGCCGAGCGCCAGCAGCTGCCGGGCCTCGAGCAGATCCAGCCACAGCGAAACCGGCGCGTAGTACTCCGGCGGCACCGCCGAGCTGACCGCGCGCAGCACGGCCAGGTGCGACTCGGCCTCCTCGTCGCGACCGAGTTCCGTCAGCAGCACGCTCATCGCCACCTCGTACCAGGGCGCCATGTGCATGTCGCTCACGCCGTTGGCGGTCTGCACGAGGTCGAGCGCCTCCTGCGGCCGGCCGGTGCGGTGCACGAAATCGGCGTAGGCGATGGCCAGCGCGTTGATCATGATCGGAGACCCGTCCTCCACGGCGCGGGGGAACTCGCGCTCGAACACCTCGGTGGCGCCGCTGAAGTCCTCGAACAGCTTGAACGAATTGAGCGCGTAGACCGCGAGCGTCCAGGCCCAGCTGTGGTCGCCGCTGCGGGTGGTGTCCAGCCACTGCCGACATTCGCTGACGAGCAGATCCACCCCTGAGGTATCCGCGCTCATCAACCGCGAATAGGCTTCCAACATCCGCAGCGAGCGCCACGTCGGCGTACCCTCGGGTATCAGCTCGAGGGCCTCTCCGGCCACCCCGAGCACCCACGGGATCGACGACGTGATGTGACAGGTGAACGCCGCGTCGGCCAGGATCGAGACGCGGGCCTCGACTTCGGCACCCACGGCCGCCGCGGCCTGCTCGTAGAGCCGCTCGGCCCGCACCGGCTCGCCGATGACCACCGCCGTCCGGGCAAGCAGCGTCAACGCCTGACCGCGGCCACGGTCGTCCAGGTCAGGGCGGAGGAGAAGCCCGTGGCAAACCGTCTGCGCCTCCTGGGCCTCGCCGCGGGCCGACAGCGCGGCCACATAATCGAGCAGGAGGCCCGGCGCGGGCTTGGGGCCGGCCAGCTCCACCGCACTGGCCAGGTGTCCGCGGGCGGCCTCAGCGGCACCTTGCGCGAGCGCCTCGCGTCCGGCTCGGGCGGCTACGTCGATCGCCAGCGGATCGCCGGTCAGCCGCGCCGCGATCGCATGCCCGACGGCCACCGCGTCGGGCTCCCCGCGCTCGACCAACAGCCGGAAAGCCCTCGCGTGGGCCCGCTCGCGCTCTGACGCCGGCAGACCCTCGAACACCGCCTGCGCGAACAGCGGATGCACGAACGCGCTCCACCCACCCCCGAGATCCTCGAGCAGACCGGCGCGGACCAGGCCCACGTGCGCCTCGGGCCACACTCGCTCATCCATGCCGGCCAGCGTGCCGGCCAGCGCCGGTCTGAAGCGCACGCCGAAAACCGATGCGGCCCGGATGTAGCGGAACGCCTCCTGACCCAGGCCGACGAACCGCTCGAGCAACAGCGAGCGGCCAAAGCCGGCGTCGGCCGGAACTCCGGCCAGCGATGCTCCACCGCGCGGTGCCGACGCCGCGACCGTGAGCAGCAGCGGCGACCCGGCACACGAGTCGAGCACCCGCTCGCGCTCCGCCTCCTCAAGCCCCTCGCCGAGCAGCGCCGCCGCCGCGCCTCGGCTCAGCGGCTCGAGCGCAACCATCCGGGCGTAGTCCGAGCCCACCAGCTCCTCGACCAAGCGCGTGGCGAGATCAGGCTCGGGACGCAGGGCGCCCATCACCAGGATCGGCGCCCCGGCTATGCGCCGGCACATAAACCCCAGCAGCTCGAGCGAGTCGGCATCCGCCCAGTGCAGGTCATCCAACGCCAGCAACAGCGGCCGGTCAGCCGCCGCCTCGACGAAGAAACGAAACGTGCGATACAGCCGCGCCGCCTGTCCTCCCAGCCGCGCGAGCTCCGCCACGTCATCCACCGCACTACCGCCCAGCGCCACGGCCGCCTGGCCGATCAGCCCGTAGGGCAGCCCCGCCTCCATCGGAGTTCCCACCCCCGTCACGACTCCAAACCCAGCCTCCGCCGCCATCCCGCGAGCCGCCGCCAGCACCGAGGTCTTGCCGATCCCGGCCGGTCCGACGACGAACAGGACGCCCGCCCCACCCGCGGCGACGGCGTCGAGGGCATCGCGCACCGCGCTCAGCGCCGTCTCGCGCTCCAACAGCGAGGCCGTACCCAGCGGACGGTCAGTCATGCCGCGCCGAGGCCTGCATCAGCTCGCGCCGGGAGTGGATGCCGAGCTTGGCGTAGACCCGCTGGAGGTGGTTGTCGATCGTCTTCGGCGAGACGGTCAGCGCGGCGGCGATCTGGCCGTTGGACATGCCCTGACGGGCCAGCTCGGCGACGCGCTGCTCCTGGGCGGTCAGGCTCGCGCGGTCGCCATCGCCTCTGCGCCTGCGCCCGCCCGAGGCCGACAGCTCAGCCCGCGCGAGTCGGGCCACGCGTCCGGCGCCGGTGCGCTCGGCGATGCCAAGCGCCTGCGACAGCGGCTCGCGCGCCTCCCGCGGGCGGCCGCGGCGCCGCAGGTAGGCGCCGTAGCTGACCAGGGCCTCGGCGCGGTAGATCGGCATCGCCAGCTCCTCGAGGATCTGGATGCCATCGGCAAAGTGCCGCTCGGCCTGCTCGTGCGCACCCGCGAGCGCCGCCAGCTGCGCCCGCCCGACGGCCAGCGCGGCCCGGGGCCAGCGGCAGTCCAGCCGCCCGATCACCTCCTCCAGCTCGACGATCAGCTCACGAGCTGCGCTGGGGCGGCGCGCCGTGACGTGCGCCTCGATTCCGGCTCCCACCCACGGGACGATGCAGGGGTGCCGCCAGCCGCTGGCCTGGGCCACGTGCGCCGCGTGCAGCGCCAGGTCCGACGCGCGCTGTGCCTCGCCCCCGGCCACCAGTCGCCGCATCTCGAGCAGGTCAAGCCAGAGCCAGACGGGTGCGTAGTGGGTGGCCGGCACCCCGGCGAGGAACGAGCGCATGGCCTCGATGTGCGGAGCCGCCCGCTCGTCCTCACCCATCTCGGTCAGGAGGTTGGCCAGCGCCAGGTCCATCCAGGGAACCATCGGGTAGTCGCTGACGCTGAGCGCACGCTCAACCAGCTCGAGCGCCTCTCGCAGATGCCCCAGCCGGTGAGCGTTGTCGGCGTAGGAGCCTGCCAGCGCATTGATCAGCATCGGGGCTCCGTCTTCGATGGCGGCGGGGAACTCGCGCTCGAACAGCGCGGTCGCGCGGCCGGGATCCTCGATCAGCTTGCAGACGTTGATGGCGTGCGTGGCCATCGTCCAGCCGCGATGGTCTCTGACATCGGTGGCCACCAGCTGGCGGCCGATGGCGCCGACGATGACCGGCACGCCGGAGGCATCGGTCTGCATCAGCCGCGTCATCGCGAGCAGGAACTCGAGGTCAGGGCGTCGCGGGGAGCTCTCCGCCAGCAGGCTCAGGGCACGCTCGAGCAGCCTCACAGACCACTCGATCGGCGAGGCGACGTGGCAGCTGGTGACCGCCTCGACGAGCACTGCGACCTGGCTCGCCGGATCGCTCGCCACCGCCGCGGCGTCCGCGTACAGGCGCTGGGCCTCCAGCGGCCGGCCCGTGTACATCGCCGTGAGCGCGAGCAGGGCGAGGGCGCGTGCTCGCAGCGCGGGTGGGACGTCGGCGCGGGCGAACAGCTGATCGCAGCAGGCACGCGCCTCGTCGACCCTGCCCCGCAGCGCGATCGCCGTCGCGTAGTCAAACAGCAGCGCAGGGGTGGCGGAGTCACCGGTCAGCTGCACCGCGTGGCCCAGATGCGAGCGCGCCGCCTCCAGCGCTCCCTGCGCGAGCGCCTCGCGCCCCGCCCGCCATGTGACCTCGACCGCCAGCGGATCGCCCTCAAGGCGGGCCGCGATCGCGTGCTGCGCCGCGACGGCGTCGGGCTCGCCGCGCTCGACCAGCAACCGAAACGCCCGCTCGTGGTCCCGCTCGCGCTCGGATAGCGCCAGCCCCTCGAACACCGCCTGCGCGAACAGCGGATGCACGAACGCAGCCCAGCCAGCGCCGAGATCGTTGAGCAGGCGGGCGCGCACCAAGCGCAGGTGGGCGGCCTCCCACTCCCCCGTCGCAAGGCTGGCCAGCTCACCCGCGAGCGCCGGTCGGAAGCGGACTCCGAACACCGAAGCGGCGCGCACGTAACGGAACGCGGCGGCGTCCAGACCCACAAACCGCTCGAGCAACAGCGAGCGGTCAAAGCTGCCAGCGCCAAACCTGGCCGAGAGCGACGCGCCGCGGCCCACCGCCGACGCGGCAACCGTCAGCAACAGTGGTGACCCGGCGCAGGAGTCCAGCACACGTTCACGCTCCTCCGCATCCGGGACCTCGCCGAGCAGGGATTCGGCGGCGGCCCGACTCAGCGGCTCGAGCGAGACCAGCCGGGCGTGCCCGGAGCCGATCAGCTCGTCGGCCAGCCGCGAGGCGGGGTCGGGCTCGGGTCGCAGCGCCCCGAGCACCAGGACGCGCGTCCCGGCCAGCCGCCGGGTGAGGAACCCGAGCAGCTCCAGCGAGTCGGCGTCGGCCCAGTGCAGGTCGTCGAGGGTCAAGGCCAGTGGCTGGTCGGCCGCCGCGTCCATGAAGAAACGAAACGTCCGGTACAGGCGCGCCGGCTGACCTCCGAGCCGCGCCAGGGCCTCGGCATCGTCGGTGGCACTCCCGCCGAGCGCGGCGACCGTCTGTCCCACCAGCCCGTACGGGAGGCTCGCCTCCATCGGCGTCCCGACCGCCGAGGCGACGCGAAATCCGGCGCCCTGGGCCATATCTCGCGCCGCCGCCAGCACCGAGGTCTTCCCGATCCCCGCCGAGCCGACCAAAAACAGCGCCCCACCCTCACCGCCGCCGGCTGCCTCGAGTCTGTCGACCACCGCCGCGAGGGCCCTGTCTCGCTCGAGCAGTCCAAAACCGCCGCCCGCAACCCCTCGAGCGCGTCCCTCCTGAAGCGCCACGTCGTCGCCCATTCCTGGTCCCGGTGGGCCGGAGTCTACGCGCGCGGGCGGGCCGTGTCGAGAGCTACAGGTCCCCCACGTCGTGGGCCGCTGTGAGCCGCTCGGCCAGCCGGTTCAGCCCCAGCCGCCGGGCGGCGGCCGCGCCGCCGGCCAGGTCGGTCTGGCGGTCCGGCGGGCGCTCCACCTCCACCGCCCGCAGGGTCGCGATCTCCTTGAACGCCCGCAGCTGCTCGGCATGCTCGCTCAGCGCCGCCGCGACCCGCGGCCGCTCCCGCCCGGCGGCGGCGAGCGCGCCCTCCAGCGAGCCATGGCGGGCGAGCAGCTCGGCGGCGGTCTTCGGACCGATCCCCGGCGCTCCCGGCAGCCCGTCGGAGGGGTCGCCGCGCAGCGCGATGAAGTCCGGAACCAGCTCGGGAGCGATCCCGTAGCGCTGCCTGACCTCCGCCGGTCCCACCAGCTCGTAGCCCGCGCTCCCCGGCTTGAGCAGCAGCACCCGCACGCGCTCGCCCACGCACTGGAACATGTCCCGGTCGCCGGTCATCACCAGCGCCCGGCCGCCAGCGTCGACCTCGACGCGCGCGAACGAGCCGAGCAGATCGTCGGCCTCGACCTCGGCCACGTACTCGCTCATCCACCCGAAGGCCGCGAACAGCTCCGGCGCACGCTCGAACTGCCAGGCCAGCGCATCCGGCACCCGGGGCCGGGCGGCGTGGTAGTCCGGATAGAGCTCCACGCGGTACGGGGCCGCGTCCGGCCCGAAGCAGGCCACCACCGCACGCGGGCGCAGATCGGCCACGATCCGCAGCAGGATGTTGACCGCCCCCAGCAGCGCGTTCACTGGCCGGCCCTCGGCGCCCGTGATGCTGTCCGGCAGCGCGAAGAACGAGCGAAACAGCACGTACGGCGCGTCGACGGCAAGCAGCGGCCCGGGCATGGGGGATGAGCAGCCTAGGCCCCGAAACGCCCTAGCCGCTCCCGGTGCGGGAGCGCGGGAAGGGAGCGCTCGGGCTCAGCGGAGCTCTGGCGATGACCACAACGTTACATGCCAGCGCCACGCCGCCGGGTGGTGCTACGAAAGTGCTCGTATAGAACCTCAACGTTACCTCGCTCGCCGGACCCGGACGGCGCGTAACGTTGATGTTCAGTCCCCGCCCCGCCGACGAAGCTCCCGGCAGGCACAGCGCCGCCCCGCACGCGCCCGCCCCGCACGAGGCCCGCACGAGGCCCGCACGCGCCCGCCCCGCACGGGCCCCGCCCGCGCAAGGCCGCGCCAGCCCCCCGCGCGCGAGCGCAGCCAGCGCCCCCGCCCGCACGAGGCCGCGCCAGCCCCCGGCCGGAGCGCCCCCCCACGTCCCCCCCGCACGGGCTCAGCCCGCGCTGACCGTGGGACCGGCCACCCCGGCGAACAGCACCCGATAGGTGCCGGCCGCAAGCCCGCTGGCCGCGTAGCTGCCCCCGGACCCGACGCGCAGGCGGCGGACGGCGCTCCAGCGGCCGGCGCTCCAGCGCTGCACGAGCAGCCCCGCCCCGCGGGGGGCGGGGAACACGAACCCCCACACCCGCCAGGAGGTGCGCCGCAGCGCCGCCCCCACCGCCTGCGGGCGCAGGCGGTCGAGCGCCGACGGCGACACCGCCCACTGGGCCGAGACGTTGCTCGAGACGGTGGTGAAGCGCATGTAGGTCGACGACAGGCCGAAGATCTGCTGGAGCTGGGGGCCGGTGACGGCGCTGCGGCCGCCGGTGCCCACCACCTCGGCGTCGACCACGCGAGGCGAGACGCCGCGCGCGGTGATCAGGATGCCGCGCAGCGAGCCGCGGACGAGCGAGCCCAGCTGCCCGGCCGCCGAGGCCAAGGTCAGCCGGCGCGACCACCGGTAGTAGGGGTTGCCGGCCACGTCGTCGTAGGGGTCGGGCACGCCGCGCAGCCACGGCTCGGGCGCCGAGCCCAGCCACACGTTCTGGACGCTCTCCGTGTAGCCGCCGGAGCTGGCGAAGAAGTACGTCGTCACCGGCGTGCCCTGGTAGGTGACCACCTGGCCGCTGGTGGCGGCCACGGCGGCGTCGGTGGCCGGCGTCTCCGCCGCCACCCCGCCGTACATCTGCGAGCGGGTGTCGGGGTAGAGCTGGTAGCCGTCACCGCCCACGTTCGAGGTCAGCGCGTAGGTGCGGGCGGCCACCGCCTGGGCCTCGAGCGCCGCCGGCGCCCAGCTGGCCGGCATCTCCGCCGCCACCACGCCCCGCACGTAGTCGTCCAGCCCCACCGCGTTGACCGTCTGCACGGCGCCGCCGACGTCGCGGAACTCAAGGCCGCCGCGGTACTCGCCGTGGCCGGCCAGCTCCAGCGGCCCCGGCCCGCTCACGCTCAGCGGCACGCCGGCGAACGCGGCCACCCGCCTGCCGGCGGCGGTGTAAAGGCCCAGGTGGCCCCCGGCCAGCACCCGCACGGAGTAGGTGCTGGTGGCCGACAGCGATCTGGCCGCCGCGCCGGGGGCGGCGGCGCGGGTGGCGCCGCTGAAGCTGGCCTGACCGGTGCTCAGCAGCACCCGCACGATCTGCTCGGGGTTGACGTGGCCCAGGCCGGTGCCCTGGTAGTAGTGGGCCAGGATCTCCTGGTAGCTCGCGCCGTGCAGCGCGTAGCCGTAGGCGCCGTACTGGCTCAGGCCGATCCCGTGCCCGTCACCGGCGCCCGAGATCTGAAAGACCGCCGCGGCGCGGGCCAGCCCGGGGGTCGCCAACGCGGCCAAGAACGAGATCAGGATGGCGAGCCTACGCATCGAATGCCCCAAACACGCGCCGGCGGGCGGGGTTGCGCCGCGCCCCGCGGGCAAGCGACGAGCGTAGCGCCGGCGGGCGGGGTTGCGCCGCGCCCCGCGGGCAAGCGACGAGCGTAGCGCCGACGGGCGGGTTGCGCCGCACCCCGCGAACAAGCGACGAGCTCAGCGGCGCGATTGGGTAGGGTGGGGCCGTGGCCGAGCGCAAAGCCTCAGACGTGTTCGTCGAGTGCCTGGAGGCGGAGGGGGTGCGCTACGTGTTCGGCATCCCCGGCGAGGAGACGCTCGACCTCAACGAG
>Ga0209061_1000733_pt1 | contig 72356 bp, 68 predicted proteins | sample Coa_R1_10_FD_187157 | JGI IMG/M metagenome (GOLD analysis project Ga0209061, IMG submission 187157) | Surface soil microbial communities from Centralia Pennsylvania, which are recovering from an underground coalmine fire - Coalmine... | ecosystem: Environmental > Terrestrial > Soil >... | reverse complement strand
GCACAAAGGGCCAGGCCGAGGGCCTGCCCCCGCCGTGCACGTCCACCCCCGACCGCAGCAGCCCGTATATCGTTGACGCGGAAAGGGTCATCTACCGGCACTGTTGCAACGACCCGTTGAGGCCAAGGTACCGGATCTTCCGCGAAGGCCGGAACTTCCGCGATCTTCAGGCACGGCCGGGCGCAGCAGAACGAGGCACAGGCAAGCGGCCACGGCACCAGCTGTTTTATGCCGAACGGACGGGGGTGCCTGGGACCCGGCTGACCCGCGCCGGCCCCGGGGCCGGCGCCTCCGGGCGCGGCGGCGCGGGCGCCCTCAGCGCCACGACATGCGGTGCCCGCCCAGTCATCGCCGGGCGAGCACCGAGAGCAGCCGGTCCCAGGCGCGCAGGAAACGGCCGAGGCCGTACCTGGCCAGCGCGTGCTCGCGGGCGGCCAGCCCCGCCTGCCTGGCCCGCTCCGGGTCGGCGAGCAGCTCGCGGCAGGCCCGCACCAGCACCTGCATGTCGGCAGACACCACGCCGGCGGCGGCCGGCACCGCCTCCGGCGCCGCCGTGGTGGCCAGCGCCACGACCGGCATGCCCAGGTGCATCGCCTCGATCAGCGGCAGGCCGAGCGAGCTCCAGCGCACCGGGTGCAGGTAGAGCCGGCGCCGCGGCATCTCGTCGAGCAGCGCCTTGTGCGGCAGGTCGGTGCCGCCGAGCGGCTCGGTGCCCGCGCCGAACAGGTCCACCCTCATCCGGCGCCGGAACTCCCCGATCAGGTCGGCGCCGGCCGCGCGGCCGCGGCGCAGTGGCTCGTTCACCGCCACCGCCGCGGCGGCCAGCTCCCCGGTGTACCGGTAGCCGGGGTCGGGCACGCCGGGCTCGATGACCACGGTCGGCGTGCCGCCGGAGTCCCAGAACAGCCGGTTGAAGTGGCTGACGTGCACGATGACGTGCCCCATCCGGCCGCCGGCCGGATGGCGCATGTTCCCGACCGGCCCGGACGGGGCTTTGTGCTCGACGTAGGCGACGGGCAGGTCCCGGCCCGGCCGCCTGCCGGTCCACCGGGCGATCAGCTCGAGCTCGTGCGGCCGCTGCGCGACCGCCACGTCGATCTCGGCGCCGGCGAGCTGCGCGGGGGTGACCTCGATCGCGCTCGGCGGCCAGTCGGCGGCCCCCGGCCGGGACGGCAGCCCCCTGCCGTCCGGCGGGCGGCCGGGCAGCACCGGAACCAGGTAGTCGTGGCCGCCCTGCACGAACGCGGTGCTCCACGCTCCGTGCACGTGCCACACGAGCACCCTCACCTGGCCCGCCGGATCAGCACGGGCCCGAGCTGTCCAGCCGGGCCAGCCGGGCCAGCCGGGCCACCCGGGCCAGCCGGGCCAGCCGGGCCACCCGGGCCAGCCGGGCCACCCGGGCCAGCCGGACCACGAGGACGCTGCGCATGCCGGACCGCGCTACCCGGCGGTGGCAGCTGGAAACAATTCCGGCTCGAGGACGATGATCGCCGCGCTGTCCGCGAGTTTGCCGCCCGCGCCCCGGGGAAGTCGGCACGCGTGTCCGAGCCGATGACCGCATCCGGGAGCCGGGCGTGACCGGGCCGGGCCCGCTCGCGGGCGAGCCCCGCCGGCGCAGGCAGGACATCCCTGCCATCGGCCGGGTTGTCGCCTGGCTTACCTGGTGGGTGCTGCTGATGTCGTTCTGGGTGATGATCGACGACTCGGTAGCCACCGACGAGTTGCTGGCCGGGGCGGGCGCGGCGGCCCTGGGCGCGCTGCTCGCCGAGGTGGTCAGCTACCAGGCGGCCACCAGGTTCCGGATGCGGGTCGGGTGGCTCGTTCCCGCGCTGCGGCTGCCCGGGCAGGTCGCGCGGGACATGGTCACCGTCTCCGCCGCCTTGTGGCGGCGCATCGCCCGCGGCGAGCAGCCGCCCAGCGCGTTCGCCGAGCTGCCCGCGAGGTTCGGGGACGACACGCCGGCGGGCGTGACCCGCCGCGCGCTGATGATCGCCGGGACCAGCGTCGCGCCGAACACGTTCGCGCTCGGCATCGATCCCGACCGCGACGTGATGGTGGTGCACCGCCTGGTGGCCGAACCCCCCGGGCCGGAGGGGACATGACATGATGATGGGCTTCGTCGCGGCGGCGATCGCGATGCTGATCGCCACGATTCCCGCCGCGGTCGTGCTGTGCCGGGGAGAGTTCGCGGCGAGCGTGGTCGGCTACGAGTTCATCACCGCTGTGGTCGTGATCGTGCTCGCGCTGCTCGCGGAGGCCTTCAGGCGGTCCAGCCTGTTCGAGCTGCCGGTGCTGCTCGCGGTGCTGATGTACGGCGGCGGGCTGGTGTTCGTCCGGGCGATGGAGCGCTGGCTGTGATCGTCAAGGACGTGCTCTCCGACATCCTGCTGGGCCTCGCGGTGCTGATCGTGGCCGGCGCGTCGCTGGGCGTGCTGCTGATGCGGGACGCCTACCAGAAGTTGCATTTCGTGACCCCGGCCGCCCTGGTCGCGCCGTTCCTCGTCGCGCTGGCGGTGTTGGTGCAGGCCGGAGCGGACGAGAACACCGGCGAGACGTTCGTTGCGCTGTTCTTCATGGCGATCGCCGGGCCGTTCGTGTCCCATGCGACGGTCCGGGCCATCCGGGTCAGGCAGACGGGGGACTGGCGCGCCGGGGTGAGCGGCAAGGCGCCGGCCGGGGAGAAGGAACAATGAGCCTGGCCGTGCATACCCCGTACACCGTCCCGGCCGGCTTCATGGACGCCCTGCAGGTCACGATCCTGGTCCTTGCCGCCGTCGGCGCCACCGCCGTCGTGCTGATCCGCAGGCCGGTCCACCAGGTGCTGGCGCTGAGCGGCTACGGGATGCTGCTCGCCGTGCTGTTCCTGGCGGTCCAGGCGCCGGACGTCACGCTGTCCGAGCTGACCGTCGGCGCGGTGGCCCTGCCCGTCGTGCTGCTGCTCACGCTGGCGAAGGTCAGGAAGGGCGAGGAATGACGGCGGCACAGCGACGCTGGGTGTTCCTGGCGGCAGCCGCGGGCCTCGCCGCCTTCTACCTGTGGGGCCTGCTCGGCCTGCCCGGCTTCGGCCGCTACCCGGGTCCCTACGGGTTCGTCATCCTGCGCCTCGCGGTGCGGCAGACCTCCGCCACCGGCATCGTGTCCGCGGTGAACTTCGACTACCGCGGCTTCGACACCTTGGGTGAGGAGTTCATCCTGTTTGCCGCCGCCGCCGGGACCGGCATCGTGCTGCGCCGGCTGCGCGGCGAGCGGGAGCGGCCCGCCGTCGACGAGGCCGCCGACCGCGACGTGCCGCCCACCAGCGGCGCGGTCCGGATGGCGGCCCTGGCCTGCACCGGCCCGGTCGTGGTCATGGGCTGGTGGCTGACCTCGCACGCGCAGGCCAACCCGTCCGGCGGCTTCCAGGGCGGCGTGGTCGTTGCCACCGCGTTCATCCTCGTCTACCTGTCCGGGGAGTTCATCGTCTTCAAGCGGTTCAGCCCCGTCCACCTGACCGACGCGGTGGAGGCGGTGGGCGCGGGCGGCTTCGCCGCCATCGGGGTCGCAGCGGTGGCGATGGGCCTGGCCTACCTGACCAACTACCTGCCGAAGGGACAGGTCGCCGGCGCGGTGAGCTCGTCCGGGACGATCGCGCTGATCAGCTTCTTCGTCGGCTTGGAGGTGGCGGCCGCGTTCATCCTGATCGCCGGCGAACTGCTGGAGCAGACGCTGCTGATTCGGCGGGGCTCGTGATGCAGTACTTCCCGTTCGTCGTGGTGGCCTGGATCCTGGGCGTGGGCCTGTACGGCGTGGTCACCAGCCGCCACCTCGTCCACCAGATCATCTGCCTGATCGTGGTCCAGTCGTCCACCTACGTGCTGCTGCTCGGCGTCGGCTACGTGACAGGCGCGGTGGCGCCGTACTACTTCGACGTGCCGGTGCACACCCCGGCGGTCGACCCGGTGGTCCAGGCCCTGGCGCTGACCGATGTGGTCGTCGAGGCCGCCGTCACCGCGCTGCTGCTGTCGTTCGCCGTCCAGGCGCACAAGCGGTTCGGCACCCTGGACCCGCAGGAACTGGCGTCCCTGAAGGGATAGCCGCCGGTGGACCAGCTTCTCGCGCTGTCGGTCGCGGTGCCGCTGCTCGCGGCCGCCGCCATCACCGCCGCCGGGCCGCTGCTCGGCGAACGGCGCCGGGCCCTGGACGCGGCGGCGATCGCCGTCGCCGCGGCGACCACGGTCCTGCTGGTGGTGATCATGGTGCGCAGCTTCGGCGGGGACCAGGTCTACTGGTTCGCCGGCTTCCGGCCGGCCCGCGGCGTCGTGATCGGCATCGACTTCGACGCCGGGTCGTTCAGCGCCGGCCTGGCCGCGCTCGCCGCCCTGCTGGTGACCGCGTCCATGACCTTCTCCTGGCGGTACTTCCAGCCGGTCGCCAGCTACTACCACACGCTCATGCTCACCTTCCTGGCGGGCATGACCGGCTTCTGCCTGACCGGGGACGTCTTCGACCTGTTCGTCTGGTTCGAGCTGATGGGGGTCTCGGCATACGCGCTGACCGCCTACCGGCCGGAGGAGCACGGCCCGCTCCAGGGCGCGCTCAACTTCGCGATCACCAACAGCGTCGGCGCCTACCTGTCGCTGTCCGGCATCGGTCTGATCTACGGCCGTACCGGGGCACTGAACATGGCGCAGATCGGCGCCTACGTCGACCGCCACCCGGCCGACAGGGTGGCCGTGGTGGCGTTCCTGCTGATCGTATCCGGCCTGCTGATCAAGGCCGCGATCGTGCCGTTCCACTTCTGGCTCGCCGATGCGCACGCGGTGGCGCCCACGCCGGTCTGCGTGCTGTTCTCCGGCGTGATGGTCGAACTAGGGCTGTACGGAATCGCCCGGGTGTACTGGTCGATGTTCGGTCAGGCGCTCGGGCACCGCGCCGTCATCTCGCACGTGTTCCTCGCCCTCGGGCTGCTGACCGCGGTGGTGGGCGCGCTGTACTGCTTCCGCGAGCGGCACATCAAGCGGCTGCTGGCGTTCTCCACGATCAGCCACGCGGGCATGTTCCTGGTCGGCTTCGCCCTGCTCACCCCGCTCGGCCTGGCCGGCGAAGCCGCCTACGTGATCGGCCACGGCCTGGTCAAGGCGGCGCTGTTCCTGTGCACCGGCGTGCTGCTGCACCGGCTCGGCTCCGTCAACGAGACCAGGCTGCACGGGCGGGGCCGCCGGCTGCGGGTCACCGGGGTGATCTTCACGCTGGCCGCCCTCGGCCTGGCCGACCTGCCGCCGTTCGGCACCTTCACCGGCCAGGGCTGGATCGGGGCAAGCGCCGGGACGCGCGGCCTCACCTGGGTCGTCGCCGTCCTGGTGGCCTGCACGATCCTCGCGGGCGGGGCGGTGCTCCGCGTCGCCGCAGGCGTGTTCTACGGCCTGGGCGACGCGCCGGGCGAGGACGTGGACATGGCACGGCAGGCCGACGAGGAGACCAGCGAGACCGAGTCCGGCAAGCAGCGTACGCCGGTCACCATGATCATCCCGCCCGCCGCGCTCACCGCCCTCGGCGTCGCCGTGGGCCTGATCGGCAGGCTCGGCCCGGTGGTGCAGGCGGCGGCGGTCCGGTTCGAGGACCAGGCCGCCTACAACGCCACCGTGCTGGCGGGCGCCCGTATCGCCCGTCCCGTCGCGCTGGCCGCCGCCGGGCCCGCCGGGATCACCCTCGCCGGCGTGCTCACCGCGACCGGGTCGGCGCTCGGCGCGCTGACCCTGGCCCTGCTGGCCCTGTACTGGCGCCGGCTTCCCGTGCTGCGCCGCGGCCTCGAGCCCGGCCGCGGCCTGGCCACGCCGATCGCGCGCTTCCAGAGCGGCGTGGTGAACGACTACGTGACCTGGACGGTCCTCGGCCTCGCCTGCCTCGGCGGGGCGTTCGCGTTCCTGATCCGGTGAATGCGCTGCGGCTGCCACGGCCCGGCGACCGCCCGGCTCACCACCGGTGGCAGGACAACGCGTCGTCCTGACCCGCGGCTGCGCCGCTCGACCACCGAAGCCGTAACCGGGCGGAAACAGTCGGGGGGCAGACTAGCTGGTGCGGGCCGGCTGGCGGCCCGATGAAGCGTCTAAGGTGATAGCCGTGGACAGGCAGGTGGAGTTCGTGCTGCGCACGCTGGAGGAGCGGGACATCAGGTTCGTCCGGCTCTGGTTCACCGACGTGCTCGGCGCGCTGAAGTCCATCGCGGTCGCCCCGGCCGAACTGGAGGGCGCGTTCGCCGACGGCATCGGCTTCGACGGGTCCGCGATCGAGGGGTTCGCCCGGGTCTATGAGGCGGACATGATCCTGCGCCCGGACCCGGCCACCTTCCAGCTGCTGCCGTGGCGCGGCGAGTACCCGGCCGTGGCACGGATGTTCTGCGACATCCTGATGCCGGACGGCTCGCCGTCGCACGCCGACCCGCGCTGGGTGCTCAAGCGGAACCTGGCCAGGGCGTCCGAGCTCGGGTTCACCTTCTACGCGCACCCGGAGATCGAGTTCTTCCTGCTCCGGGAGCGGCCGGAGCCGGGGGCCAGGCCGCAGCCGATCGACACCGGCGGCTATTACGATCACACCCCGCACAGCATCGCGCACGATTTCCGCCGCACCGCGATCACCATGCTGGAGTCCATGGGCATCTCGGTCGAGTACAGCCACCATGAGGGTGCCCCGGGCCAGCAGGAGATCGACCTGCGCTACGCCGACGCGCTGACCACCGCGGACAACATCATGTCGTTCCGGCTGGTGATGAAGGAGGTGGCGATCGAGCAGGGTGTCTATGCGACGTTCATGCCGAAGCCGTTCACCGATCATCCGGGCTCCGGCATGCACACGCACGTGTCGCTGTTCGAGGGCGACAAGAACGCGTTCTACGAGCCCGGCGCGGAGTTCCAGCTGTCCAAGACGGCGCGGGCGTTCATCGCGGGGCTGCTCCGGCACGCGCCGGAGATCACGGCGGTGTGCAACCAGTGGGTCAACTCCTACAAGCGGCTGTGGGGCGCGGCCGAGCGCACCGCCGGCGCCGGCGGCGAGGCGCCGGCGTACGTATGCTGGGGCCACAACAACCGCTCCGCGCTGGTCCGGGTGCCGATGTACAAGCCGCAGAAGGGCAACTCCACCCGGGTGGAGTTCCGCTCGGTCGACGCCGCGTGCAACCCGTACCTGGCGTTCGCGGTGATCCTGGCCGCCGGCCTGAAGGGCATCGAGTGCGACTACGAGCTGCCGCCCGGCGCCGAGGACGACGTGTGGGCGCTGACCTCGGCGGAGCGCCGCGCGCTCGGCATCAGCCCGCTGCCGCAGGACCTGAACCAGGCCATCAGGGCCATGCAGGACAGCGAGCTGGTCGCGGAGACCCTCGGCGAGCACGTCTTCGACTTCTTCCTCCGCAACAAGCGCGAGGAATGGCAGGAATACCGCCGCCAGGTCACCGAATACGAGCTGAACCGCTACCTGCCGATGCTCTGACCGGCCTGGCCGGAGGATGGCCGGAGCGATGGGATGACCGTCACGGCGCCGAGCCGGGTCAATGACCTGCGTCACTCCTGGAAGCGGCCGCCGAGGTGCCTGGCCAGGAAGCGCTCGGCGGCGGCGTAGAACTTCAGCCGGTTCTCCGGCTTGGCGAAGCCGTGGCCCTCGTCGGGGAACAGCATGTACTCGTGGTCGATCCCGGCCTCGGCCAGCGCGGCGACGATCTGCTCCGACTCGGCCTGCCTGACCCGCGGGTCGTTGGCTCCCTGCGCGATCAGCAGCGGGATGCGGATGTCGCGCGCCCGCGACAGCGGCGAGCGCGACCACAGGAACTCGGTGTCGGTTTCCGGGTTGCCGACCCGCTTGTACAGCTGCGCCGCCAGCGGCGCCCAGTACGGCGGGATCGTCTCCAGCAGCGTCTTCAGGTTCGACGGGCCCACGATGTCGACCGCGCAGCAGAACACGTCCGGCGTGAACGCCGCGCCCACCAGGGCAGCGTAACCGCCGTAGGACCCGCCGTAGATCGCGATCCTGTCCGGGTCCGCCCAGCCCTGCGCCACCACGTACCCGACCGCGTCCAGCAGGTCGTCGTGCATCTTGGCGCCCCACTCCCGGTCGCCGGCCGACACGAACGCCTTGCCGTACCCGGTGGAGCCGCGGTAGTTGACCTGGATGCACAGGTAGCCGCGGTTGGCCAGCCACTGCGCCTCGGGGTTCCAGCCCCACACGTCGCGGGCCTGCGGCCCGCCGTGCACGTCGAGCACCGCGGGCAGGCCCGACCGGCCGCCGTCCGGCGGGAACGTGGCGTAGCCGTGGATGACAAGCCCGTCCCGGGCGGTGAAGGAGAACGGCTCCATCCGGGCGAGCCGGTAGCGGGACAGTTCCGGGCGGCTGTCGAACAGGAAGCTGCCGGTGCGGCTGGTCCTGTCGTAGGCGAAGTGCCGCAGCGGCGCCGTGTCGTCGGTGAACGTGATCAGCCAGGTGGCGTCGGCCTCGTCGCGCCCGGCGAACGTCGCGTCGCCCGGGTGCAGCGCCCTGATCGCCCTCAGGTCCGGCTCGACCGCCGGGTCGAGCACGTGGTACCGGGCGCGGTCCTTCAGCACCACGGCGATCTGCGGCTCGCGCGTGTCCGGGTGCAGCAGCGCGCCGGTGACATCGGCCTCGGGGTCTTCGAGCAGCACCTGCGGCGCGCCGCTGGCCAGGTCGATCCGGACCAGCCTGCCGGTGTCGGCGCCGATGGAACTGATCGCGATCAGCGCGGTGCCGTCGCCGGTGAACGACAGCGCGTCGCTTGCCGGGGCGTCATCGGCCGGGATGGTCAGCAGCGTCCGCCACCCGGCGTCCGCGCCGTCCCGCACCAACAGGTCGAACCCGCCGTCGGGCAGCGGGGACAGCGCGCCGCGGACCACCAGGTCCTCGTCCGCCAGCCAGTCGGCGTACCCGGGGTTGTCGATCTCCTTGACAAGCTCGCCGGTCGACAGCGTCAGCCGGTAGACGTCGTGCAGCTTCGGGTTGTCGCGGTTGATCCCGACCAGCACCTCGTCGCGCCGCCTCTTGCAGGTCGCGATGATCCGCGCCTGGATGCCGTCGAACGGCGTCAGGTCCCGCCGGGCCATGCCCGGCGTGCCGGCCGCGGCGCCGGCCTTGCCGCCCGCGGCGGCGGGGGACGCCTCCAGGTCGACGTCGTACAGCCGCCAGTTCTCGTCCCCGCCGGTGTCTTGCAGGTACAGCAGGTGCCTGTCGTCCCGCGCCCAGGCGAACACCCGGATGCCCCGGTCGGTGTCGTCGGTGACCACCGTGGCGGCGTCCCAGTCCACGCCGGCAGCGCCGATGGGGGCGACCCACACGTTGAGCACCCCGTCGCGGGGCGCGATCCAGGCCAGCCGGCCGCCGCCGGGGGAGATGCGGGGGCTGATCCGCTCCGGGTTGCCGAAGAGCACTTCGCGCGGGATGAGTTCGAGCATGCCCAATGCCTAGCACACCGCCGGAAGGGGCCGGTCCCGCGGCACGCCGCGTTCGCCCCGGGCGTACCGGGCGTACGGAGCGTACCGGGCGTGCCGCGCCACCGGGCGGCGCCGCCGGGAGACCGGGCGCGCCGCGTCAGGGTTTCCGGCCCACCCCGCCGAACTGATCGATCTCCGCGGGCACCGCGCCGCCGGCCGGCCGCCACCGCGGGACCGAGACCACGCCCGGCTCCAGCAGGTCCAGCCCGTCGAAGAAGCGGCCGATCTGCTCCGGGCTGCGCAGCGTGTACGGCTCCGCGCCGCTGGCGTTGTAGTCGTCCTGGGCCGCCTGGCCCGCGGTGCCGCGGACCACGTTGGTGCCGTCGCTGATCACCAGGTAGCTGCCCGAGGGCACCGCGTCCATCGTCCGCCTCACGATCGACACCGCCTGGTCATCGTCGGCGATGTGGCCGAGGACGCCGAGGAACATGACCGCGACCGGCCGGGTGAAGTCCAGCGTCCTCGCGGCCCCGGCGATGATCGCCTCGGGCTGGCGCATGTCCGCGTCGAGGTAGTCGGTGGCGCCGCGCGGGTCGCCCTTCAGCAGCGCGACGGCGTGGGCCAGCACGACGGGATCGTTGTCCACGTAGACGATCCGGGACTCCGGCGCCACCTGCTGGGCGACCTCGTGGGTGCTGTTGAAGGTCGGCAGTCCGGTGCCGATGTCAAGGAACTGCCTGATGCCCGCCTCGCCGACCAGGTACCGGACCGCGCGGCCCATGAAGTCCCTGCTGGCGCGGGCGATGACCGCGATGTCGGGGAAGGCCGCGAGGAACTGGTCCCCGGCGGCCCGGTCGACCGCGTAGTTGTCCTTCCCCCCCAGCCAGTAGTTCCAGATCCGGGCCGAGTGCGGCACGGTGGTGTCGATCTTGACGCCCGGGCTCGCTCCGCCTTCGGGTGAGCTGTCCGTCACGACCTGGCCTCCTGCCTTCGACGAGCGCTAGCGCCTGACCTGCCGGGAAGGTGTCTCTCGCGACTGCTGGCGGCAGCCTACCAGGCTCGCGCGCCGGCCCACCCGCAGAACCAGCGGGCGGGGCGGCGCACACGGTCACGCCCCGGCCGGCTCGCGGACCGCCCCGGCTGGTCACCGCCTGCTGCCGTCTGCCGCGCCGGGCAACCCCCCGGTAGAGGCGATGTAGGTTGCTTGCGTGAGCGGTTCGCGGACCACGCCGGCCGGCCGGCTGGCCCGGCTGGGTTTCGTGGACGTTACCCGGGCCGAACGCCTGCTGGGCGAGGCGGGGCTGGCCGACGGGCCGGACGGCGACGCGGTGCTGGCCGCGCTGGCCGCGGCGGCCGACCCCGACCTCGCGCTGGCCGGGCTGGCCAGGGTGCTCGCCGCCGCCGGGCAGCCCGAAGCCCTCCGGGCGGCGCTGCACGGGGAGCCGGACTTCCGGCGGCGCCTCACGGCGGTGCTCGGCGTCAGCGCCGGCCTGGCCGACCACCTGACGCGGCATCCGGACGACTGCGGCGTGCTGCGCGGCCCCGTGGGCCGGCCCGGCGCGGACGAGCTGCGCGAGGAGCTGCTCGCCGCCGTCCAGGCGACGACGGATCGGGTCACGGCGCTGGCGGCGGCGTACCGGCGCAGGCTGCTGCACCTGGCGGCCCGTGACCTGACCGGCGCGGCGACCGTGGAGCAGGTGGGGGAGGAGCTGGCCGACATCGCGGCCGCGGTGCTGGAGGCGGCGCTCGCCGTGGCCCGCGCCGAGCTGCCGCCGGGCGCGGCGCCGTGCCGGCTGGCGGTCGTGGCCATGGGCAAGTGCGGCGGCCGCGAGCTGAACTACGCCAGCGACGTCGACGTCGTCTTCGTCGCCGAGCCGTGCCCCGGGGCGGAGGAGAACGCGGCGCTGGCCACCGCGAGCAGGCTGGCCGCGGGCCTGATCGGCGTGTGCGCCCGGTCCACCCCGGAGGGCAGCATCGTCCCCGTGGACCCGAACCTCCGCCCGGAGGGCCGGGCCGGCCCGCTGGTCCGCACGCTGGCCAGCCACCGCGCCTACTACGAGCGGTGGGCGAAGACCTGGGAGTTCCAGGCGCTGCTCAAGGCGCGGCCGGTGGCGGGCGACATGGCGCTCGGCGCCGCCTACGCCGACGCGCTGCGCCCGCTGGTGTGGCAGGCGGCGCGCCGCGAGCGCTTCGTCGAGGACGTGCAGGCGATGCGCCGCCGGGTGGAGCAGTCGCTGCCGGCCAGGCAGGCCGGCCGCGAGCTCAAGCTCGGCCCGGGCGGGCTGCGCGACATCGAGTTCGCCGTCCAGCTGCTGCAGCTTGTGCACGGGCGCGCCGACCAGACGCTGCGCGCGCCCGCCACGCTGCCCGCGCTGGCGGCGCTGGCGGCCGGCGGGTACGTCGGCCGCGCCGACGCCGCCGACCTGGCGGCCGCCTACCGGTTCCTGCGCCGCACCGAGCATCTGCTGCAGCTGCACCGGCTCAGCCGCACGCACGCCCTGCCCGAGGACCCCGCCGTACTGCGCAGGCTCGGACGGGCGATGAGAATTGCGGAGATACCGAACGAGCCGCGGGTTCCCGGCCCGGACCCCGCGACGGCGTTCGACGGGCTGTGGCGGCGGCACGCCAGGCAGGTCAGGCGGCTGCACGAGAAGCTGTTCTACCGGCCGCTGCTCGAAGCGGTGGCCCGGCTGCCGACGGAGGCGGCCAGGCTGACCCCCGCCGCGGCCCGGACCCGGCTTGAGGCGCTCGGGTACGCCGACCCGGCGGGAGCGCTGCGGCATATCGACGCGCTGACCTCGGGCGTGTCACGGCGGGCGGCGATCCAGCGGACGCTGCTGCCCGTCCTGCTCGGCTGGTTCGCGGATGCCGCCGAGCCGGACGCGGGCCTGCTGGCGTTCCGGCAGGTCAGCGAGGCGCTGGGGGAGACGCCGTGGTACCTGAGGCTGCTGCGGGACGAGACGAAGGCGGCGGAGCGGATGGCGCGGGTGCTCGCGTCCAGCCGGTATGCGGCCGGCCTGCTGCTGCGCGCGCCGGAGGCGGTGGCCGTGTTCGGCGACGACGCCGAGCTCGCGCCGCGCAGCCCGGACGCGCTGGCCGCGGAGATGATGGCGGCCGCGCAGCGGCACGGCGACGACGCGGAGGCCGCGGTGACCGCCGTGCGATCGGTGCGGCGCCGCGAGCTGCTGCGCACCGCCATCGCCGACGTGCTCGGGGCGGCAGACCTGTCCGGCACCGCGGACGCGCTGACCGGCATCAACCGGGCGTCGGTGGCGGCGGCGCTGGCGGCCGCGGAGCGGAAGGTCTCCGCCGAGCTGCGCCGGCCGCTGCCCACCCGGTTCGCGGTGATCGCGATGGGCAGGTTCGGCGGTCACGAGTGCGGCTACGGCAGCGACGCCGATGTGCTGTTCGTGCATGACCCGCTGCCGGGCCAGCCGGAGAAGCTGGCCTCCGACGCCGCGCACGCGGTGGCCGCCGAACTGCGCCGGCTGCTCGCGCTGCCGGTGCCCGACCCGGCGCTGGCGGTGGACGCCGACCTGCGGCCGGAGGGACGCCAGGGGCCGCTGGTGCGCACGCTGGCCGCCTACCGCGCCTACTACCGGCGGTGGTCGGCGCCGTGGGAGGCGCAGGCGCTGCTGCGCGCCGAGCCCGCCGCCGGCGACGCCGGCCTCGGCGAGCGGTTCACCGCGATGATCGACGAGTTCCGCTATCCGAAAGGGGGGCCCGGCGCCGCCGCCGTCCGCGAGATCCGCCGGGTCAAGGCGCGGATGGAGGCCGAGCGGATCCCGCGCGGCGCCGACCGGGCGCTGCACGTCAAGCTCGGGCCGGGCGGCCTGTCCGACGTCGAGTGGACGGTCCAGCTGCTGCAGTTGGTGCACGGGCACGCGCTGCCGGGGCTGCGCACCACCCGGACCGGCGCGGCCATGGCGGCGGCGGTCCGGGCCGGCCTGCTGTCCGCGGAGCAGGCCGACGCCCTCGCGTCGGCGTGGCGGCTCGCGGCCCGGATCAGGAACGCGGTCATGCTGGTCCGCGGCCGGCCGGGCGACACCCTCCCCGCCAGGCACGGCGAGCTGACCGCGGTGGCCCGCCTGCTCGGCTACCCGCCGGGCGGCGCCGCCCAGGCGCTGGAGCACGACTACCGCCGCGCCGCCCGGCGCGCCCGCGCCGTCATGGAGCCCCTGTTCTACGGCTGATCCGCCGGCGGCGCCGACCCCCCGACCCGCCGACCCCCGGCCCCCCGGCCCCCCGCCCCTGCCTGCTACGGCAGGCGGCCGTTGGCGCGCAGGACGCGCAGCGCGTCGACGGTGAGGAAGCCGCGCCACTCCCGCTCGGCGGCCGGCGACCAGGCCGGCCAGTTGAACGTCCAGCCGCCGTCGTCGCGCTGCGCCCCTGCCAGGTGGTCCAGGTGCGCGGTGATCGTGGCCTCGCCGAACAGCGCCCGCGCCAGCGAATCCGGCTCCGGCGCGAAGTCCAGCGGCCCGTGCACCTCCCCGGGCGCGCCGGGGTCGAGTTCCACCAGCTTCCTGCCGGTGATCAGCGGGCCCACTCGCCCGAAGGCCCGGCGCGCCCGGTCCCGGTCCGGGACGTGCTGCAGGAACCTCAGCACGCCGAACATCTCGTAGCCGCCGCCCGGCGCGCCGGGCAGGTGGTTGCCGCCCGAGTCGGCCAGGTTGCCGATCCGGGCCCACATCAGCTCGGTGGCCCGGTCCAGCCAGGGATGGCTCACCGCGCGGGCGTGCAGCGTGCCCGCGATCAGGCCGGTGCTGACCAGCGAGGCGGGATGGCCCGGCTCGGGGACCCACCACGGCGCGTGCGCCCAGCCGTCCAGCGTCGGCTCCGCGGACGCCGCGCCGCCCCCTGCCGGGGCGACGGCCGCCAGCCAGTCGCAGGCGCCGCGGACCAGGGCGTCGTCCCACGCGTCCGCCTGGTCCATGATCCGCAGTGCCATCTCCACCGCCAGCGGCTGGCTGCCCGGGGCCCGGCAGTCCGGTTCCAGCGCGTGCCCGAACCCGCCGTCGTCGTTGCGGTAGGCGGCCACCGCGTCCCGCACCGGCCGGGCCGGGCCGCCGCCGAACATCCGCTCGGACCTGCGCCGGTCGAGCACCCTGGCGTTCCCGGCGATGAACGAGGCGGCGGCGCCCAAGTCAGCTGCTTTCATTCGCCCATCGGACCACGGCACGGCCGCGTCCGTCTTGAACGAAACGGCCGCCGGCGCGGAAACCGGCCATGTCCCCATCCCGTTCGATGTCATCGCCGCGTGGCATGCTGGCAGCATGGCCATCGCGCTGCCGCCCGGATACACCGAATGGGCCGCCCCCGCTCCGCTTCGGCATGCCGTTGCATGCCTGTGGGCGCAGGTCAGCCCGGATCGCGGTCCTCGCGAGGTCCTCGTCCTGCCCGACGGGTGCAGCGACCTGATCTGGGAGCAGGGCCGTGGCGCGTACCTGGCCGGGCCTGACACCAGGCCGGCCCCGGTCACGATGACGGCGGGCACCGTCATGGTCGGCATCCGGTTCCGGCCCTCGGCGGGCGGCCCGGCCCTCGGCGTCCCGCTGAGCGAGCTCCGCGACCAGCGCGTAGACCTTGCGGACGTGCGCCCGGCCGACGCGAGGCGGCTGCCGGGCACGCTCGACGTCGGGGTGGCCGCGGCCCTGGCGCTGGACGTCGCGGGAGCCCTGGTGGCCGGCGGCCCGCCGGACCCGGCCGTCACCCTAGCCGCGAGGCTGCTGTGCCGCCCGGACGCGCGCGCCGAGACCGTCGCGGCAGAGGTCGGGCTGAGCATGCGCCAGCTGCGCCGCCGGTGCCATGCCGCGGCCGGGTACGGCCCGAAGACCCTGCACCGCGTGCTGCGCTTCCGCAGGTTCGTCTCCAGCATCGACGCGGACCCGCAGGCCGGCCGCGACCTGGCCGTCATCGCGGCGCGGGCGGGCTACGCCGACCAGGCGCACCTGACCAGGGAATGCCGCACCCTGTCCGGCCTGACCCCCGGGGCACTGCTCGCGGCCAGGGCGTCGGCCTAGTACGGCAGCAGCCATTCGCTAGCCGACCTGGGTGTTTTTAGCGTCTGGGCCGGCCGTGTCTGCTGGCGGTACCGGCCGGGGGCTTGATGCCGGCTGGGCCCGATCGGGAGCTATGGTGTACGGGCCCGCCTCAGCCGGGGAGCAGAGGGCCAAGATGGTGGGTGAGCGGCTTTGCCGGGGCCAGATCGCTGGGAGCGTCATATGGGCGATGTCGAACGTGTCCTGATCGTCGGCGGCGGCATCGGCGGGCTCACCCTGGCCGCGGCGCTGCACCGTGATGGCCTCGACGTTGAGCTGGTCGAGCTGGGCAGGGAATGGAACACCTCGGGTGCCGGTTTGTCGGTTCAGCCGAACGGGCTGCGGGTCCTGAAGGGCCTCGGGCTGGATGCGGGCGTGGTGGGCGCGGGCTGTGTCATCGGCAGCTGGCTGTTCGCCGACGACCAAGGCGGCGTGCTGTGCCGCATCGACCTGGACAGCGTGTGGGGCGGGGTCGGCCCGCTGGTGGGCATCGCCCGCGCCCGGCTTCAGGATGTGCTGGTAGCGGGCGCGCAGCCGGTTCCGTGCCGGCTCGGCACCTCGGTCATCTCGATCGGCGAGACCGCCGGCGGGGTGTCGGTGCGTTTCACGGATGGCTCGGCAGGCGGCTATGACCTGGTGGTCGGCGCCGACGGGATCGGCTCGGCGGTCCGCGCCCTGGTCTTCGGTCCGGTGGAGCCGGCCTTCGCCGGTCACATCTCATGGCGCAGCATTGCCCCGATGCGGCTTCCCGGCCCGCCCAGCATCCAGTTCTGGCTGGGGGATGGGTGCTTCTTCGGGCTGTGCCCGGTGGGCGATGACCGCACATACGGGTTCGGCCACGTCACCCAAGAGCGGCGCTATGACCCGGTCGGGGGCCGGCTCGGCCGGCTGCGCGAGCGTTTCGCCGGCTTCGGGCCGGCCGTGCAGGATTACCTGGCCGCGCTTGACGACGACGCGCAGGTCCACTGCTCAGCCATCGAATGGGTCGACCAGCAGCGGTGGCACACGGGCCGGGTCGTGCTGATCGGAGACGCGGCTCATGCCAGCTCGCCGTTGATGGGCCAGGGCGGCAGCCTGGCCATGGAGGACGCCAGCGTGCTCGCCGAGGTCCTGCGGACCGAGCCGACCGTCAAGCAGGCGCTGGCGGCCTACACCCGCCGCCGCACACCACGTGTCAGGTGGGTGCAACAGCAAAGCCGTGCGGTAGCGGACAGCTTTAACATCCCGCCGCCCACCCGCAACGCGATACTGCGCGGACAGGGCGAACAGATGTTCAGGGAACGGTACGCGCCGCTGGCCCTCCAGCCCTAGCCCGGCCGCCGCCATCCGCTCGCTGACCTGGGCGATGGCGACGCTCCGGGAAAGCCGGTGCGCTGGTGATACCAGGCTGGCAGGGGCAGTTCGGTGCACCAGCCGTATACCCCGTCGCCGCACGCGAATTCCAGCCGCACGCCGTGCTCAGGCCCAGGTCAAAGCCCGAATGGGCCCGAATGGCTGCTGCCTACCGGGCACCCGGGCAGACCTGCCGGAATGGCTGGGTCGCCGCGTAGTCGGCCCACTGCTGCCGGGTGAGGGACTGCCCGGCAATACCGCACGCGGCCGCGGCCAGCCCGCTGGGGAATCCGACGTCCCATGTCCTGACCGTGCCGGCGCCGTCGGCGGTAACCAGCCGCTGGCCGCCGGGGCCGAACGCCACGGCGTCGGCCGGGCCGGCGCCGGCGGTCATCGGCGCGCCGATCTGCTGACCGGTGGCCACGTCCCACAGCCGGACGGTGCCGTCGCGGTCCGCGGTGGCCAGCGTCGCCCCGCCGGGGCCGAACGCCACGGCGTCGGCCGGGCCGGCGCCGGCGGTCATCGGCGCGCCGATCTGCTGACCGGTGGCCACGTCCCACAGCCGGACGGTGCCGTCGCGGTCCGCGGTGGCCAGCGTCGTCCCGCCGGGGCCGAACGCGAGCGCCGTCGTGCCCGCGCCCGCGGCCAGCGGGCCGCCGACCTGCCGCCGGGTGGCCACGTCCCACAGCCTGACCCGGCCGTCGGCGCCCGCGGTGGCGAGCAGCCTGCCGTCCGGGCCGAACGCCGCCGCAGCCCCGCCCGCGACCGCAAGCGGCCCGCCGACCGGCCGGCCGGTGGCGGTCGCCCACAGCTGCACCCCCCCGGCGGTCACCACCGCAACGGTGGTGCCGTCCGGGCTGAGCGCGAGCCCGGCCACGGGATCCCCGCTGCTGATCGGCGCCCCGGCCGGGCGCCGCCGACGGAGGTCCCACAACCGGACCGCGCGCTGGCCATCGGTCACCGCGAGCAAGCCGCCGCCCGCGGCGAACGCGGCCGGCCCGTGCCCGCCGCCAGGCGCGCCGACCACGAGCGGGGCGGACAGCTGATGGAAGCCGGCCGGATCCCACAGCTCGATGATGCCGCTGCCGCCGGTGACCAGCGCGCCCCCGGCGGGACTGAACGCCAGGGAGCTCACCGGGCCTGCGCCCTGCGCGGCGAGCGGCGCACCGGTCTGGGCCTGCGTGCCAACGTCCCACAGCTCGGTCGACCCGGCGCCGCCCGCGGTGGCGAGCGCCGCCCCGTCGCCGCTGAACGCCAGCGCGGCCACCGGGCCCCCGGTCGCCATGGCGGCGCCGTCCTCGCTGCCGGTGGCGGTGTCCCACAGCCTCGCCGTGCCGTCCTGGCCGCCGGTGGCGAGGATGCGGCCGTCCGGGCTGAACGCCAGCGCCGTGACCGGCGCCGAGCCCGCCACGATCGCCGGGCCGGCCTCCGCCTGCGTGGCGGCGTCCCATAGCTGGACGTTGCCGTCGCTGCTGCCGGCCGCCAGCGTCGTGCCGTCGCGGCTGAACGCCAGGCTGTCCACCGGGTGGGCGTCGGAGCTCATCGGCGCCCCGATCTCCTGCAGGGTGGCGGTATTCCACAGCCGGATGTTGCCGTCCTGGTCGCCGGTGGCCAGCAGCGTCCCGCCCGGGCTGAACGCGGCCACGCCCCCGGCCGGGACGGCGCCGAGCGGGCGCATGGTGATCCGGGCGTGATCCGCGCGGTTCCACCGGCCGACGGCGCCGGGGCCGGCGACCTCGAGGACCTTGCCGCCGTCGGCAAAAGCCACCGCATCCGGCGTGGTGCCCACGGTCGCGGTGCCCGCCAGGCGGTGCGAGACCGGGTCCCACAGCTGGACGGTCCCGTCGCTGCCGGCCGCGGCCAGCGTCGTACCGCCCGGGCCGTAGGCAAGCGCGGTCACCGTGCCGGACCGGGCGGGCAGGATGCCGCGCACCGGCTGGGCCAGCGACTGCAGCAAGCTGTACCGGGCCTCCGCGGTCGGCGCGATCCGCCAGGCGGCCCCGGCGAGCACCGCCGCCATGACCGGGTCGGTGCCGTCGGCCGCGGTGCTCTGCGCGGCCAGGCGCTCGGAAACCTCGATGGCGGCCTGCCGGCTGGCGGCCGCCCGCTCCGACCGGACCGCGAACCCGGCCCCGGCGAGCGCCGCGATGACCGCGGCGACCAGGACGCCCGCCAGCGTCCTGCGCCGCCACCTGCGCCGCGCCGCCGCCCGGCCGCCGGCGCGCAGGAACTCGGCCTGGCCCGGGGTCAGCGCCGGGGACAGCGCCGGGTCGGCCTCCCAGGCCCGCGCGGCCTGCCCGGCGGCGGCAAGCTGCGCTCCCCGGTACAGCAGGGAGGAGCCCTTCCCGCCTTCCCGCCACCGGGCGGCGTCCTCGGCGAGTTGCCGGTACAGGACCAAGCTGGCCTGGTCGTCCTCCCGCCAGCGGCGCAGCCGCGGCCAGGCCTGGACCAGCGTGTCGTGCGCGATCCCGGCGCGGTCGGCGTCCAGGATGAGCAGGCCGGCCGCGGCGAACGCGGCGAGCGCCGCGTCGAGGAGCGGCCACCGGCCCCGTGGCTGGCCGGCCCGCAGCTCGCTCCTGGCCACCGGCGCCGGGCTGCCGCCCGCGGTCAGCCGGCGGAAGACGTCCCGCGCGGCCTCCTTCTGCTTGTCCGGCAGCTTCCGGTATACCGCCTCGGCGCTGGTCTCGACGGCCCTGGCAAGCCCGCCCGTGCCCTGGTAGCCGCGCCTGGTCAGCAGGTCACCCTCGCGCCGCTGCCAGGTCAGCGTCATCGCCTGGGACAGCAGCGGGAGCAGCGGGGCGGGTTCCGCGGCTGCGGCGCGCAGGTCCGCCAGGATGGCGTCGACCAGGCCGGGCTCGGTCCGCAGCCCGCTCGCCTCGGCCGGGCCGGTGATCACCCGGCGCAGCTCGGCTTCGGTCATCGGGCCGACGACGACCCGGTCGGCGTGCATCAGCGGTGGCCAGGCGGCGCACCGGTCCCAGTAGTCACCGCGGACCGAGATCACCACCAACGCCGACGGCTCGCCCCGCGTGCCGGCGGGCCCGGCCGCCGCGGCGCACACGGCGTCGACGAACGCGGCCCGTTCCGGCCCTGCGGCGGCGAAGACCTCCTCGAACTGGTCGACGATCAGCACGAGCCGCGGCGCGCCCGATCCGGTCTCCTCCGGTTGCGCCGCGCCGGCCGCGGCGAGCGCGACCTCGCGCGTCAGCAGGTGGGCGTCGCCGGGCGCGTCGGCGAGTGCCTGCCGGACGGCGGCTGCCTCCCTGCCGCCGAGCCGCCCCAGCGCGTCCGCCAGCGCCGCCAGCGGGTCCCCGCCCGGGGTGATGCTCACCACCGGCCAGCCCGGCGATCCCGGCAGCTGCACCCCGCGGGCCAGCGCCGGCACCAGGCCGGCGTCCAGCAGGGAGGTCTTGCCAGCGCCGCAGGCGCCCGTCACGATGACGAGCCCCGTCTCGGCCAAGGTTCCCGCCAGCTCCGCGACCAGGCGCTCCCTGCCGAAGAACACCGCCGCATGCGCCTGCCCATAAGGCAGCAGCCCGCGGTAGGGACAGCCGTCCGTCCAGCTCGGGCCGGCCGGCTTGCCGTCGGCCCGCCCGGGCACCCACTGCCGGGCGCGCTGCTCGATGAGCGCGAGCTCCTCGCGGATCATCCGCACATCGGCTGCCCGCCGGCTGACCTGCGCGCTGGTCACCCGCAGCTCGCTGCCCTGGGAGTCGAGGCTGTCCTGGATCTCGGCTGCGGCGCGGGCCAGGTCGGCCAGCAGGAACGCCATCTCGCCGAACTCGGCGCTCACCGTCTCCACTGCGGCGAGCACGTCGCGCTGCGTGTCCTGGCTGCCCGATTCGATGGCCGCGCGGCAGGCGATCCCGCCCGCGTCGATCTCGCGAAGCACCATCGCGATGTCCGACCGCACGCCGGCCGCGCGCGCGTCGCCCGCGGCGAGAACCTGCTTGATGCTCCGGCTCAGTTCCCGCTGCAGGTCATGGCGGGATGGCTCCGCCGACGGGTGCGCCGCCACCGCGCGCTCCGCGGCGTCGGCGAGGACTTCCCCGAGCGCGCCGGCCCCCACCGTTGCCAGCACGCCGATCCTCGCCACGGCCGCGCCGTTTGCCAGGCCGACGGCGTCCGACAGCGGCCGGCCGAAGGCAGCCGCGCACAGCACGGGCAACACGGCAGCGGCCGGAAGGCCGCGCAGTTCCCTGCGGCCGTTGCGCGCCGCGCGCAGCAGCCACTCGCGGATGCCTTCCCGAAGCTGCTCCAGCTCGTCGAAATCGCCCATCCCGCCCCATCCCCACGCCGCAAAACGCCCCAAGACGGCGGCAGCCTACCGGCACCCCGCGCCGCCAAGCGCACACTTTTGCGTACTGTGACCAGCGGTGGAGCCCTTCCCGCGGGAAACTCCGGTATCGGCCGGTTTGCTGCCGGTGGCCATTGCTCGCGCACGTGCGCCATGATGGGGACGTGACGCTCGGCGAGTTCACCAACGCGCATCCCGCGCTCGCGGAGTTCTGGCATCCGGTGGCGCTGTCGTCTGAGGTCGGCGGGGAGCCCGTCGCGGCCCGCCTAGCCGGGCAGGGCTGGGCGCTGGCCCGGTTCGGCGGCGGCGTCGCGGCGTTCGCCGACGCCTGCCCGCACCGGCGGGCGCGGCTGTCCGCAGGGCAGATCACCGACGGCACCCTGCAGTGCACCTACCACGGCTGGCGGTTCACCCCGGACGGCCGGTGCGTGGACATCCCGGCGCTCGGGGACACCGCGGCGATCCCGGACCGGGCCGCGCTGCGCTGCCCGGCCGAGGTCGCCGAGCAGGACGGCATGGTGTGGCTCGCCCCGAAGCCGCCGCGCGCTCCCATCCCGGACCTGCATCCCGGAGTGCCGCTGCGCGGCGACGGCGTGGCGACCGTGTTCCTCCCCGTCGTCCGGGTGGAGGCCAACGCGGCGATCCTCATCGACAACTTCCTCGACGAGGCGCACCTGCCGTTCGTGCACGCGGCCACGATCGGCGGCGCCGGCCCGGAGCCCATCCCGCGGGCCGACGTCGACCGGCGCGGCCTGTCGTTCACCGCGGTCCGCGAGCACACGTTCACCAACCTCACCGACCCCGCGGTGCGCGAGGGCACCCGGCCGGCCGTGCAGCGCCGCCGGATGACCTACCGGTACCAGGCTCCGCTGACCGCGACGCTGCTGCTGGAGTACCTCGACGCGGAGGGGTGGCAGTTCCTCACCTTCACCGTGACGCCCGAAGACGAGCGCGCCTGCCGGGTGTACCAGACGGTGACCGGCCCCGGCATGGCCGACCCGGACCAGGCGGAAAGCGCCGCGAAGTACGAGATGTCGATCTTCGAGGAGGACCTGGACCTGCAGCGGCGGGCGCTGTCAGGCCTGGAGTTCCCGCTCGACGTCGCCGCCGAGCTGCATACCCGGGCCGACCGGGTCTCGGTCGAGTTCCGCCGCGTGCTCGCCGCGGCCGTCGGCGGCTGAGCGGCCAGCGGGCCGGTTCGGCCGAGACGGCGCCGCCCGGGTCCGCAGCCCGGACCAGGGATGCATGCGACCCGCGTTATATCCATACGGGTGCATATCATGGGTACATGCCCTTGGTTCAGGTGCGGGACGTGCCGGAGGCGACGGTACGCAGGCTGAGAGCGCAGGCTGCCGAGCGGGGCTTGACCCTGGCGGCGTACCTGCGTGGCGAGCTTGACCGCCTGGCCACGCAGCCCACGAACGCGGAGGTGGTAGAGCGGCTGGCCCGGCGCGACCGCCGGGGCGGACCCACGCTGGCGGAGACGGTGGCGGAAATCCGCGCGCTCCGCGAAGCCGGGTGAGCCGGGGCACAGTGGTCGTCCTCGAGGCGTCAGCGATGGTGCATGCCCTGGTGGGCGAGCAGCGGCACCCAATGACGCAGGGGCTTGGCCGCATGCTCGACCTCCGGGACAATTTCACCGTCTACGACGCCGCTTACATCGTCCTCGCGCAGGCACTCGATGCCGCGCTCGTGACCTCCGACGAGAAGCTCAACGAAGCCCGTCGGCTTGGTGTCGACGTCCGGATCTTCCCGCAGCGCTGAGGGCCCACGCGGTCCAGGCTCCGGCTCGCTGCCCGGAACTGATCGCGGTCCGAGGCGGCAAGCCCGCGAGCGCCGCAGCGTTGACAGCGGAGCCGCCAAATGTACTCTTGCCCTATGACTATAGATAAACCGGTCATCGGGCGGCCGGACGACGCGGCTGGTTCCCCTCCGCCTGACGGGGGCGGCGGAGACGGGGGCACGCCCCCGGCCGGGTCCTGGTCGCCGATCGAGTTCCGGCTGGATGCGGCCTCGGGGGTGCCGACCTACCTGCAGCTGGTGCACCAGGTGGAGCACGCGCTGCGGCTGGGCTATCTCAAGCCGGGTGATCAGCTGCCGAAGGTCAGGGACGTGGTCGCCGCGCTGGCGATCAACCCGAACACGGTGCTGAAGGCGTACCGCGAGCTGGAGACCAAGGGCCTGGCGGCCGGCCGGCCCGGCCAGGGCACGTTCGTGCGGGCCACGTTGAGCCAGGTCGCGCTCCCCGAGCTGACCGCGCTGCGCAAGGCCCTGCTCGGCTGGCTGACCACCGCCGCCGCCGCGGGACTTGACGAGGACGGGATGGTCGCGCTGTTCACCAGCGCGCTGCGGGATTTCCATGACCGCCGCGGCGGCACGGGGGGCCGCCGCGGCGCGGCGAGCGGCGGAACGGAGGGCGTCGCATGACCGGGAACATCGTCGAGACCAGCGGCCTGGGCAAGCGGTACGGGAGGACCTGGGCGCTGCGGGAGTGCACGCTGGCGCTCCCGGCCGGGCACGTGGCCGCGCTGGTCGGCCCGAACGGCGCGGGCAAGACCACGCTGCTGAACCTGGCGGTCGGCCTGGCGGAACCGACCGCGGGAGCCGTCACCGTGCTGGGCGGCCTGGCCGCGGGGTCGGCGGCCGCGCTGGACGGCATCGCGTTCGTCGCCCAGGACACGCCGCTGTACAAGAACCTGTCCGCCGCGGACATGCTGCACCTGACCCGGAACCTGAACCGCCGCTTCGACCGGCCCTACGCCGAGGCCCGGCTGGCCGAGCTGGGCATCCCGCTGAACCGGAAGGCCGGGAAGCTGTCCGGCGGGCAGCAGGCCCAGCTCGCGCTGACCCTGGCGCTCGGCAGGCGGCCGCGGCTGCTGGTGCTTGACGAGCCGATGGCGATGCTCGACCCGCTGGCCCGGCACGACTTCATGGCCATCGTGCTGACCGCGATGGCCGACGACGGCGTGTCGGTGCTGCTGTCCTCGCACGTGCTGGCCGAGCTGGAGCGGGTGGCCGACTACCTGATCCTGCTGTCGCGGGGCCGGGTGCAGGTGGCCGGCGAGGTCGACGGCCTGCTCGCCAGCCACCGCGTGCTGACCGGCCCCACCGCCGAGGCCGACAAGTATGCCGAACGGCCGGTGGTGCATGCCCAGCGCGGCCAGGCGCAGGCCCACCTGCTGGTCCGGGCCAGCGCGGGAGACCCGGTCCCGCCGGGCTTCCAGGCGCACCCGGTCGGCCTGGAGGAACTCGCGATGGCCTACCTGCGCGAGCCCGGCGCCGGCGCGCTGCCCGGCCCGGCGCCGATGCGGCAGGAGGCAGCCCGGTGACCGCGCTGAGGACGCCCGCCCGCCCGGAACGGGACGCCGGCCTGCGGCCGGTGCCATGGCGGCGGATGGCCTGGGTCACCTGGCGGCAGCACCGCACCGCGCTGGGCGGCGTCGCGGTGTTCCTCGGGGCGCTCGCGGTGTACCTGTGGCTCACCGCCCTTCAGCTACACCACTCCTACGCGACCGCCTGCCACCCGGCAAGCTCGCTCGGCTGCGCCATGGACTTCACCGGCAGGTACGGCATCACCTCGATTATCGTGAGCATCGCTTTGCAGGCGGTGCCGCCGCTGATCGGGGGGTTCGCCGGGGCGCCGGTGCTGGCCCGGGAGCTGGAGACCGGCACGTTCCGGTACGCCTGGACCCAGGGCTTCGGCCGGCGGCGGTGGACCCTGGGCAAGCTGGTGCTGCTGGCGGTCGCGGTGACGGCCGCGGCCGAGGCGTTCAGCGTGCTGTTTTCCTGGTACGACCAGCCGTTGTTCGCCGCGGGCTACGCGGTCCCGTTCTCTCCCCGCGTCTTCGACCTGGGCGAGGTCGCGTTCGCCGCCTGGACGCTGGCCGCCTTCGCGATCGGCGCCCTGGCCGGGATGCTCATCCGCCGCGTCGTCCCCGCGATCGCCGCCACGCTGGCGGTCTACGCCGGGCTCGCCTTCGCGACCGCGCTGTGGCTGCGCGAGCACTACATGGCACCGCTGCTCACCAGCACACTGAACCTGCCCGGTTCGGCGTCGATCGTGAACCAGTGGTACACCAAGGGCGGCAAGTTCGCGTTCCCCGCCCGGGGAACGCAGATAGTCGACGCCGTCTCGCGGCTCTGCCCCGGCATCTCCAATCTCTCGTCCGCGCAGTGCCTCGCCCGGCACGGCTACACGCAGTGGACCAGCTACCAGCCGGGCAGCCGGTTCTGGCCGTTCCAGTGGATCGAGGGCGGCTGGCTGCTCGCGCTGTCGCTGCTGCTGATCGCCGGGGCCGTCTGGCTGGTCCGCCGCCGCGCCGCCTGAGGCGGCGCGGCGGCGTCGGGCACGGTGCGCCCAAACGGGCCCCGCCAGCGCGGCTGGTTCCGCCAGCGATCCCCGTCCGCCGTGCCGGGACCGTCGCGAGGACCGGCTAGCACGACGGGTTGGCGTCGTTGACCGCCTCGGCCTGGTCGAAGTCGCCGTAGCCGTTGATGACGCCGTTCCCGCCCGACCACTGCCACAGCAGGTGGCAGGCGGCCTGGGCGCCGCCGAACCACTGCGGGCTCGCCGACGAAGCCGAGAACCCCCACGGGAACGCAAGCTGCGACTGCTCGTTGGTGAAGGTCCACTCGGCCACGTTGCGGAGCTGCTCGCCGCCGAAGATCCCGATCCACGAGCCGTAGGAGACGCCGCCGGCGGAGTAGACGCCGGCCAGGTACGGCGAGTGGGCGTCGATGTAGCTGGCGAACCCCTGGTAGGTGGCGTAGTCGACCTGCGGGGCGATGTAGGTGGCCTTGATCTTGCTGCCGCACGGGCCGTTCCAGACGGTGTTCCACCCGTTGCCGTCCGGCGGCGCCCCGTTGTTCTCGATGTCGAGGAAGATGTAGCGGAAGCCGAAGAAGTACCCGCTGAGGCGGGCGATGACCGCCTTGGCCTGCTGCCGGCCCCAGGCCGCGGCCTCCGCCGTGGTGCCGTTGTAGTGCGGATCACGGCCGGGGCCGGCCGCGAACCAGTACGCGGCGGCGCCGAGGCCGGTGCCGTAATGGACGAGGTTGTCGTTCGCCATGTTGTAGTCGGCCTGGTTCCAGGCGAGCCCGCTGCTGGTGCAGGCCTTCCAGTTCCAGAAGGCGCCGAGCTCGCCGATGTACTCGCCGTAGCTGCCCGCGGTGCCGTTGCCGCAGCTCCCGGCCGGCTCGGTGTAGGGGCCGTGGCCGCACGCGTAGGGCGCCGAGCTGTCGGTTCCGTAGTAGAAGCCGGGCGAGTCGCCGGCCGCCGTCGCCAGCGCGGCATCCGCCCGGATCGCGTGCAGCGCGCCGTGCCCGATCGTCATGGCCGCGCCGGCCTTGCCGCCGGGCAGGAAGGACAGGATCCGCGGCGACCCACACAGGCGCACCGGCGCGGCGACGTGCACGGACCGGCCGGCGCCGATGGCGCCCGCGGACGGGTAGATGGTCACCGACGTCACCCGGCGGCAGGCCCCCGCGCTGCCTCCCGCCGCCAGCAGGTCGACGGTCACCGATCCGCCGCGGCGCAGGGTCAGCGCCGTCCGCTGCGCGGTGCCGCGTTCGTAGGTGGTCAGCAGCGATCGTTCCGCCCGGAGCGCGGCGGCATCGGGGAGGATCTTCGCCACGGTGGGGGCGTCGCCGGCCGTGCCCACGCGCACGGTCGGCCAGCTTTCCGGCAGCACGCAGGTGCCGCCGGCGTTGCTCAGCCGCAGTTCGATGACGGAGCCGTCGCTGCCGGACGCGCTCGACGTGACCTGCGCCCGCAGCGCGGTGGTCGCGCACGCGGGCGGCTCCGCGGCGGTGGTCACCGGGAACGGCGGCGGGGCGGCCGAGACCTTCAGCGCGTCGATATCGCGGATCAAGGTCCGCTCGGCGTAAAACGGCGACAGCCGCAATTGCGTCCCCAGGCACGGGGCAAACGACCCGGCCGGCTCGCGGACGGTCACCTGATGATCCGCTCCGGGCAGGGTCAGCCCGAGCGTCCACTTGGCGCTGCACGACGGCTGGGCCGTCGCAGACATCGCGGTCACTACCGCGCTCTGGCCAGGCTGGAGCACGATCCGCGCGTCCGGGACGAGCGCGAGATTGCTGAACCGCACATCGCTGATTCTCGTCGCCATTGTCTCTCCCGGCGCCACGTGCACGGCGGCGCGCGGCCAGCCGCTCAGCGAGCATGGCGTGCCGGCGTCATTGCGAAACAGCAGGTTCCATGCTTGTTCGCCCATCCCCTCGGCCGGATCCCCGGGGATCGCGGTCGGCACGCTGATGCGAAGCTCGTTGGCCCGGCACGTCGGCGTGCCGGAAACCGCAGCGGCGGCGGAACCGGAGGCGGACGCCGCGGTGGCGCTCACCATGACGAGAGCCAGCGCCGCGGTCATCGCCCATGGCGCGTTATGCGGCTTCGGCGTGATCCGGGCCATATTCGCAATACCTCCAGCGGTCTGGTGATGCAGGCTGGCGGTGGCGGCAGCAGTCCAACGCGCTCGGCATCTTGCGAGACAGCCGCGAGCTGAACTCATTTCCGGGCTGTCCGGTTTCTACAGATTGGCAGTGGCCCGCCATGGCCCGACGGTCAGGTATTCCCCCTCGGCGTTTCGTCAGGTAATTCTCCCCGGGCCTGGCGTTCGCTCCTGTTTTACAGGCCGTTTCCTTCTCCGTCGAGGCGACACGCCCGGGACCTTGCTATTTTTCGCTCGGAATCCGGCTTGCCGCGCTGCGAAGCGGTGCCATGCGGCTTATGACCGGGTGCCGGTTATGAGCCGTTCGCGGTCAAATGCCGCCGAGGTGATTCGCCAGCCGCCAGCCGACCTCGATGATTCAGGGGTCGGTCGTGGCTGTTTACTGGTTGTAGGGTGCCGGTTTTCTTCCGGTCTGGGCGGTTTCCGCGGTTGCGGTGCGTGGCGGCGTCTGCTCCCGCCCCGCCCGACCCGATGACCCGCCGCCGGGCAGCGCCGGAAGACACCAGGCAACTGCCTCCTTGAACGAACTCGGTCGGCGTTTGTGTCTCGCGGGGCGGCGGCTGAGTACCCGCACCTCGTGGCTGTGCTGTGCCAGCCGATCAACAACCAGTGGTCCCGGCGCCCGGTACTGCCGACGACCAGGATCAGCCCATGCGGTCATTTGCTGAGGAGAAGGCCCGGTGCTAGCGATGAGGCCGAGTCGGGAGCGGAAGGCGCGCGCCGCTGGCGTACTTGATATACACTAGTGGTAGCTATCAATTAAGAGGGTGCCATGGCTGATACCGGGATCGCAAGGCTCTTCACCCACGGTAGGAGCCAGGCAGTGCGCCTGCCCAAGGAGTTCCGGCTGCCCGGCGACAGGGTGCGCGTCCGGCGCATGGGAGACGGCGTGCTGCTGGAGCCGATCGCCTCCGACATCGACGCGTGGTTTGCCGAACTGGACCGCTTCGCGGACGTGCCGCTGTTCGAGGACGGCAGGAACCAGCCGCCTGTGCCTGGTGATGAGGACATCTTCGGTTGAACTACCTTCTCGACACCAATGCCGTGGTCGCGCTGCTGCGGAACAAGCCCGCCGGGGTGCGGGAGCGGTACCGGGAGGCGGAAGCGGCTGGTGACTACCTCGCGCTCTCGTCGGTCGTCTTGTCCGAGCTGTGGTACGGCGTGGCGAAGAGCGGTCAGGTGCAGGAAAACACCGAGCGCCTGCGGGTATTGCTCTCGGGTGACCTGGACCTGCTTGACTTCGATGACGAGGACGCCCGCACCGCCGGTCAGGTACGCGCCGGCCTGGAGAAGGCCGGGACGGCGATCGGCGCCTACGATCTGCTGATCGCCGGGCAGGCGCTGCGACGCGGGCTGACGGTGGTCACGGCCAACACCTCCGAGTTCAGCCGGGTCACCGGCCTGAGCTGGCAGGACTGGACGACCTAGCGAAGAAATGTCACAACCCCGACACGGGCTTCCCGGCGCCGGCCGGCCCGAGGAAGCCGAAGACCTCGCCGTCGCCGACCTCGAAGGAGACGTCCTCGAACGCGATCCGGTCGCCGGAACGCTTGCCGAGATTACGGACCGAGAGCGCCGCGGCGCCCGCCCGGGCGCCGTCCCTGCTGTCCGTCACGCCGCCCTCCCGCAGCCGGCCCCCTCCGCGGCCGCCGCCTGACCGCCCGTCCCGTCGGCGGGTGCCAGCCGCGGGCTCAGCGCGGGCAGGCGTGTCAAGCGCGAGCCAGGCAGATGACAGGTTCGCCCGGCTGACAGTGCAGCGGCGTGGGATCAGGCCTCGCCGGGCTCGGCGATCATCGCCGTCGCGATCCGGCGGAAGCCGATTCTGGCGTAGATGCGGGCGACCGCGTCGTCGGTGGCGGACAGGAACACGGTCCGCGCCCGCCGCCGCAGCGCGTCGGCGGCAAGCAGCGCGGTGACCGCCGCGCCCATGCCGCCGCGCCGGAAGGCGGGCAGCACGCCCACGCCGGTGATCTCGGCGACTCCGCCCTCGGCCTGGCAGCTTCCCGCCGCCAGCGGGCCGTCGGGGCCGAACGCCGCGGCGAGCACCGACTGCCCCGAGCGCAGGCGCTCGCGGAGCATCGCGATGCTGCCGCCATCGTGGTCGGCGGCGATCTTGTCTCGCTCCGCGGTGCCGGCCTCGCCGACCGCGGTCCCCGGATGACCGAACGCGACCGGCGGCACCGCCCAGACCCTGTCGAGTTCGGCGTCGTCGGCGGCGACGATCCGCACGGTGACGCCCGGCGGCAGCGGGGGCGGCGCCGCCGCGGGCCCGGTGAGCACCATGAGCGGGTGGGCGCGCACCCGCAGGTCGGCCTCGGCCGCGGCGGCCGCCATCTCCGGTGCCACCTGCTCGATCCACTCGAACGACTCCGGGATGACCAGCTCGCGCTGCCTGGCACGGACCCTGCGGACGTCGGCGCCGGTGACCGGCGGCCGCGGGCCGCGTTTGGGCCGCGCGTAGTAGGGCCAGCCCGGGCCGGTGGGGACGAAGAGAACGAGCGGGCCGTGCTCGTCGGCCCGTGCCCGGCGCCGCGGCACCGCGTCGCAGAACGCGTCAATCCGCTCGATGACCTCGTTCTCTCCCACAGCAGTACTTACCTTATGGTCCGGCGCGCGCGAGTCAACTTCGTTGTCGAACCCGCAGGCACCGGCTCGTTCGGCATACTGCTTCCCCAGCCCCGCCTGCCGGTCGCGTTCCCCGCCGCCGGGGGCGGCCAAATGCACGTCCCCTCGGCATGTCAACCCGGAGCCGGCGCGGCGCGTCCCAAGTCAGGCAGGGCCGCAACAATCCGCTCCGATGAGGGGACGACTGCCGAGGGGGCTACCGTGAACGAGGCCGGCAATTCAGCCGGGGCCGCCTGCCCGGAGGGGCGCCTGCTTGCGCTCAGGTGCCTGGGTATCCCGGAAGTAGCGACACGGACGCCCGTGACCAGGAGCCGGGCACTCATGCAGCGGCTGGCCGCATACTGCGCCCGGATCAGGCCGCGCAACACCGCACGGCTCGCGTCGCTGGTGCTGCGGATGGGCGAGGAAATCGACAGGCGCGACCGGATGATCGACGTGGCGCTGCGCGCCACGTCGACGACGTCTACGTCCACTCCAACCAGCCCGGCCGGACGGTCACGGCCGCCGCAGGCAACGGCGCATGTCACGGCTACCGCACCGACTCGAGCGGCTACGCGGATGTCTACCTGTCCGCCGCCGCCGGCGACATGGTCAAGGTGAGGGTCGGCTCGGCGTCATGTTCCGCGACCGCCTAGCCGGCACTCGCGAGCGGGGCAGCCGGGGATCGCGTTGACGCGGCGGCCCGCCGGCTACCCCGCCTTCTCGGCCGCGGAGATGGCCCGCCGCCGCGACGCGGTCACCGCCGTGCTCGCCGAGCACGGCGTGGGCGCCGCGCTGGTGTACGGCGCGGACCGGTCCGGGTCAGCGGTGCCCTGGCTGACCGGGTGGCCGGTCACCCGCGAGGCGGCGCTGCTGGTGCGCCCGGGCGAGCAGGACGTGCTGTTCGTCTGCTACGACAACCACGTGCCGAACGCGCGGCGCCTGGCGCCGTCGGCGGACGTCCGGCCGGGCGGGCGGTCGGCCCTGGGCGCGGCCATCGGCTGGCTGTCGGGTCGGCGACCCGGCCCCGGCGGGCTCGGGGTGATCGGCCCGGTCCCGGCACGCTGGGCCGGGCGGCTGGCGGCCGCCGCCGGCGACCTGGTCTACCTCGACGAGCCTTACACCCGGTTGCGGCTGGTCAAGTCCGCGGAGGAGATCGCCTGGCTGCGCCTGGGCGCGCAGCTGAGCGACGACGCGGTCGCCGCGCTCGCGGCCGCCGCCCGCCCGGGGATGAGCGAGCCGGAGTGCTGCGCCAGCCTGGAAGGCGGATACGTCGCCGCCGGCGGCGAGACCCACATCCACTACCTGGGCGCGACCGCGATGGCCCGGCCGGACCTGTGCGTGCCCGCGCAGTGGCCGTCGGCCCGCCGCCTGGCCGCCGGGGACGTGCTCAGCTGCGAGGTCAGCGCGAGCTACCACGGCTATCCCGGCCAGGTGCTGCGCACGTTCACGATCGCGGCCGACCCCACACCGCTGTACCGGGACCTTCACGACGTCGCCGAGGCCGCGTTCGGCGCGGTCACGGCCCGGCTCGCCGCGGGCGTGGCCGCAAGCGACCTTGCCGCGGCGGCGGCCGAGGTCATCCTCGGGGCCGGGTACACGGTCTACGACGACCTGCTGCACGGGTACGGCGGCGGCTACCTGCCGCCCGTGCTGCGGCGGGCCGACGTGGAGCGGGCCGGCGCCGAGGATTTCACGCTGGCGGCCGGCATGACCGTGGTGGTCCAGCCCAACGTCATCACCCGCGACGAGCGAGCCGGCGTGCAGACCGGGGAACTGGTGCTTGTCACGCCGGACGGCTGGGAGCGCCTGCACCGTTACCCGCCCGGGCTGCGCCGGATCGGTGACTGACCCGCGTCTCGCCGCCGCGAGCTGGGGTGGAACCGCCTAGAGCTGGTTCCACTGGTACGTGGTCAGCCCGTATCGTCTCGCGACCGGGTTCCACAGGCGGACGAACGCCCGCTTGCCGGCGGTCGCCCGGCCGTCTGGGACATAGGAGGCCCGCAGGCCGGCGTCGGATCGGCTGTCCCGGTGGCAGCCGCGGGCGATCTCGTCGTGCGCCCACCCGGCCAGATCGGTGTCCGCCTGGGCTGAGGCCTGCCAGGCGCCTGCCAGGTCCTGCAGCATCGCGGCGGGAAGCAGGGAACGGCCGGGCAGGCTGCCGAGCAAGGACAGCAGGCGCTTGCGGGAGCCGGCCGCGCGGGCGAAGGTCCGCGCGTCCCGGCCCAGGGACGGGCCGCAGCCGCGCACGTCCGCGACCGCATCGATGACGGCGGCGCGGTCGGTGACACTCTGCGCCAGCAGCCCGGACAGCCGCACCGCCGCCTGCCGCGCGGCCTGCGACGAGGCAGGCGGCCTGATACCCGCGGCGCCGCTTGCGGCGGTGCTGCCGGAGCGGGCCCGGGCCACGACGAGCGCGGCCACGATCGCCACGAGCGCGGCGGCCACGATCACCGGGACCAGCCGGCGGCGGGAACGCCGCGGGCCGCCAGCCGGCCGCAGGCCGCCGAGGATCGCCGCGGGCAGGTCGCCGGACGGCGCCGGCCCCGGGCCGTCCACCCGTGTCGGCTCCGGATCGGCGAGCGGCGGTTGCCCGGCGCCCGGCGGCGCCGGCCACGGCCGCGGGCCGGGCGGCGGGGGCGGCGGACGCCTGGGCACGTACCACGAATCCCAGGGCGCGGACTCCGGTTGCGGCCGCGGAGCGGCCGCGGATGACGCCGGCGGCAACGCGGCCGGCGATGCGGGGACCGCTGGCGACGGCGCGCTCGGCGGATGGGGCGGCGCGGCACCGCCGCTGGCCGGCCGCCCGCAGACCGGGCAGAACCGAGATCCGGGCTGCACGGGGTGCCCGCACGCCGGGTCACGGGAACCGGATAGGCCGCCCATAGTCACAGCAGGCTAGGCCACGTGTCGCCGCCCGCCAACCGGAACGTGACTACTGCCGAGATCGCCGCCGCGACCATTGACGCAACCATCTGGTTGCTATAAAATGGCAACCGTTAGATTGCTACTTGATGGGAGGCGTCATGGGCTTTCCTGATCGCATCGAGCGAACGGTGCAGCTGGCACACCCGCCGGCTGCGGTGTGGGCGGCGCTCACCACCGCCGAGGGGCTGGGCAGCTGGTTCGGCGACGAGGCGACGATCGACCTGCGCCCAGGCGGGCTGGCCCGGATGAGGTGGGCCGGCGGCCCCACGGTCGAGATGCGCGTGGAACGGGTCGAGGAGCCGACCGTGTTCGGGTTTACCTGGCCCATCTACGGCCTGCCGGAGGAGGATCCGCGGCGCACCTACGTCGAGTTCACCCTCGAACCGGCCGGGGAGGGCACGCGGCTTACCGTGGTCGAGACCGGTTTCGCCCAGCTGCCCGAGGACGCCTACCGCAAGGCGTACGACGGCAACGCCCAGGGCTGGGCGAAGGAGCTGGCCGAACTGGCCGGCTACCTCGATGCCGCCTGACATCGAGGCAGGCGCCGAACCTGACATGGAGGCGGTGGCCGAACAGGTCTTCATCGCCCTGGCCGACCCGACCCGGCGCGCCATCTTGGCCGCGCTGGCATCCGGGGGCCCGGCCACGGCCACAGACCTGGCCCGGCGGCTGCCGATCAGTCGGCAGGCGATCGCCAAGCACGTGGCGCTGCTGGCCGGAGCGGGCCTGCTGAGCCCCGAGCCGGGGGAACGGCGCCGGGTCCGCTACCGGCTGAGGTCGGCGCCCATGCGGGTGGCGCAGCAGTTCCTGGCCGCGCTGGCCCGCGACTGGGACGGCCCGCTCGGCGCGCTGCGGGACCACCTGGACCGCGGCGCTCGCCGGCGCTCCGCAACCTCACCTGACCCGACCCGGGGACACCATGGCTGACCGCGGATTCACCACCGCACCGGCGGCCGCGCTGGCGGTGACGCTCGGGCCCGCCGCCGCGTGCTGGGTCGTCGCGGTCCGGCAGATGCACGGGATGGACATGGGGACAGCGACCAGGCTCGGCTCGTTCGCGTTCTTCACCGGGGTGTGGGTGGTGATGATGGCGGCGATGATGCTGCCGGGCGCGGTCCCGGCGGTGCTCAGCCGCGCTCGCGCCGCCGGCGGGGTGCGCGCCGTGCCGCCGTTCATCGGGTCCTACCTCGCCGTCTGGGCGCTGGCGGGCGCGGCGGTGTACGCGCTGTACCGGCCGCACGGGCCTGCCGCCGCCGCCGCCGTCGTGATCGCGGCCGGCGCCTACGAGTTCACGCCGGTCAAGCGGCACTTCCGCCGCCGCTGCCGGGACAGCGTCGGCCCCGGATTCCGGTTCGGGCTCTGCTGCGCCGGCTCGAGCATCGGACCGATGGCCATGCTGGTGGCGCTGGGCGTCATGAGCGTCACCTGGATGTCGGTGACCGCCATCCTCGTCCTGGCCCAGAAGCTGCTGCCGCCCAAGGCCGCCGTCGACGTGCCGGTGGCGCTGGCAATCACCGGGCTTGGCATCTGGATCATCCTCGCGCCCTCGTCGGTTCCCGGGCTCACGCCGCCGATGTGACGCGCCCTCAGCGGCGCGGGCCGCGCCGGGACCGGGCCAAGCCGACCACGACAAGTAAGGAGACGACCAATGACCAGTCACAAGACAGGAACGCGCGAACAGTGGCTTGCCGCCCGGCTGGAACTGCTGCAGGCCGAGAAGGAGCACACGCGGCGCGGCGACGAACTGGCGCGGCGGCGCCAGGAACTCCCCTGGGTGCGGATCGACAAGGACTACCGGTTCGAGACCGACGACGGCACGGCATCCCTCGCCGGCCTGTTCCGAGGACGCTCGCAGCTGCTCATCTATCACTTCATGTTCGGGCCCGGCTACACCGCTGGCTGTCCCGCCTGCTCGGCGATCGCGGACGGCTTCAACGGCTTCGCGATTCACCTGGCCAACCATGACGTGATGCTCTGGGCGGTGTCGCGCGCTCCGCTGGAGAAGCTGCAGGGCTACAAGCAGCGGATGGGCTGGAGCTTCCCCTGGGCCTCCTCGTTCGGGAGCGACTTCAACTACGACTTCGACGTCTCCTGCACCCGGGAACAGGAGCGTGCGGGCACGTTCGAGTACAACTACCGCGAGTCGCCGGTGTGGTCGCCGCCGGAGGACGCGAGCGGGCCATTCGATGCGTGGGCCGCAACGACGGGCACCGACTGGGCGACCTACACGCGCGAGCGCCCCGGCATGAGCGCGTTCGCGCTCGAGGACGGAGCCGTCTACCACACGTACTCGGCCTACGCGCGCGGCCTGGACGGCCTCTGGGGCATGTACCAGTGGCTCGACCGGGCCCCGCGAGGGCGAAACGAGGCGCGCGGCCCCGGCGACCCGCTCAACTGGTTCCGCCGTCACGACGAGTACCGCGACCCGAACGGGGCCGGCGGATAGCCGGACCCGGTGGCCGGGCGCGCCGCGGTTCGGCGTCTCGTCCGGTTCAGGCACGCCAGCTGTTTCACCGCGGCCCTGCGCCCACTGGCCGGCGGCCGGCCCCGGCCTCCGCTAGCCAAGCAACCGGTCTCCTCGGCCCGGCAAGGCCGGACCGGAGACAGCGGCGGCGCCAAGACCGCGTTGCCACCCGGCGGGATCGCGATGTATCGTGTCTTCGCGCGGGCTGGAGGTGAGCATGGCTGGAGGTGGACCGCCGCAGGCCGACGGCGACGTGCGCGAGCGCGCCGAGACCTATCTCCGCCTGCTGGCAGAAACCGAGCTTCGCCGCGCGCTGCGCCCGGCCGCGATCCGCCTGCCGGGCCCCGGGGCCGCCTCGCTGGCGCTGCGCGCCGCATGCCGGGTGCTGCCGCCCGCGGCCGGGCTCGCGGGGCGGGCCGCGCGCCCGCTGGATCCGCTCGTCCGCCGCGTGCTGGCAACGCGAGAGCGCGTCCAGGGCCGGGCGCTTCCGGCGCCCAGCCCGGCCGCGCGGTGGGCATTCGGCGCCGTCTCGGGGCTCGCGGCGGCCGTCTCGACGTCGGCCGGTGCGGTTGGGCGCGCGGGAGGGCAGCTACACCGGATCGTCCGGAGCCGTCAGGCGGCCGGGCGGTTTCACGGCACTGGGCACGCCCGCACGGGGCTGGACCGGGTCGGCCGCCTCGCGTCGGACTTCGCCGCCGCCGAGCTGATCGACCCGGCGGCTGCCGACTCGCTCACGGACGGGCTGGAGTCCGCCCTCGCCGCGCGGTCCCTGCTCCAGCCGCGCGGGCCGGGCCGGGCGATGCGCCGGAGGATCCGGCAGCAGCGAGGGTCACCCGGCGGCGGGCAGGTCGTCGCGATACCGCTCGGCCTGCCCGTCACCACCCCCTCCGAGGACGGCCAGATCCAGGTCACGCTGCTCGCGCTGATCCTCGCCCAGGACCGGGCCGAGGTCACCCTCACCGGACGGCTGCCCGCGGTCCCGGGCGGCGGGGCGCGGCAGCGCCGCCACCCGCCCGAGCCGCTGAGCGGTTCGGCGACCGACGACCGGGGCGCCGTGTACCAGGCCCATTTCGGCGGGGGATGGGACGAGTCCCGCATCGACGGCGCGCTCAGCTTCCACCCGGTACCGCCAGCGCACGTGCGCTGGCTGGACGTCAAGGTCGGCAAGAGCGACCCGGTGCGCGTTCAGCTTGCTGGGAGCCAGCCGGTCACCGCGGCTTGGGTCGAGGAGCATGCCAGCCCGGTGGAACGTCTTATCGACTCCCGGGCCGAGCGCTTGCTCCGCCATCACCGGCTGCACGGCGCGGGCGACGTCGCGGTGGCGCCCGAGGCCATCGCCGCGCTCCGTGAGGTCGGCGCGGTCGGGCCGGACAGCCCGGCGCTGCGCCGGCTCGCCACACAGCTGCGGCGGCTCGGATGCGACTGTGCGGTGATCGGGGACGTGCCGTCGGCGGACCTGCCCGAGTCCTGGGCCAGCGTCCTGGATAACCTGGGCGCGTACGACGGGCCGGTCGGCGTCAGCCCGCTGGCCGTGGTCTTCCCCGAGGTCGACGGAACCCGCTGCGTGCTCACCGGGCTGCGCTCGGAGCCGGGCTCGGCGTCGCTGCAGCTCGTCGGCTGGGGCTGGTCGCCACACGGCTGGCCGGGTTTGCCCGGCGAGACGACGTGGCCGTCGGTGTGGGCGCGCGACGACGCCGGGCGCTGGCACATCGCCGCCGGCAACGGCGGGGGCTTCGGCGGCGGCCACGCGGACGTGACGCTCCGGCTGACCCCGCCGATCCATCCCAGGGCAACGTCGCTGGAGATCACGCTGGTGGGCAAGTCCGGCCGGGCGACCGCGACGGTCCCGCTGGCCTGGCAGGCAGCGCCATGACCGCGCCCTGGTGGGCAACGTTCGGCCCGGCCGAGGCGACCTTGCGCTGCGGCGATCAGCAGCACCGGCTGCGCTGGGAGGCCGGGCGGCTCACCGCCGTGGACCACCCCGAGGCCGAGGGCGAGCTGGTGCTGGGCGCGCTCGGCGGCGACCAGCCGGAGTGCATCCGGCTGCTGCGCGCCTGGGGTGAGCACTGCGACGACCTCGACGTGCTCATGCTCGGCTCCCGCTCCGCAACCGACGTGCTGACCGTCGATTCCCACGACGCCGAGCGCCTCCGCGCGGGGTTGCCGGGCTGGACCGGCTACGCGCCGCTTCCCGGCTTGGCTCGCGGCGGGGTAATCCCGGCAATGCCGCCTACCTGGGGCTCGCTGTGGTTTCGCACCCTGCGTAGCTTCGCGGTGAACGCCCGTGCCCTGCCCCGCGGCACCGCCAGCTACGGGCCGGGATCCGCGGCCCTGGCGGCACGGGTGGCACCGCTCCGCGCGACGCGACGCGGCGCATTCCTACCGCACGTGCCGGGCGGCGCTCGCGCCTTCTTGGGCGGCATGGGCCAGGACCTGGACCGCGAGCTCGCCCGGCGCGCTGAGCTACTTGAGCTGCTCGCGCTCGGCCCCGCCTTCCAGTTCCGGCTTTGCGCCACGGTCGCCGCCGCCTGGTCACAACACGATGCAGCCACGGCACGCCCCGCGCTGGCCGCCGCCTTGGCCGGCCGCCTTGCCCCGGCGGTCGCCGCCTGGCTGCACGTCAGCCCGGACGAGGTCCGGGTGTCGCTGGCGGAGGGCGGGCGCGGGCTTCTTTGGGACGGAGATCGGTGGCGGGCGGGCATCGGGTGGGTCGCCGCGGTGTGGGGAGCTGGCCTGGCCGTGATCGACGGCCACCTGGTCGCCGACGTGACCGACGCCGAGTTTCCGAACGCTGATGTGCTGGCGCTGGAGGCGCCGGGCGCTGAGCCGGCCGTTCTGGCCGTGCGGTGCGAGGACGCCACCGGCCCGCCGCAGGGCCCCCGGTGGCGCATCGTCAGACCGTGACCACGGCATCCGGGGGCACCTCTTGCCGACGTTGATTCCCGGCACGAGACGTCAGCGTGAGCACTCCTGGTGGCTGGCCCAGCCGGTGAAGGTCGCGTCGAGTGAGTCGATGAGGCGGGTGAAGGTGTGGTCGACCGATTGGGGCAGGCCGAACCCGCCGGCCGCTTCCAGGGTGGTGAACCCGTGCAGGGCGACCCGCAGCATGCGGATCGCGTCGACGGCGTCGCTTCCGCCGATCTGGTAGCCGTCGAGCACGGCGAGCAGGACAGCGACCGCCGCCTCGCCCGCGGCCAGGTGCTCCCTGTCGCCGGGGTTGGAGGCCCGGACGCTGGCCGCGGCCCGGCCGGGGTGGGCGGCGGCGTAGGCGCGGTAGGCGCGGGCCATGGCATGCAGGGCATCGCGGCCGGAGCGGCCGACCGCGGCCGCGGACATCGCTGCGGTCAGTTCCCGCACGCCGAGCACCGCCAGGTCGCGTTTGAGCGAGTCGAGGCCGTCGATGTGCTTGTACAGGCCGGGGAGCGAGACGCCGAGGCGTTTGGCGACAGCGGCCAGGGTGAGGCGCTCCAGGCCTGCCTCGTCGGCCACCGCTGCGGCCTCGGCGACGACCCGCTGGGGGGTCAGGCCCATGCGTGGCATGGGGCGTTCCTCCCAGCCCGGGCCGCGGCGCCACGCGCGCCCGCACGCGGCGCCCGCTCGCGGGCCATTACCGGCCCGGTCGGCCGAGCACGATGCCCGCCCCGGTCACCCAGGCCAGCAGCAGCGGCAGCGATACCCACGCGACTTGGGCGAAGGCGGCGTTCAGCAGCGCGTACCCGATGCCGGACATGGTGATCGCGGCGGCCAGCGCCACCCCGGCCCACCGCAGCCAGCGCGGCAGCAGCCCGGTCTGCCGGGCCAGCACGGTGCCCGCGGCGGCCATCGCGGCCAGCACGAACATCTTCACCCCGTCGAGCCGGTTGAGCGCCTCAGTCACCGCCGCCGCGGTTCCAGCATGGCCGGCGGGCACCGCCGAGATGGTCAGGTACAGGCCCAGCCCGCACTGCACCAGCGCTATCGCGGCCGCTGCGGCGCCTGCGCCCAAGGTGAGCCAGGCCGCCCGGCCGGCGCCCGCGCGCAGGCCGGCCCGCCCCAGGGCGAACGCCACCACGGCCAGGGCCAGCGACGCGGTTCCCTCGGTGAGCAGGAACTGCGCGGCCGCGGCCCCCTGGTGTCCGGCATAGTCGGCCACCACCTGGGCGCCGGTGGAGCGTACGTCGGTCGAGGACGGCGCGACGGCAAGGCCCGCCAGCCACGACGCGATGTAGGCGAGGCCGGCCACCGCCGGCACGCTCAGGAGGCCCAGGCCGCGGGACGCCGGGGTGGCACGCGTGGGGGCAGCGGTCTGCGGTGTCATGAACAACTCCCAGTCATCGGTTAGTTAAGATAACCCATAGGTTAATCTAATTAACTATGCTTGTCAAGACAGCTCCGACGTGGTACCTGGCGCGCGGTGCCCAGCCCAATGCGGGCCCGGACATTTCCCGGCCCCTGGTATGCCGCCACTGCCGGCGCACGGCCGGCTCGGCTACCTGGCTCGAGACCTCGGAACCCACCCCGGCCGACGCATCCTCATGTGTGCGACCGGTACCTCAACACGCGGATCGCCCTGCAGTTCGCCCCCCTGCCCCCGACGGGCGAACTGCATCTGACACCGTCGCGCGATGCGCCTGCCAGAGGCATGCCCGCGGCGGGTCGCCCCTCAAGGAGCGGGCCGGTGTCAAGGGGTTTCGGCCGCCGCAGGCGTCACCGGCCGACCAGAACGGCGGGAGTGTGCGCGTCCCTCGAGACGAGCGCCGATCACGCGAGATCCCCTGCCTACCCAGCGTCTGGGCTAGGCCCGGGCGTTAGCCCTGCTCGCCAACGGTGCGGGGCCCGGCTGGGTCAGTTACGCCTGATCGCGGCTAGCCACGCCTGGACCTGCGTCGTGCCGTTCATCGGGTTGATCTCGAAGGTGTCGGCGGTAATTGACTCGACGGCCCAGCCGTCGCTGAACGCCGCGCGCAACTCGTCCGCGCGGACGCGGCGCGGGCCCCAGGTCCCTGGCTGCCGGTCGCTGAAGCACATGAGGTAGCAAACGCCGGCCGGCCTGAGCACGGCCGCGAGGCTGGCGACGTACCGGGCCCGGTCGTCGTCGCCGAACACGTGGAACACCCCGCTATCGATCACGGTGTCGGCAGTGAGGCCGAGGCGGTGGAGGTCGAGCGCGTCTGCGACGTCGAACCGCGCGGTCAGCCCGCGCTCGGATGCTTTCGCGCGCGCCCGCGCGATCGCGGTCGGCGCAACGTCGATGCCGGTGACATCGGCGCCGTGGCTGGCTGCCAGCAGCGCGTTCTCGCCGGTGCCGCAGTCGGCGTCGAGAAGGCGGCCGGTCAGGCGGCCCTCGTCAGCGAGCCGGGCGAAAGCCGGCTGCGGCCTGCCGATGTCCCACGGAGCCGGCGTGCCCGCCGTGTAGCTGGCGTCCCATTCCGGGTGCGCTTGTTCCGTCATGACTCGGTGCCTCCGCACAATCGTGGTCCCGGTCCCAGTCTCTCGCGCCGCGGCCAGTGAGCCGTGACCGATACTGTTATCGTCGGCGCCCGGGACTCGGATGTTCACTGGGTGGGCGGGTGGCCGCGCCAGCGCTGGCCGGGCTGCCGGTCACGATTCCCGGTCCGGCTATCCCGAACCCAGCCATGAGCTCGGCATTGCCCCTTCGGACATCACGATTACAGCCCGCCGCAGCGTCAGCGAGCCGCATCGGCCGCGAACGTCGATCGGCGCCTGGGTCACGGTTGGAGGACGACCCGGCCGGGGATGCCGCCGGCGTCGTGGCCGGCCATCGACAGTGAGGCGAAGCGCGGCAGCGTGGTGCCTGGTGCCTGGCCGCCGGCGCCGGTCCACGAGCATAACCTTGGATACGTACGGTCACCTCTGGCCGGACAAGGGCGAGTCCACGAAGGCCGTCACCGATGCCGTTATCCTGGCCAGATTCGAGGATTCTGCGCGGTGCGCCGTGACGCACCGCGCAGCTCAGGGCCGATGACTACTACACATCGTAGTACAGCTCGAACTCATGCGGGTGCGGGCGCAGCCGAATCGGGTCGAGCTCGTTGGACCTCTTGTAGTCGATCCAGGTCTCGATGAGGTCGTCGGTGAACACCCCGCCCTCGGTGAGGAAGGCGTGGTCGGCCTCGAGGTTGTCGAGCACCTTGTCGAGCGAGCCGGGAACCTGCGGGATGGCCGCCGCCTCGTCCGGCGGCAGCTCGTACAGGTCCTTGTCCACCGGTTCCGGCGGCTCGATCTTGTTCTTGATCCCGTCCAGGCCGGCCATCAGCATCGCGGCGAACGCCAGGTACGGGTTGCAGGACGGGTCGGGCACGCGGAACTCGACGCGCTTGGCCTTCGGGCTGGTGCCGGTGATCGGGATCCGGGCGCATGCCGAGCGGTTGCGCTGCGAGTAGACCAGGTTGACCGGCGCCTCGAAGCCGGGAACCAGCCGGTGGTAGGAGTTCGCCGTCGGGTTGGTGAAGGCGAGCAGCGACGGCGTGTGCTTGAGCAGGCCGCCGATGTAGTACCGGCCGGTGTCGGACAGGCCGGCGTAGCCGACCTCGTCATAGAACAGCGGCGCGCCGTCCTTCCACAGCGACTGGTGGCAGTGCATCCCGTTGCCGTTGTCGCCGAACAGCGGCTTCGGCATGAACGTCACGGTCTTGCCCGCCGCCCGCGCGGTCGACTTGACGACGTACTTGTACGTCATCAGCGCGTCGGCCATCGCCAGCAGCGGCTTGAACCTGATGTCGATCTCGGCCTGGCCCGCGGTGCCGACCTCGTGGTGCTGCATCTCGACCTCGACGCCGCACGCGATCAGGTTGCTGACCATCTCCGAGCGCAGGTCGGTGTAGTGGTCCATGGGCGGTACCGGGAAGTAGCCGCCCTTGTACCTCGGCTTGTAGGCGAGGTTGCCGCCCTCCTCGTCCTTGCCGGTGTTCCAGGCGCCTTCCTCCGAGTCGATGTGGTAGTAGCCCTCGTTGGCCGCGGTCGAGAAGCGGGCGGAGTCGAAGATGTAGAATTCCGCCTCCGGCCCGAAGTACGCCGTGTCGCCGATCCCGGTGCCGACCAGGTAATCCTGCGCCTTGCGGGCGACGTTACGCGGGTCCCTGGTGTAGGGCGCGCCGGTGAGCGGGTCGTGCACGAAGAACGTGAGGTTCAGCGTCTTGCGCGCGCGGAAGGGATCGACCATCGCGGTGCCCGGGTCCGGCATCAGCTGCATGTCGGACTCGTGGATCTGCTGGAACCCGCGGATCGACGACCCGTCGAACATCAGGCCGTCGGTGAAGACGCTTTCGCCGAACGACGCGGCCGGCACGGTGAAGTGCTGCATGGTTCCCGGCAGGTCACAGAACCTGACGTCGACGAACTCCACGTTCTCCTCCGCGATGAAGCGGAGGACCTCCTCGGCACTGCCGAACATCAACCCTCCCGGTGCCTCGCATTCAGGTCTTGTCTCACTGCGCGCGATTCGGACGATAGGTGCCGGCAATTTCCGCGCCGTATCTGATGTGTTTCGCGGATGTTACGGCTCGCCGACCATCGCGGCCAAAGCGCCCACGGCTCATGGTACGGCCGCTTCTCGGTCGCCCGCACCGAGCGGATACGGTGGTGTCATGGCCAAACGACCCAGCCACCGTGGTGCCCTGGCCGCCGCAGCAGAAGCCGGCCCGGCCCAGGCCGGCCCGGCCCAGGCCGGCACCGCCCCGGCGCCGCGGTCCGCCCCGGCGGAGGCCGACGCCGACTATCCCGGCAAGCGGTTCGGCCTGCCGGAGCAGGGCCCGATGTCGGTGGCCAGCATGGGCAGGCGGTTCCTGGCGCTGATCATCGACTGGCTGCTCAGCATGGTGATCGCGCTCTGGCTCACCCACTCGCAGTACTGGACGATCGTCGTGTTCGCGGTCGAGGTCTACGTGCTGACCGCGCTGACCGGGGCAACCGTGGGCAAGCGGCTGTGCGGCATCCGCGTGATCAGGACCGGTGGCGGCCTGGTCGGCTTCCGCTGGGCCCTGGTGCGAACGCTGCTCCTGCTGACCGTCGTGCTGCCGCTGCTCACCGACTACGACAGGCAGGGCGTGCACGACCGGGCCTCCGGCACCATCGTGGTGCGCCTGTAAGCACTCAGCCACGCGAGCGGCTGAGCACTCAGCCACGCGAGCGCCGCGGCCCACGGCGTCAGCGCGCCTTGGGCCTGGGCACCTTGGGCTGCCTGATGTTCCTCGGGATCGGCCCCTTGGGTGCCTGGAGCGACGGCTGCAGCGCCTTGAGCCGGTGGTTGAGGTCGTCGACCGCGACCGGCTTGAGGTTGCGCGGCAGCCGCATGATCTTGCGCTGCAGCTTGCTGAGCGGGACCTGACCCTGCTCGTTCCCCACCTGGAACTCGAAGATCGGAACCTCGTAAGCGACCCGGGCGACGCGCCTCTTCTCCGCGGCCAGCAGGCTGGCCAGCCTGCCGGGGGAGCCCTCGCCGACCAGGATGACGCCGGGCCTTCCCACCGCGCGGTGCACCACGTCCATGTTCCTGTTGGCGGCGATCGCCGGCGTCACCGTCCAGTTCCCGCGCATGTTCTCCAGAACGGCGGCGGCCGCGCCCGGCTGGCCCTCGATGGCCGCGTACTGCGCGGCCTGCGCGAACCTGCCGAACAAGATCATGGCGACCAGCAGGCCGAGCAGCACGCCGAGCGGGATCAGCATCGCAGCCAGGCCGGTGAGCAGCCCGATGATCACCAGCACCGCCAGAATGCCGAGGCCGCTGGCGAACACGATCGGCAGTGCCCTGGGGTTGGCCTGGCGCACCAGGCTGGCCGCCATGCGTATCTGCTTCAGCCGCCCGGCCTTGGCGAGATCCTCAGCCGCCTGGCTGCTGACCGCCGCGCCGGCGGACCCGGACCTCCTCGACATGCGCGCCATGTTCCGCAGCATACTGTGCTGGCCCAGGAGGGCGACCCCCCCTGGAACCCGCTGCGACCCCCGGAGCCCGCGCTAGCCCGCTGCGGTCCCCGCCGCGGCATCGTGCGGCTGGGGGGCGGCCGGCCCGCGCAGGCCGCGCGATGACCGGGCGATGGCTTGCGCGTACAGGCGGCCGGCCCGGTAGGAGGACCGGACGAGCGGCCCGGACATGACCCCGGCGAACCCGAGTTCCAGCGCCCGCTGGCGCAGCTCCGTGAACTCCTCCGGCTTGACCCAACGCTGCACCGGATGATGCCGCGGCGACGGCCGCAGGTACTGGGTGATGGTCAGCAGCTCGCAGCCGGCCGCCCGCAGGTCCCTCATCGCCGCGGTGATCTCATCGCGTTCCTCGCCCAGCCCGAGGATCAGGTTGGACTTGGTGACCAGGCCCGCCGACCGGGCCTCGCGCAGCACGTCGAGCGAGCGCTGGTACCTGAAGCCGGGCCTGATCCGCCGGAAGATCCGCGGCACCGTCTCGATGTTGTGCGCCAGGACTTCCGGCCGGGCGGCGAACACCTCCGCGAGCCGCGCGGGGACCGCGTTGAAGTCGGGGATCAGCAGTTCCACGCCGCAGCCGGGGACCGCGGCATGGATCTCACGGCAGGTCTGCGCGTACAGCCAGGCTCCTCCGTCGGCCAGGTCGTCGCGGGCGACCCCGGTCACCGTCGCGTACCTCAGGCCCATCGCGGCGACGGATTCCGCGACCCGGCGCGGCTCGTCGGCATCGAGCGGCGCCGGCCTGCCGGTGTCGATCTGGCAGAAGTCGCACCGCCGCGTGCACTGATCGCCGCCGATGAGGAAGGTGGCCTCGCGGTCCTCCCAGCACTCGTAGATGTTCGGGCAGCCGGCCTCCTCGCACACCGTGTGCAGGCCCTCCCGGCGGACCAGGCCCTTGAGCTGCGTGTACGCAGGACCCGTGCGCAGCCTTGTCTTGATCCACGGCGGCTTGCGCTCGATCGGGACCTGGCTGTTGCGGGCCTCGAGGCGCAGCATGCGCCGCCCTTCCGGTGCCAGCACCATGTTTCCAGCGTATGTCGCTCAGACCGCGGACAACGCGCCCGGCCGCTGCCTGAGGGCCCGGGAATCGTCGACGCGGCGCCAGCTGCGGTAGCCGAGGGCGTCGGCCAGGTGCCGTTCCACGGCCGGCATCACGTCGGCGACGCTGACGTGCCGGCCGGCCTCGGCGGACAGGGTGGTCACCCCGGCGTCCCGGATGCCGCACGGCACGATGCGGTCGTACCAGGACAGGTCGTTGTCGCAGTTCAGCGCGAAGCCGTGCATGGTGACGCCCCTGGATACCCTGGCGCCGATCGCCCCCACCTTGCGGTTGGGCTGGGCGGCACCGCCGGGCACCCAGGCGCCGCTGCGCCCCGGGACGCGGGAGGCGGCGACCCCGAACTCCGCGCAGGTCCTGATCATGGCCTCCTCGAGTGCGCGCACGTAGGCGAGCACGTCCACCGGCTCGCGGAGCTTGACGATCGGGTACCCGGTCAGCTGTCCCGGCCCGTGCCAGGTGATCTTGCCGCCGCGGTCCACGTCGATGACCGGCGCGCCCGCATCACCGAACGGCCGGTCCGACGCCGCGGTCCGCTTGCCCGCCGTGTACACCGGCTCGTGCTCCAGCAGCAGGCAGCTGTCCGGGACCTCGCCGGCCACCCGGCTGGCGTGGATGCGTCGCTGGAGCTGCCAGCCGTCGAGGTACGGGACGGGGACGGGGCCGAACGTCAGGTAGACAAGCTCGCTCACGGTGCCAAGCCTATGCGCGGGACGGGGGAGCGCCGCCGCTGCGCCGGCGGTGACCGACAATGGGCAGGTGATCGACGAGGCTGAACTGCGCCGGATGAGCCCGGACGAGCGACGTGAACTGGCCAGGGCACTTGCCGCGATCGACCTGCCGCACCCCATGATGGACCCGCGGGTCCGGCGCCGCAGGCGGGCTGGCCTGCTGCTCATGATGGGCTGCTGCGTCGGCCTTGCCATCTGGATCGCGGTCCTCATCCTGACGCTGCCGCAGCGCTATACCTCGACCGACTGGCGGACGGCGTGGGTGGGGCTCGACATCGCCGAGCTCGCCGGGTTCGCCGCCACCGCGTGGGCGGCCTGGCACCAGCGCCAGGTGGTCATCTTCCTCGCGGTCGTCACCGGCACGCTGCTGTTGTGCGACGCGTGGTTCGACCTGGCGCTCGACTACGGCTCCGACGGCTTCGCGCTCAGCGTGGCCACCGCGGTGCTCGCCGAACTGCCGCTCGCATTCATGCTGTTCGCCGCCGCCCGGCGGCTGGCCAGGGTGACCGTGGGGACGCTCATGGAACTGGCCGGGCTCCCCGGGCCGGTGCCGCCGCTGTGGCGGGTGCCGCTGTTCGCGGACGGCCTGCACGAGGCGCTGCCCGCCCGGCTGCGGCGGCAGCGCAGTCCTGTCACGGCCGGACCGCGCGCCTCGTCGTAGCGGGATCGGCACATCCCGAGGGGACGAGGGTGAGCTGACGTGTCACATCCGGCAGGGCTCCGGCGTCGTAGCGGGCGGTAATCCAGACAAGCACCCACGAAACGGAGTCATCATGCGAGTCTTCATCGCCGGGGCCACCGGAGTGGTCGGCAGGCACCTGGTTTCCGCCCTGATCGCGGGGGGCCACGAGGTCACCGGCACCACGCGCTCGCCCGCCAAGGCCGCCGAGCTGCAGGACCTCGGCGCGACGCCGGTGATCGCCGACGGCCTGGACCGCCGGGCCATCGTCGACGCGGTCAAGGCCGCGCAGCCGGACGTGATCGTGCACCAGATGACCGCGCTGGCCGGCCTGCGCAGCTTCCGCAACTTCGACAAGCAGTTCGCGGTCACCAACGAGCTGCGCACCAAGGGCACCGACTACCTGCTGGAGGCCGCCCGGCAGGTCGGCGCCCGCCGGTTCATCGCGCAGAGCTACGTCGGCTGGAACATCCGGACGCGCGCCGGTCGGCTCGCCACCGAGGAGGACCCGCTGGACCCGGACCCGCTCCCGTCGGCCCGCCAGTCCATGGCCGCGATCAGGCACGTCGAGCAGACCGTGCCCGCCGCGGTGCCCGAGGGCCTGGTACTGCGCTACGGCCCGTTCTACGGCCACGGCGCCTCGGACGCCATGCTGGACGTGGTGCGGAAGCGGCAGCTGCCCGTCATCGGCGGGGGCACGGGCATCTGGTCGTTCTGTGAGGTCACCGACGCGGCCGCCGCGACCGCGGCCGCCGTCAGCCGCGGCGCGCCCGGCATCTACCATGTCGTGGACGACGACCCGGCCCCGGTGCGCGAGTGGCTGCCCTACCTGGCCCAGTGCCTCGGCGCGAAGCCGCCCATGCACGCCCCGGCCTGGCTGGGCCGGCTGCTGGCCGGCCAGGAGGCCGTGTTCATGATGACCGAGTCCCGCGGCGCGGCCAACGAGAAGGCCAAGCGCGAGCTCGGCTGGGCCCCCCGCTACGCCAGCTGGCGGGAAGGCTTCCCGGCCTGGGTCAGGGAAGCGCGGCAGCCATGACGGACTACTCGGAGTTCCGGTCGCTGATGTTCTCGATCGCCTACCGGATGACCGGGAGCATCAGCGACGCCGAGGACATCGTGCAGGAGGCCTACCTGCGGCTGACCCAGACGCTGCGCGACGGCACCGGCATCGGCTCGCCCAAGGCCTTCCTGGCCACGGTCACCACCCGGCTGGCCATCAGCCATCTGCGGTCGGCCCGGGTGCGCCGGGAGTCCTACGTCGGCGCCTGGCTGCCCGAGCCCCTGGTCACCAGCGCCGAACCCGATCCAGCGGAGGCCGCGGAGATGTCGGATTCACTGTCCATGGCCTTCCTGGTCCTGCTGGAGAGCCTGTCGCCGGTCGAGCGCGCCGTGCTCCTGCTGCACGAGGTGTTCGGCTACGGCTACAAGGAGATCGCCGAGATCACCGGCAAGTCCGAGCCGAACTGCCGTCAGATCCTCGCCCGCGCCCGGCAGCACATCGACGCGGGCAGGCCCAGGTTCGAGACGTCACGCGAGCAGCGTGACGAGGTGGCCCGCCGGTTCTTCGCCGCCGCGGCCGGCGGCGACCTGTCCGGCCTGCTGGAACTGCTCGCGCCCGACGTGGTCGCGGTCGGCGACGGCGGGGGCAAGGGCCAGGCGCGGGCCCAGCCGCTGGCCGGGGCCGAGCGGGTGGCCCGGTTCATCCTCGGGCTCTTCCGCAGGGGCGAGAAGCTGCGTGCCTCGCTCGAGCTGGCGCAGGTCAACGGCCAGCCCGGCGCCATCTCCTACGACGCCGAGGGCCGGGTGGTCAACGTCTTCGCCCTCGACATCGCCGACGGCAGGGTCCAGGCGATCAGGTCCGTGGTCAACCCCGACAAGCTGCAGCACCTCGGCCCGGTCTCCGACGTGGCCCTGCGGCCGCCGCGCGGCTTACCCTGTCGGCCATGGCCACCGACTTCACCGAGGAGACCGCCGCCGCCGCCGTCGTGGACAGCTTCGCGGACACGCCGGACCCGCGGCTGCGCGAACTGCTGTCCGCCCTGGTCGTCCACCTGCACGCCTTCGTCAGGGAAACCGGCCTCACCATCGCCGAATGGCAGCGGGCGATCGACTTCCTCACCGCCACCGGCCACAAGTGCGACGAGGAGCGGCAGGAATTCATCCTGCTGTCCGACGTGCTCGGCATCTCCATGCTGGTGGAGACGATCAGCGACCGCTCGTTCGGCACGACTACGGCCTCGACGGTGCTCGGGCCGTTCCACGTGGTGAAGTCCCCGCGCAGGCAACTCGGCGACAGCATCGACCTGGTCGGCGCCGGCCCGCCGTGCGTGGTCGGCGGCCGGGTGCTGTCCGCGGACGGCACGCCGCTGCCCGGCGCCGAACTCGACGTCTGGCAGGCGAACGACCAGGGCTACTACGACGTGCAGCAGCCGGGCGTGCAGCCGCGCGGCAACGGGCGCGCGCTGTTCACCGCCGACGAGAACGGCGCCTTCTGGTTCCGCACGATCGTGCCAAGCCACTACCCGATACCGACCGACGGGCCGGTCGGCGCGCTGCTGGCCGCCACCAGGCGGCACCCGTACCGCCCGGCGCACATCCACTTCATCGTGACCGCCCCCGGTCACCGCACGCTGACCACGCACATCTTCGTCGCGGGCAGCCCGTACCTCGAATCGGACGCGGTGTTCGCGGTGAAGAAGAGCCTCGTCGTCGACTTCACGCCGGTCGCCGACCCGGAGCAGGCGGCCAGGTACGGGCTCGCCCCGCCGTTCCGGCTCGCGAGCTTCGACATCGTCCTGCAGCCGGAGGCGTGAAAGCCGCCCGTCCCGCCGCCTGTCTTTTTAATCCCGAACGAGCGGGTGCTCCGCGGCCCCGTCACCTGGGTGATGATTGGCGCGTCCGGTCCCGGGTAGCCGGTAGCCTCGCACGGGACCGGGCAGGCACACCGACGAGAGGCTGACAGGGGCATCCATGCTTCAGGCGATGCTGCTGGCCGCCCTCGTCGCCGCGCCGCTCGGCTCGGCCGCCCTGTTCGTCCCGGCGCGGCATCGCGCGGCCGGCGGCGGCGCCTGGCCGGCGGCCCGCCGGCTCACCCTGGCCGTGCTGGGCACGGCGCTGCTCGCCGCGGTGGCGGCGGGCGTGCTGCGGCTGATCGGCGCCTCGCAGCACAACCTCGTGGCCGGCGGCGCGGGCGTGGCGTTCGCCAGCCTCGCCTGGATGCCGGCGACCAGGCGCTGGTCGGCCCGCGCGCACCTGTGCTGGGCCTCCAGCGTGCTCCTGTTCGTCGTGTACCTGGTGTACGCGCTGGAGTGGACCTTCGCCAGCAACCTCGGCCCGGCCAGCACCGCGGGCGGGGTGCTGCTGTGGGCGCTCGAGGTGTTCGCGGCCGGGCTGAGCTGCGCCTACCTGTGGGAGATCTGCGACGCGCTCGGCACCGAGCACTGGCGGCGCCGGGTCACCGCGGCGACCAGGATGGACGTCCCGGACCGCGACCTGCCGATGGTCAGCCTGCACGTCCCCGCGCACAACGAGCCGCCGGACATGGTCATCGACACGCTGCGCTCGCTGCTGCGGCTCGACTACCCGCGCTACGAGGTCGTGCTGATCGACGACAACACCGATGACGAGAAGCTGTGGCGGCCGGTGGAGGCGTGGTGCCGGCGGCACGGGGTCAAGTTCGCCCACCTGGAGAACTGGCCGGGCTACAAGTCCGGCGCGCTGAACTACGCGCTGCGCACGATGACCTCGCCGGACGCCGAGGTGATCGGAGTCGTCGACTCCGACTACCAGATCGACCGCTACTTCCTGCGCCGCTGCGCGCCGGCGTTCGCCGACCCGTGGATCGGCTTCGTCCAGGCGCCGCAGGACTACCGCGACTGGCGGCAGGCCCGGTATTACCGGCGGCTGTACTACTCCTACAAGTACTTCTTCGCGGTCTCGCAGCCGTCGCGCAACGAGCACGACGGGGCCATCTTCGCCGGCACGATGGGGCTGATCCGCCGGGTGGCGCTCGACGAGCTCGGCGGGTGGGACGAGTGGTGCATCACCGAGGACGCCGAACTGTCGCTGCGGCTGCTGCGGGCCGGCTGGCACGGCCTGCACGTGGACCAGACCTGGGGCCGCGGGATCATGCCGCTGACGTTCGAGGCGCTCAAGGGCCAGCGGTACCGGTGGTGCTTCGGCGGCATCCAGATCCTGCGCATGCACTGGCGCTCGCTGCTGCCGGGCCGCCGCGGGCCGGGCAACCACCTGTCCGCGGCGCAGCGGTGGGCCTACCTGTCGGGCGCGCTCCAGTGGTACGGGGACCTGCTCGGCCTGCTGTTCCTGATCTTCCTGCTGGCAGGCGCGTTCAACCTGGCCACCGGCGGCGGCCAGTTGTTCCGCACGCTCACCGTGTTCCTGGTCGCGGCGGTGCCGGTGCTGGTGCTGCTCGGGCTGGTCCGCGCGGTGGCGCTGCTGCGCCGCGGCACCGGCGCGACCTGGCGGGACGCGCTCGGCGCGTTCTTCATCTGGCAGTCCACCTCGCTGGTGGTGGCGCGCGCGTCGGTGCTGGCGCTGTTCGCGAAGAAGGCCGCGTTCCTGCGCACGCCGAAGACCAGCGAGCAGACCAGGTGGTGGGAGGCGCTGCGGGCCAACTGGGCCGAGTCGACGCTGGCGCTGTTCGGCGTGGCCGGCATCGCCGGCGCGCTCAGCAGGTACGGCCAGTTCAGCGGGCCGCTGCTCGCCGCGCTGCTGCTGTTCCCCACGCTCGGCCTGGCCGCGGCGCCGGTCAACAGCTGGGCGGCCCGCCGCGCCGCGCTGCCGGCCTGGCTGCGTGAGCGGCGGACCACCGAGTACCGCCGCGACCGCCGGGCGTTCGCCGCCGGGATCGCGACCGGCGGAGCGGTCGCCGTGCTCGGCGTCGCGATCGCCGCGATCGCGCTGCTGTTCACCGGCGGCCACCACCCGGTGCAGGCCCCGGACATCGTCGGCCCCGCCCAGGGCACCTCGGCCCCGGCAAGCCCGGCGCCGGCGCATTCGGTGACCGGCACGCCCACGTCGTCTCCGTCGGCCTCCGCCACCCCGACCCCGCCCGCCAGCTCCTCCCCGAGCCCCACCCCGACGACGAGCTCGTCGCCGAGCTCGTCGCCGACTGCGTCGGCCTCGCCGACCACATCGGCCCCGCCCACCCCCACGCCGTCGTCCACCGCCCCGTAGCCGGGCCCCAGGTCCCGCCGCCCCCCCGCCGCTTGTCGGGTCGGTGGCCCCCCGGGCACGTTCTTACGTGCCCGGGGGGCCACAGGGCACAGTGCGGGACGTCACCGAGAATCGAGCCGGAGTCATTTTGTCAGTGGTTGGTGACAAACTGTGCGCATGCCGCGGAAGTCCGAGTTCGACGCAGCACGTCTCAACCACATACTGGGCGAGCAGCACTTCGTGATATCGCGGGCGCAGGCGTCCGCCTGCGGAATGTCCCGCAGGACGCTGCAGTGGCGGATCGCGCGGTCGGGCAGCTGGCAGCGGCTGCTTGCCGGCGTCTACCTGGCGGTCACCGGGACGGTGACCCAGGAGCAGCGGGAGATCGCAGCATTGCTGTACGCAGGACGGGGAAGCCTGATTACCGGGCCGACCGCGGTAAGGCGCCATCGCTTGCGGTCGCCTGGGCCAGACGTGGTGGACGTGCTGATCCCGTGGGACCGCAAGCGGCAGAGCGTCGCGTTCGTGCGGGTCCACCGCACCAGGAGGATGCCGGAGCGCGCGGCCGTGACCGGAAGGATTCGCTTCGCCAAGGCTCCGCGGGCCGTGGCTGACGCCGCGCGCTTCCTGACCCGGTTCGACGACGTCCGGGCGGTCGTGTGCGAGGCGGTGCAGCGCCGGGCCTGCACCCTTCCCGAGCTTGCCGCGGAGCTTGCGGCGGGGCCTTCGGCCGGTTCCGCGCTGCTGCGCGAGGCGCTCGCCGAGGTCGGCGACGGCGTGAGGTCGGTCGCCGAGGCGGATTTCCGCAGGCTGATCCTGCAATCCGGCTTGCCGAGGCCGATATTCAACGCCCAGTTGTTCGACGCCGACGGCTCATTCATCGCGATGGTCGATGCATGGTGGCAGGAAGCAGGCGTGGCTGCCGAGGTAGATTCCCGTGCTTACCACCTGGGGGCCGAGGATCACGACCGCACCACCGACCGGCACGCCAAGCTGCTCGCGCACGGGATTCTTCCGCTGCACTTCACGCCCAGGCGCATCAAGACCGATGGCCCGGGTGTCATCGGCGACATCAGGCAGACCATCCAGCAGGGACTTCGCAGGCCGCCGCTGCCGATCACGGCGCTGCCGCCGGCCGCGTAGCGTGCGGGCCTCAGCGCCGGCCGAGGTCCGCGGCCAAGGCGCCGGGCAGCGCGGGATCGCGGAACTGGTAGCCGGCGTCCTGCAGCCGCTTCGGCACCACCCTGGCGCTGGTCAGCAGCTCGATGGCGGCCTCGCCGATGGCCAGGCGCAGCGCCGGGGCTGGGACGCGCAGCCAGGGCAGGTCGCGGCGGCCGAGGGCGGCGGCGAGCGCCGCGGTGAACTCGGAGTTGGTGACCGGTTCGGGGGCGGTGAGGTTCACCGGGCCGGCCAGGTCGCCGCGGCCCAGCAGGAACCGGAGCGCCGCGATCTCGTCCTGCAGCGAGATCCAGCTCATCACCTGGGTGCCCGGGCCGAACCTGGGCAGCAGGCCCAGCCTGGCCAGCGGCAGCAGCCTGGCCAGCAGCCCGCCGCGCGGGCTGAGCACCAGGCCGCTGCGGACGTGCACGACGCGGATGCCGGCCTTTGCGGCAGGCTCTGCCGCCGCCTCCCAGTCCCTGACCACACCGGCAAGGAACGTACTCGCCGGCGGCGCCGACTCGTCGACGGCACGCCCGCCGGTGTCGCCGTACCAGCCGATCGCCGATGCGGTCACCAGCGTCGCCGGCGGAATGGCCAGGCTGGCCAGCGCGCCCGCCAGCGCCCGGGTGCCGAGCACCCTGCTGGCCCTGACCTCCGCCTTGTACCCGGCCGTCCAGCGGCGGTCCGCCACGCCCGCTCCGGCCAGGTGCACGCACGCGCCGATCCCGGTCAGCTCGTCCGGGTCGACGGCGGCGTCGGCCGCGCCGGGATCCCACCGGACCTCGTCGGCCGACCGGGCCGGCCGGCGGACCAGCCTGATGACCAGGTGGCCGTCGGCGCGCAAGCCCGCCACCAGCGCGGTGCCTATCAGCCCGGACGAGCCGGTTACCGCGACCTTCATCGGCCCGCGCGCGCCGGCCGGCCTACACGCCGAGTTCCGCCTCGAACGCCCCTTCTTCCAGCCGGGCTTTGACCGTGGCGAGGTACCTGGCCGCGTCGGCGCCGTCGACCAGCCTGTGGTCGTAGGTCAGCGCCAGGTACACCATGGAACGCACCGCGATCACCTCGCCCAGGGCGGGGTCATCGACCACGACCGGCCGCTTCACCACCGTCCCGGTGCCGAGGATCGCGACCTGCGGCTGGTTGATGATGGGGGTGTCGAACAGCGCGCCGCGACTGCCGGTGTTGGTCAGCGTGAACGTGCCGCCGGCCAGCTCGTCCGGGCCTACCTGCCCGGACCTGGTACGCTGCGCCAGGTCGCTGATCTTGCGCGCCAGCCCGCCGATGTTCAGGTCGCCCGCGTTGTGGATGACCGGCACCATGAGGCCGCGCTCGGTGTCCACCGCGATGCCGAGGTGCTCGGCGTCATGGTAGGTGACCTGGTCCCCATCGAGCACCGCGTTGAGCTTCGGGTGCACCTTGAGCGCCTCGACGGCGGCCAGCGCGAAGAACGGCAGGAAGGTCAGCTTGACGCCCTCCCTGGCCTCGAAATCGGCCTTGGCCCGGTCCCGCAGCCTGGCGATGGCCGTCACGTCCGCCTCGACCACGGTGGTGAGCTGGGCGGAAACGCGAAGCGACTCCACCATGCGTTGCGCGATCACCTGGCGGGGCCGCGACATGCGCTGGGTCGTGCCGCGCAGCGCGGAGGGCACGATGGCGGGGCGTGACGGCATGGCGGCCGGGGGGGCCGGCTGCTGCGGCGCGACCCGCGCCGCCGGCTCCGCTGCCTGGGCCGGCGGCGGCGCCTGACCGGGCGGGGGCGGCGGGACCGGCGGACCCGGCAGTTCCGGGGCTGGCTGGGGCTGCGCCGCGCGCCGCGCGCGGGCGGCCTCGAGCACGTCCTGCTTGCGGATGCGGCCGCCGACGCCGGTGCCGGTGACGGTTTCCAGGTCCACGGCGTGCTCGGCGGCCAGCTTGCGCACCAGCGGGGTGACGTAGGGTGCTTCGCCGCCGGTCGGCAGCGGCGTGGGCGGCGGGTACTCCGGGGCCGCGGCCGGCGGCGGCGCCGGCCGCGGCTCGCGGGCCGGCTGCGGCGGCGGCACAGGCTGGCCGTAGGACGGAGGCGGGGCGTAGCCGGGTGCCTGGCCCGGCGGTGCGTAGTTGGGCTGCGGCTGCGACGTCCAGCCGTCCGGGCTGGCGGCGCCGCCGGCCGTGCCGCCTGCGCCGGCCGCGGCGGGTTCCGGCTCCGGCGCCGCTTCGGCCCGTTCCGGTGGCGCCGGGGCCTCGGGCCTCGCTTGCTGAGCCTGCGCCGCCGGCGCGGTCGTCTCCGGCTCCGCCGCGTGGGCCGGCGGCGCCGGCGGGGCCGCCGCGGGCGCGGCCCCGGCCTCATCCTCCTCCTCGATGACGGCGAGCTGCGCTCCGACCGCCACCGTCTCGTCCTCGTCGACCGCGATGCCGCGCAGGATCCCCGAGGCGGGCGACGGGATCTCGGTGTCCACCTTGTCCGTCGACACCTCGAGGAGAGGCTCGTCCACCTGCACGCGCTCGCCCTCCTTTTTCAGCCAGCGCGTGACGGTGCCCTCGGTGACGCTCTCGCCGAGCTGCGGCATGGATACGGAGACCGACATGTTCCCGTGACTCCTTTGGATGGGCTCCGGGGAAAATACTATGCGTGAAAATGCAGGGGCTTCCCGGCGAGCGCGAGGTGCGCCTCGCCGATGATCTCGGACTGGGTCGGGTGTGGGTGAATCAGCTGGGCCAGATCCGCGGGCTCCGCGTCCCAGTTGTAGATGAGCTGGCCCTCCGCGATCAGCTCGCCCACCCTGCTGCCGACGAGGTGGATGCCGAGCACCCGGCCCGGCCCGGTGCCGTCCGGGCCGGCTTCGGCGATGACCTTTGCCTCTCCCTGGGTCTGCAGGATGACGCTCCTGCCGTTGGCGCCCAGCGGGTAGTTCACCTCGACGACGCGCAGGCCGCGTTCGGCGACCTCCGCGGAGGTGAGACCCACCGAGGCGACCTCGGGATCGCTGTAGGTGATCCGGGGCACGCCGGCGTAGTCGATCGGCTTGACGTCAAGCCCGCTGACCCTCTCGGCGACCATGATGCCCTCGGCGAAGCCGACGTGCGCGAGCTGCGGCGTCGCGATCAGGTCACCGATCGCGGAGATCGTCGGCACGTTCGTGCGGCACAGCTCGTCCACCACGACGTAGCCGCGGTCCAGCGCCACGCCGTTCTCCTCGTAGCCGAGGCCGGCCGAGACCGGCCCGCGGCCGACGGCGACCAGCAGCAGCTCCGCGTCGAGCGTCTTGCCCCCGGCCAGCGCGACCGTCACGCCGGTGTCGGTGTACTTGACCGACTCGAACATTGCGTTGAGCTCGAACCGGATCCCTCGGCGCCGGAACGCCCGCTGCAGCAGCCTCGCGCTTGACTCGTCCTCCAGCGGCAGCAACTGCGGCATCATCTCCACGATCGTGACGTCGGCCCCGAACGACCGCCACAGGCTGGCGAACTCGACGCCGATCACGCCGCCGCCGAGGACGATCACCGACTGCGGGACCCGGTCAAGCACCAGGGCCTCGTCGGAGGTGATCACCCGCTCGCCGTCCAGCTCAAGCCCCGGCAGGCTGCGCGGCTGCGATCCCGTCGCCAGCACGACGTGGCCCGCCTCGTAGACCGTGTCATCCACCCGCACCGCGGTGGGGGAGACGAGCTGCCCGGAGCCGGCCACGGTGTCGACCTTCCGGCTGGCGATCGTCGACTGCAGCCCCTTCCACAGCCGGTCGACCACGGAGGTCTGGTAGGCAAGCACGCCGGGCATGTCGACGCCCTCGAAGGAGGTGCTGATGCCGAACTTCGCGCTTTCCCGCGACTGGTCCGCGATCTCCGCCGCGTGCAGCAGCGCCTTGGTCGGGATGCAGCCGCGATGCAGGCAGGTCCCTCCGACCTTGTCCTTCTCGATCAGCGCCACGCGCTTGCCGAGCTCGGCCGCGCGCAGCGCGCAGGCGTACCCGCCGCTGCCGCCGCCCAGGATGACGATGTCGTAGCTGCCGGTGTCGCTTGCCACCCGCTGAGCCTCCTTAGCTGCCCAGGCTTACCCAGTCCCCATCATCTCACTGCGCCGGCCCGCGGTCCGACCCGGCCGCGAGCCTGCCGTCCGCCACGTCCTGCGCGATCTGCACCAGCGCCCGGACAGCGGCACCGGTCCCGCCCTTGGGCGTGTACCCGTAGGCGGGGCCGTTATTGAAGGCCGGGCCGGCGATGTCCAGGTGCGCCCAGCGGACCCCGGGGGGGACGAACTCGCGGAGGAAAAGCCCGCCGATCAGCATGCCGCCGCTGCGGTCCGGTGCCACGTTGGCGATGTCCGCCACGGCGGACTCGAGGCCGTTGCGGAGGTCCTCCGGCAGCGGCATCGGCCACATCGCCTCTCCCGCTCTCCTCGCCGCCGCCGCGACCTGCGCGGCCAGCGAGTCGCTGCTTGCCATCACTCCGGCCGTGCGCGTGCCGAGCGCGACGGTCTGCGCCCCGGTCAGCGTGGCGACGTCGACGAGCAGGCCCGGCGCGTCGGCGCCGGAGCGCGCCAGCACGTCGGCGAGAACCAGGCGGCCCTCCGCGTCCGTGTTCAGCACCTCGACGGTCTTGCCGCCGTAGATGGTGATGACGTCCGAGGGCCGCTGGGCACCGCCGCCGGGCATGTTCTCCGCCAGCGGCAGGTAGCCGACCACGTTCACGGCCGGGCGTAGTGCCGAGATGGCCTGCAGCGCGCCGAGCACCGCCGCGGCGCCGCTCATGTCGGCCTTCATCGTCTCCATCGCCTTCGACGGCTTCAGCGACAGCCCGCCCGAGTCGAACGTGATGCCCTTGCCGGCGAACACCACGGTGGTGGCGGCATCCGGGCGGGCGTACTCCAGCCGGACCAGGCGCGGCGGGTGCGCGGAGCCCATCCCGACCGCCATGATGCCGCCGTAGCCGTCCTTGGCCAGCTCGTTCTCGTCGAGGACCTGCACGCCGAGGCCGTGCGCGGCGGCCACCCGCTCGGCCGCCGCGGCCAGGTCCGCGGGCACCATGTCCGCCGGGGCCGTGTTCACCAGGTCACGGACGAGCGTCATCGCCTCCGCGAGGATCCTGGCCCGCCCCACCGCGGCGTCGTGCGCCGTATAGATGACGTGCTCGGCGTCGCCGGGCGCGCCCGCGCTGGTCCGGTACCGGCGGAAGGCGTAGCCGCCGAGCAGCGCGCCGAGCGCGACCGCCTCCGCTTCGTCGCCGTGGTCGGCCGGCAGCGCGAACGCGATGCGCCTGGCGCGGCCCCCGGCCGGCGCCGCCGAGCCGAGCTCGCGGGCCGCGGCGCCGGCGGCGCGCCGCAGCCGTTCCAGGTAGGCCTGGCGTTCCTCGCCGTCCGCAGCGCCGTCGCCTGCCGGCCGCCGCGGCTCCGGGCCGAGACCGGCGGCGGCGACGACCGGCACCGGCAGGCGGTGCCGGCCCGGGGGCCCGGCTGGCCCCCCCGCAAGGGCGGTCGTCGCGATCTTGATGATCTCCTCGGGCTTGCCCGTCGCGCCGAGCGCGGTCAGCGCCGCCGTCAGGCCGAGTTCATCGATGACCGGCGAGGGAACGGGGGAGCCGGAGCCCTGGAACACCCCGACGACGAGCGCGTCCGCCTCGGTTGCCGCGGGCGCCGACTGGCTGGTAAGGACCGTGACCGTCACCCTGCCGATCGTAGGCCATCGTCCCCGTTCACCGTCCGTCAGCCGGTCACGCCGCCGTGCGAGCGCGCCGGCGTGGGCCACGGATCCGGCCCGCGAGAAGGTCGCCGTCGCCGCGTGGTCGCCGTCGCCGCGTGGTCGCCGTCACCGCGACGGCATGTGTGATATCCAGAGCGTGTCCCGGGCAGCGGGATCGGGAGGAAGGCGGCCCCAGATGGGAATGCCGGCAGCTCGCCGGGCCGTCGGCGTCGGCCGGGCGCAGCCGCGGCGGGACGCGCGGACGCGCTCGCCGCTGCCGGCCGCCGCGGTCATCGCGGCTGCCACCGCCCTCGCCCTGGCGTTGCGCGTGCTGCAGCTGGCCCGGCCCGGGTACCTGACCGGGTTCACCCAGTACGACGACGGCGTCTACATCGGCAACTCGCTGCGCCTGGTGAACGGGGTCATCCCCTATCGCGACTTCGCGATGGTGCAGCCACCCGGGTCGATGCTGCTGATGGCCCCCGCCGCCCTGGGCGGCAAGGCCTTCGGCAGCGCGTGGGCGCTGGCGGCGGCACGGGTGCTCACCGTGGCCGCGGACACCGCGAACGCAGCGATATGCGGGCTGCTCGTCCGCCGCCGCGGCGCGCTGGCGGCGGGCCTGGCAGCCGGCGGCTACGCCGTGTTCCCCCCGGCGCTCGCGGCGTCGCAGTCGCTGTTCCTCGAGCCCTGGCTGAACCTGTTCTGCCTGCTCGGCGCCCTGGTGCTGTTCCACGGCGACCAGGTTGCCGGCGGCCCGGACGCCAGCCGCGGCACCGCTCGGGTGCTGGTGCTGGCCGGCGTCTTCTTCGGGTTCGGCGCGGCGGTCAAGATATGGGCGCTGGGCCCGGCGCTCGTCGCCGCCCTGGTGTGCCTGAGCAGGCCGGGCGGCCGGGGCTGGAGGCGGGGAACGCTGCCTTTCTGCGCCGGATGCGCGGCCGGATTCGCGGTGCCGTGCCTGCCGTTCCTGGCGCTGGCGCCGAGCGGGTTCGGACGGACCGTGTTCGTCTCGGAACTGGTCCAGGCCGAACACGGCCGGGTCGGCGCCGCGCCGAGGCTGGCCGACCTCACCGGCGTCGTCGGGCTGACGAGCCTGGGGGCGAACCCGCGCATGTGGCTCGGCGTCACCGCCTCGGCGGTGACCGTTGCGCTCATCGCCGCGGCCTGGCTCGGCGTCCGGCGGGCACCGCGCCCGGCCGCCCTCGATGTGTACCTGCTGGCCGCCACCGTGCTCGTCGTCGCGATGATGTTCGCCCCGTCGGAGTGGTACGAGCACTATGCCGCCTTCGCCGGGCCGTTCCTGCTGCCGCTGCTGGCCGTGTCGGCGGCGCGGCTGGTCCAGGCAGGCCGTCCTCGCTCCTGGGAGCGGATCGCGGCGGTGCTGGTCGTGCTCGCGATCGGCGTGACGGCGGCGGCCGACCTCGTCTTGGTCACCAGGCTGCGCCCGCCGGCCAGCCTGGCCGCGGCCCGGGCGCTGATCCCGGCCGGAGCGTGCGTGCTCACCGACACGGTCTCGGCCACGATCGCCATCGACCGGTTCACCGCGCGCTCGCCAAGCTGCCCGCAGATCGTCGACACGGTCGGGACGCTGATCTCGACCACCGACGGCGAGGACTTCGCCGGGAGCCCGGCGAGCCGCATCGCCGATACGCGGGCGTGGCGGTCGGCCCTGAGCCACGCCACCTACGTCTGGCTGATCGGTAACGGCGGGAACACCGGGGCGCGGATCGTATGGACCGCCGGGTTGCACTCCTACTTCGTCCGCCATTTCAGGCTGATCGCACTCCCCAGCCAGTTCCCCGGCCGGCGCGACGTCCCTCGCGGCGGCCTCTACCTCAGGCGGTAGCGACAAGCGCCGGCGTGGCGTGCAACCAATCGCGGCCGCCGCGTGTCTGATAGATAGCTGTTGTCAAGTTGTGAGGGTTCTCAGGGAACTGCCAGCGAAGTCTGCGCGTTCGGCAGGTGAGCCGGGATGGCGCAGGCGCTGGCCGAGCAGGGTTCTCGCGCTCGGCGCCGAACGGGGTTCTCGCGTCCGGCGCATGCAGCTGCAGGCTGGCCCGCGCCCGCCAGCGGGCCGCCAGGCCGCGCAAGGTGACGCAGGACCACGATCAGCCGGGGAGCAGGGATGACGCTGCGGGTACCGCCGGGAGGCGGACCGTGACCGCGACGGGGAGCGTCGGCCAGCGTGTCCGCGTGACCGGGCACGACGCCGGCGCGGGCCTGCCGGGCAGGACGATTTTCGATGGGCTGGCCGGGCTGACCGCGCGCGCGCCGTGGTGCTGGCCGACGCTGCTGACGCTGGCGTTCGGCTTTTACCAGGTCGGGCGCCCCGAGCTGTGGCGGGACGAACTGGCCAGCTGGTCGTTCGCGACGCGGCCGCTGCCCAGCCTGATGGCCGCCGCGCACCGCAGCGGCGCCACGCAGCTTGCATACTACCTGGCGCTGCACGTGTGGATCGCGGCGTTCGGGGACTCCGTGGACACGATGCGCGCCTTGTCGGTGCTGGCAATGGCGGCCGCAGCGGCATGCGTCACCCTGATCGGCCGCCGGCTGGCCGGCACGAGAGCGGGGCTCATCTCCGGCCTGGTGTTCGCCCTGGTGCCCAGCGTGTCGCGGTTCGCGCAGGAGGTCAGGTTCTACGCGCTGGCAGTGTTCGCCGCGACGTTGGCCACGCTGCTGCTGCTTCGCGCCCTGGACCGGCCGTCGGCGCGGCGGTGGGTGGCCTACGCCCTGTGCCTGGCGCTGCTCGGCTACATCGACGTGGTGGCGCTCTCGGTGGTGGTCGGCCACGCCGGGGGGGTGGCGCTGCGCTGGCGGCGGGACCGGGATGCCGGCGCGGCGTGGTTCGCTCCCGCGGCGGCGGCCGGCCTGGCCGCATGCCTGCCGCTTGTGGTCGTCGGCGTGACGCAGCAGGGGGGTCAGATCGACTGGGTGCCCAGGCCGGGGCTGAGTTTCTTCACCCTCTCCTTCTTCGCCAGGAACCTGCTGTACTCGACGTCCGTCGCAGCCGCGCTGATCGTCCTCGCCGTGCTGGCGCTGGCGGCCGCCTGGCGGGAGGCGGCGTTCATGACCGCGGTCGCCGTGCTTCCGGTGGCCGCGGTCTGGCTGATATCGGAGGGCCCGCACTCGTACTTCTTCCCCCGCTACCTGCTGATGACGGTCGCGGCCTGGGCGGTCGTTGTCGGGATCGGACTGAGCAGGCTGAACGTGCGGGCGGCCGCGGCGGCGGTGGCTGTCGTCGCCGTCCTCGGCGCGGGCGACCAGCAGGTGGTCAGGGAGCCCGGCGCACACAACTGGTCGACCTACCCGGTCGGCAGCGGTGGCTACTACCCGGGCTTCGCCGAGGCGGCGGCCGTCATCGCGCGGCAGGCCAGGGCGGGGGACGGCGCGGTCTACCAGGGCGACGGGAACGCGGCGGGCTGGATGATGACCGGCTACGGCATCCAGTACTACCTCAGCCAGGACCTGCGGCACGGTGTGCCCGCCCCGCGGGAGCTCTTCATCGCCGAGCCGCCCGCGAAGGCGGGCGTGCTGTACGCGAGGCCCTGCAAGCAGATGGCCGCCTGCCTGGGCGGCGAGCAGAGGATCTGGGTCGTCGGCGACACCAGGAACCTGTCCAAGATCCTGGCCCCGGGCCAGGCGGCGGTGCTGCGCCAGCGCGGCTACCGGCTCAGCCACGCCACGGACGTGCCAGGACTGACCGTGTTCCTGCTCGTCCGTGACAAGGCGTCGGCACGGTAGCGCGCCGGTCGGGCCGCCGCCCGGCCGCCCGCGGCCCCCGGCGCAAGCCGCCGGATGAGCGCCGCGGGCGGCCGCAGCAGGTGAGCGTCAGCCGCGGGAACGGCCGAAGGTGAACATCGTCATCAGGTCGCCGATGGCGGGCCGGTCGCGCGGCACGTAGGCCTCGGGAGTGGCGTTCGGCAGGTTGTCCTCGCTGTAGCTGGTCAGCGGGGGCAGCCGCCAGTTGGCCTCGATGAACTTCAGGATCGAGACGTGGTCGTTGTAGGTGTGGTCGACGAGGCCGCGCCGGGCGAACGGCGAGACCACGATCAGCGGCACCCGCGGCCCGTCGCCGAAGAAGCTGACCGGCTGGATGTAGCCGGAGTCGTAGTAGCCGCCGCTCTCATCCCAGGTGATGAGGATGGCGGTGGACCGCCACTCGGCCTTGTTGGCCTGGACGGCGGAGATCGCGGTGTTGAGGAAGCTCTCGAACGCCGCCAGCGTCGAGTAGCCGGGGTGGCTGTCGTCGTCGCCGGGCTTGAGGAACGACACCGCGGGCAGCGTGCCGGCCCGCGCCGCGGCCAGGAAGTCGCGGAGCCCGTGCTGCACGTTCTTGCGCAGCGCCGGGTTCGTCATGATCGACGCCGAGTACTGCATGGGGTCGCAGATCCCACAGTACTGCGATTCCACCTTGCCGTTGTTGTAGCCCTGGCCGTAGTAGGCCCAGCTGATGCCGTGTGCGGACAGCTCGTCGCCGATCGTCACGTAGTCGGTCTTCTGCGGCGGCACCGTGTACGGCGCGGTGTTGACGGTGCCGTCGAGGTTGTAGCCGGCGTTGTAGTTGTTCAGCAGGTAGTAGCGGCCCGGCTTGCAGTTGCGCAGCACCTGGTACGGCAGCGTGGCGAGGTAGGCGTCGATGGCGCCGACGCCGGGCGCCGCCTGGTCGGCGCACTCGGAGTAGCTGCCGCCGGTGTCCGGGACCGTGCTGCTGCCGTAGCCGTCCTGGGTGTAGTTGTTGTTCGTGCCGGGCTTGGGGTTCGGGTTCTCGATCTCCCCGGGCGGCGGCGTCGCGGCGTTGCCGTTGGCGTCCTGGTAGGAGGCGGCGTAACCGGTGCCGAGCGCGATGTGGTTGGCGCCGGTGCCGCCCTGGACCGCCTGGTGGTAGTTGTCGCTGATCGCGTAGTGCTCCGCGAGGTACTTCAGGTACGGCGCGTCGCCCTCGGCCATGTTGTAGAAGCCCATCTGCACGCCGCCCTGGTAGATGGGGGCCGGCGGGATGGCGCCGTTGTCGTCGCCGGCGGTGTTGGGCACCCAGGTGGCCAGCCGGTCGTGGTAGGCGACGGACTGCTGCCACATCTGGTAGAAGCGGTGCAGCGGGTCGCCCACGTAGGCGCCGGTGAACTCGCATCCGCCGGTGTACTCCGCGTGGGCGTCGTAGTACGGAACGTACTTGGTGATCTGGAACGGCCCGGCCGGGAGGTCCGCGGGGAACCTGGTGTCCGGGCTGTTCCCCGGCAGGCCGTCGCAGCCGCTGGCCACGTAGGTGGTGTTCGGCTGCGGCAGCGTCTTGTACGCGCCGGTGATCGTCGGCGTCACCGTGTACGTGCTCGTGTCGGAGGCGGTCAGCTGTTCGGCATCGGCGTAGTTCGGCCCCGGCGCCCCGGTCCTGGTGACGATGCCCTCCGACAGCAGGTTCCAGATCTGCTGGTGGCGCGGCGGCGTGTAGGTCGCGAAGATGTTGTCGAAGCTGTGGTTCTCGCCGATGATCACGATGACGTGCTTGATGGGCGTGGCCGTCGGCCCGAGCGCCGACAGGCTGGCGGCGCGAGCGGCCGCGGGCGCCGCGGCGGCTCCCGGGGCCGACACGGCGACGGATGCCGCGAGCGCGGTGACGCCGGCCACGCCGGCGGGCAGGGCACACCTCAGTTTCATGGGACCTTCCCTTCCGTGCGATCGCCTGACATCCCGGAGTGTCCCGGTTCCGAACAAATCCGCACAACATACACGATGAACCTGCGGTGATCTTTGAGTCAACGTCCAGGAACGCCCCCGCCGGCGCCGGGACCGGGCACCGCGGTCCGTTCGGCGTCACCGGGACCGCGGGTCGGCGGTGACTGCGGGTCGGCGGGGAAGGCGTGGCAGCCGGCCGGGTCAAGGCGCAGGCCGACGGCCTGGCCGCGGTCCGCCCGGACGTCGGCGAAGACTCCGGTGAGCCTGGTGCCGCCGAGGTCGACCGCGTGCTCGTAGCCGCGGCCGCGGAAGGCGACATCCGTGATCCGGCCGGTCAGGTGGACGTCGTCGGCCCCGCTGGCGCACAGCCGGACGCCGGCCGGGCGGATCAGCACCAGCGCGCGCCGCGACGGCACGGTCCCGCGGGCCAGGAACGGCCTGCCGCCCGGGTCCGGCTCGACCAGCACGGTCCCGTCCTGGCGGCGCTCCCGCACCCGGGCGCCAAGCTCGCCCGCCAGGCCGGTGAACCTGGCCACGAACGCCGTGGCCGGGCGGGCGTAGACCTGCTCCGGGGTCCCGGCCTGGACCAGGCGGCCGCCGTCCAGCACGCCGACGGTGTCGGCGAGCGCGAAGGCCTCGGCCTGGTCGTGGGTGATGTAGACGGTGGTCGCGCCGGCGCCGCGGACCAGGGCGGAGATCTCCACCCGCATCCGCTCCCGCAGGTCCGCGTCCCAGGTTGGACAGCGGCTCGTCGGCGAGGATCAGGCCGGTGCCGCCGATCAGGGCCCGGGCCAGGGCGACCCGCTGCTGCTCGCCGCCGGACAGCTCGTTCGGGTACCTGCCCGCCAGGCCGCCGAGGCCCACCCGGTCCAGCATCTCCTGCGCCCGGGCCCGGCACCGCGCCCGGGATGGCCGCCCCTGGCCGCGGCGCCAGCGCAGCGCCAGCGCCACGTTGTCCCGGGCGGTCAGGTGCGGCCACAGCGCGTAGTCCTGGAACACCATGGACAGGCCGCGCCGGTCCGGCGGCACGTGGACGCGCGGGCCGGCCACCGTCCTGGCGCCGATGGCGATCCGGCCCGCGGTGACCCGCTCGATGCCGGCCAGGCAGCGCAGCAGCGTCGTCTTGCCCGACCCGGACGGGCCGAGCAGCACCAGGAACGTGCCGGGCGCCACGTGCAGCGACACGCCCCGCAGCGCCTCGGCGCCGCCCGGGTAGGTCTTGCCGACGGCCTCGATCGTGATCGGCTCAGCCACGCCCGCTCCCCGCGATCGCGGTTCCGATGCGGCGCCACCCGGCCGGCGCCAGCAGCCGGTAGCCGCCGAGCACCGCGCCGACCATGGCGAGCGCGACCGCCACGGCCAGCACCGACTGGGCCATGCCGACGCCGAAGTGGTAGGTGGACAGGTTGTCCTCGATGGCGATCGAGGCCGGCGGCGATCCCGGCGCGTACAGCAGCTGGGACAGCGGCAGCTCCAAGAACACCCCGCAGAACGTGTACAGCCAGGCCATGACGATGGGCCGGGACACCGCGGGCAGCACGCCGCGCGCCCACGCGGCAAGCGGCCCGGCGCCGTGCGCGCGGGCGGCGTCCGTCAGCGACGGCTGCAGCTGCGACACCGCGCCGACCAGCACCCGCGCGTTGGTCGGCAGGCTGGAGGCGGCGTAGGCGATGATCAGCAGAGCCACCGTCTGGTACAGGTTGACGCCGAGCCGCGAGGCGATCGGCAGGTTGTAGGCGAAGATGTAGCCGGCGCCGAACACCACGCCGGGCAGCGCGACGGCGGACAGCAGCAGGAAGTCCAGCGCGCCGGCGGCCCTGGTCCTGCGCTGCGCGGCGAGCAGCCGCGCCGCGACGAACCCGGCGGTCACCGTGATCGTGGCGGTGACGACCGCGTAGGCCAGCGAGCGCTCCAGCGGCCGCAGCAGTCCGCCGCCCGCGGCCGCGGCCAGGTTGGTCTGGGCGAACAGCGCATGGTAGTTCGCCAGCGTGAGCCGGAACGAGCCGCCGTAGTCGGCCAGCAGCGAGCCGCTGACCGCACCGAACCCCGGCACGCCCAGCGCCACGACGAACAGCAGCGCCACGGCGGCGGCCGCGCCGGCCGCGGCGCGCGGGCCGAGCTGGCGGCGCACCGCCTGCCGGGTGCGGCCGGACAGCACGGCGTACGACCGGCCGCGCAGCGCCCGCGCCTGCAGCGCCAGCGGGATCGCCACCGCTGCGACCAGCAGCCAGCCCATCCCGGCGGCCAGCGGGAACGACGGCGGGAAGTTCCCGATCGCCGCGTACAGCTGGTAGGTGGCCAGCGGGAAATCGGAGTTGTAGGCGAGCGTGGCGGCCACGCCGAAGTCGCTGATCGACTCGGCGAAGCCGATCGCGAGCGCCGAGGCGATCGCCGGGGCCAGGATCGGGATGACCAGCCGCAGCGCCTGCGCCCGGCTCGCGCCGTGCACCCGGGCGGCGTCCTCGAATTCCTGGCCGAGCCCGGCCATCGCTGCGCTGATGGCCAGGTAGCTGAACGGGACGCAGCGCAGGCCGAGCAGCAGCACCACGCCGAACGGCCCCATGATCAGGTGGGTGGCCCACGGCCAGTGCAGGCCGATCCGGTCCAGCACGCCGTCCGGCTGCACCAGCCGCTCCCAGCCGAGTGCGGGCAGCCACGACGGCAGCAGCAGCACCAGCCACATGCCGGGGACCACCAGGCCGCGGCCCGGCAGCGTGGTGCGCGCCGCCAGCCACGCGACCGGGAGCCCCACGGCCACGCCAAACGCGGCCGCGGCGCCGCTGACCCACAGCGAGTTGGCCAGCGCCACCGCGGTGGCCCCGGTGAGCGCCTGGCGCAGGTACGTCAGGGTGAACCACTGGCTGCCCTGGTCGAAGGTCCGCGGCGAGACGGCGAGCAGCAGGAAGCAGGCGCACGGCAGCAGGATGAAGCAGGCGAGCAGCAGCCAGAACAGCGGCATGCCGAGCCGCCCTGCCGCCTCCGCGATCCGCCGCCGCCCGGCGGCGGGCAGCAGGCCTCGCCGCCGGGCAGCCGGGCGGGCGGTGACCGGCCTCGTGTCCCGGACGGGGGACGCGGTCACCGTACGATGTTGTCGTCGAACCAGGTGTTGATGGCGCCCTCCTGCGGGCCCCAGGTGTACGGGTTGATCGATTGCGTCCTCGCGCTGGACAGCGAGGGCAGCGCGGGCAGCGGGTTGACGCCCTGGATCACCGGGTAGTACAGCGAGTCGCCCGTCGGGTCGCCGCTTTGCATGACCTTCTGCCCTGCGGGGACAGCACGAACTCGATGAACTTTTCCGCCTCGGCCCGCTCCGCCGCCGGCGCCTTGGCGTCGATGCCGATCGCGCTCGGCAGCAGGGTGACCGGGGGAAGGTAGGCGATGCCGATGTTCTTGTCGCCGAGCGCGGCGCCGATGGCCGCGGAGCTCTGCACAAGCGCCAGGTTGATCTGGCCGCTGGTCAGCGCCTGCAGCGTCGGGCCGTTGGTCGGGTGGATGACCAGGCCGTTGGCCTTGAGCTTGGTGAAGTAGCTCTCGCCAGCGCTGACGCCGCCGAGGTAGTTCATCATCCCGGCGATGAACGGGTAGGTGGGCCCGGACTGGGACGGGTCGTTCATGCCGACCTGGCCCTTCCACTGCGGCTGCAGCAACTGCTGCCAGCTCGTCGGCGGGTGCTTCACCTTGGCCTTGTCGTAGGCGAGCGCGGCCATCAGCGTGACGCCGGTCGGCGTGTAGCTCTTATCCGCGGGAAGCGACTGGGTGCCGAGGCTGTTCCACGAGACGTCGGGCTCGAAGCCTTTCAGCAGCAGGCCCTGCGTGTCGAGCCCGGCGAACGCGGTGGCGCCGTCGACCCACAGCAGGCCCCAGTTCGGGTTGTTCCTCGAGGCCTCGATTTGGGTCAGCAGCGGGCCGGTCGAGTTGTCGTCGAGCTTGACGGGTATGCCCGTGGCCTTGGTGAACGCCTTGGTCATCGCCGAGTCGTAGCCCTGGGCCGAGTACACGACCAGCGTCACCGTGGCCGCGGCCGAGCGGGACGGCCCGGCCGCGGCCTGGCTGGGCGGGTTCGAGGAGGAGCACGCGGCCAGGGCCAGGGCGCATGCGGCGGCCAGCCCTGCCGTCAGGCGCATCCGGGTGCGCGGTCCGGTTCCGGTCATGGCCGCAGTGTGCCGGGGGCGGCCGAACGTGAGTTGTCGCGGAGCCGGCCGGCGGCTGAACTGATGATCACGGAATGGGTAAGACAGCGGTTAGCGTTATGATCTAACGGTCGTTACGAAGGAGGGGTGGTGCCAGGGATGCCGGGCCCGGGGTCAGCGGCTTTCCGCCTCCTCGGCGTACACGCGTGCGGCGTAGTCCTCCAGCGACCGCTCGCACTGCCGGATCGCCTGCTCCGCCGCGTCCCGGCCGTCGGCGCCGAACACGTCGCGCTCGCGCACCCTGGCCAGCCAGCCGCGCAGCTTGATCAGGTCGACCTCGTTCTCCTCAAGCTCGGCGTAGGTGAAGTGGTTCGCCGCGTACTCCTTCTTCACCTGCGCGAGGAAGTCCTCGCAGCGGTCCACGATCTCCTCGTACTCGTCGTTGCGCGCCGCCCGGAACGCGCCGAGCACGTCGGACTCGCCGGCCAGCACGTCGCACGACAGCAGGACCGCCGTGCCGTTCATGTCGAGGATCTCCCGCCGCAGCCTGCGCAGCGCGCGCTCCGCCGTGGCGCTGCTCGGCAGCGCCGCGGCGGAGTTCTGCAGGTAGATCGCGCCGAGGCTCTTGATCCGGCGCCACACCGCCGACCGCAGCCTGGTCGGCTCGGGCGGCACCCGGTAGATGAGCACCAGCCACCTGGTCCCGTCGGCCTGCCCGGCGTCCCCTGTCACCCGACCATTATGGAGGCAGCGTGACCGCGCTCCCGCTGGTGCTGACCGTCTTCGTCGCCTGCGCGGTGGAGGCGGTCGAGGCGCTGACCATCGTGCTGGCCGCCGGCCTGTCCAGGCAGTGGCGGTCCACCTTCCAGGGCATGGCGGTGGCGCTCGTGGTGCTCGCCGCGGTCGTCGCCGTGCTCGGGCCGACGATCACGCTGCTGCCGCTGAGCGTGCTCCGGCTGGTGGTGGGCGCGCTGCTGGCCATCTTCGGGCTGCAGTGGCTGCGCAAGGCCATCCTGCGCGCCACCGGGCACAAGGCGCTGCACGACGAGGCGAGCGCCTACCTGCGCGAGGTCGCCGCGGCGAAGGCAGCGGCCACGGTCCGCAAGCGGTGGGTCAGCGACTGGTACGCGTTCACCCTCAGCTTCAAGGGGGTGCTGCTGGAGGGCCTGGAGGTCGTGTTCATCGTGATCACTTTCGGCGACAACCAGCGCGACCTCGGCGCCGCGGTGATCGGCGCCGCGATCGCCGTCGCCGTGGTCGCCGCGACCGGCGTCGCGGCGCGCGCGCCGCTGGCGCGCGTGCCGGAGAACGCGATGAAGTTCGCCGTCGGGATCATGCTGACGTCGTTCGGCACGTTCTGGGGGGCCGAGGGCGCCGGCGTCTCCTGGCCCGGCAGCGACGCGGCGCTGCTGGCGCTCGTCCCGGCCGTGGCGCTGGTCTCGCTCGGCTACACGGCCCTGCTGCGGCAGCGGCCGCGGGGCGTCGGCCGGCCCGCGCCGGTCGCGCAGCAGCCCGCCGCGCAGCAGGAGGTGCCAAGCTCATGAGGCGGCTCAGGTCCATCGGCGCGTTCGCCTACGACTTCGTGATCGGCGACGACTGGCGCGTCGCCGCGGTCGTGGTCGCCGCGCTCGCGCTGACCGCGGTGCTGGCCCATGTGGCCGGCGTCAATGCCTGGTGGCTGCTGCCGGCCTGCGTCCTGGCCGCCCTCGGCTGGTCGCTGCGCCGCGCCACCGCCGGGCCCCGGACCTAGCGCCCCCGCTATCCTGGCGTGCGTGGCCGAGCAGGAGTTCCCGCAGTTCCGGCAGGTGGTGCTGGACTGCACCGACGCGCGATTGCTCGCCGAGTTCTACCGCCAGTTGCTCGGGCTGCGCTACCGGCCGGGCGACGAAGTCCCGTCGGCCGGCGAGCCGGACGAAAGGGACTGGCTCGTGCTGCGCGGCCGCTCCGGCGGCCCGCAGATCGCGTTCCAGCAGATCGGCGAGCTTCCGGAGGCCACGTGGCCCGATGGCCCGCGGCCGCAGCAACTGCACCTGGACCTGACCGTGCCCACGGCGGCCGACCTCGATGTCCAGCATTCCCGGGCGCTGTCGCTCGGCGCCCGGCTGCTGCGGGACCGTTCCGCCGATCCGGAGGAACCGCTGCGCGTGTATGCCGACCCCGCCGGGCACCCGTTCTGCATCTTCGTGGCACCGTCTGGGCCCGCCGATCGTTCGGCATAAATTAAAGAGATAGACTGCGGCCGAGCCAGCATAAGGTGCGCGCGCGGGCACCGGTGGTTAACGTCGCCGACATGGCTGGCAATAATGTGACCTGCCGCGAGCTAATCGGCCGCGGTCGTCTAGGCTGGTGCACTATTCGACGAACAGGACGGAGTAACCGTGGCCCAGAAGATACAAACCTTGTTCATCGACGACATCGACGGCAGCGCGGCTGAGGGAACCGTCCGCTTTGCGCTGGATGGGACCGACTACGAGATCGACCTGAACGCAAAGCACGCCGAGGAGCTCCGTCAGCTTCTGGCCAGGTACATTGACGCCGCGCGGCGGCCGTCCGCCGGCTCCCGCCGCCCGGCTCGCGGCGGGCGCAGGTCCGCAAGCGGGCTCAACACCACGGAGATCCGCGAGTGGGCCAAGGCCCAGGGCATCGAGGTCAAGGACCGCGGCCGGGTACCTGCCGAGCTTGTGGTGAAGTTCCGCGCGGCTACCGGGAACTAGATCCGCAATGCCAGGCGCCCGGCGTTCCCGGCGCGGGCGCTACGGGACAAGCGAGCGGCAAGCGGGCCCTTATCGGCCGGGCGCCGCCATCATCGCGGAAATTCTGGGCCGGCCGGAAAGCCGGGCGCCGTATTCGTACCCCCCGATTCCGCCAGGAACCGGATTTCCGTCGGATGGCGGGCGGTTTGCCTGGTATGCCCGGTTCGTGGTCCCGCTGGCTCAGACCGAGGGAGTGGCGCGGGCGATGATGGCGGCGCTGTCGGTGCCCGGGGGGAGGGTGCCGAACGCGTGACCCCAGTTCCCGGCGAGCCGGGACCCGATGAACGCCTCGGCCACCGCCGGATGCCCGTGCCGGGCCAGCAGCGCGCCCTGCAGGGCGAGCGCCACGGCCTCGGCCAGGTGACGGGCGCGGGCCTCGGCGGGGTCGGCGAGTTCCTTGCGCAGCCGGGCGGCCGCCTGGTCCAGGCGGCCGTCCGCCCCCGCCGCCAGGTCGAGCTCGGCGAGGAAGGCCTCCGCCGACTCCGGCTGCCTGACCAGCGCGCGCAGCACGTCCAGCGCGGCGACGTTGCCGGATCCCTCCCAGATCGACTGCAGCGGCGCCTCGCGGTACAGGCGGGGCATCCCGGACTCCTCCACGTAGCCGTTGCCGCCCAGGCACTCCAGCGCCTCGGCCGCGTGCGCGGGGGCGCGCTTGCACACCCAGTACTTGGCCGCCGCCAGCGCCAGCCGCCGGAACGCGGCCTCCTGGCCGTCGCCGCGCGCCGCGCGGTCGGTCGCCCCGGCCAGCCGGAACGCCGCCATCGTCGCCGCCTCGGACTCCACCGCGAGGTCCGCGAGCACGCCGGCCATCACCGGCTGGTCGGCCAGCCTCTTGCCGAACGCCGTCCGGTGCGCGGCGTGGTGCGCCGCCCGGGTGACGCCGGCCCGCATGCCGG